>ERZ501016.58-NODE-58-length-55568-cov-8.223659_pt1 | contig 55568 bp, 49 predicted proteins | sample MGYA00248889_ERZ501016 | MGnify/ENA primary metagenome ERZ501016 (study PRJEB25958, sample SAMN03398594) | human skin metagenome | study: EMG produced TPA metagenomics assembly of the Human Skin Microbiome Metagenome (human skin metagenome) data set. | reverse complement strand
GCCGGCGGGACATTTTGCTTCCTGGGAGACCGGCAATGCCCGCCATGGAACTCACCGAAGTCGCGGCCTGGGCGCTCATCCTCGGCGGCGTCGCCTATGCCGTCATGGAATCGCGCGGCCTGTCCGCGGCGGCCATCTCCGCCGCCCTGGTGGCGCTGGCGCTCGTGGCCGGCGTCGGCGCGTACGGGTGGTGGCGCGCGAACAAGGCGGTGCCGACCGTGACGCCCGAGGCCTCGACGGCCGCGCCGGTGACGTTCGCCCCGGTGACGATCGCGCCAGAACGGGGGGTCCGCATCGGAGCCGCCGACGCACCCGGCACCGTGACCGTCTACCTCGACTTCCACTGCCCGCACTGCCAGGTCTTCGAGAAGCAGTACGGCCCCACGTTGAACGGGCTGATGGACAGCGGGCGGATCGCCGTCGAGTACTGGCCGCTCGGGTTCCTCAGCCCTGGCAGCAGGTCGGCGTCGAACGCGTTTGCCTGCGCTGCGGAGCGGGACCCCCGGTTCGCGCGCTCCCTGCACGACGCGTTCTTCGTGAGCCAGCAGCCGCAGTGGACCGACGACCAGATCCTCGGCCTGTCGCGCCAGCTGCGCCCCACCCTGCCCGACGGGTACGAGGCGTGCGTCGTCTCGAAGCCGCACCTGGAGTGGGTGACCCGGATCCACGAGGTCGCCAAGGCGGGGCCGGCCTCTCAGGGGACGCCGACGGTGTACGTGAACGGCACCGCCTTCGACCTGACCAAGGGCACGCCCGACTCGCTCGTGGAGGCACTGCGATGACCGAGCTCTTCATCCCCAGCCCGTCCCAGGGGGTCTGGTACCTGGGACCCGTCCCGATCAGGGCGTACGCCCTGTCGATCCTTGCCGGGATCGCGGTGGGATGGTGGCTCACCATGCGCCGCTGGAGGCGGTGCGGCGGCTCGACCGAGACGCTGGAGGGCATCCTCACCTGGGCCGTGCTGGCCGGCATCATCGGCGCCCGTGTCTACCACGTGATCACCGACTACCAGCTGTACGTCGGCCCCGGCCGCCAGTGGTGGCGGATGTTCTACGTCTGGGAGGGGGGCCTCGGCATCTGGGGCGCCGTCGCCGCGGGTGCGCTCGCCGTCTGGTGGCGGTGCCGCAAGACCGGTGTCTCGTTCGCCGCCGTCGCCGACTCCGTCGCCCCCGGGTTGCTGCTCGCGCAGGGGATCGGGCGTCTCGGCAACTGGTGGAACCAGGAGCTGTACGGTCGGCCCACGAGCGTGCCCTGGGCCGTCGAGATCGACACGGCGCACCGCCAGGCAGGGTACGAGCAGTACGCCACCTACCACCCCACGTTCCTGTACGAGATGCTCTGGACGTTCCTCGTCGCGGGGCTGCTTCTCCTGCTGGAGCGGCGCTTCGCCCTCGGTCGGGGCAAGCTGTTCGCCCTCTACATCGTGGGCTACTCGCTGGGCCGGTTCTGGATCGAGTCGCTGCGGATCGACTCGGTGAACCACATCGGCGGCTTCCGGCTCAACAACTACACCTCCGCCATCACCTTCGCGCTCGGCCTGGCGCTGTTCCTGTGGCTGCTGCGCCGCCGCCCGGGGCCGAACCCCGAGATGAGGGAGGCCTTAGCCGAGGCCGGCGCGGCGGTGGCGGCCACGGAGGCCGACGGGCCTGCCAGCACGACGCCCGAGACAGGTACGGGCAGCACCGCCCTCGCCGCCACGGCATCGACGGCCGACGAGCAGGGCACCGCGGTGACGCGTACAGACGATGCGGACGACGCCTCAGACGACGACACCGCTGTCGGCGGGGTGGGCGACGAGCGGGCGCCGGGGTCCGCTGGTTGAGCACGTCTGGTGGGCAGGATCGCCCGACCCTCGGCTGGGCCATGAAACCGCGAGCGTGACGTCCTCCGTCGCTCGGCCAGGCCTCGGCCAGGTGCACAGGGCGCCGGTCGAGCAAGTCTCGCCCGAGGAACGAGGGCGAGACGCGTCGAAGCCCGGCTTGATGGAGCACCAGCGAGATCAAGACGTCGCTGCGTCCCAGGAGCCCTTCTCCAGCCTTTGCTGCGGCACGGTCCTGAGACCGCACGGCCAGCGAAACGGGTTCGTCGCACGACCGTAACAATCGCTGCTACCGTGTCCCCGCGCGGCCAGCGAGGGCAGCGCGGCTGGTCGTGCACCCTCCGCGTCGCGTACTGCTCGGCCCTGTGTGGGCCTGTCAGAGAGGGGCCGCCCATGCCCGACGCACGCAGCACCACCCCGGCCGCACAGGGCCTGTACGACCCGGCGTATGAGCACGATGCCTGTGGCGTCGGCTTCGTCGCCCGCCTGGACGGGGAGGCCACGCACGAGATCGTGGAGCAGGGGCTGACCATCCTGCGCAACCTCGACCACCGCGGCGCCACCGGCGCCGACGAGGCAGCCGGCGACGGTGCCGGCATCCTGCTGCAGGTCCCCGACGCGTTCCTGCGCGCGGTCGTCTCGTTCCACCTGCCCGAGGCGGGCCTGTACGCGGTCGGCACCGCCTTCCTGCCCACCGACGCCCGGGCCCGCGAGGCAGCCAAGGCCGGCATCGCCCACATCGCCGTGCAGGAGGGCCTACGCGTCCTCGGCTGGCGCGAGGTCCCCACCGAGACCGCCACCCTGAGCCCGATCTCGCTGGCCGTGATGCCGGCCATGGAGATGCTGTTCGTCGACTCGTACGACGGCGACCGGGGCCTCGCCCTGGAGCGCCTGGCCTTCGCGCTGCGGCGTCGCGCCCAGAACGAGCACCAGGTGTACTTCCCGTCGCTGTCGTCGCGCACCCTGGTGTACAAGGGGATGCTCACCACCGACCAGCTGAGCGACGTCTTCCCCGACCTGCACCATCCGGAGATCGCGAGCGCCCTCGCGCTGGTGCATCAGCGGTTCTCCACGAACACCTTCCCGGCGTGGGAGCTCGCGCACCCGTATCGGCTGATCGCCCACAACGGCGAGATCAACACCGTCAAGGGCAACCGCAACTGGATGCGGGCGCGTGAGGCGCTGCTCGCCTCCGACCTGATCCCGGGTGACCTGGAGCGGCTGTTCCCGATCTGTACGCCAGGTGCCTCCGACTCCGCCTCGTTCGACGAGGTGCTCGAGCTGCTGCACCTGGGCGGCCGCAGCCTGCCGCACGCGGTGCTGATGATGATCCCGGAGGCGTTCCAGGGCAACCCCGAGATGGGCCCGGCCCGCCGCGCCTTCTACGACTACCACTCCTCGCTCATGGAGCCCTGGGACGGCCCGGCTGCGGTCACTTTCACCGACGGCAGCGTGATCGGAGCCACCCTCGACCGCAACGGTCTGCGCCCCGGCCGCTACTGGGTCACCACCGACGGCCTGGTGGTGTTCGCCTCCGAGGCCGGCGTGCTGGACATCCCGACCGAGCGGATCCAGATCAAGGGCCGCCTCCGGCCCGGCCGGATGTTCCTGGTCGACCTGCAGCAGCACCGCCTCATCGACGACGAGGAGGTCAAGGACCAGCTGGCGGCCGAGCACCCGTACGCCGACTGGGTGGCGGAGGGTCACATCAACCTCGACGACCTGCCCGACCGGCAGCACGTCGTGCACAGCCACAGCTCGGTCACCCGCCGCCAGCAGATCTTCGGCTACACGCACGAGGACCTGCGCCTCATCGTCGCGCCGATGGCCAACGCCGGCGCCGAGCCGATCGGTTCCATGGGCTCGGACACGCCGCTCGCCGTGCTGTCGGACAAGCCGCGCCAGCTGTTCGACTACTTCACCCAGCTGTTCGCGCAGGTGACCAACCCGCCTCTGGACGCGATCCGCGAGGAGCTGGTCACCTCGCTCACCTCGACGATCGGGCCGGAGCGAAACCTGCTCGACCCCGGGCCCGACAGCTGCCGGCAGATCGTCATCGGCTTCCCGGTGCTCGACTCCGACCAGCTCGCCAAGATCGTCCGCCTCAACCGCCGCGGCTCGTCGGTCAGGGCGACGAAGGTGGTCGCCGGCCTGTACACCCTGGAGTCCGGCGCCGACGGCCTCGCCGCCCGGATCGAGGAGATCTGCGCCGAGATCGACGAAGCCATCGCCGAGGGGGCCGCGATCATCGTGCTGTCGGACCGGCACGCCACCGCCGACGAGGCGCCGATCCCGTCGCTGCTGCTCACCTCGGCGGTCCACCACCACCTGGTGCGCCAGAAGACCCGTACGCAGGTCGGCCTGATCGTCGAGGCTGGTGACGTCCGCGAGGTGCACCACGTGGCGCTGCTCATCGGCTACGGCGCAGCGGCCGTGAACCCGTACCTCTGCTTCGAGTCGGCCGAGGACCTTGCCCGTCAGGAGCTGTACGTCACCGTCGCGCCCGATAAGGCCATCGCCCACGTGCGCAAGGCGCTCGGCAAGGGCGTGCTCAAGGTGATGAGCAAGATGGGCGTCTCCACCATCGCCTCCTACACCGGTGCCGGCATCTTCGAGGCGCTGGGCCTGTCGCAGGAGCTCGTCGACCGCTACTTCACCGGCACCACCAGCCGCCTCGGCGGCATCGGGCTGGAGCAGATCCACGACCTGGTGCGCGAGCGCCACCTGCGCGGCTACCCGGCCGACGGCATCCCGCTCTCGCACCGCACGCTGCCGGTGGGTGGTGAGTACCAGTGGCGCCGCGAGGGGGAAGAGCACCTGTTCGACCCGGAGACGGTGTTCCGCCTCCAGCACGCCACGCGCACGAAGCGGTACGACATCTTCAAGCAGTACACCGCCCGCGTCGACGAGCGCTCCTCCCGCCTGATGACGCTGCGCTCCCTGCTGGAGCTCAGGCCCGCCGCCGAGCCCGTGCCGCTGGACGAGGTCGAGCCTGTGAGCTCGATCGTGAAGCGCTTCTCGACCGGCGCGATGTCGTACGGGTCGATCTCCCAGGAGGCCCACGAGACGCTGGCCATCGCCATGAACCGGCTCGGCGCGAAGTCGAACACCGGCGAGGGCGGTGAGGACACCGAGCGGCTGTACGACCCGGAGCGCCGCTCGGCCATCAAGCAGGTGGCGTCGGGCCGGTTCGGGGTGACCAGCGACTACCTCACCAACGCGACCGACATCCAGATCAAGATGGCCCAGGGCGCCAAGCCGGGCGAGGGCGGCCAGCTGCCGGGCGGCAAGGTCTACCCCTGGGTCGCCAAGACCCGGCACTCGACCCCCGGCGTGGGCCTGATCTCGCCACCGCCGCACCACGACATCTACTCGATCGAGGACCTCAAGCAGCTCATCCACGACCTCAAGTGCGCCAACCCGAGCGCACGGGTGCACGTGAAGCTGGTCGCCGAGACCGGCGTCGGCACGATCGCCGCGGGGGTCGCCAAGGCGAAGGCCGACGTGGTGCTGGTGTCGGGGCACGACGGTGGTACGGGAGCCGCGCCACTCACCTCCCTGAAGCACGCGGGCGGGCCGTGGGAGCTGGGCCTCGCCGAGACCCAGCAGACGCTGCTGCTGAACGGGCTGCGCGACCGCATCGTGGTGCAGACCGACGGCCAGCTAAAGACCGGGCGCGACGTGGTGATCGCTGCCCTGCTGGGCGCCGAGGAGTTCGGCTTCGCGACCGCGCCGCTGGTGGTCGAGGGCTGCGTCATGATGCGGGTCTGCCACCTCGACACCTGCCCCGTGGGCGTCGCCACCCAGAACCCGGAGCTGCGCGAGCGCTTCGCCGGCAAGGCCGAGTTCGTCGTGAACTTCTTCGAGTTCATCGCCGAGGAGGTCCGTGAGCACCTGGCGGCGCTCGGCTTCCGGTCGCTGGAGGAGGCCGTCGGCCACGTCGAGATGCTCGATGCCCGGAAGGCCGTCGACCACGGGAAGGCGGCCGGGCTCGACCTGGCGCCGATCCTGCACCGGGTCGACAGCGACTCCCCGCTGCGCTCCACGGTGGCGCAGGACCACGGCCTGTCCGAGAAGCTCGACGTCCGGCTGGTCGAGATCGCCCGGGAGGCGCTCGACCACGGCACCCCGGTGCAGGCGTCGGTCGCCGTGCGCAACGTCGACCGCACCGTCGGCACCGTGCTGGGCCACGAGCTCACCAAGGCGACCCGCGGCAAGGGCCTGCCCGACGACACCATCGACCTCACGCTGACCGGCACGGCGGGGCAGAGCTTCGGGGCGTTCCTGCCCCGGGGCATCACGCTGCGGCTGGTCGGCGACGCGAACGACTACCTCGGCAAGGGCCTCTCCGGCGGCCGGCTGACGGTCCGCCCGCCCGACGACGCCACGTACGCGGCGGAGACCCAGATCATCGCCGGCAACGTGATCGCGTACGGCGCGACCTCGGGCGAGGTGTTCGTGCGCGGGCAGGTCGGCGAGCGGTTCTGCGTCCGCAACTCGGGCGCGACCGCCGTCGTCGAGGGCGTGGGCGACCACGCGCTGGAGTACATGACCGGTGGCGAGGCGCTGATCCTCGGGCCCACTGGGCGCAACGTCGCCGCCGGCATGTCCGGGGGAGTGGCCTGGGTGCTCGACCTCAACCGGGCCCGCCTCAACACCGAGCTGGTCGACGCCGTCGACCTCGACGACGTGCAGCTGGAGCGGGTGCAGGAGCTGCTGGCACGGCACGCCTCCGAGACCGGGTCGACGGTGGCCGAAACGCTGCTGCGGCTCGGGGCCGACGCGCTGCGTACGCGCCTCACCCTGATCCTGCCGCGCGACTATGCCTTGGTGATGGCCGCGCGGGCCGAGGCCGAGGCCGAGGGGCTGTCGGAGCCCGAGACCACGAAGAAGATGATGGAGGCGTCCCATGGCTGATCCGCAGGGCTTCATGAAGGCACCTCGGGCCGTCGCGGCGCGGCGCCCCGTCGAGGAGCGGGTCGAGGACTGGCACGAGGTCTACCCGGGCACGCCGGGCCGGGCCGTGCTGCCGATCATCACGACCCAGGCGGGCCGGTGCATGGACTGCGGCATCCCGTTCTGCCACTCCGGCTGCCCGCTCGGGAACCTGATCCCGGAGTGGAACGACCTGGTGTGGCGCGACGACTGGCGCGGCGCTCTCGACCGTCTGCACGCGACCAACAACTTCCCGGAGTTCACGGGGCGGCTGTGCCCGGCGCCCTGCGAGACGGCGTGCGTGGTCGGCATCTCGCGTGACCCCGTGACCATCAAGAACGTCGAGGTCGCGATCATCGACAAAGCGTGGGACGACCTGCGGGTGACGCCCGAGCAGCCGGGCTGGCACACGCTGAAGACCGTCGCGGTGGTCGGGTCCGGCCCGGCCGGGCTGGCCGTCGCGCAGCAGCTGACGCGGGTGGGGCACACGGTGGTGGTGTACGAGCGGGCCGACGACATCGGCGGCCTGCTGCGCTACGGCATCCCCGAGTTCAAGATGGAGAAGTCGGTGCTCGACCGGCGGCTCAAGCAGATGCGCCTGGAGGGCACGGTCTTCAAGACCGGCCAGGACGTGGGCGTCTCGCCGACGTACGGGGAGCTGCGCCAGCGGTACGACGCCGTGGTGCTCGCCGTCGGCTCGACCACGGCGCGCGACCTGCCCATCCCGGGGCGGGATCTTCGCGGCATCCACCAGGCCATGGAGTTCCTGCCGCAGGCGAACCGCGCCGCTCGCGGTCAGGAGGTCGAGAACCAGATCCTCGCCACCGGTAAGGACGTGGTGATCATCGGCGGCGGCGACACCGGCGCGGACTGCCTGGGCACCTCGCTGCGGCAGAAGGCGCGGTCGGTGACCCAGCTGGAGATCATGCCGATGCCGCCGGAGCAGCGGCCCGCCGGCCAGCCCTGGCCGACGTACCCGATGACGTTCCGGGTCTCCTCGGCGCACGAGGAGGGAGGCGAGCGCGTGTACGCGGTGAACACGTCGGAGCTCCTCGGCGACGAGGACGGGCAGGTGCGGGCGCTGCGCCTCACCGAGGTCGAGATGCGCGACGGGCGGTTCGAGCCGGTGGCGGGCAGCGAGCGGGAGCTCGACTGCCAGCTGGTGCTGCTGGCGATGGGCTTCACCGGCCCGGAGCGGTCGGCCATCGACGAGCTCGGCCTGGAGACCGACGCGCGCGGCAACATCGCCCGCAACGACGCGTACGAGACCAGCGTGCCCGGCGTGTTCGTCGCCGGTGACGCCGGCCGGGGCCAGTCGCTGATCGTCTGGGCCATCGCCGAGGGTCGCTCCGCCGCCAACGGCGTGGACGCGTACCTGTCGGGAGAGTCCAAGCTGCCGAAGCCGATCCAGCCGCACGTGAGGCCTCTCGTCGTCTGAGGCTCGCGTGGGGGGGCGTCTGGCCAGCAAGCCTAGGGCTCCGTCCGGGTGATACCACCGCGGTATCAGTCGACCATGGCGATGACACTGCGACTCACGGAGGCAGACGAGCGAGTCCTGGCCGGCCTCGCGGAGGCCGACGGCATCAGTCGGCAGGAAGCGACCATCCGTGCGATTCATGAGGCCGCCCGGCGCCGGGGGCACGAGCACAAGGTCACCGAGGCGTCCGAACGTGCGCGTGTCCGGTACGCCGATGTTCTCGATCGACTGGGGCAGTGATCGAGCACCTGTCCCTGGAGGACCTGTTGGTGCTCGTCGACGATCTTGGAGTCGGTCCTGTTCGCGACCTGGGGCAGCTCGATGCGGCCGCTCACCGACCTCGGACCAGCTTGTGGGGGAACGACGCTTATCCCGGCCTCGACGAGAAGGCTGCTGCTCTGCTGGAGCCGCTGGTGCGGAATCATCCGCTGGTGAACGGCAGCAAGAGACTGGGCTGGCTTGCGGCCGTCGTCTTCCTCGACATCAACGGCGCATGGGTCGACGCTCCCGATGACGAGGCGTACGACCTCGTGATCTCTGTCGCCGAGGGACGTAGACAACTCGGTGAGGTCGCAGCGTTGCTGTCGCGCTGGCACGCATAACGGTCGCGGCGTCGGGTGCCAACGGCGACCTCGCATGCGCTAGGCAACGTGCCCATGTCTCGAGACGTTGATCACTCGCGTTCCACATCAGACCCCGGGCTGAATCTGGGGACTGCGTCTACCCGGGCGGCACCCGGCGGGATAGGCTCGCCCCTCATGGGGGGATCCGTGCTGGTCTGGCCTGCCTCGGGCTACGACGACGAGCTGCTGCAGGCCTGGGGCCTGCAGGAGGCCGCGGGGTCGCTGCCCACGCCCGATGACGTCCGCGCCGCCTGCGTACGTCTGGGGTGGACGCTGGCCGAGACCACCGTCTCGTACACCTTCGGACGGCTGCGGTACTCGACCTGGGTGGGCACCATGAACCACGGCGCCGAGGCCGGGCCTGAGTGCACGCGGCTCTGCCTCACCGAGCAGGGCTACCGCTTCGAGATGGGCACGCTCGCCGCCGTCTGGGCGCTGACCAGCGCTCTCGCCGAGGCGTGCGGGCCGCAGGTGCTCTCGTTCTCCAGCGGCCGGGCCGACGTCGCCGTCACCGGCGCCACCTGCCTCGCCGACGTGAAGGCCGCGTACGCCCTGGCGGGCGAAGAGGCGTACATCGTCTGACGCGGGTCATCTGGACCGACGGCTCGTCAACCACAACTCCCGCCTGCAGCAGGCGTACGGGAGCGCGGCCTGCTCCGCGGGCGCCTGGGCGAGCGCCCGCCGTCAGCCCGCGGGAGACCGGACGGGACGACGAGCCCACCGTGGGGCTCGCTCCGGCCGTGGGCCGATCCCGACCAGAGCGGCTGGGACGACCGACAGTGCCGGGACCGTCCGCAGCAGAGCGACCAGCGGACGCGGGAAGGCGGTCTCGCGCCCGGCGAGCACAGGCCCGATCAGGAACTTGTCGAGGAACCGTTGCAGGGTCTGCACGATGACGACGGGCCACGTCCGGCGGCGCTGGATCCGCTGCAGCACCGCCCGCTCGGAGTCACCGCTACCGGGGCCGACCAGCCCGTCACGCAGCGGCCGCACCAGCAGGCGGGCAGCCGCCACCGCGTCCTGGACTGCCAGGTTGATGCCCACCCCGGCCATGGGTGACATCGCGTGCGCGGCGTCGCCGAGGCACAGCACACCCGGCGCGTGCCAGCGCTGGAGCCGGTCCATCCGTACGTCCAGGAGCTTGACCTCGTCCAGGCTCTCGATGGCGGTGACCCCGTCGGCCAGCTCGGGCGCCAGCTCGACCAGGTTGGCGCGGAAACCATCCAGGCCAGCGGCGCGCAGGCGAGCGTCCGAGCCCTTGGGGAGGAGGTACGCCACCTGCGCGTACCCCTCCCGCGGGATCAGGATGACCGTGCGGCCCTGGCCGAACCGGGGGACCAGCGACCCCGCCAGCCGGCCGTCGGTGGGCACCTTGACCCACCACGCGTCGAACCCCACCGGCAGCTCGCGCCGCGGCAGGCCCACCTCCCGGCGCACCACCGACCAGCGGCCGTCGCACGCCACCACCAGGTCGGCCAGCAGCGTGCCGGGGCCCTCCGGCGACTCGTACCTGACCCCGGTGACCCGCCCGCTCTCGCGCACCAGCCCGGTGACCTCGTGCTGCATCCGCAGGTCGAAGCTGGCTTCCTCGCGGCCTGCCGCGGCCAGCAGGTCGAGCAGGTCCCACTGGGGGACCATGGCGATGTACGGATGGCGCACCGGCAGCCGGGAGAAGTCGGCGAAGGCCAGGTCCGTGCCCGGCACCACTGCCCGGTGCATCGCGCTCTGCGGGATCGCCTGGAAGCGGCCGAAGAGACCCTCGCGGGCCCCTCGGGTGCGGGTGACCTGGCTCGATCAGGCGGGCCGCGGAGTGCCGTACGAGAACTGTCGGACCCCCGGGTTAGGGTGGTGATCCCGGGCCCCGCGAGGGTCACCCGAGGCCGTCGCTCTTCCCCCGACGGTCTGCCTGCGGCGGTCAGCCGCGGGGTCCGTACGCGCCTGGAGGAGGGCATCCGTCACCGTGGCTTCGAGCTTCGTCCACCTGCACGTGCACACCGAGTACTCGATGCTCGACGGGGCCGCGAAGAACGGCCTGCTGGTGGCGGAGGCGGTCCGGCAGGAGATGCCGGCGATCGCGATGACCGACCACGGCAACCTGTTCGGGGCGTACGAGTTCTTCCAGACGGCGAAGGCCCAGCCGGTGAAGCCGATCATCGGCATCGAGGCGTACGTCGCCCCGAGCAGCCGCCACTCGCGGGTGCAGGAGTTCTGGGCCACGGGCAAGCGCGGCGCCGACGACCCCGAGACCGAGGGCGGCAAGGACGTCGGCGGCGGCGGCCGCTACACCCACATGACGATGCTGGCGAAGAACGCCACCGGCCTGCGCAACCTGTTCCGGCTCTCCACGCTCGCCAGCTACGAGGGCTACTACATGAAGCCCCGCATGGACGCCGAGCTGATCGCCGAGCACGCGGCGGGGATCATCGCGACCACCGGCTGCCCCGGCGGCGAGGTCCAGACGCGGCTGCGGCTGGGCCAGTACGACGAGGCGCTGGCCGCCGCCGCGAGGTACCGCGACATCTTCGGTCGAGAGAACTACTTCCTGGAGCTCATGGACCACGGCCTCGACATCGAGACCAACGTCAGGGCCGACCTGCTGAAGATCGCGAAGACCCTCGAGCTGCCGCTGCTGGCCACCAACGACTCCCACTACGTCACTGCCGACCAGGCCGACGCCCACGACAACCTGCTCTGCATCGGCGTCGGCCGGGTCAAGGACGACCCGAACCGGTTCAGGTTCCGCGGCGAGGGCTACCACGTGCGCACGGCCGAGGAGATGCGCCACCTCTTCCGCGAGCTGCCCGAGGCGTGCGACAACACGCTGCTGGTCGGCGAGATGGTCGAGCCGTACGACGAGGTATTCGCCCATGTCGACCGGATGCCGCAGTTCGACGTGCCCGCCGGGGAGACCCAGGAGTCGTGGCTGCGTAAGGAGCTCGACAAGGGGCTTCAGCTCCGGTACGGCGACACGGTTCCCCCGGAGGTCCACGAGCGGATCGAGACCGAGCTCAAGGTCATCGAGCCGATGGGCTTCGCCTCGTACTTCCTGATCGTCTCCGACATCTGCCGCTACGCCCGCGACAACGGCATCCCGGTCGGCCCCGGGCGTGGCTCGGCGACCGGCTCGATGGTCGCCTACCTGACCCGGATCACCGAGCTCGACCCCATCGAGCACGGCCTGCTGTTCGAGCGGTTCCTGAACCCCGAGCGCATCAACCCGCCCGACGTCGACCTCGACTTCGACGACCGCCAGCGCGAGAAGATGGTGCGCTACGTGTCGGAGAAGTACGGCGAGGACTTCACCGCCCAGGTGAACACCTTCTCCACCATCAAGGCCAAGGCTGCCGTGAAGGACGCCAGCCGTATCCTCGGCTACCCGTTCGCGATGGGGGAGAAGATCGTCAAGGCGATGCCGCCCGACGTGATGGGCAAGGGCGTCCCCCTGTACGCGCTGCACGACAAGGACCACCCCCGCTACAACGAGGGCTCCGAGATCCGCCAGCTGTGCGCCGAGGACCCGGACGTGCAGCGCATCGTCGATACCGGCCGCGGCATCGAGGGCCTGATCCGCGGCACCGGTGTGCACGCCGCCGCGGTCATCCTCAGCTCGGCCCCCCTGATCGACCTGATCCCGCTCCACATGCGCGCCGACGGGGTGAAGCTGACCGGCTTCTCGTACCCGCAGTGCGAGGAGATGGGCCTGATGAAGATGGACATGCTGGGGCTGCGCAACCTCGGCATCATCGACCACGCCCTCAAGGTCATCAAGGCTAACCGGGGCGTGGACATCGACACTCTCACGCTGCCGCTCGACGACGAGAAGACGTACGAGCTGCTGGCCTCGGGCTTCACCCTCGGGGTGTTCCAGCTCGACGGCGGCCCGATGCGCTCCCTGCTGCGACTGATGGCACCGACCCGGTTCGAGGACATCGCCGCCGTGCTGGCCCTCTACCGCCCCGGCCCGATGGCGGCCAATGCGCACATCAACTACGCCGAGCGCAAGAACGGCCGCCAGCCGATCACCCCGATCCACCCCGAGCTCGCCGACGCCCTGGAGCCGATCCTCGGCACCACCTACCACCTGCTCGTCTACCAGGAGCAGATCATGGCCATCGCTCGCCAGCTTGCGGGCTACACCCTCGGCGGCGCCGACCTGCTGCGCCGGGCGATGGGCAAGAAGAAGCCGGAGATCCTCGCCAAGGAGTTCGTGAACTTCCAGGCCGGCATGCGCGGCAACGGCTACAGCGACCCGGCGATCCAGGCGCTGTGGGACGTGATGCTCCCGTTCTCCGGGTACGCGTTCAACAAGTCGCACACCGCCGGGTACGGGCTCGTCAGCTACTGGACCGCGTACCTGAAGGCCAACTTCCCCGCCGAGTACATGGCCGCGCTGCTGCAGTCGGTTGCCGACGACAAGGACAAGTCGGCGGTCTACCTCGCCGAGACCCGGCGCATGGGCATCCAGGTGCTCCCGCCCGACGTGAACGAGTCCGACGGCATGTTCACCACGGTCGGCAGCGACATCCGGTACGGCCTCGCCGCCATCCGCAACGTCGGCTCCGCCGTGGTGGAGAAGATCGTGACGGCCAGGCAGGAGGCGGGCCCGGCCTCGAGCTTCCACGACTTCCTCGACAAGGCGCCCCTGGAGGCGTGCAACAAGCGGCTGGTCGAGTCGCTCATCAAGGCGGGAGCGTTCGACTCGCTGGGCCATCCGCGCCGCGCCCTGATGGAGGTCTTCGAGACCGCCATCGACAACGTCCTCGACCTGAAGCGCAACCAGGCCTTCGGCCAGGACGACCTGTTCGGCGACATGGGGGGCGGCGACGTGGCGCCGGCCAGCAGCGGGGTGGTGCCCGACATGCCCGACTGGGACAAGCGCACCCGGCTCGCGTTCGAGCGGGAGATGCTCGGCCTGTACGTCTCCGACCACCCGCTCAACGGCATCGACCACGTGCTGGCCGGCCTGCGGGACATGTCGATCTCCCAGCTGCTGCAGGACCCGCGTGAGCAGAGCGTCACCATCGCCGGGATGATCACCTCGGTGGTGCGGCGGCAGAACAAGAACGGCGAGCTCTGGGCGGTCGTCACCGTGGAGGACCTGGACGCGTCCATCGACGTGCTCCTGTTCCCCAAGGTGTACGGGCAGGTCGCTATGACGCTCGCCACCGACACCGTGGTGACCGTCAACGGCCGGGTACGGATGAAGGACGAGACCGCCGAGATCTTCGGGCAGACGGTGTCGGTGGTGAACGCGTCCGCGTCGACGGCGCAGCCGCTCACACTGGCCGTGCCGGTGGTGCGGGTCACCCCGGCCCTGGTGGAGCGGCTCAAGGACGTGCTGGGAGCGCACCCCGGGCAGCAGGAGGTACGCCTGCGGCTGCTGAACGAGGGCGGCGGCAAGACGTTCCGACTCGACCCGTCGCTCCGGGTGGCGATGTCGGGGGCGCTGATGGCCGACCTCAAGGCACTGCTCGGGCCGAGCTGCGTCGCCTGATGAGGGTGGCCCTCGCCCTCCTAGGGTGGGCTCGTCAGGCCCCCCGAGGAGGAAGTGCCATGGAGAGCAGCACCACCGTTGAGATCAATGCCGACATCGCCACCGTGTGGGACGCGGTCGGCAACCCGGAGACCTGGCCGGCCTGGGACCCGCAGGTCAAGGGCGTGACGCCGGCCAGTCCCGGCAGCGCACCGGGCGTCGGCTCGGAGTACGCGGTCGACGGCGGCTGGCTGAACCAGCAGCAGGTCACGATCGTGGACTACCGGCCGCGCGAGTCCATGAGCATCAGCGCCAAGACGACGGACGGGCGGTTCCGGTTCGACTACGTGCTGGAGCCGCGCGTGGACGGGCCGTTGGTCGCTCGGCTGACCATGGCGTCGGAGGACGTGAGCTCGACGCTGTCCAGCATCGTCGGCGCCTTCGGCTACGACATGGCCCTCTCGGCCCTGGCGAACAGCCTGCGCGACCACTGCGAGGCGCAGTCGCCGCGGGACCCGGAGCTGCGCTGACCGCGGCAGGCCTGACGGCGGCAGGTGGCTGACCCCGAGTGTCTGCGGGACCGCCTAGGGTGGGTGCCCGAGGAGGCGGTGATGGCAACGGTGACGGAAGTACCCGAGGACCAGGCGGCGCAGCCAGTACGGCGCGGGCGTGAGGTCCTGGCCTGGCTGGCCGGGTTCGCGGGGCTGGTCGTCGTGGTCGGTGCGCTTGCCGGAGCCTTCTGGTGGCTCGTGGTGGACCTGCCCGCGTACGTCGTGAACGAGAACTTCACCGCGACCACGACTGAGCGTGGCCTGACGCAGGTCTTCGGGAGCGACGCCTGGTTCAGCGGGATCGCGCTGGTCGTCGGGGCGGGGCTGGGGATCGTCGCCTGGCGCTGGTTCGGTCAGCTCGGCTGGGTGGTCTCGGTGATCGCGAGCCTGGGCTCCGTGATCGCCGGGCTCGTCTGCTGGTGGACCGGCACGACCCTGGGGCCGGGATCGTTCGACACGCGGCTCGCGGCCGCCCAGCCGGGGGACGTGGTGCCCGTCGAGCTCAGCCTGCACGCGCCGGTGGCCCTGCTGATCTGGGTGTTCGCGGCGGTGACCCCCATCCTGCTGCGCGTCTCGCTCGGCCCGGACCCCGAGGAGACCTCGCCGCGGCGGGCGCAGGTGCGGGCGCCTGAGCCGGGCGCGGACCCGGAGTCCGGCGAGGTGGTCGGCCACGACATCGCGCCGTTAGCTGCCGAGGAGGAGCGTCCGGGGCGCACGTTCCTGGGCGTGCGCCTCCCGAGGGCTCGCCGCTGAGCGGTTCGGGTCACTCGCTGGTCGACACCACGACAGAGACCAGCACCGCCACGATCACGGTGTTGAAGAAGAACGTCAGCAGGCCGTGCCCCATCACCGTCTTGCGCATCACCGGGTGCACGAGCTGCACGTCGGTGGTGCCGAACGTCGCCTGAGAGCTTGAGGAGCCAGAGGGAGCGTCGGCGGGCCTGGGTCACGGCTACCTCCTGGGGCGGGGGGTGGTGTCGTCAACCTAGCGGGAGCCCGCAGCACCCAACGGCCATCCGATTAGCACGTTCACATCGGGATTGGCAGGACCTGTATCACCCCCTTAGCGTGTTCCCCGACTCAGAGGAAAGGCCTTGCCCATGAAACGTCGCGTCGCGGCACTCGTCGCCCTGCTGCTAGCCGTGGTCACGCTGGCGCCGACGCGTGCGGCGGCGGCCGGGGAGGCTCTCACGGTGACCTTCACCGCCGACTGCAAGCAGCTGACCGTGGCGTCGTCGGGCTACGCGAACCCGCCGAACGCCTTCATGTGGCTGCGCTGGAAGGAGACGGCAGCCGGCACCACGGTGCAGAAGGAAGAGTTCCTTCCCATCAACGCGACCACGGTCCGGCGCTTCGATGCGGCAGGGGTCACCTACAGCGGCTATTCGATCCGCCCGGTGGATGCCGACCACAAGGTCGTCAACAGCTTCCAGGACCGTGCGGTCAGCTGCGTCCTCCAGCCGGTGCTGGAGGTGGCTACGACGTGCACCGCCATCGACTGGTCCATCACCAGCTTCGGCAACTCGTTGAAGGTGACGGTCGAGACCAGCATCGACGGGGTCCGCGTCGCCTCCTGGACGGGTCTGGGCTCGAAGACTGCGCCCGTCACCGGCCACTACGACGTGCCGCTCGACGAGCGCGGCAAGCCGTACCAGGTGAGGACGTTCTACACCGACTACCCGACCGCGGCGGGCGGGATCCGTACCTCCAGCGGGACCCTGCCGCGCTGCGAGGTGGCCGCCGTGGCGCCGACGCAGAAGGCGGTCTGCGGCCCCGACAACGACAGCATCACCGTCCCGGACCAGTCGGAGGCCGTCGAGTCGACGGTGTCGGCGTGGGCGGGCAGCACGCGTACGGTGACCTACGCGCTCAAGCCTGCCTACCAGACGGGGTACGCGCTGCAGGGTCAGTCGACCTGGACCTTCACCGACGCCGCCGCCCCGTGCCCGATCGTGATGGGGGCGACGGTCTGGCTGGACGGCAACCGCAACGGCCTCCGCGACACGGACGAGGTCGGGCTGCCCGATGCCACCGTGCGGCTCCTGGATGCGAACGGCAAGGTCTTCGCGACGGCGGTCACCGATGCGGTGGGGGCCTACTCGTTCACCGTGGCGCAGGGCGTGTACACCGTCGAGATCGACCCGCTGGCCGGCTACGTGCTGACGACGAACAACTCCATCAACGGGTCCTCGGTGCTGGGCTTCGGCCTGGCCCTGCCGCTGCCGCCCAGCCCGACGGTGACCCCCTCGCCGTCGGTGACCCCCTCGGGTTCGGCGCAGCCTCTCGGGACGGCTCCGTCTGCGACGGCCTCGCCCTCGGGGACCTCCACGGCGTCGGCTCAGCCTCTCGCGGCGGCTCCGTCCGCGACGACCCTGCCGGCTGCTGCTGTTGTGCCGACGGTGTCGACGACGCCCACCATGCCGACCACGCCGGCCGCCGCCTCCGCACCCGTCGGGCGGCTGCCCGAGACCGGCGCGGCTCCGGGGTTGCGCGAGATGGTCGTCTCCGTGCTCAGCCTGCTGGTCGGTGCCGCTCTGCTGGGCGGGGCTCGGACGAAGCGCTGCTGAGAGACGACGCAGCCGGCCTGCGTGGCCCCGCTCGGCTGTTCCTCCTAACGGCCGATCGGAGCCAGCACCGCGCCGGTGAGCGTGACCAGGTCGGTGGGGGAGAGCTCCACCTGCATGCCCCGTCGCCCCGCGGACACGTACACGGTGCCGAAGCCCGTGGCTGAGCTGTCGATGACGGTGCGCAGCGGGCTCCTCTGACCGAGCGGGGAGATCCCTCCGACGACGTACCCGCTGGAGCGCTCGGCTGCCGCGGGATCGGCCATCTCGGCCTTCTTGGCGCCGAGGGCCGCGGAGAGCGCCTTCAGGTCCAGGCGGCCGGCAACCGGCACCACGCCCACCACCAGCTCGGGGCGCCGCCCTCCGGCGACCTCGGCGACGAGGGTCTTCAGCACGCGGGCCGGATCGAGGCCCAGCACGGCGATGGTCTCGTCGCCGAAGTGGGTGGTGGAGGGGTCGTGGGTGTACTCGTGGAGCGTGTACGGGACACCCGCCGCCACCAGCGCGTCGAGCGCCGGGGTCGCACCGGTCTTCTTCTTCACGGCCGTCTCCTTCGCGTACGCGGGGACGCTAGCGCAGTGTGATCTAGCCCAGCCTGATCTAGCGCAGTGTGATCTAGCGCAGTGCGACGACCAACTGCACAAGTGCGGGAGCGAGCAGCAGGGCGGGCAGCAGCTCGGCGACCTTGATGCGCAGCAGGCCGAGCAGGTTCAGCGACAGCCCCAGCAGGATGACCCCGCCCGTGGCCGTCAGGATGTCGACGTGGGCCGCGGGCAGCACGTCTCCGGCCAGATAGCCGGCTAGCGTCATCGCTCCCTGGAACAGGGCGATGAACCCTGCCGAGGCGACCACTCCCACCCCCAGGGCCGACGCGAACGCCACGGCCGCGAACCCGTCCAGGATGGCCTTCACCACCAGCTGGTCGGCACCCCGCCCCAGACCGTCGGAGAGCGACCCCACGATCGTGAGCGGGCCGATGCAGAACAGCAGCGACGGGGTCACCATCGCGGTGATGAACCGCTCCCGCGAGCCGCCGCCCTGGCCCAGGCGGTCGGTCACCCAGCCCGCGGCACCCTCGACCCGATCGTCCAGGCGCAGTGCCGAGCCGATGATGGCGCCGACCAGCAGCGCCATCACGAGCACGATCATCCCGACACCGCGGCCGGCCGCCTCGGCCAGCGCCACCGACGACACCTGCCAGGCGTTCTGCAGGGCGAGCACCACGGTGACCAGGCCCAGGACCTGGGTGATGAGCAGACGGGTCCGCTCGGGGAGCCGGTTGCCGAGCAGCAGCCCGACCAGTGAGCCCACGACGACCGTGGCGACGTTGACGACGGTGCCGAGGCCGACGAAGAGGGGGAGCAGCACCCGCCCATCCAAGCAGGGCCGCCGGCGTCGCTGGCGCCCGACGTGGTGGCGTCTGGTGCGCTCGCGACTGAGACGGCTCCCGTACGCTCCTGGGCAGGCGCGAAGGAGCAGAGATGACACGGACCGGTGCGTGGGCCTGGCTGGACGAGATCGCCCCGGACCCGCAGATGCTGACCACGGAGGAGATCGCCGAGGCGCTGTCCCGGGTCGAGGCGCATCTGGGAGCCCGGCCGCAGCGGGTCTTCGGGGCCCCGCTGGAGGTGCGCTGGCAGGTGGGCTCGGAGGTGCTCACCGCAGTGGTGAACCACATCGGGGTGGACATCCACCCCGGTGCCGCCGTGGACCTGTCCAGCCTGCCCGTCCCGGTGGCCGAGACCCCGGCGGCCGGCGGCCAGCCCGCCGGACCTCGGGGGCCGACGATCAGACCGCCGGGGCGACTGAGCCACCCCATGGGCCCGGGCCGACCCCGCAGCGCGCGACGCCCCCGCCCCCGCGGTCTCGGCAGGACCCGACCCAGCGGTCCGACAACCCCACCGGGAGGCCCCGGCCGTCGTGGACGCTCTGGGGCTGAGGGCCAGGGCTGGAATCGGGTAGGGATCCGACGGCCGCCTCGATAGGCTCCCGGCGTGCTGCGACGTCTTGATCTGCGTGCCCGGAACGACGACGACTACTCGGCGGTGGTGCCGCGAGCGGGGTTCGACGTGGAGCACGCCGTCGCCGCGGTGACCCCCATCTGCCAGGCGGTCGCCGCCGAGGGTGAGGCTGCGCTGCTGCGGTTCGCTGAGCAGTTCGACAAGGTCACCCCGCCGTCGCTGCGGGTGCCCGCCGAGGTGCTGGAGCAGTGCGCCGCCGACCTCGACCCCGAGCTGCGAGCGGCGTTCGAGGAGTCCGTACGCCGCCGGCGGCTGGTCTGCGAGGCCGAGGCCGCGACGCCCGAGCCCACCGTGGAGGTCGCTCCCGGGGCGAAGGTCACCACGCGTCTGGTGCCGGTGACGCGCGTCGGCCTGTACGTGCCGGGCGGGCTCGCCCCGCTGGCCTCCTCCGTGATCATGAACGTCGTCCCGGCCCAGGCCGCCGGGGTGACCTCGATCGCGGTGGCAAGCCCGCCGCAGGCCGACCACGGCGGCTACCCGCACCCCAACATCCTGGCGCTGTGCCACCTGCTCGGGGTCACCGAGGTGTACGCCGTCGGCGGCGCGCAGGCGATCGCCATGTTCGCGTACGGGGTGCCCGGACTCTGCCCCAAGGTCGACCTGGTCACCGGCCCCGGCAACATCTACGTGGTCGCCGCCAAGCGATTGCTGCGCGGGCGGGTGGGCATCGACTCCGAGGCCGGCCCCACCGAGATCGCCGTGCTGGCCGACGACACCGCCGACCCCCGCTACGTCGCCGCCGACCTGCTCAGCCAGGCCGAGCACGACCCCATGGCCGGCTCGGTGCTGGTCACCACGTCGGAGGAGCTGGCCGGCCAGGTCGACGCGGAGCTGGAGGCGATGGTGGCCGAGACGTTGCACGCCGAGCGGGTGCGTACGGCCCTGGGCGGCGACCAGTCCGCGACCGTGCTGGTCCGCGACCTGGAGCAGGGTCTAGCGGTCGTCGACGCGTACGCCGCCGAGCACCTGGAGATCCACACCCGCGACGCGGCCACCGTGGCGGCGCGGGTCCGCAACGCCGGAGCGGTCTTCGTCGGCCCGTACGCGCCGGTGTCGCTCGGTGACTACTCCGCCGGCTCCACGCACGTGCTGCCCACCGCCGCCGCCGCGAAGCACTCCGCCGGCCTGACCGTGGCGAGCTTCCGGCGCCCCGTGCACGTCATCGACTACACCCGCGAGGCGCTGCTGGCGCTGGCCGACGGCGTGGAGCGGTTCGCCCTCGCCGAGGACCTGCCCGGGCACGCCAACGCCATCACGGTGAGGCGCGACCGGTGAGGGCCGACGTCACGCTGGCCGAGCTGCCGCTGCGGCCAGAGCTCGTGGGCGAGGAGCCGTACGGCGCCCCGCAGCTCGACGTGCCCGTCTGCCTCAACGTCAACGAGAACCCGTACCCGCCGTCGGACCGGGTGCGGACCCAGATGGCCGAGGCGGTCGTGGCCGCGGCCGGGGGAGTGAACCGCTACCCCGACCGGGAGGCCCGGCGGCTGCGCGAGCTGCTGGCGGGCTACCTCGGCCACGGCGTGACGCCCGAGATGGTGTGGGCGGCGAACGGGTCGAACGAGGTGATGACCCACGTGCTGGGGGCGTTCGGCGGCCCGGGGCGTACGGTGCTCACCTTCGCGCCCACCTACTCCATGTACCCCGAGTACGCCCGCGACACCCACACCGGGTTCGTCGTCGAGCCCCGCCACGACGACTACACGCTGGACGACGCGCTGGTGCTGGAGGCGGTCACGAAGCACCGCCCCGACGTGGTGGTCATCACCACGCCGAACAACCCGACCGGCACCACCACGAGCCTGGCCACCATCCGCGAGGTGCTGCAGGGCACCGAGGCGATCGTGGTGGTCGACGAGGCCTACCAGGAGTTCGCCCACGACCCCGGTGCCACCGCGCTCACCCTGCTGCCGGAGTTCGGCAACCTCGTCGTGAGCCGCACCATGAGCAAGGCGTTCGCGTTCGCCGGCGGCCGGCTCGGCTACCTCGCCGCCAACGCCGCCGTGGTGGACGCGCTGCGGATCGTGCGGCTGCCGTACCACCTCTCGGCCCAGACCCAGGCGCTCGCCTGCGTGGCGCTGGAGAACGCGGGCGAGATGCTGGGCCAGGTCGAGGTCCTCCGGCGAGTCCGCGACGAGATGCTCACCCGCCTGCCGGCCATGGGCCTGGAGGTGGTGCCCAGCGATGCCAACTTCGTGCTCACGGGGCGGTTCGCCGACCGGCACGACGTGTGGCAGCGCCTCCTCGACCGCGGAGTGCTGGTGCGCGAGACTGGCCCGGCCGGCTGGCTGCGCGTGAGCGCGGGGACGCCGGAGGAGATGGAGCGGTTCTACGCCGCCCTGGAGGAGGTGCTCCGCGAGGGAGCGCCGAGGATGGACCCATGAGCACGGATGGAGCAGTGATGGGGCGTACGGCCACGGTGGAGCGCACCACCAGCGAGTCGTCGGTCAAGGTCACCCTGGACCTCGACGGCACCGGCGAGTCCACGATCTCGACTGGGGTCGGGTTCTACGACCACATGCTCACGGCGCTGTCGCGGCACTCGCTGATCGACCTCCAGGTCGAGACCACCGGCGACCTCCACATCGACGGCCACCACAGCGTGGAGGACACGGCCATCGCCATCGGACAGGCGCTGCGGGAGGCGCTCGGCGACAAGCGCGGCATCCGCCGGTTCGGCGACGCCGTGGTGCCGCTGGACGAGGCGCTCGCCTCCTGCGTGGTCGACGTCGCTGGCCGACCGTACGTGGTGTGCTCCGGCGAGCCCGCCGGCTACGAGTACGCCCTGATCGGCGGCTCCGGCGTCCCGTACGCGGGCTCGATGACCCGCCACGTCGTGGAGTCGCTGGCCATGAACGCGGGCCTCTGCGTGCACCTGACCCTGATCTCCGGGCGTGACCCGCACCACATCGCCGAGGCGCAGTACAAGGCGCTGGCCCGGGCGCTCCGCGCCGCCGTGGAGCCCGACCCGCGGGTGACCGGCGTGCCGAGCACGAAGGGTGCCTTGTGACCGCACCGCGGGTGGTGGTGCTCGACTACGGCTCGGGCAACCTCCACTCCGCGACGCGTGCCCTCACGGCCGCCGGCGCCGACGTGGTGCTCACCGCCGACCGTGACCAGGCGCTGGCCGCCGACGGCCTGGTGCTGCCGGGTGTGGGCGCGTTCGCCGCCTGCATGGCCCAGCTGCGCGCCGTGGGCGGGGTGGAGATCGTGGGGGAGCGGGTGGCCTCCGGGCGTCCGCTGCTCGGCATCTGCGTCGGCCACCAGGTGCTGTTCGCCACCGGCGACGAGCACGGCCAGGTCACGCCGGGCTGCGGCGTCTACCCGGGCGCTGTCACCCAGGTGCCTGCCGTACGCCTGCCGCACATGGGCTGGAACACCGTGCAGACCCCCGGGGGTTCGGCGATGTTCGCCGGCGTCGAGCAGGAGCGGTTCTACTTCGTGCACTCGTACGCAGCGCAGGGCCCGGCCGACGCCCCCGAGGGGTCGCTCGTGACGACCACCAGCCACGAGGACCGTACCTTCGTCGCCGGCATCGAGCAGGGCCCGGTCTGGTCCACCCAGTTCCACCCCGAAAAATCGGGAGCCGCGGGCGGGCGCCTGCTGCGCAACTGGACTCGCACCCTCTAAACCGAGGACTCGCCATCAAGGCGGCAGCTTCGTTCCGATGTCGGAACCAAACTGCCGCGTTCATCCCTGTGACGGCTGGGCCTGAGGCAGCGACGCTCTCCGGTAGGGTCTGGCCCGTGGAACCTCTCGTGCTGCTCCCCGCCGTCGACGTGCAGGGCGGTCAGGCCGTCCAGCTGGTCCAAGGCGTCGCCGGTAGCGAGAAGGTGTTCGGCGACCCGCGCGCCGCGGCTCAGCGCTGGCAGGACGACGGTGCCGAGTGGATCCACCTGGTCGACCTGGACGCGGCCTTCCGCCGCGGGTCCAACGCCGAGGTGATCGCCGAGATCGTCGGCAGCCTGGACATCGACGTCGAGCTCTCCGGCGGCATCCGCGACGACGCCTCCCTGGAGCGGGCCCTGGCCACCGGCTGCCGCCGCGTGAACATCGGCACGGCCGCGCTCGAGGACCCCGAGTGGTGCGAACGTGTCATCGCCGAGCACGGTGACCGCATCGCCATCGGCCTCGACGTCAAGGGCACCCGCCTCGCGGCGCGCGGCTGGACCACCGAGGGGGGCGACCTGCACGAGACCCTGGACCGTCTCTCCACCGCCGGCTGCGCACGCTTCGTGGTCACCGATGTGGCCTCCGACGGCATGCTCACCGGCCCCAACCTGGGCCTGCTCGCTGACGTCTGCTCCCGCACCGATGCCGCTGTCGTCGCCTCGGGCGGCATCTCCACCCTCGACGACCTCCGGGCGCTGAGCGGCATGGTGAACCAGGGCGTGGAGGGGGCGATCGTGGGGACCGCCCTCTACGTGGGTGCGTTCACCCTCCCCGAGGCGCTCGCCGTGACCCGTACCCCCGTGGAGGCCAGCCGATGACCGCCGTGACGACGCAGGGCGAGGGCCAGCTGCGCCCGCCGCCGCCGATCGAGGGCCGGATGGCCGACCTGCTGGCCGGCAAGAAGATCGTGATGACCGGTGTCACCGGGTTCATCGGAGAGCAGATCCTGTGGAAGGTGCTCACCGAGTGCCCCCTGACCAAGGTCGGCGTGCTGGTGCGCCGCAAGGGCTCGGTCAGCGCGCGCGACCGCATGGTCTCCCTGGTGGGCAAGAAGATCTTCGCCGACCTCCGCGCCCAGGCCGGCAGCGCCGCCGAGCTGGTCGACCAGCGCGTCGAGGTCATCGAGGGCGACCTGCCCAACGTGCCCACGCTGCCCGACGACATCGACGTGCTGCTGCACTGCGCGGGCGACGTCTCGTTCGACCCGCCCATCGACCAGGCGTTCATGACCAACGTCATCGGCACCAAGGCGCTGCTGGGGAGGTTCCTGGAGTCGGTCACCGACGACCACGGCAGCCTGAGGCGCATCCCGCACTACGTGCACGTCTCCACGGCGTTCACCGCGGGCCGCCGCCGTGGTGCCATCCCGGAGGCGCCGCACCAGCACGACATCGACTACAATGCCGAGACGGCCGCGGCGCTCGCCATGAAGGACCACCTGGAGGCGGAGTCGCGGACGGCCAAGCAGCTCACGAAGCTGCGCAAGGAGGCCGAGCGGCTGCACCGGCAGGCAGGCTTCCTCACCACCGCCGAGGACACCGAGCGGCGCCGCAAGGAGTGGGTGACCCAGCAGCTGGTCGCCGCGGGCACCGAGCGCGCCCGCTCGCTGGGCTGGACCGACGTCTACACCTTCGCCAAGGCGATGGGCGAGCGGGTCGTCGCCGACATGGGCAAGGACATCCGGGTCTCGATCGTCCGCCCCGCCATCGTGGAGTCCAGCCTCACCTACCCCCACCCGGGGTGGATCGAGGGCTTCAAGATGGCCGACCCGATCATCCTGGCGTACGGCCGCGGCAACCTCCCCGAGTTCCCGGCCTCGCCCGACGCGGTGATCGACATCGTGCCGTGCGACATGGTCGTGAACGCGATCCTGGTGGCCTGCGCGACGCAGCCCGAGGTCGGCGTCCCGGAGTTCTACCACTCCAGCTCCGGCCACAAGAACCCCCTCACCTTCCGCGGCATCTTCGAGCAGGTCCACGAGTACTTCGAGAAGCGCCCGTACGCCGAGGGGCAGAACGCCAGCAAGCTGGCCGTCTGGGAGTTCCCGGGGGCGGAGCCGGTGGAGCGCCTGCTGCAGACGTCGGAGGTGCTGCACCGGTTCGCTGAGCGGGCACTCTCGTACGTTCCTCGCGGTGCCCGGACCCGCCGCCTCGCCACCCAGCTCGACAAGGGCGGCTCGCAGCTCACGTTCCTGCGCAAGTACCTCTCGCTCTACTCGGAGTACCTGCAGTCGGAGCTGCACTTCGTCGACGACCGCGCCCGGGCGCTCAGCCACTCGCTGCGACCAGAGGACCAGGAGACCTGGGCCTTCGACACGGCGTCGTTCGACTGGCGCCACTACCTGCAGGACGTGCACATCCCTGCCATCACCGACCCCGTGAAGCGGCTGGAGGCGGCCCGCAAGCGCCGCGGGGAGCGGTCGGCCACCTTCCGTACGCTCACGCCGCTCGCCGAGGGCGCCCCCAGGCCGGACGTCCTGGCCGCGTTCGACCTCGACGGCACCGTGCTGTCGACGAACGTGCTGGAGACCTACCTGTGGGCCCGGTTGCCCGAGCTGTCGGCCGGCGGCCGGGTGCGGGAGGTGGCCGGCGTGATCAGCCAGCTGCCCGGCTACCTGACCGCGGAGCGGCGCGACCGGGGCACCTTCCTGCGCTCGGTCTACCGCCGCTACAAGGGCGCGGACCTCGCCTCGCTGGAGGCGTTCATCGACCGCACCATGGCCCCCCACATGCTCGACCGGATGTCGCCCGACGCCATCCGGCGGGTGCGGGAGCACCGCGACGCCGGCCACACCACCATCTTGATCACCGGCGTGATCCGGCCGCTGACGCGCCCGTTGGAGCCGTTGTTCGACGTCATCGTGGCCGCCGAGCTGGCAACCGACGAGAACGGTGTCTGCACCGGCTTCCTCACCGGCCCGCCGATGGTCGGTGAGTCGCGGCCGGCCTGGCTGCGCCACTACGCCACGCTGCACGGCATCGACCTGCAGCAGAGCTTCGCCTACGCCGACAGCCACGTCGACCTGCCCATGCTGCAGGCCGTCGGCTACCCGGTCGCCGTCAGCCCCGACCTCGGCCTCCAACGGGCCGCCAAGGCCAGTGGCTGGTCGAGCGTCGACTGGTCGGCGAGGTCTCCCGCCCCCCGCTGGATCCTTCCTTCCTAGGCACCTGAGGAGCACCCGTGTCACGTCCAGGTTTCGCTCTCGAGGTCGACGAGCGCACCCCGCCCCTGCTGGTGCGGTCGTCCGCCGGCGTCCGGCTGGAGAAGTTCCCGCTGGGGACCCAGGTCGTCTACCCCAGCGACGGTCAGCGCTGGGGCAACGCGGTCGAGATGACCGCGGCCGCCCTGGCCGGCCCGACGGGGGCCGAGCCGCTGGCGGCCGTGCTGCGCCCCGGCATGCGGCTCACCATCGCGTTCTCCGACGCCACGGTGCCCACCCCGTGGGCCGCCGACGACGTGCGCCGGGTCATGGTGGAGCAGGTGCTGGAGCTCGCCGCCAAGGCCGGGGTCGACGACGTCGCGCTGGTCGCGGCGTGCGGCATCCGGCGCCGGCTCACTGACGACGACCTGCGGCGCATCCTCGGCGAGCGGGTGAGCCGCAGCTTCGCCGACGACCCGCGTCTGACCAGCCACGACGCGTCCGACGACGCCGCGCTGAAGACCGTGGGCGAGGTCGAGGGCGAGCAGGTGCGGATCAACAGGCGGGTCGCCGAGTCCGACCTGGTGGTGCTCGTTGGCTTGGTCACGGGCCGTGAGCGCGCGGGGTGGGGCGAGGTGGTGTCGGGCCTGGGGTCGGCGGCCACCATCGACATCGCCCGCACGCACGCCGCCGACGTCGAGGCGGCGGTCGCGGGCAGCGTACGGATGGTCTCGCTCGCCGCCGTGCTCGGCACGCCTGCCTACACCGGGCCGCTGCGGTTCCTGGCCTCCCGGGAGTGGGAGTGGGGCGTCAAGGACCAGGCCGCGTTCCTGGCGACGCGGCGCGCGCTCGCCACCGCCCCGGTGCAGGCGGCGCGGGTCCTGTACGGCGGGCGTACGGCCGACTACCCGATTCTCGGCGTCCACTGCGGCGACGTGGCGCAGGTGCGCGAGCTCGCGCAGGAACAGCTCCGGGAGGCGCAGGCCGTGACCGTGCCCGGCGTGGCCGACGTGCTGGTCGCGGGCGTCCCGGCGGTGCACCCGGCGGCTCCCGACGCCGACGGCTCCCCGCTGGGGGCCGCGTGGTGGGTGCTCCACCACTGCTACGGGCTGGGTGGCAGCCAGCCGGTGGTTCGCGAGGGCGGTGCGATCGTCGCGTTCGACCGGCTCGGCGACCGGTTCTCCACGCGCCACCACAGCGCCGCGGCCGACTTCGTGGCGGAGGTGCTCCCGCGCACGGTGGACCCGGCCGAGATCCGGGCCCAGTTCCAGGACCGGTACGTGAACGACCCCTGGTACCTGGAGCTCTACCGGCAGCGCAACGCCTTCCACCCGTTGCTCGCCTTCCACCAGTGGTACGACATGCAACCGGCCATCGCCGCCTGCCCCGACATCGTCTTCGTCGGCGGCAAGCGCCACACCGCCGAGGTGATGGGGTTCCGCGCCGCGACCACGTACGCGGACGCTCTGGAGATCACCTCCTCGCGGCTGGGCCGCCGGCCCGCGGTGACGTACGTGCGTGACGGGGTGGGCGTGCAGGTGGTGACCGGATGACCCGGGAGCTCGCCTCGTGGGCGGAGCGCCCGTCCACGAGCAGCGACCGGCTGCTCCACAACCCGTTCGGCGGCTTCGGTGCCGATCTCCGTCAGGTCGGCCGCTACTGGCGCTGGGGTCGTGGCTCGCACCGCCCGGTGTCGTTGCTGCGCCTGGCGCCCGAGCAGCTGGGGGAGCGCCCTGGCGGCATCCGGCAGCGGCTGCGTGACCCGTTCGTCGGCCTGCTGCGCTGGGCACGTGTCGAGGTCACCGGGCTCACCCCGAGCTCGGAGCAGCGAGTCGCCGTGGCCCATGTCGAGACGCCTGCCGACCTGGCGGTGCTGCTGGAGTCGGTGCCCAAGCACTGGCGCGCCGTCACCGGCAAGGCACCCGGCTCGCTGCCGACGGGCAGGTCGTTGCTGTTCGCCACCGACTTCGCCTCGGCAGGCGCCGACGAGGTCGTCCAGGCGGCTGCCGCTCTCGCCACCCGCGCAGGCGTGCCGCTGCTGCCCATGGTGGTGCGCCGGCTCACCTCCGGCCTGCCGGCCGACGACGAGTCCCGTACGCCCCGGCCCAAGCGCATCGACGAGGTGCTCGTGCGCTACGCCGACCCGGTGACCGGCACCGACGCCTCAGCCGCCGCACAGGTGGCACAGGAGCGGGTGGGTGACCTGATCGCCGAGGATGACGCCACCTGGTGGCAGGTCGCCACCGGCGCCGTGGAGTCGCCCCTGGTCAGGCCGATGCCGTCGTGGCGCCGGCAGTGGGAGCGTACGGACCCGACCCGCAACGCCGGCCGGTCCCGCCGCCAGATCTGGCGCTGACCGCAGGCGAGGCCGGGTTGAGCAAAGGCAGCTGGTCGAGACGCTTAAGACGGCGGCGTCATCAGGCGTCACCCGCTAGGCGAGTGGCGTAGCCGGGCTAGAGTGTCCCCCGGTCCAGGCACGGTTGACGAGGGAAGGGAGGACCCATGAGCGGTCACTCCAAGTGGGCGACGACGAAGCACAAGAAGGCGGTCATCGACGCCAAGCGCGGCAAGCTGTTCGCGAAGCTCATCAAGAACATCGAGGTCGCGGCCCGTACCGGTGGTGGCGACCCGGCCGGCAACCCCACCCTGTACGACGCCATCCAGAAGGCCCGTAAGACGTCGGTGCCGCTCGACAACATCGAGCGCGCGGTCAAGCGTGGCTCCGGCGCGGAGGCCGGCGGCGCCGACTACCAGACGATCATGTACGAGGCGTACGGCCCGGCCGGCGTCGCGGTGCTCATCGAGTGCCTGACCGACAACCGGAACCGCTCGGCCAGCGACGTCCGCGTCGCGGTCACCCGCAACGGCGGCACCATGGCCGACGTCGGCTCGGTGCAGCGGCTGTTCTCCCGCAAGGGCGTCATCGAGCTGGCCAAGAAGCAGGGCGGCAAGGAGGTCAGCGAGGACGACCTGCTCGAGGCCACGCTCGACGCCGAGCCCGAGGACATCGCCGACCAGGGCGAGGGGTTCACCATCACCGCCGACCCCAACAACCTGGTGGCCGTCCGCACCGCGGTGCAGGGCGCCGGGCTCGACTACGAGTCCGCAGAGGTGGCGTTCGTCCCGTCCTTCGAGCAGGCCATCGACGACATCGATCCCGCACGCAAGCTCGTGAAGCTGCTCGATGCGCTGGAGGACCTGGACGACGTGCAGAACGTCTACTCCAACGACGCGTTCGCCCCTGAGGTCGAGGCCCAGCTCGACGACGAGTGACCCCGGCGTTTCTCCCCGGGCCGCGCCGCCTCGACCGCTAGGGTCTCGAACACCTGTACGGAAAGGGGCGCGATGCTGGTGCTGGGGGTCGATCCTGGGCTGACGCGGTGCGGGGTGGGCGTGGTGACCGGGTCGCCGGGCCGCGCCGAGCTGGTGGAGGCCGGTGTCGTCCGTACGCCGCCGCAGCTCGACATCGCCCGCCGCCTGCTGCAGATCGAGGAGGGCCTGGAGGCGTGGGTCACCCGCCACCGGCCCGACGCCCTGGCGGTGGAGCGCGTCTTCGCGCAGCACAACGTGACCAGCGTGATGGGCACCGCGCAGGCGGCCGGCATCGCCATGCTCGTCGCCGCCCGCCACGGCATCCCGGTCGCCCAGCACACCCCGAGCGAGGTGAAGGCCGCCATCAGCGGCTCCGGGCGCGCCGACAAGGCACAGGTGGGCCTGATGGTGGCGCGCGTGCTGCGGCTGGACAGCCCGCCGCAGCCAGCCGACGCCGCCGACGCGGTCGCCCTCGCCATCTGCCACGTGTGGCGCGGGGCCGGGGTCTCCCGGCTCGCGGCGGCCGCGACCGCCGGCGGCGACCGTCCCCGCACCTGGGCCGCGCTGGTCGCCGCCCGGAGCGCCCGGTGATCGCCTCCGTCAGCGGCACGGTCTCGGCTGTCGGCGCCACCTGGGCCGTGATCACCGTGGGCGGTGTGGGGCTGCGGGTGCAGTGCACGCCCGGCACCTCGGCCACGCTGCGCACGGGCTCGCCCGCGACGCTGTCGACCTCGTTGGTGGTGCGGGAGGAGTCGCTCACCTTGTACGGGTTCGCCGACGACGCCGAGCGGGAGACGTTCGAGCTGGTGCAGACGGCGACCGGGGTTGGGCCGAAGCTGGCCCAGGCCATCGTCTCGGTGCTCACCCCCGACGAGCTGCGCCACGCCATCGCCACCGAGAACCTGGTCACGCTGTGCACGGTGCCCGGCGTCGGCAAGCGCGGCGCGCAGCGGCTGGTCATCGAGCTGAAGGACAAGGTCGGCGGTCTTGCGGCCGCCACCGGTCAGCCAGCGCCGACGACGGCGCCCGAGTGGCGCGAGCAGGTGCGCCTCGGCCTGGAGGGTCTCGGGTGGTCCACGCGTGACGCGGAGGCCGCCTGCGAGAAGGTGCAGCCGCTGGCCGACGAGGACCCCAGCCTGGGCGTCGGTGAGCTGATGCGCGCTGCTCTGCGCTCGCTCGCCAAGTAGGTTGTCGCCCGTGCCAGAGCCCCACGAGCCGTCCCCGGTCGACCCTCACGCGACCGTCGACGAGCGCACCGTCGAGGCGGCGCTCCGCCCCGCCGCGCTCGACGACTTCGAGGGCCAGCCCCGGGTCGCCGACCAGCTCGGTCTGGTGCTGCAGGCCGCCCGGCACCGGGGGACCGTGCCCGACCACGTGCTGCTGTCGGGCCCGCCCGGGCTGGGCAAGACCACGCTGGCCATGATCATCGCCCACGAGCTGGGGTCGCCGTTGCGGATTTCCTCGGGCCCCGCGATCCAGCACGCGGGCGACCTGGCGGCGATCCTGTCGGGCCTGTCGGAGGGGGAGGTGTTCTTCCTCGACGAGATCCACCGCATGTCCCGACCGGCCGAGGAGATGCTCTACCTCGCCATGGAGGACTTCCGGGTCGACGTGGTGGTCGGCAAGGGCCCCGGCGCCACGGCCATCCCGCTGGAGATCCCGCCCTTCACCCTGGTCGGGGCCACCACCCGCGCCGGGCTGCTGCCAGGTCCGCTCCGAGACCGGTTCGGCTTCACCGCGCAGCTGGAGTTCTACGACGCCACCGCCCTGGAGCACATCGTCACCCGCTCCGCGTCCGTGCTGGGGGTGCAGCTGCGCCCCGGGGCCGCCGCCATCATCGCGTCCCGCTCCCGCGGCACGCCCCGCATCGCCAACCGCCTGCTGCGGCGCGTGCGCGACGTCGCCCAGGTCCGGGCCGACGGCGTGGTCACCGAGGCACTGACGCGAGAGGCGCTCAGCCTGTACGAGGTCGACGAGCTCGGCCTCGACCGCCTCGACCGCGCCGTGCTCGACGCCATCTGCCGCAAGTTCGGCGGCGGCCCCGTCGGGCTCAGCACCCTGGCCATCGCGGTGGGGGAGGAGACCGAGACCGTCGAGGAGGTGGCCGAGCCGTTCCTCGTGCGCCAGGGGTTCCTGATGCGTACGCCCCGGGGCCGGGTGGCCACCGCAGGGGCGTACCGGCACCTGGGCCTCGCCGTGCCGGCCCAGCTGGGCTCGGACCCGGGCCTGTTCTGACGCTCGGCACGCCGGGCGAGGGATTCGGGCCCCACGGGGCCTCCCGCTACTCTGTACCGGGCTCGCGCGTCCCGCGAGCCCAACTCCGATGTCGAGGACAGCATGGACCTGATGACTTTGGCCCTCATGGGCGCCGTGTTCGTGGGCGCCTACTTCCTGATGATCCGGCCGCAGCAGAAGCGGCTGCGCGAGCAGCAGGAGCAGGCGGCGAAGATCGCCGAGGGCGAGCGGGTCATGCTGACCAGCGGGGTCTTCGGCACCGTCCGGCACCTGGGCACCAAGCAGGCCGTGATCGAGGTCTCGCCCGGCGTCGAGCTCACGGTGGTGCGGCAGGCGATCGTGCGCATCGTGCCGGCCGAGGAGGAGGAGTTCGAGTACGCCGACTCCGAGACCACCGTCGAGGCCGGGCCCGTGGCGCCGGCCGCGACGATCGGCTCCTCGCCCGCGCTGGGCGGCATCGACGACGAGCCGCTGCCGACCCCGCCGGCGGCCGGCTCCGTGGCGTCCCCCGTGGCTGACCAGCCGCTGCGCGATCGCGGCCTGCACACCGGTGGCCCGGCGCGGCCCGACGTCGAGAAGCAGTAGGAGGCACCGTGGCTCGAACCTCACGCCAGCGGTCGCACCCCGGCCGCACCCTGCTGGTCTTCTTCGTCGCCCTGGCCGCGCTGGCCGGGCTGATGGCGCTGACCCGGCAGTGGTACCCAAAGCTCGGTCTCGACCTGCGGGGCGGCACCACGATCACGCTCACGGCGGCCAACACCAGCGGGCAGGGCGCGGTCGACGCGTCCAGCCTGGAGCTGGCCCGCTCCATCATCCAGCAGCGCGTCGACTCCCTCGGCGTCGGCGAGTCCGAGGTGACGACCTCGGGCGGCAACCAGATCCAGGTGTCGGTGCCCAACGTGCAGCGCGACGAGCTCGTCGCGCTGGTGGGGCAGACGGCCCGGCTGGAGTTCCGCGCCGTCTACGACGCGTCGCCCACCTCGACCGCTGCGCAGCCTGACCAGGCCGTTGCCCTGCCCTCCGTGCCGGACCTGGGCTCCCCCCGGCCCACCGCGCCCGCGGGCCCGTTGCCCGAGGGCACCGACGCCCGCAAGTCGGTGCTGGCCGAGCGGCTCAAGTGGACCCCGTCGCAGGCCGATGCGCAGGACTACGAGGCGTACGAGTGCGGGGACGTGTTCCCGTCGGTCTCCGACCAGCCGCTGTTCTCCTGCCTGCGCCCCGACCTCGCCACCAAGGGCAACGAGAAGTACCTCCTGGGCCCGGTGCTGATCGAGGGCAGCCTGCTGAAGGCCGCGAACGCCGGCGTGCCGCAGAACCAGCTCAACTGGGTCGTCAACCTGGAGTTCAACGACCTCGGCGGGCAGCTGTTCACCGATGCCACCACGTACTTCGCCACCCAGCGGGCCCCGGCCAACCAGTTCGCTATCGTGCTCGACGGCAAGGTGATCTCCGCCCCGTCCGTGAGCGCCCCGATCTCCGGCGGCAAGGCCGAGATCTCCGGCTCCTTCAACCAGAAGTCGGCGACCGACCTGGCCAACGTCCTCAAGTACGGCGCGCTGCCGCTATCGTTCGAGGTGTCCAGCGTCGACAGCGTGTCCGGCACCCTGGGCGCCGACCAGCTGCGGGCCGGCATCATCGCCGGCCTGGTGGGCCTGGGCCTGGTGCTCGTCTACTCGTTCCTCTACTACCGCGGGCTCGGCATCGTGGTGCTGCTGTCGCTGGTCGTGGCCTCGGTGATGACCTGGATCCTGATGGTGCTGCTGGGCGCCTCGATGGGGTTCGCGCTCAGCCTGCCCGGCATCGCCGGCGCGATCGTCGCCATCGGCGTGACGGCCGACTCGTTCATCATCTACTTCGAGCGGATCCGCGACGAGGTGCGCGAGGGCCGCAGCATCCGTACGGCCGTCGAGACCGGCTGGCACAAGGCCCGCCGCACCATCGTGGTGGCCGACGCCGTCTCGCTGCTGAGCGCCGTCGTCCTGTTCACGCTCGCGGTCGGCGGTGTGCGGGGCTTCGCGTTCACCCTGGGGCTCACCACCCTGATCGACCTCGTGATCGTGTTCTTCTTCACGAAGCCACTGATGTCGCTGCTGGCCCGGACCCGGTTCTTCGGCCAGGGTCGCCCCGGCTCGGGGCTCGATGCGGCGCACATGGGTGTCACCACCGTCCGCCCGGCGCCGGTGCGCCGGACCACCCGCACCAAGGAGGCCTGAGCCGTGGCGCGCAGCTCGACAACCGGCTCGACCACCACGAAGACCTCGACCGGCAGGTCATCGGTCTCGGGGAAGGGCAAGCCCGACCTGACGACCAGTGCGGAGGCGGCCCGTACGTCCGGCGCAGGCCGACAGGGGTTCGCTCACCGGCTGTACACCGGCGAGGTCTCGTACGACTTCGTGGGCAAGCGGCGTCTCTGGTACACGGTGTCGGCGGTCCTGCTGCTGGTCTCCCTGGGCGCGCTGCTGCTGCGCGGCCTGGACCTGGGCATCGAGTTCCGGGGCGGTTCCGACTTCCAGGCCCCCACCCAGGTGTCGGGCTCGACCGTGGCCGACGTCCGCTCCGCGGTGCAGGGCTCGGGGGTGCCGAACCTCGAGAGCGCCACCATCACCACCATCGGCGACTCCAAGGTGCGGGTGCAGACCCGGTCGCTGGAGGTGGGGGAGCAGGCGAAGGTGCGCCAGGCGATCGCCCGGGCCACCGGCAGCTCCGAGGACAAGGTCGCCTACCAGCTCATCGGTGCCTCCTGGGGCAAGCAGATCACGCAGAAGGCCGCCATCGCCCTGGTCGTGTTCCTGGTGCTGGTGGGGGTGCTGATCTGGCTGTACTTCCGTGACGCCAAGATGTCGATCGCGGCTCTGGTCGCGCTCGCGCACGACCTGGTGATCACCGTCGGCATCTACGCGTTGGTCGGTTTCACCGTGACCCCGACCACCGTGATCGGCATCCTGACGATCCTCGGCTACTCCCTGTACGACACCGTCGTGGTGTTCGACAAGGTGCGCGAGAACGTCGCCGACATGGAGGCGCAGCGGATCACCTATTCCGACGCCGCCAACGCCGCCGTGAACCAGGTGCTGGTGAGATCCCTGAACACCACCGTGATCGGCGTGCTGCCGGTGGCCGCGCTGCTGTTCGCTGGCACCGTGGTGCTGGGGTCCGGCCCGCTGGAGGACCTGGGTCTCGCCCTGTTCGTGGGCATGATCGCCGGCGCGTACTCCTCGATCTTCATCGCCACGCCGCTGCTGGCGCAGATGCGGGAGCGGGAGCCCGGCATGGCCGCGCACCGGGAGCGGCTCGCGCGCCGGCGCACCAACGAGGAGCGCAAGACGACCGCCACCGCGCTGGTCGACGTGCCGGTCACCGGTCGCGCCACGACGCCGGTGTCGCGCACCGTGAACGCGGTGCCCAGCGTCTCCGACGACCCGGACCCCGTGCCCGACGAGGCCGAGGCGAAGACGACCCCGGCCGCCGGCACCGCGCGCCCTCCGCAGAAGAGCGGCGGGTCGACGGCCCCGCGGCAGGGCAAGCAGCGCCCGAGCCAGTCCAGCCGGGCCAGCCGCAAGAAGCGATGAAGGAGACGGGCATGCAGGGCGCAGACGCACGGGTGGACCTGGTCAGCTCGCTGATCGTCGACGTCCCCGACTACCCCAAGCCGGGCGTGGTCTACAAGGACATCACGCCGCTGCTGGGTGACCATCACGGCTACCAGACCGCCGTCGACCTGCTCTGCGAGCAGGCCCCCGAGGGCCTCGACGTGATCGTGGGCATGGAGGCGCGGGGGTTCGTGTTCGCCGGTCCGGTGGCGCTGGCGATGGGCTGCGGGTTCGTGCCGGTACGCAAGCCGGGCAAGCTGCCCCGCGACGTGTTCTCGGAGTCGTTCGCGCTCGAGTACGGGCAGGACACGCTGACCGTGCACCAGGACGCCATCAAGCCCCACGCCCGGGTCATGATCATCGACGACGTGCTGGCCACCGGTGGCACCGTCGGCGCCACCGCCAAGCTCATGGAGCAGCTGGGTGCCGACCTGGTCCACGTCGCCGTCGTGATGGAGCTCGGGTTCCTCGGCGGCCGAGCGCACCTGGAGGCGCTGGGGCTCAGCTCGGTCAACGCGCTCATCACTGTCTGAGGGGCCTCTAGACTGTCCCTCCAACCGGAGGTGAACAGGTGACCGACCAGCAGACGCAGACGACCCCTGCTGCCGGCTCGCCCGCGTCGCCTGCCCGGAGCAACGCCGAGACCCGCCTCGGCATGCGGCAGCGCATCGGCCGCTGGATGTCGCCGAAGACGTCGCAGTCCGCGGTGCTGGAGCCGCTGTTCAACGTCGTCCGCACCAATCACCCCAAGGCCGACCTGGCGCTGCTGGAGCGCGCCTACCGGACCGCCGAGCTGCACCACGAGGGGCAGACCCGCAAGTCCGGCGAGGCGTACATCACGCATCCGCTGGCCGTCACCACCATCCTCGCCGAGCTCGGCATGACCGAGCCCACGCTGTGCGCCGCCCTGCTGCACGACACGGTGGAGGACACCCCCTACACCATGGAGCAGCTCACCCGTGACTTCGGGCCCGAGGTGGCGGCGATGGTCGACGGGGTGACGAAGCTCGACAAGGTGGTGTTCGGCGAGAACGCGCAGGCGGAGTCGCTGCGCAAGATGGTGGTCGCGATGAGCCGCGACATCCGGGTGCTGGTCATCAAGCTCGCCGACCGGCTGCACAACATGCGTACGCTCGGTGCGCTGCGGCCCGACAAGCAGAACCGGATCGCCAAGGAGACGCTGGAGATCTACGCGCCCCTGGCGCACCGGCTGGGCATGAACACCATCAAGTGGGAGCTGGAGGACCTGGCGTTCTCGACGATGCACCCCAAGGTGTACGACGAGATCGTGCACCTGGTGGCGCAGAACCAGCCGCGCCGGGAGCGCTACCTGCAGGAGGTCATCGACCAGGTGAACGCCGACCTGGCGGCGTCGAAGATCTCGGCCCGGGTGTTCGGGCGGCCGAAGCACTACTACTCGATCTACCAGAAGATGGTGGTCCGCGGGCGCGACTTCTCCGAGATCTACGACCTGCTGGGGCTGCGGGTGATCGTCGACAGCAAGGAGGCCTGCTACTCGGTGATGGGCGTCGTGCACCGGCGCTGGAACCCGGTGGCCGGGCGGATCAAGGACTACATCGCGATCCCGAAGTTCAACATGTACCAGTCGCTGCACACCACGGTGATGGGGCCTGAGGGGCGCCCGATCGAGTTCCAGATCCGCTCCCAGGAGATGAACCGCCGGGCCGAGTACGGCGTCGCGGCCCACTGGAAGTACAAGGAGGACCCGAACGCCACCACCGGCAAGGTGCGCAGCGACGGGCAGGACCTGTCGTGGGTGCACGAGCTGAGTCGGTGGCAGAAGGAGACCGCCGACCCGGAGGAGTTCCTCGACTCGCTGCTGTTCGACCTGCGCTCCAGCGAGGTCTTCGTGTTCACGCCGAAGGGCGACATCCAGGCCCTGCCGGAGGGCGCGACCCCGGTCGACTTCGCGTACGCCGTGCACACCCAGGTCGGTCACCGCTGCGTGGGTGCGCGCGTCAACGGCAAGCTGGTGAGCCTCGACACGAAGCTGTCGCAGGGCGACACCGTCGAGGTGATGACCTCGAGGTCGGAGGGCGCCGGCCCGTCGCGCGACTGGCTCGAGTTCGTCACCAGCCCCCGGGCCCGGCAGAAGATCCGCCACCACTTCACCCGGGAGCGCCGCGAGGAGTCGATCGAGCACGGCAAGCAGGCGCTGGCCCGGCAGCTGAAGCGGGCCGGGATGCCGATGCAGCGGCTGCTCACCACCGAGACCCTGATGGCCGTCGCCACCGACCTGCGGCAGCCCGACATCCCCAGCCTGTACGCCGCCATCGGCGAGAACCAGGTCGGCGCGCAGGCCGTCGTCGACCGGCTCATCGCCACCCAGGGCACCGAGGAGGACGCGGCAGACGAGACCTTCGAGGACCTGCCCGTCCACCAGGCCCGCCGCGCTCCGTCGCCGGGGGACACCGGAGTGCAGGTGCACGGCGACTCCAGCCTCTGGGTCAAGCTGGCCCGCTGCTGCACCCCGGTGCCGGGCGACGAGATCCTGGGCTTCGTGACCCGCGGTCAGGGGGTCTCGGTGCACCGCAAGGACTGCACCAACGTCGACAGCCTGCTGCAGTCGCCCGAGCGCATCATCGACGTCTCCTGGTCGGGTCAGGCGGGCACGGCGTTCCTGGTCGCCCTGTATGTCGAGGGTCTCGACCGCACCGGCATCCTCGCCGAGCTGACCGCGACCCTGGCCGAGGAGAAGGTCGGCATCCTCTCGGCCACCATGCAGACCGGCAAGGACCGGGTCTTCCGCGGCACCATCACCTTCGAGACCGCCGAGGCGTCGCACCTGGAGCACATCATGAACCGGCTGCACCGGCTGCCGGGGGTGTACGAGGTCAGGCGCGTCCGGGCCTGATCCCCGTCAGCGGCCCGGCCGACGACCGGGGGCGAGCCGGCCCCACCACCGGCCGGCCCGGCTCGCGACCGAGCAGACGCTCTGCCCGAGCGAGAGACCGCCCTCGTCCGGGACAGATCGTGTGCGCGGTCGCTCAGGCGCGGAAGTCGTCCAGCGTCTTGTTGGCCTGCTCCAGCCACGACCCGTACGTCTCGATCGACTGCGTGAGCTCGGCGATCTTGCGGGCATCGCCCTTGGCCTCGGCCTTGGCGAGGTCGGCGCGCAGCTTGGCGATCTGGTCCGAGAGCAGGTTCACGGTGCCCGAGGCGCGCTTCTGCGTCTCCGGGTCCGTGCGGCGCCACTCCGCGTCCTCGGCCTCCTTGATGGCGGTCTCGATGGCGCGGATGCGGCCCTCCAGCGGGCGGATGCTGTCGCGGGGGACCTTGCCGTGCTCGTTGTACGCGGCCAGGAAGTCGCGGTACTTCTGCCGCGCCACCGCGATGTCCTTCACGGGCAGGATGTCGGCCTCGGCGGCGTCGAGCAGCGCGGTCTTGGCGTCGAGGTTGCCCTTGAACTCGGCGTCCTGCTCGTCGAAGACCTGGTTGCGGCGCGCGAAGAACTCGTCCTGGATGCCCCGGAACTCCGCCCACAGCTTGTCGTCCACCTCGCGGGCCGCGACGCCGGCCGCCTTCCAGCGGGTCATCAGGTCGCGGAACGCTCCGGCCGTGGCGCCCCACTCGGTGGACTGCGCGAGCGTACGGGCCTCGGCGATGATCGCCTCCTTCGCCTTCCGGGCGCCCTCGCGCCTCTCGGCCTGATCGGCGAACTGCGACTTGCGGCGGCGGGTGTAGGTGGTGCGGGCCGCCGAGAACCGGTGCCACAGCTCGTCGTCGGTGGCGCGGTCGATGCGCGGCAGCGCCTTCCACTCCTCGAGCAGGCTGCGGAAGCGGTTCACGCCACCGCGCCAGTCGTTGCCCTCGGCGATCTTCTCCGCCTCGGCGACCATGCCCTCCTTGGCCTGCCTGGTCGCCTCGTTGGCCTTGGCCTTCTCGGCCTTGCGGGCCTCGTTCGCCTCGGCGATCGCCGGCTGCAGACCCTCCAGGCGCGCGAGCAGGCCGTCCAGGTCACCGACCGCGTTGGCACCGGTCACGCTGCCGCGGACGGCGTTGATGCTCTTGCGCGCCTCGTCCGGCCCGAGCGCCCCCCGCTTGATGCGCTCCTCCAGCAGCGTGACCTCGGTGGCCAGGGCGTCGTACCGGCGTGTGAAGAACGCCATCGCCTCCTCAGGGGAGACGCCCGGCACCTGGCCGACCATCCGCTCGCCATCGGCCGTGGTGACGTACACGGTGCCGTCGTCCTCGACACGGCCGTACGTCTTCGGGGGGGTCGCCTCGCTCATGGCGCCCATCTTGCCCGATCCGGGCCCCGGCCCGCGCACCGCCCGCCTGACATCAGCCACGGCGGGCCCGTCCGTGGTCACGCGCCCGGTGGCGGCACCGCGACGGCGACGCGTACGCTGCCGTGGGCCTGCCGAGCGAGCAGGCGACCGTCGCCGCACACCGAGCCTGGAGCCGTACCCCGTGAGCCGTCCCCGCCCGATCTCTGGATTCCCCGAGCTGCTGCCCGCGCAGCGGGCGGTGGAGCAGCACGTCATCGACACGCTGCGGCGGACGTTCGAGCTGCACGGGTTCGCCGGCATCGAGACCCGCGCCGTGGAGCCGATGGCGCAGCTCGCGCGCAAGGGCGAGATCGACAAGGAGATCTACGTCGTCCGGCGCCTGCAGGGGCTGGAGCAGGGGCGTGCGGACTCCGACGACCTCGGTCTGCACTTCGACCTCACGGTGCCGTTCGCCAGGTACGTGCTGGAGAACTCCGGCCACCTGACGTTCCCGTTCCGCCGCTACCAGATCCAGAAGGTGTGGCGCGGCGAGCGGCCGCAGGACGGGCGCTACCGCGAGTTCAGGCAGGCCGACATCGACATCGTCGGCGAGAACACCCTCGCCGCGCACCACGACGTCGAGATCCCGCTGGTGATGCTCGACGCGCTGGAGCGTCTGCACACCCAGACCGGGCTGCCCGTGGTGCGCATGCGGGTCAACAACCGGCAGCTCTCCGAGGGTTTCTACCGGGGCCTGGGCATCGAGGACACGGCCGCCGTGCTGCAGCGCGTCGACAAGCTCGACAAGATCGGCGCCGACGCGGTGACGCGCCTGCTGACCGAGGAGTGCGGGCTGACCGGAGAAGCCGCGGCCAAGGTGATCGCGCTGGCGTCGATCACCACCGAGGACACCTCGTTCGTGGAGCAGGTGCGGGCGCTCGGCGTCCGCCACGACCTGCTCGACCATGGGCTCGACCTGCTGGCCGACGTGGTGGGCTCCGCCGCCACGTACGTGCCGGGCCGCCTCGTGGCCGACCTCTCCATCGCGCGCGGGCTCGACTACTACACCGGCACCGTGTACGAGACCGCGCTGGTGGGGTACGAGTCGATGGGCTCGATCTCGTCGGGCGGCCGCTACGACGCGCTGGCCTCCGACGGCAAGAGCACCTACCCGGGCGTCGGCATCTCCCTCGGTGTCTCGCGCATGCTGGTGCCCCTGCTCGGCAAGGGGCTGCTCGCCGCCAGCCGCTCGGTGCCCACAGCGGTGCTGGTGGCCGTCACCGACGAGGAGACCCGTGCCGAGGCCGTGGCCGTGGCGGCGGCGCTGCGCTCACGCGGCATCCCCACCGAGGTCGCGCCGGCCGCGGACAAGTTCGGCAAGCAGATCCGGTACGCCGACCGCCGCGGGATCCCGTACGTCTGGTTCGGCGGCTCACGGGGCGAGGTCAAGGACATCCGTTCCGGCGAGCAGACCGCCGTCGACGTGGGGGAGTGGACGCCGCCGGCGAGCGACCTCACCGTGTCGGTCGAGGGTCGCTGGGAGGCCTGACCGGTCCGCCGCGGCGCAGAAGATGTACGTCGCGAGCGGTGGCAAGCCGTCGGTGATCGGGTACGACCCCGACATCCCGGGCTCCGCGGCGACCTGGCTCGCGGTGTTCGGCGGCAACGAGTTGTTCGGGATCGACGGCCCGCAGTGGCTCACCGACCCGGCCTGGATGAAGCCGTCGATCGTGGTGATGAGCATGTGCGGCGTGGGCGGGGTCCATGGTGATCCTGCTGGCGGCGCTGCAGGGTGTGCCGAAGGAGCTGTACGAGGCCGCGTCCACCGACGGCGCGAGTCGCCTGCAGCAGTTCGTACGCATCACGCTGCCGCTGATCAGCCCGACGCTGTTCTTCCTGGTGATCGTGAACACGATCGGTGCGCTGCAGGTGTTCGACCAGGCGTTCCTGCTCTTCTACCGCGACGGCAACAGCTCGGTGCCTGATGCGGCCCTGTTCCTCGGCGTGTACCTGGACCAGGAGGCGTTCCAGCAGTTCAACTTCGGCCTGCTGGCGGCGATGGCGTGGCTGCTGTTCCTCATCATCCTGGCGATCACCGCGGTGCAGATGGTGGTCGGTGACCGGCTGGTCTTCGACGAAGGGAGCACCAAGTGAGCGACGTCCAGCCCGGGATGACCGGGGTCGCGGAGACGGCTCGCGTGACCGGCGCGGTGCGCACGGGGCGTACGGGGGTCATGGCCGGTGACCGCGACGGCGCACGCTGCGCACGCTCGGCCAGGTGGTGCGCTGGGTGCTGACCTAGGCGCTGACCCGGCGCCGGACCCCGGTGCCGCCCTGCTGCCACGGGTGCGGCCCGTCGAGGGGCCGGTGGGCCACGCCACGGGCGTCGAGACGCTCCAGATGGGCACGCAGGCGGGTCTCCAGGGTCGCTGGGTCCGCGACGCCGCGCCACGCGATCTCGGCCAGCACCGACAGCCGCGGGAACACCATGTACTCCAGGTGGGCGGGGTCGGGGATCCACTCGGTCCAGACCTGGCCCTGCACGCCCAGCAGGCCGCCGAGGTGGGCCTCGTCGACGCCCTCGGCCGGGTCGTACGCGGCGACGTCCTGCCAGGTGACGGTCGGCGGGCGCCCGTACGGCTCGTCGTCGCCGTCGGACTGGTAGTAGTCGAAGTAGAGCGTGGGCGAGGGAGCCATCACGACCTGGTAGCCGGCGGCGAGGGCGCGCCTCCCGGGCTCGACGCCCCGCCAGCCCATGACCACCGCGTCCTCGACGGGGCCGGCGTCGAGGATCTCGTCCCAGCCGACGAGCCGGCGCCCACGGTCGGCGAGCCACTGGCGCAGGTGGAGGGTGAACCAGCGCTGCAGCTGCTCGAAGGACTCCAGGCCGCGGCTGGCGGCGAGGGCGTCGGCCTCCGGGTTGTCGCGCCACTGCGTCTGGGGGGACTCGTCGCCGCCGACATGGATGTACGGGCTGGGGAACACGTCGAGCAGGTGCGTGAAGACGTCCTCGACCATCCCCATGGTGCGGTCGTCGAGCCACAGCACCTCGTCGAAGATGCCTCCCTCGACGGCGATCGGCTGGCCCTCCCCGTGGCCGTACTCGGGGTAGGCCGCCAGCAGCGCCCGCACGTGACCGGGCAGGTCGATCTCCGGGACGATCGTGATGCCGCGCTCCTGGGCGTAGGCGACCAGCGCCTTGAGCTGCGCCGTGGTGTAGAAGCCGCCGCGGGGGACGCCGTCGTGCTCGTCCTGGTGCGGGTAGCGGGTGCCGGGCCGGTGCGAGCCCACCTCGGTGAGGAGCGGGTAGCCAGGCACCTCGAACCGCCACCCCTGGTCATCGGTGAGGTGCAGGTGCAGCACGTTCAGCTTGTGCAGGGCCAGCGTGTCGACGAACGAGAACAGCCAGGTGATCGGCATGAAGTGGCGCGAGACGTCGACGTGGGCTCCGCGCCAGCGGTAGCGCGGCTGGTCCTCGACCGTGCAGCAGGCCACCTCGGGCGTCACGGACGCCGGGACGGCCGGAAGGCCGCACTCCGGTGGCAGCAGCTGCAGCACGCTCTGCGCGGCATGGAGCGCGCCGGCCAGGTCGGCGGCCGTGACCTCGATCCCGGCGCCGGTGACGACGAGGCGGTACGCCTCCGAGCCCAGCGTGTCGTCGCGGCTCAGCGTCACCACCGGGTCACCGTCCGCCGCGGGCTGCAGTGCCCGGAGCACGGTGGCCCAGGCCTCCACCCACTCCGGGTGGCCGGTGATGCCGAACCCGCGGGGGAGCGTGAGCGTCCCCTCGCCGGCGGCCACCACCATCGGTCGCGGGAGCAGGGAGTCGAGGCGGGCAGCGGCGTCGGTCACCCGTCTGAGCCTATGGGCTGAGGGCGTGCCCGGGGCTTCCCGCGGGTATCGCGGGCGGGTGTCGCCCGCATCTTCTGGCTCTGGGGAGCACCACGTGCCAGATGTGGCGCATGGCTCCGCTGACGACCAGTTGATGCAGGTGGGAGGGCAGCGGCGAGCCGGGCGCCAAACCAGGATGAGCCGGGCGGCGGCGTACCCGTAGGATCGACGGGCACACCGACGAGAGGGACACCGTGATCCGTACGCACGAGGCCGGGACGCTACGAGCCGAGCACGCGGGGCAGACCGTGACGCTGGCGGGCTGGGTCGCCAAGCGGCGAGACCTCGGCGGGGTGGCGTTCCTCGACCTGCGCGACGCGAGCGGCGTGGTTCAGGTCGTCGTCCGCGACGAGGTGCTGGCCGCCGGCGGCGCGGCGTCGTTGCGCAACGAGTACTGCGTCGCCGTGACCGGTGAGGTTGAGGTACGCCCCGAGGGCACCGTCAACGAGAACCTCGCCACCGGTGGCGTCGAGGTCGCCGTGAAGTCGATCGAGGTGCTGAACCCGGCCGCGCCGCTGCCGTTCCAGATCGACGAGCGCGTCACGGTCGGCGAGGAGGCGCGCCTGAGGTACCGCTACCTCGACCTGCGCCGCCCCGACCCCGCCGCGGCGATCCGGCTGCGCTCCGAGGTGAGCGCCGCAGCTCGCCGGGTGCTGGGGGCGCGCAGCTTCGTCGAGATCGAGACCCCGACGCTCACCCGCTCCACCCCCGAGGGCGCCCGCGACTTCCTGGTCCCCGCGCGCCTGTCGCCGGGCTCCTGGTACGCCCTGCCGCAGTCGCCCCAGCTGTTCAAGCAGCTGCTCATGGTGGCCGGCATGGAGCGCTACTACCAGATCGCCCGTTGCTACCGCGACGAGGACTTCCGGGCCGACCGGCAGCCCGAGTTCACCCAGCTCGACATCGAGATGAGCTTCGTCGACCAGGACGACGTCATCGAGCTCGCCGAGGCCATCGTCACCGAGATCTGGAAGCTCAAGGGCGTCGAGGTGGGCGCCCCGTTCCCGCGCATGACGTACGACGACGCCATGAACCGGTACGGCTCTGACAAGCCCGACCTCCGGCTCGACCTCGAGATCACCGAGATGACGGACTACTTCTCCGCCACGGAGTTCCGGGTCTTCCAGGCGCCGTACGTCGGTGCGGTCGTCATGGCCGGCGGGGGCTCGCAGCCGCGGCGTACGTTCGACGCCTGGCAGGAGTGGGCCAAGCAGCGCGGCGCCAAGGGCCTGGCCTACGTCACGTACGACGAGAACGGCGAGCTGGGCGGCCCGGTCGCGAAGAACCTGAGCGAGACCGAGCGCGCGGGGCTTGCCGAGAAGGTGGGCGCCAAGCCGGGCGACTGCGTGTTCTTCGGCGCGGGCGCCCGCAGCGCCACGCAGCAGCTGCTCGGTGCCGTACGCCTCGAGATCGGCCGCCGGCTCGACCTGCTCGACCCGACCGCGCACTCGTTCCTCTGGGTCGTTGACGCGCCCATGTTCAAGCCGGTCTCCGAGGCCGTCGCCGAGGGTGACGTGGCCGTGGGCGGCGGCCAGTGGACCGCCGTGCACCACGCCTTCACCTCGCCGAAGCCGGAGTGCATGGACACCTTCGACACCGACCCCGGCTCGGCGCTCGCCTACGCGTACGACATCGTCTACAACGGCAACGAGATCGGCGGCGGCTCGATCCGGATCCACCGCCGCGACGTGCAGGAGCGGGTCTTCGGCGTCATGGGCCTCACCCCGGAGGAGGCGCAGGAGAAGTTCGGCTTCCTGCTCGACGCCTTCCAGTACGGCGCCCCGCCGCACGGCGGCATCGCGTTCGGCTGGGACCGGATCGTGGCGCTGCTGGGCGGGTACGAGTCGATCCGCGAGGTGATCGCGTTCCCGAAGTCGGGTGGCGGCTACGACCCGCTCACCAGCGCTCCCGCGCCGATCACCGCCCAGCAGCGCAAGGAGGCCGGCGTGGACGCCAAGCCGGCCGAGAAGCGCCCGGCTGCCGCCTCGCCGGCCGTCGACGAGAACCTCTCCGCCGACAAGTCCTGAGGGAATGACGAGGCGGGGGCGCGCGTTCGGCCAGGCATGACCGACTCGCTGCCCCCGCTGTCCCTGCTCGACCTGGCCACGGTGCGCCCGGGCCAGCCCGTCGCCGAGGCCCTGGCCGACGTGGTGACCCTGGCGCAGACGGCCGAGCGGGTGGGTGGCTTCGGTCGGATCTGGTTCGCCGAGCACCACAACATGCCGGCGATCGCGTCGGCGGCGACGAGCGTGCTGATCGCCCACGTCGCCGCCCGTACCGAGTCCATCCGGCTGGGCTCCGGCGGCGTGATGCTGCCCAACCACTCGCCGCTGGTGATCGCGGAGCAGTTCGGCACCCTCGCCGCGCTGCACCCGGGCCGGATCGACCTGGGCCTGGGCCGCGCCCCGGGCACGGACCAGCGGACCGTGCAGGCACTGCGCCGCGACGCCGGCGCCGCCGACCGCTTCCCGAGCGACGTGGTGGAGCTGCAGGGCTACCTGTCCGACGAGACGCTGGTGCCGGGGATCGACGCGCACCCCGGCCAGGGCACCAAGGTCCCGCTCTACATTCTTGGCTCCAGCCTGTTCGGCGCTCGCCTGGCCGCCCAGCTCGGGCTGCCCTACGCGTTCGCCTCCCACTTCGCGCCCAACGCGCTCACCGCCGCCGTCGCCACCTACCGGCGCGAGTTCCAGCCGTCGCAGCAGTGCGAGCAGCCGTACGTCATCGCCGCACTGAACGTCATCGCCGCCGACGACACCGCCGAGGCCGAGAAGATGCGCGACCAGGTGCTGCGCGAGCGCGTACGCCTCATGGCCGCCCGGGTCACGCCGCTGAGCGACGAGGAGCTGGAGGCGGCCATGGACTCGCCGCTCGCCGACCAGGTGCGCCACATGATGCAGCACACGGTGGCCGGAGACGCCGAGGCGGTGAGCCGCAGCCTGGCCGAGTTCGCCGCGTACGCGGACGCCGACGAGCTCATCATGACCAACCCCGCCCCCGGGCTGGAGGCCCGGACCCGGACGCTCGAGATCGTCGCCGGCCTGCGCTGAGCCCGGGCGCGCTGGCGCCCTAGCGCGCCAGCCAGCCGCCGTCGACGGCGAGCACCTGGCCGTGCACGTACGCTGCCGCCGGCGAGGCCAGGAAGACCGCCACGTTGCCCACGTCGGAGGGGTCTCCCCAGCGGCCGGCGGGGATGCGCACGGAGATCTGCGCGTTGCGGGTCTGGTCGGCCAGCAGGGCCTCGTTCATGTCGGTGGCCATGTACCCGGGCGCGATCGCGTTCACATTCACGCCCTTGCCCGACCACTCGTTGCACAGCGCCTTCGTGAGCTGGGCGACGCCGCCCTTGGCCGCCGCGTACGCCGGCACCGTGATCCCGCCCTGGAAGCTCAGCAGCGACGCGAAGTTGATCACCGCGCCGTGGCCCCGCTCCACCATGCCGCGACCGAACAGCTGGCAGGTCTGGAACACCGAGCGCAGGTTGACCCCGACCACCCGGTCCCACGCCTCGAGCGGGAAGTCGACGGCGGGGTAGCGCTCCTGCGTGCCGGCGTTGTTCACCAGGATCGAGATCTCGGCCGCGTCCAGGATCTCCCGGCCGACGCGGTCGACCGAGGCCTCGTCGCCGAGGTCGCAGGCGTGGGCGACGAGGGTGCGGCCCAGCGTGTCCGCGTACGCGACCAGGTCGTCGGGCAACGGGCTGCGCGCCATCACGTGCACGTCGCAGCCGGCGTCGAGGAACGCCCGGGTGACGCCGAGGCCGAGGCCCCGGCCGCCGCCGGTGACGACGGCCGTGCGCCCGGAGATGTCGAAGGGGGAGGGAGCGGTCATCGGGGGAGTCCTTCCAGGGTCAGCACGTCGGGGTTGACGATGTTGCGGGGGCGCCGGCCCGAGAGGTACTCGGCGACGTTCTCGACCGTGCGGCGCTTCAGCTCGCCGTACGTCTCCTCGCTGTACCACGCGATGTGCGGGGTGAGGATGACCCGCTCCATCCCCAGCAGCGGGCTGTCGGCCGGCAGCGGCTCGGTTTCCATGACGTCGAGCCCCGCGCCGGCCAGCGCACCGGCCTCGATGGCGGCCACCACGGCGTCGGTGTCGACGACGCCGCCGCGGCTGGTGTTCACCAGGTACGCCGTGGGGCGCATCTGCGCCAGCGCCGCGGCGTCGATCAGGTGGCGGGTCTCGGAGTCGAGCGGCGTGTGCACCGACACCACGTCGGAGGTCGCCAGCAGGGTCTCCCGGTCGACCGCCTCGAAGCCCTGCCAGGCCGGTCCCTCGGCGCGTACGTCGCAGACCTGCACCCGGAACCCCAGCGCGGCCGCCTTCCGGGCCGTGGCCGCGCCGATCAGTCCGCACCCCAGCACGCCGAAGGTGAGCTCGGAGAACAGCCGAACGGGTCGTACGTTGGCGAACTCCGGCCGTCCCTGCCGCACCAGCGTGTCGGCCCGCCCGACCTGCCGTACCAGCGCCACGGCCAGCGCCACGGCATGGTCGGAGACCGCCTCGGTGCCGTAGTCGGGCACGTTGCACACGGCGATCCCGCGCTGGGTCGCCGCGGCCACGTCGACGGTGTCCACACCCACGCCGTACCGGCCGATCGCCCGCAGCCGCGGCAGCCGGTCCAGCACCTCCGCGGTGATGTGGGCGTACTGGACGATGATCCCGTCGGCCTCGGCGCACGCCTCCACCAGCTCGTCGGGAGTGTGCGCGTCCGCCCTGACCAGGCTCGCGCCGTAGGCGGCGGCCACCGCCTCCTCCTGCTCGAAGGCGTCGTGGTCGCACTCGGTGATCACCAGGCGCACGGGCGCGGTCATCGCAGCGTCTCCACGGGCCGGTGGTCCATGTCGTCGAAGGACTTGTTCTCCCCGGCCATCGCCCAGCAGAACGCGTACGCGCTCGTGCCCACGCCGGAGTGGATCGACCAGCTCGGCGAGATCACCGCCTGCTCGTTCGCGACCACCAGGTGACGGGTCTCGGTGGGCTCGCCCATGAGGTGCAGCACGCGGGCGTCGTCGGGCAGGTCGACGTACAGGTAGGCCTCCATGCGCCGGTCGTGCGTGTGCGCCGGCATGGTGTTCCACATGCTGCCGTCCTCCAGCCGGGTGACGCCCATCACGATCTGGCAGCTCTGGATGCCGCCCTCGTGGATGTACTGGTTGATGGTGCGCCGGTTGGAGGTGGCCTGGTCGCCCAGCTGGCGCACGGTCCCGCTGCCGGGCAGCGCCAGGGTCGTCGGGTACGCCGCGTGCGCGGGTGCCGAGAAGAGGTAGAGGCGGCCGTCACCGCTGAACCGCACCTCGCCGGCGCCGCGTCCGGCGTAGAGCATGGCGCCGGCCGGCATCACGTACGTCTCCGTGCCCACCGTCACCCGTGCCTCGCCCGCGACGCAGAGGATCCCAAGCTCCCGGCGCTCCAGGAACGTCTCGGCCCGCAGCTCGGCCGGTGCCTCGAGGAGCAGCTCGCCGCCGTCGGGCACGGCCCCGCCGAGGATCACCCGGTCCTGGTGGGTGTGCACGAGACGGACCTCGCCCGGGGTGAACAGGTCGGTGACCAGGAAGGCGTCGCGCAGCTCGGCGGTGGACATGCGCGCCACCTCGTGCGGGCTGCGGGCGTAGCGGTTCTCCATGCTCACTCCAGGACGTAGAGGGACTCGAGGCTGTCGCGCAGACCGTTCAGCTCCGCCACCACCTGCTGCACCTCGGACTCGGGCACCGACAGGGGCCGCAGCGAGACGCCCACGGCAAGGTCTCCGCTGGGGTGCGACGACGACCGCAGCGCGACCGAGAGGCCGAGCACGTTGGGGTTGGTCTCGCCGAGGTCGCGGGCGAAGCCCTCGGCGCGGGTGCGGTCGAGCTTGGCCAGCAAGCCGTCGACCGTGGTCACCGAGGAGTCGGTCCAGCGGTCGAAGCGGGCCGGGTCGGCATAGCGGGCCCGTACCTCGTCGTCGTCCAGCCGCGCCAGCAGCGCGGTGCCGACGGCGGTGATCGAGGCCGGGAAGCGGTCGGCGACGTTGGCGGTCATCGCCAGCGGCGGTCGCCCCGTGTGGCGGGCCAGGAACACCACGTCGGTGCCGACCAGGGTGGCCAGCTGCACGATCTGCGTACGCAACCGGGTGAACTGCGGCACCGAGCGCTTGAAGTGGCGCACGATGTCGTCCGACTGCAGGTACGCGTTCGCCAGCGTCAGCACCGTCGGCGCCAGCCCGTACTCGTTCTCGCTGCGCTGGATCAGCCCGCTCGCCTCCAGGGAGACCAGCACCCCGAGGGTGGACGACTTCGCCACGCCCAGCCGCTGCGCGACCTCGGTCAGCGAGAGCGTACGGCGCTCGTCGGCGAGCAGGAGCAGCACCGACGCCGCCCGGGAGGCCGACTGCGACCCCCGGGCAGGCACCTGGACCAGCGACGGTGGCTCCTCGGCGGGAACGGTGCTCAAGCGCCGACCTCGACCAGCACCTTGCCCGACAGCGTCGAGTCCTTCGCGACGGCGAACGCCTCGTCGGCCTGCGACGCCGGCACCACGTGCGTGATCACCGACTCCACCTCGGGATGCTCGGCGAGGATGCGTACGGCCTCGTCGACCTCGTCGTCGAACCGGAAGCTGCCCACGTAGCTGAGCTCCTTCGCCATCACCCCGTTCAGCACCACCGGCAGCGGGTCGGCCCCCACGGTGCCCACCTGCACCACCGTGCCGCGAGGACGGCACGCCTTGATCGCCGACGAGATGGCCACCGGCACCCCGGTGCACTCCAGCACCACGTCGTACGCGTTGTCGGGCACCGCCTCCCCGGGCACCTCGAACGTGTGCTGCACGCCGAGCGCGCGGGCGCGCTCCAGCGGCTGGGGGAGCACGTCGGACACGCTCACCGACGACGCGCCCTTGACGAGCGCGGCGAACGCGGTCAGCAGCCCGATCGGGCCGGCACCGATGACCAGCAGCGACCGCCCGGAGACGTCGCCGGCCATCGCCACGGAGTGCAGCGCGACGGCGAGTGGCTCCGCGAGTGCGGCCCGCCGCAGCGGCAGCCCCTCGGGCAGCAGGCGCACCATGTCGCGCTGCACCACGCGGGTCTCCACCATCGCGCCCTGGGTGTGAGGGGTGGTCGAGGCGCTGCCGAGGTACGAGCCGCCGGGCCGCAGGTGCCGCACACCCTCCATGCCCGGCACGTCCGGGCCGAACGTGGCCGGGTGCAGCGTGACGGGCGTGCCCTGCAGCCACTCGCCGAGCGGGTCGTGCTCGATGGTGCCCGACATCTCGTGACCGGGCACCAGGGGCTCCTTCACCACGAAGGCGCCGTTGGCGCCCTCGAAGTAGTAGTGCAGGTCGGAGCCGCAGATGCCCACGTACGCGTTGCGCACCACGACCTGGTCGGGGCCGGGCTCGGCGACGGGCACGTCCTCCAGTCGGAGGTCGTTGGCCCCGTGGATGACGACAGCCTTCATGGGGTTCCTCTCGGCGGTCAGCGGATGAGGCCGGCCCAGCGCGGGATGGCCAGGGTGAGCTCGGGCACGAACTGGATCACGAGCAGCATCAGGATGAGCGACACGAAGTAGGGCATCAGCGGGCGGATGACCTCCTCGACCTTCAGCCCTGCCACCCGGGCCCCGACGAACAGCACGGGGGCTGACGGGGGAGAGATCACCGCGATGCACATGTTGAACGTCATCATGATGCCGAAGTGCACCGGATGGATGCCGTAGTGCTGGGTCGCGATGGGCAGGAAGATCGGCGTGAAGATCAGCACCGCCGGGGTGGCGTCGAGGGGGATGCCGATGATCAGCAGCAGCACCATCATGATCAGCAGGAACACGACCTTGGAGTCGGTGATCGACACCATCCAGGCCCCCAGCAGCCGGGGGATGCCGGAGAAGGTCATGATGTAGCTCATGATCGTCGACAGGCCGATCAGGAAGATCACCACCGAGCTGGTCCGGGTGGCGTCGAGCAGCAGCTGCGGGACGTCCTTCATCGTGATGGTGCGGTAGACCAGCGACAGCACGAAGGCGTACGCGACCGCGATGGCCGCACCCTCGGTGGGGGTGAAGATGCCGCCCACGATGCCCCCGATGACGATCACGATCAGCAGCAGGCTGGGGATGGCGCGCAGCAGGTTGCGGAAGAACTCCGCCGCCGTCGGCCAGCCCGCACCCCGGAGCTCCGGGCGCTTCCGCGCGTACCACCACACGATGGCCATGCAGGCGACGCCCCACAGGATGCCCGGGATGTAGCCGCCGAGGAACAGCGCGCCCACCGAGGCCTGCGACACCAGCGCGTACACGATGAGCGTGTTCGACGGTGGGATGAGCATGCCTGAGGGGGCCGAGGCCACGTTCGTGGCCGCGGCGAACCGCATGTCGTAGCCGTCCTTGCGCTGCGCAGGCGACATGATCGAGCCGACCGCCGACGCGCCCGCCAGGGCGGAGCCGGAGATCGAGCCGAACAGCATGTTGGCGAGGATGTTGGTCTGCGCCAGGGCGCCCGGAGTTCGCCCGGTGCTGGTCTTGGCGAGGTCGATCAGGCGTTGGGCGATGCCGCCCTTGTTCATGATCGTGCCCGCCAGCACGAAGAACGGGATGGCCAGCAGCGGGAACGAGTCGATGCCGGTGTAGATCTTCTGGGCGGCGGTGAAGATGCCGCGGTCGGGGCCCATCAGGATCACCATGCAGATCGCCGACGGCAGGCCGATCGAGACCGACACCGAGACCCCGATGGCCATGAGGGCGAACATGCCGAACACCAGGATCAGCCCGACCATGAGGGCTGTCTGCTCCATCTGCGTCATCAGATCCCCTCCTCGCGCAGCTGGGTGATGTCGATCTCCGACTCGTCGGTGACCTCGATCTTCTTGGTGAAGGTGTCGATGATGTGGATCACGCAGTAGATCGCGATCAGCACCCCGGCCACCGGGACCGCCAGGTAGATCTGGCCCTGGCTGATGGGCAGCAGCTCGACGGTGTCGTCCCAGGTGTTGGTGACGATCTGCATGCCGCCCATCACCATCACCCAGACGGCGAAGAAACCGACGATGGCGTGGGCCAGCACCTCGATGGCGCGGACGACGCCGGTCGGGAACTTGCGGACCAGGAAGTCGATGGCGACGTCGTCCTTCTCGCCGATGACGTAGGCCGCGCCGATGATGCCCTGCCAGATGAAGACGATGCGGGCCATCGCCTCGGTCCAGGCGTTGCCCGAGCCGAGGACCTGGCGGATGAACACCTGCCAGACCACGAGCAGGACCAGTGCTGCGAAAAGCACGATGCAGAACCAGCGCAGGACCAGGTCCAGAACCTTCTTGAACGAGTGGAGGGCACGCACGCGCGGCTACTTCTTCGGGAACTTCTTGTTGGCGGCCACCGCGGCGTCGTACAGCTTCTGGCGCACCGGGTTGCTCACCGACTCCTTGACCAGCGACTCCACCGACGACTTGAACGCGGCGGTGTCGACGTCGTCGTTGAACTTGGCGCCCAGCTTCTCGGCGTTCGCCTTGGAGGTCTTCACGAAGTCGACGAATCCGTCGTCGGCCATCTTGCGGGTCTCCGGGATGAGCTTGAGGAAGGCCGCCTTGTCCTCGGCGCTCATGGCGTTGAGCGTCTTGGTGTTGATGAGCAGGTAGTCGGGGATCATCAGGTGGCGGGTGTAGGAGTAGTACTTCGCGACCTCGTCGTGCTTGAGGGCGTCGAAGACCGTCTCGTTGTTCTCGGCGCCGTCGAGCACGCCCGACTGCAGCGCGCCGTACACCTCGCCCTGGCCCATGGGCGACGCGATCGCGCCCATGCCCTGGATCATCTTCACCTGCGAGTCGGACTGCTGCACCCGCACCTTGAGGCCCTTGAGGTCGGCCGGCGACTTGATCGCGCGCTTGCTGTTGTAGACGTTGCGCACGCCCGCGTGCAGGGCGGCCAGCACGGTGATGTTCTTGCTGGCCTCGACCGAGGCGAACAGCTCCTTGAGCAGCGAGTCGTCGCCGAAGACCGCGTTCTGGGCCTCGATCGACTCGAAGACGTACGGCAGGTTGAAGACGATGAAGTCCTTGTTGAAGCCCTCCATCACGGGCCCGCCGACGTACATCATCTCGACCGTGCCGTTGGAGAGGTTCTGGATGACCTCGTTCTGGCTGCCGAGCTGCTCGTTGGGGTAGGGCTCCACGGTGTAGCGGTTGTCGGTGGCCGCGGCGAGCTTCTTGCCGAGCTCAGCCGCGGCCTTGAACTGCGGGTGCTCGGCGGTCTGGTTGAAGGCCAGCTTCCAGGTGGTGCCGGCCTTGGTCCCGGAACCACCGGCTCCAGAGCCTCCGCACGCCGCGACGGCGGGCAGCGCCAGGCCGGCCGAGGCACCGAGGAAGATTCGGCGGGACAGGGTCATGAGTGCTCCTTTGCATGGCGACGTCGGCGACGTCAGCGTGTCTCAACCCGGCACGAGACGAACGACCTCAGGACCGGCGGCCCCAGCCTCGTACGTCAATTGGAACCGTGTTCCAACTGATGACCGCAACTGTAGAGCCACGCGAAGTTCTGCAAGGCTGTTGCCAGGTGTTGATGTGGTCACGACTCGTAACGACGGAGAGGACGACGATGCGGTTGATGAGGCTGGGAGAGCCCGGACACGAGATCCCGGTGGTGCTGGACGGTGAGGTGGCCCGTGACCTGCGGTCGCTGACCGCCGACATCGATGGCGCCTTCCTGTCGGGAGGTGGCGTGGACCGTGTCCGTACGGCGCTCGAAGACGGGTCGCTGCCGGTGCTGGCGGGCCACGAGTCGATGCGTGTCGGCGCGCCTGTCGCGCGACCGAGCGCGGTGGTGTGCGTCGGTCAGAACTACGCGGCGCACGCCGCTGAGTCAGGCCAGCAGCCCCCAGAGGTGCCGATCCTGTTCCTCAAGACCCCCAACACCGTGGTGGGCCCGAACGACGAGGTGCTGGTGCCACGCGGCAGCGAGAAGACCGACTGGGAGGTCGAGCTGGCCGTCGTCATCGGCCGCCGGGCCTCGTACGTGGAGAGCCCCGAGCAGGCCCTGGACCACATCGCCGGCTACGCGGTCTCGAACGACGTCTCCGAGCGCGCCTACCAGATCGAGGTCTCCGGCGGCCAGTGGTCGAAGGGCAAGTGCGCCCCGACGTTCAACCCGCTCGGCCCGTGGCTGGTCACCGCCGACGAGGTGCCCGACCCGCAGGCGCTGCGGCTGCGGAGCTGGGTGAACGGCGAGCCGCGCCAGGACTCGTCGACGGCCGACATGGTCTTCTCCGTGGCCCACCTGGTGTGGCACGTCTCGCAGTACATGGCGCTGGAGCCGGGCGACGTGCTCAACACCGGCACGCCCCAGGGCGTCGCGCTGTCGGGCCGGTTCCCCTACCTGAGCGCCGGCGACACCATGGCCCTGGAGATCACCGGGCTGGGTCGCCAGGAGCAGCGGGTCGGCCAGGCCTGACCCGTGCTGGCGGCGGGGGAGGCCTCAGCCTCCCACCGCCTGCCACACGAGCCTGGCGACCACCAGCAGCGTCAGGACCAGGATCGCTCCGCCGCAGCCGATGGCGATGTTGCCCCAGTGGGGGCCCCACGACCGCTGCTGCGGGGCGGTGCCCAGCCGGCCGCTCGACCAGATCGTGCGGGGGAGCGCGTAGTGAAGATCCGCGCGGTGGCCGGGCGGGACCTCGACCGGCAGGCGGGTCTCCCCGAAGGGGGTGAACCCCTGGAGGCCCTCCACCTCGACGTCGTGGTGCCCGGCGGTCACCGCGACCACGGTGGTGGGCAGGGACATCGTCACCCGGGTGCCGTCGACGCGGGCCCTCACCCCGGCGGTGGTGAGGGCGCCGGTGACATGGATGGCGATCTCGCCAAGCGGGCCGTCGGGTTCAGCAGGCATGGGCGGGATCGTAGGGGCGCGTCGGGCCAGGGCTGACTCCCGCGGCAGCCCGGCCGATCCGACCGTGGAGGGCTGATCGCGTGGTCGCGGCAGCGACTCCACGATGCCGCGCCGCAGCGGCCTCTGCTCGCCCCGGCCCGGCTGCCCCCGCTCAGCCCAGACGCAACGCGCGAGGCGCCCACCGTAGG
>ERZ501016.57-NODE-57-length-56327-cov-7.711757_pt1 | contig 56327 bp, 51 predicted proteins | sample MGYA00248889_ERZ501016 | MGnify/ENA primary metagenome ERZ501016 (study PRJEB25958, sample SAMN03398594) | human skin metagenome | study: EMG produced TPA metagenomics assembly of the Human Skin Microbiome Metagenome (human skin metagenome) data set. | reverse complement strand
CCCGCCCGACCGCGGGCCGAGCGCGCGACGCCTGCCGAGCGGACCGAGGCGCCGCGCCGCCGCATTCCCGCGCGCATCGACAGCGCGCGCGACGATGGACTGCATCGCATCGCCAAGCTGCTCGCCCGTGCCGGAGTCGCCTCCCGCCGCGATATCGAGCGCATGATCGCCGACGGGCGCATCGCGCTCGATGGAGAGGTGGTGACGACGCCCGCCACCCTGCTCGCCGACCTCAAAGGCGTCAGCGTCGACGGCAAGCCGGTGGAGGCACCGGAGGCGGCGCGCCTCTTTCTGTTTCACAAGCCCAACGGCGTGCTGACCGCGGAGCGCGACTTTTCGGGTCGCCCGACGATCTACACGGTGCTGCCCAAGGATCTGCCGCGGCTGATGCCGGTCGGGCGGCTCGACCTCAACACCGAGGGACTGTTGCTGCTCACCAACGACGGCGCGCTGAAACGCGCGCTTGAGCTGCCCTCAAGCGGGGTCGAGCGCACCTATCGCGCGCGCACCTTCGGCGACGTCAGTCAGGCGCAGCTGGAAGAGCTGGCTGAAGGGGTGACGGTCGAGGGCGTGCGCTACGGACGCATCGACGCCAATCTCGAACGGCGCACCGGACGCAACCAGTGGATCGAAATGACCCTGACCGAGGGCAAAAATCGTGAGGTTCGGCGTGTCCTCGAACATCTCGGGCTGCGTGTCGGGCGGCTGATCCGTACGCGCTACGGCCCCTTTACGCTGGGCGAGGCGGCGGCGGGGAGCGTCGCGGAGGTCGCGCCCGCCGCGCTCGGCAAGCTGCTGGCGACGCTCCCCAAAGGGCGCTGACCCCCTGGTGCGCATTATCGCGGGGGAATGGCGCGGGCGGACGCTGGTCGCTCCCGAAGGCGCGGATACCCGCCCGACCTCCGACCGCGCGCGTGAGACGCTGTTCTCGATGCTGGCGAGCCGGCTGGGCGGCTTCAGCGGGCTCGCGGTGGCGGATTTCTTCGCCGGATCGGGGGCGCTTGGCCTCGAAGCGATGTCACGCGGCGCGGCGCGCGTGGCGCTGGTCGAGCGCGACCGTGCGGCGCTGCGCGCGATCGAGCGCAACGTCGCCACGCTCTCGCCGCGCGAAGTAGAGGTCGTCGTGGTGGCAGGCGACGCGCTGCGCGTCGCGCCGCCTTTCCCCTGCCAGCTTATTCTTGCCGACCCGCCCTACCGCACACTTGACTGGGCAGCATTTGCCGCCAGCCTCGTCACGCGCGGTTGGGTCGCTCCCGGTGCGGTGCTGGCGTTCGAAGAGGCGAGCGGAGTGGCGGTTCCTGTCACGTCCTTCGCACGCTTGGCGCAGCGCAAGGTCGGCGCCGCCACCCTCCACCTGTTCCGGGTCGAATAGCCTGCCGACAATGTTCTTGTTGTGTTCGCCACAGCGCGCTAGTCTTCAGCGGTGCACACACCCGTCCCACCACCCCTCTCCGGCCGAGGAGCGCCCTCGAACGCCGCGCCGACTCGCTTCGGGCTGGCGACGCGCGAAGCGGACGGGGATTGGCTCGACGCCGCCGAAGGTGTCGACGGCGCCGCACTGAAACTACGCACGCAGGTTACGTTCGAACGCCCACGCACAATCATCGCGCGAAACAGTTCGCCTGACATCGGATTCGACCGCTCGATCAACCCCTATCGTGGCTGCGAGCATGGCTGCATCTATTGCTACGCGCGCCCGACTCACGCCTTTCACGACCTGTCGCCGGGGCTAGACTTCGAGTCGAAGCTGTTCGCGAAGCCGGACGCGGCGGAGCTTCTTCGCAAGGAGCTGGCCAAACTTGGCTACGTAGCCGCGCCGATTGCCATCGGCACCAACACCGACGGCTACCAGCCGATAGAACGCGAACATCGCATCACCCGCTCGGTGATCGAGGTGCTGAGCGAGCTTGGCCACCCGCTCATCATCACCACCAAATCCGACCGTCTGCTGCGCGATACCGACCTCCTCTCCGACATGGCGCGGCGCGGTTTGCTGGCGGTGGCGATATCGGTGACGACGCTTGATCCCGCCATCGCGCGCACACTCGAGCCCCGTGCAGCGCACCCCCAGCGCCGCCTCGCCGCGGTGAAGGCGCTGAGTGAGGTCGGGGTGCCGGTGCAGGTCAACGTCTCCCCCATCATCCCCGCGGTGACCGACCATGAGATCGAGGCAATCGTCGCCGCGGCGGCCGACAACGGCGCCTATCGCGCGTCTTACATCGTGCTGCGCCTGCCGTTGGAGGTGGCGCCGCTTTTCCGCGAATGGCTCGCGGCACATTTTCCCGATCGCGCGGAGAAGGTCATGCACATCGTTAAGGCGATGCGCGGGGGACGCGACAACGACCCCAACTTCGGCTCGCGCATGAAGGGCGAGGGCGTGTGGGCGGAGCTGATCCGCGCACGTTTTCGCCGCGCCGTTCGCGCTCACGGCCTCGACGTGCCCTATGCCGACCTACGCTGCGACCTGTTCCGCCCGCCGCCGCGCGACGGTCAGCTGAGCCTGCTGTGATGGGCTAAAGCGCGCGCACCGCGACGCTCTGTTCGATGAGCTCCGCGCTTCCGAAAATGGTCATGAACGAGGCGTCGATCGCGTCGCGGGTGTGCGCGATGCGGACCAGCGCCTCCTCCGGCGCCATCCCTGTCGCGTCGATCAAGCGCCACGCTCCGTCGAGGTACACCTCTGCTACCGCGTGGAAATCCGGCGGGTTGAGTTGCCAGGCGTAGGCGGACACGAAGCGAGCGGGCACATTCGCCGCGCGCGCGAAGGCGATCATCAGATGCGCATAATCGCGGCAGACGCCTTCGCGGGTGAGGAAGCTGTCCTCCGCGGTCGTGTTCCAGTCGCTCGACTGGACGTAGCTCATATGCGCGCGGATCCAGTCGCGCATGGCGGCGATGGTCGACCCGTCGGCGACGACGCCCGGAGCGATGCCGAACAGGTCGGCAACCGCCGCCCCGAACCGCTGCGGCGTGCAATAGCGGCTGGCAAGCAGGAACGGAGCGACCTCCGCCGGGAGCGCGCCCAGCGGCGTCGCGGGCAACTCCTCCAGTGCGTGGCGGGGCCGCGTCACCTCGACCACCGCGCGGTAGCTGAGCGACAGCCGCCCCGCCCCCGCATCGTACCAGCGATAGCGCGCGAGATCGTGGACGTCAGCCGCAGGAGCCAGCGTCACGCCACTAATCGTCAGCGCCTCCTCGACCACCCGCTGGCACCGCCCATCGAGCGCTTCGACCGCGAACAACACGCTCGCCGCCATCGGGAAGTCGTATTCCAGCGCAACCTCGACCGCGAGGGAGCGTGTCAGATCAGACGACAAGTTGGCGCGCCTCCAGCGTGTAGAGGTCGCCCGCGCCCGCCATTGCCCCGGTCTTGCGTCCCAGCGCCTCGGGCACGATCCGATCGAGGAAGAAGCGCGCTGCAGCGCGTTTGGTCGCGGCGAAGTCGGGGTCGACGTCGGCGCCCGCTTCGAGCGCGTCGAGCTGCACCTTGAGCTGCCAGCCTGCCACCGCCACCGCGCACATGGCGAGGAAGTCGACGCTCCCCGCCAGCCGATCGTCGACGCTTGCGCCACGCATCCAGCCCGCAACCTCCGCGCAGGCGTCCGCCAGCGCGGTGAGCGCCGCCTCTCGCCCCGCCCCGGCGCGCACGTCGGCGATCAGCGCATCGAGCGCCGCGCCGTTGCCGAGGCTGAGCTTGCGCCCAACCAGGTCCGCTGCCTGAATGCCGTTAGTACCTTCGTAAATCGGCGCGATGCGGGCGTCGCGATAGTGCTGCGCGGCACCGGTCTCCTCGATGAAGCCCATGCCGCCGTGCACCTGCACCCCGATGCTGGCGACCTCGCAGCCGATGTCGGTGCACCAAGCCTTGGAGAGCGGGATCAGCACATCTGCGCGCATCGCTGCATCAGCATCGCCCAGCGCGCCGCGGTCGATCTGCGCGGCGTTGTAGTAGACGAGCGCCCGCGCCCCCTGGGTCAGCGCCTGCATCCGGAGCAACATGCGGCGAACGTCGGGATGCTCGGCGATCAGCACCGGGCCGCTCGCGGGGTCGCTGGCGCGCGCGCTCTGACGGCGTTCGAGAGCATAGTCCAACGCCTGCTGCGTCGCTCGCTCCGCAATCTGCACGCCCTGGTTGCCGACCAGCAGACGCGCCGCGTTCATCATCACGAACATGGCGCGCATGCCGCCATATTCCGCGCCGATGAGCTCACCCAGACACTCGCCATCCTCGCCGAAGCTCATCACGCAGGTCGGCGAATTGTGGATGCCGAGCTTGTGCTCGATCGACCGGCACGCAACCCCGTTGGGGAGCGAAGGGCGCCCGTCCGCATCCAGCCGAAGCTTGGGCACCAGAAACAGCGATATGCCCTTGGTTCCGACCGGCGCACCCGGCGTCCTTGCAAGCACGAGGTGCACGATGTTGTCGGTCAGGTCGTGCTCGCCGAAGGTGATGTAAATCTTTTGCCCGGTGATGCGGTAGAGGCCGGCGTGCTCCCCGTCCTCGACAGGCTCCGCTCGGGTGGTGAGCGCACCCACGTCCGAGCCCGCCTGCGGCTCGGTGAGGTTCATCGTCCCGTTCCACTCGCCGCTGACGAGCTTCGGCAGCCACAGCGCCTTCTGCGCGTCGCTGCCGTAAGCCATCAGCGCGTGGATTGCGCCGGGCGTGAGGATGTTGATCAGCGTCAGCCCCATGTTTGCGGTGCCGAGGCTTTCGATCACTGCATTGGCAAGGCTGAAGGGGAGCCCCTGGCCGCCATACTCCACCGGCCCGTCGAGCGCGGTCCACCCGCCCTCGGCGCAGGCGCGATAGGCTTCGCGAAAGCCCGGCGGCATGGTCACGCGCCCGGCTTCCCACCTGGGCGGATTGACGTCGCCCCGGCGATTGAGCGGCGCATATTCGCCCGCGGCAAGCTGGCCGATGCCTTCGAGGATGGCGTCGACCATGTCCGGCGTCGCTTCCGCGAACCGTTCGCTCTGCGCAAGCTCCACGATGCGAGCGACATGATCGAGCACGAAGCGCTGCTCGCGGACCTGGGGGCGGAAAGCCATGCGGGAAAGCCTCGGTTGGTGGGAAAGGATCGCTGCGACCTAGCCCGACACGGCGCGGCACTCAAACGGCTTCGCATCGCGCGCGCAGCGAGTTAGGGGCGGCGGCGTGAGTGTCCCGCGCATCCTCCCCGCCAACGGCTCGGGCATCGCCGCAGCCGCCGCCGCGATCGCCTCGGGCGGGATCGTCGCGGTGCCGACGGAGACGGTGTACGGCCTCGCCGCCGACGCGCGCGATGCGAAGGCGGTGGGGCGCATATATGCGGCAAAGGGTCGCCCGGACTTCAACCCGCTGATCGTGCACGTCACCGACACGGAGGCGGCGGAGCGGGTGGCGCATTTCGACGCGCTCAGCCGTTCGCTGGCCGATGCATTCTGGCCAGGGCCGCTGACGCTCGTCCTGCCACTGCGTGAGGATGCCGGCGTCGCCTCGATCGTCACTGCAGGACTCCCGACCGTCGCGCTGCGCGTCAGCGCGCACCCGGTGATGCAGGCGCTCCTACGCGAGAGTGACGCACCGCTCGCCGCGCCCTCCGCCAATGCGAGCGGCGGCGTCAGCCCCACGCGAGCGGAGCATGTTGCAACCTCTTTGCGTGGGCGTGTGCCGCTGATCCTAGACGGCGGAGCGTGCGCTGCCGGCGTTGAATCGACCATCGTCGCGAGCGACGGGGCGCTGCTGCGCGTTCTGCGTGAAGGCCCGATCACCCGCGAGCAACTGAGCGCCGTCGCGGGCGTCGACGTAGCCGGGGCGGACGAGAGACGGGGAGTTGTCGCGCCTGGCATGCTCGCACGGCACTACGCCCCTGGCAAGCCCCTCCGCCTTGGCGCAGAGCAGCCCGACGCAAATGAGTTCTGGATCAGTTTTGCTCGTTCGGAGGGTGACTTCCGCCTGAGCGAGAGCGGCGATCTGACCCAGGCAGCCGCGCGGCTCTACGACGCGTTGCACGCCGCGGCAGCGAGCGCTCGCCCGCGGATCGCGGTCTCACCAATACCGCGACATGGGCTCGGCACGGCGATCAATGACCGCCTCAGGCGAGCTGCAGCAGACAAAGAGCGAATGCGTCCGCTAACCTAGCGCACGGGCCAGTCGCGCAACTCCGCGATCTCCGCCGCAAGCTGTTCCGCACGGGTGCAAGCACCTGCGTCTCCGCCCTCGCAGCGGCGTGCCTGCCGCGCGCGGTCGCGTTCGAGGCGGCCGATTTGCGCCTCCCGCTCGCGCACTCGCCGCCCGAGATTGCGGTCGGCTTCCGACTGGCTCGTCGTCGTCCAGTCCACCACCTGCCCCACCGCGCGCACCGGCGCGGTGATGATGTTGGCTGCGGTCGAGAGGCAGCCGCCGAGCAGCAATGCCGCTGGCGCAATCAGGAGAATGGAGGCGCGCATCGTTGCGGTTATCTCCCCACCGCATGACCGGTCGGTGAACATGACCTGCGCGCGCGACGAAGCGACCTCATTGCGCGAGCAACGCCGGAAGCGACCGGCGCAGCCCCGCACCGATGCCGCTGCGCGACAGCCCGACCGCGACGTTCGCTTCGACGTAGCCCTGATGCGAACCGCAGTCGAAGCGTTGCCCGTCAAAGGTGACCGCGTGGAACGGCTCGCGCCCGATCATCGCGGCCATCGCGTCGGTAAGTTGGATCTCCCCACCCGCGCCGCGCGGGACGTCGGGCAGCGCGCGCATCACGCCCGGCGACAGGATGTAACGCCCGGATACGATAAGGTTGGAGGGCGCGCTTTCGACCGGCGGCTTTTCGACCAGCCCGCGTACTTGCGTCAGCGCACCGCTCGCTTCGCCCGGGTCGATGACGCCATAGCTCGACACAGCCTCACGCGGGACCTCGAGCACGGAGATGAGGTTGCCGCCGACCTGCGCGTGGGCGTCGACCATCTGCTTGAGGCACCCCGGCGAGCCCCACATAAACTCGTCGGGCAGCAGCACGGCAAAGGGTTCGTCCCCGACGATCTCCGCCGCGCAGCCCACTGCGTGACCGAGCCCGAGCGGTTCCTGCTGGCGGACGAACACAGCCGCGCCGGGCGCTAAGCGGGAGCCCTCCAGCACGTCCAGCGATTTGCCCCGCGCGGCCATCGTGCTTTCGAGCTCGAACGCGATGTCGAAGTGATCCTCGATCACCCCCTTGCCGCGCCCGGTGACGAAGATCAGCTGCTCGATCCCCGCCTCGATCGCTTCGTCGACCGCATATTGGATCAACGGGCGGTCGACGATCGGCAGCATCTCCTTGGGCACGACCTTGGTCGCGGGGAGGAACCGCGTGCCGAGCCCCGCCACCGGAAACACCGCCTTGCGCACGCGCTGCGGCGTAGCGCCCTCGATCACGAGCCCACCGTCAGCTTGTCGGAGTGCGCCTTGTTGAGCTTGGCGAGCTTGGGCGGGATCACCGCGAGGCAATAGCCGTTGCGCTGCCCCTCCCCGGCCCAATAGTCCTGATGATAGTCCTCCGCGGGCCACCAATCGCCGCGTTCGATCGTGGTGACGATCGGTTGGGCATGGTCCGCCTGCGCCCGCGCGATCGCAGCGCGCGCCTCCGCTTCCTGCTCGGCCGAGAGCGGAAAGATCGCCGTGCGATACTGCGTGCCGACGTCGTTCCCTTGCCGGTTGAGCTGGGTCGGGTCGTGCGTCGCGAAATGCACATCGAGGAGGTCGCCGTAACCGATCTCCGCCGGATCAAATTCGATGCGGATCGCTTCCGCGTGGCCTGTCGAGCCGCTGCACACCGCCTTGTAGGTCGGCTTGGGAACGGTGCCGCCGATATAGCCGCTCTCGACGCTCTTCACGCCGCGCAGGCGCTTGAACACCGCTTCGGTGCACCAGAAGCAGCCGCCCGCGAAGATGGCGACGTCGCCGCCCGATAAATGGTTCATACTGAAAGGTTCCGTCGTGTCAGAGGGATGGCGAGGCGGAGGGCGCGGCCTGTTCCGCCGTCGGTAAAGGCTGCGGAAAGATGTCGTCGGCACTCCCACTCTTGCGGTCGAGCAGCGGCGGACGCGCGCGCGGGTCACGCGCCAGAGCGGCGCGCATGCTCGCGACCTCCGCCTGCACTGCCGCCACGCGCTCGCGCCATGGCGAATGGGTGCGGCCAAACGGGTGCGGGCTGTCGTTGTCGGGTCCGAACCGCTCCCAAAAACTGATCGGCGCCTGCGGGTTGAAGCCGCTCAGCTGCAGGATCCACACCGACAGCCGATCGGCCTCCTCCTCCATCTGGCGGGAGAGACGGGTGTAGCGGCCGAGGTAGCGGCGATAGTCGCGTGGCGTCCCGGAATCCTCTGTGCGGGCGCGATGCCGCAGGATGTTGTGGCCAAGCTCGTGCGCGATCACCGCGGCGAGTTCATCGTCGCTGGCATCCGTGAACTGGCTCATGCCAGCGGTCACCTGGACGATCTCCCCGTCGGCATAGGCCTGGGGGTCGTCCTCAGTCATCACCTCGAACCGCGTCTTGCAGGCAGGCGCGCCGTTGAGGCTCACCGTTCTGCGCGCGCCATCCGCACCGATCAGTTCGACATCGACGACCCCTCGCTCACCCAGCGCGCCGTCGATGACACGTTCGGAATTGGCGAGCGCCATGCGCTGTTCGCCATCGAAGTTGACGGTCAGCGGCGCCTGTCCGGCGATGGTGGCGATCCCCATGCCCGCGCGCACCCCCGCTCGCTCCGCCGCGCCGCCCGGCGCGACCGCCGCCACGAACAGAGAGGCACCCGGCGGGATACGCCACGCGCTCCGCACATTCTGGCGGATCGCCTTGCGGTACTGCCCCAGCTCCCCCAGCGTCCAGCCGAGCGAGGGCGAGGCATCGCACCACCCGGCTCGCGAAGTCGCCATGGACAGCCGATGCCCGACGCGAATGACGCGCTCTTCCATCTTGCCGAGCCCGGCGAGACGCTCGTCGAGGGACGCCGCGGCACGCTCGGCGCGCGACTGTGCGTGCGCTGGCAGTGCAATTGCGGCGAGCGCCGACGCCACTAACAGCGGCGCGGGTCGGCGAAGAAGACGTTTCACCATCACTACACCCCCTCCCGCGTGGCTTCGACCTCCGCGCGCAAGGCCTTGCGGTCGAGCTTGCCGATCATCGTCTTGGGCAGTTCCTCGCGCACCACCACGCGGTCGACCTTCTCATGCTTGCCGAGCTGGCCGTTGAGCCAGTCGCGAAGCACCTCGCCGGTGCAGTCGTGCGCATCGTCCTCGAGCGTCACATAGGCGCGTGGGACCTCGCCGCGATAGGGGTCGGGCACCCCCAGAACGATCGCTTCCTTGATGCCCGCGCGGCGGCGGATGACCGCTTCGATCGTGCTCGGGTAGACCTTGAATCCGCCCACCGCGATCATGTCCTTGAGGCGGTCGACGATGCGGATGTAGCCGTCCTCGTCGATCGAGGCGACGTCGCCGGTGCGCAGCCAGCCATCGCTGGTGAAGCTGTCGCCATCGGCGTCCGGGCGGTTCCAGTAGCCCTGCATGATCTGCGGACCCTTCACCAGCAGCTCGCCCGGCTCCCCCGCGGCCGCCGGTCGCTCGCTGTCGTCCCGATCGGCGAGCCGGAGGCGCGTGCCCGGGAGCGGCTGGCCGATCGTCCCCGGCTTGCCCCCGGTCGCATAGGGATTGACCGAGACCACCCCGCTGCTTTCGGTAAGGCCATAGCCCTCCACCACCGTCGCCTGCGTCGCGGCCTCGAACTTCGCCTTGAGCTCGGGTGGCATCGGCGCGCCGCCCGAAATGCAGACGCGCAGGCTCGAAAAGTCGGTGCGGGCGATGTCGGGATGATCGAGCAGCGCCTGATACATCGTCGGCACCCCCGGCAGCGCCGTCGCCCTGGTCCGCGCGATCGCGGCGAGCGTCGCCTTCGCCTCGAACCGCGGAAGCATGACGATGCGGCCGCCGTTCAGCACCGTACGGTTCAGCACGCAGGTGTTTGCGAACACGTGAAAGAATGGCAGCACGCCGACGATGCGATCGTCCATCGCCCGGTCGGGGTCGATCGCACAAACCTGGGCCGCGTTGATCGACAGGTTGGCGTGGCTCAACCGCGCACCCTTGGGCGTCCCCGTCGTGCCGCCGGTATATTGGATGAGCGCGACGTCGTCGGTCGCAACGTCGACCTTCGCATAGCGCCCGTCGTTGTCGATCAGCGCCGAAAAACGCCGCACGCGCGGGTCGTCGGGGATCGACGTCACCTCCCGTGACTTCAGATAGTGGAACACCGCGCGCTTAACCCCGCCAAGCCCGCCGGCGACCGAGCCCACCACCAGATGGTCGAGCGAGCTTTGCTCCAGCACCTTGAGCGCGGTCGGCAACAGCGCCTTGGCCGAGAGGGTGATCAGCAGCCGCGTGCCCGAATCCTCGACCTGATGCGACAGCTCGGCGACGGTGTAGAGCGGTGAGAAATTGACCACCGTCGCTCCCGCAAGCAGCGCGCCGTAATAAGCGGCGACATAGTGCGGGACGTTGGGAAGGAAGAGCCCAACCCGATCGCCCTTTTCGATGCCAAGTTGCTGCAGCCCCTTGGCGACCTTGCGCGCAGCCTCGGCGACCTCGGCATAGCGGTAGTTGCGTCCGTAGAAATCGAGCATCGCGCGCGAGCCGTGCCGCGCGGCAGATCGTTCGAACATCGCACCCAGCGCCATCGCCTCAAAGCGCTCATCCCAACGGCCGGGGTGGTCGAACCGCGCCTGATAGTCGTAGTCGTGCCAGGTGCGGAGTTCTTCGGCAAAGCCGTCGGTGCTCGTTTCCATCTCTCTCATTTCGTTGGCGGCGGACGGGAGAATGCCGCGTGAACACGAGATAGCGGTGCCGTGCGCGCTGGCAAGCGCTACCCGCGCGGATGCGCGCTCGCGTAGACGTCGAGCAGCCACGCCGTATCAACGCCCGCATAGACCTGCGTCGAGCGCAGACTTGCGTGCCCCAGCAGCTCCTGAAGACTGCGCAGGTCGGCTCCCCGCGCGAGGAGGTGCGTCGCAAAGCTATGGCGCAGCGCATGGGGCGTCGCGCTGCGGTCAAGGCCGAGCGATGCGCGCGCCTGCCGCACCGCGCGCCGGACCAGCGACGCGTCGAGCCGTCCACCCTTTGCGCCGCGGAACAGCGGCTCGTCGGCGCGCATTTCGAAGGGCGCGGCGGCGGCGTAAGCGGCAATCGCCTCGCGCACCACGGGCAGCAGCGGCACGACGCGCGTCTTGCCGCGCTTGCCGGTGACGCGAAGCAGCTCGCCGGCGCCCAGCGCGTCGCCGTTGAGCGCCAACGCCTCCGCCACACGCAGTCCGGAGCCGTAGAGCAGCAGCACGACAGCCAGATCGCGCGCGCCGATCCACGGTTCGCTCGCATTGCCCTCCGCCAGTTCAGCGAGTGCGCGAATGTCGAGGGACGCGACCGGGCGGGGGAGGCCGCGCTTGACCTTGGGCCCGCGCACCGCGGGTAGCGCCTCGCCCTCGCCGCGCACGAAGCGTAGGAAGCCGCGCACCGCCGAAAGCTCGCGCGCGGCGGAGGATGGGGCCAGCCCCTCCGCCCGCCGATGCGCCAGGAACGCGCGCAGCGTGGGCGCGTCGATCGCCTGCAGCCGCGTCTCGCCGGGCGGCTCTCCGTCATACCTCGCGAGAAAGTCGACCAGCCGCTCCGCCGCCGGGACATAGGCGCGCACCGTATGCGGGGAGCGACGCTGTTCCAGTGCCAGCCGATCGCGCCAGCGTGAGATCAGCGACGTCACGACGCGCTCTCCACGACGTGACGCTCCCCCGCGCCCACCGCCACGACTTCGCCCAATATATGATCCAGCAGCAGCCGCCCTGCCCGCCGCACGCGCAGCCGATCGCCGCTCCGCTCTACCATGCCGAGCTTTGACAGCCGCTCCACGGCCGGCTGATCGACCAGCGCGTCGACCGGCACCCCGGTCAGCGCCCCGATCCGGGCAAGGTCGACGCCTTCCACGAGCCGCAGCCCCATCAGCAGCGCCTCGCTGGCGCGGGTGGCGGGGGCGAGCGAGGTGCGCTCCTTGATGCCGTGCCCACACTGCTCGACCGCCGCCAACCAATTCTCGGGCTTGCGATGCCGCACGCGCGCTTCGCCAAGCGCGCGTCCGTGCGCGCCGGGGCCGATCGCGAGATGGTCGTCATAGCGCCAATAGTGGAGGTTGTGGCGGCTCTCGCACCCCGGAATTGCGTGGTTGGAGGTCTCATAGGCGGGCCGCCCCGCCGCCGCCGTCATCGCGTCGGTCGCGTCGTACATGTCCGCCGCAAGCTCTTCGTCGGGCAGTTGCAACATGCCCTTTGCAGCGAGGGTCGCAAAGCGCGTGCCCGGCTCTATAGTAAGCTGGTAGATCGAGATATGCTCGGTGCCGAAGGCGAGGCCGCGGGCGAGCTCCACCTGCCATTGCGCCAGCGACTGTCCCGGCCGCGCGGAGATGAGGTCGATGCTCACCCGCGCGAAATGGCGCTGCGCGACATCGAGCGCGGCAAGGCTCTCGTCCAGCCGATGCGCGCGACCGAGAAAGGTCAGCGCGGCATCGTCGAGCGCCTGCAACCCGAGCGATACGCGATTGACCCCCGCCGCGGCGAGATCGGCAAAGGCGGCGGCCTCGACCGAACTGGGGTTAGCCTCCAGCGTAATTTCGGCCTCGGCCGCGAGCTCGAAATGGCGCCCCGCCGCGTCGATCAGCGCGGCGACCGTCGCGGGGGGCATTAGCGAAGGCGTGCCGCCACCGAAGAAAATGCTGTCGACCGGACGTCGCTCAGCAAAGCGGGCGGCCTCATGCGCCAAGTCCGCCAGCAGCGCGTTGCGCCAAGCTTCCTGGTCGACGCTCGCACGGACGTGGCTGTTGAAGTCGCAGTAGGGGCATTTCGCGACACAGAATGGCCAGTGGATGTAGAGGGCGAGCGGGGTGGTCACGCCCCCGCTCTACCCTCTGCGACCCAGTCGCGTCATGCTGAACTTTGGTGGGCGATACCCGTCAGGCGACGACAAACTGTTCGGGCGCCAGCTCCATCAACGCGTCCGCCCCCGCCTCGATCTCACGGCGCAGCGCGCCGGCCTGCGGCATCACCCGCTCGGCGAAGAAGCGCGCCGTCGTGAGCTTGGCGTTATAGAATGAAGCGTCGCCTCCGCCCGCGGTGAGGGCGGAGCTCGCGGCCTTGGCCATGCGCAGCCACATCAGCCCGAGCGCGACGATGCCCATGATGTGCATGTATGGATGCGCGCCCGCGCCGACGTGGTTGGGATTGGCCATGCCGTTCTGCATGAACCACATCGTCGCCCCCTTGAGCTCGCCATTGGCCCTCTCGAGCCGCGTCGCGAAGTCGGCAAGCTTCGCGTCGCCCTTGGCCTCAGCAGCTTCGGCGTCGACGAGCGCGAAGAAGGCCTGGATTGCGCGGCCGCCGTTCTGCGCGAGCTTGCGCCCGACGAGGTCCATCGCCTGCACGCCGTTCGCGCCTTCGTAGATCATGGTGATCCGCGCATCGCGCACGAACTGGCTCATGCCCCATTCTTCGATGTAGCCGTGCCCGCCGAGGACCTGCTGCGCATCGGTGGCGATGGCGTAGCCCATGTCGGTGCCATAGCCCTTGATCACGGGGGTGAGCAGGCTGATGAGGTCGTCCGCCGCCTGGCGCTCCTCCTCCGTCGCCGCGTGGTGGGTGAGGTCGACCTGCAACCCGCCCCACAGGCACAGCGCGCGCAGCCCCTCCGTCACCGCCTTCGCGCGCATCAGCATGCGGCGGATGTCGGGGTGAACGAACAGCGGATCGGCCTTGGCCTCGGGGTCCTTGGGACCGGTGAGCGCGCGGCCCTGCCGCCGGTCTTGCGCATAGGCGACCGCGTTCTGATAGGCCGCGTCGCCCTGGGCGAGGCCCTGGATGCCGACGCCCAGCCGCGCCGCGTTCATCATGATGAACATCGCCGCAAGGCCCTTATTCTCTTCGCCGACCAGGTAACCCGTCGCGCCATCATAGTTCATGACGCACGTCGAGTTGCCGTGGATGCCCATCTTATGTTCGATGGAACCGCAGCTGACGCCGTTCCGCTCACCAAGGGTTCCGTCGTCGTTGACGAGGAACTTCGGGACGATGAACAGGCTGATGCCTTTGACCGTGTCGGGCGCGTCAGGCGTCTTGGCGAGGACGAGGTGCACAATGTTTTCGGTGAGGTCATGCTCCCCTGAGGAGATGAAGATCTTCGTCCCCGTCACCGCATAGCTGCCGTCGCCGTTCGGCACCGCACGCGTGCGAATGAGGCCGAGGTCGGTGCCGCAATGCGGCTCGGTGAGGTTCATCGTGCCACCCCATTTGCACGACCCCATCGACGGCACATATTTCGCCTTCTGCTCGTCGGACCCCTTGGCGAGGATCGCGGCGACCGCCCCTTGGGTCAGTCCCGGGTACATCGCGAAGGCCTGGTTGGCGGCGTTGGCGAACTCCTCCATCACACAGCCGACGACGTGCGGCATCGCCTGCCCGCCGAACTCCTCCGGCAGGGTGAGCAACGGCCAGCCGCCTTCGACATACTGGTCGAACGCCGCCTTGAACCCGGTGGGGGTGGTGACGCTGCCGTCGGCGTGGCGGGTGCAGCCTTCACGGTCGCCGACCGCGTTGAGCGGCGCGAGCACGTCGTTGCAGAAACGGGCACCTTCGCCGATCACCGCCTCGACCATGTCGGGGCTCGCCGCTGCAAACCCGGGAAGGTTCGAGTAGCGTTCGAGCCCGATCACCTCGTTGAGGATGAACATGGTGTCGGTGACGGGGGCCTTGTAGCTCGGCATCGAAATGTCCTTGGTGGCGGTGGGTTAGGAGAGCAACGCCCGACCTTGCGTCGGGTCGCCTGAAATTCTCAGTGTTTGTCGCGGGCGGAGCGCACAATCTCGATGAATTGTTCGAGCTCGTCGATCGAGCTGTCGATGTCGGCGCGCTGCGCTTTGAGAAAATCGATACGTTCGCGGCAGCGGTCGATCGTGACCTCACGCTGCGTACGACGATCGTCCCCCAGGTCGTAAAGGTCGATCATCTCGCGGATCGCGGCGAGACTGAAGCCGACCCGCTTCGCACGCAGGATCCACGCCAGCCGCGCGCGGTCACGCTTGGAATAGATGCGCGCCACGCCGCGCCGCGCCGGCGCGATCAGCCCTTCGTCCTCGTAAAAGCGAAGCGCGCGAGCGGTAACGCCGAATTCGGCGCTAAGATCGGTGATGGAGTAATGCTCGCGCCCCTCCGCATCGATCGTGTCGATATGCGTCTGGCCATATTCGCTCGCCATGACGTACCGCTAGTTTCCGTTGACGTGAACGTCAATCGGCAAGCAGTGCCCCGCTCTCATCAACCCGTCGGTAGAAACAGCTCCGAGCGCCAGTATGGCAGGCCGGCCCGGCCGGATCGACCTTGAGCCAGAGCGCATCCTGATCGCAATCGACGCGCACTTCGAGCACACGCAATATGTTGCCCGAAGTCTCACCCTTGCGCCACAGCCGCTGACGGCTGCGCGAAAAGAATACCGCCTCTCCGCTCGAGCGAGTCGCATCGAGAGCGGCGGCGTTCATATGCGCGACCATCAGCAGCTCCCCCGAACGCGCGTCGGTAACGACAGCGGTGACGAGCCCCGCGGCGTCCCAATTTGGCGAAAAAGGCGCGGCGCGATCATCGGGTTGCATAGGCGTCTGGTGCGCAGCGTAGGCGGTGGGGTCAAGTACTGGCTGCAGCCCCGCTTCGGCTCCGATCATGCGGCGGGGGCGACAATGCCCGCGGAGCACCCTATATGCCGCCCCGCCCCCTTCCCTGCCGATTCCCGGACGCGCCATCATGCTGACGACGCACCCTTTCGACGACGACAAGCTGCGCGAGGAGTGCGGCGTGTTCGGCGTCTTTGGTAACCCTTCCGCCAGCGCGATGACCGCTCTGGGTCTTCACGCGCTGCAACATCGCGGACAGGAGGCGGCGGGGATCGTCAGCTTCGACGGCGCGGAATTCCACGCGCATCGCGCGATGGGGCATGTCGCGGGCAACTTCGACCGCGGCCCGGTGATCGACGCGCTGTCGGGGACGAGCGCTGTCGGCCACGTACGCTATTCGACCACCGGCGCGTCCGCGCTGCGCAACGTCCAGCCGCTGTTCGCCGACCTGTCATCCGGGGGCTTCGCGGTCGCGCACAATGGCAATCTCACTAACGCCGCGGCGCTGCGTCGTCAGCTGGTTCGGCGCGGTTCGATCTTTCAGTCAACCAGCGACACCGAGTGCATCATCCACCTCGTCGCGACGTCGGGCTATCGAACGCTCATCGACCGCTTCATCGACGCTCTTCGCCAGATCGAGGGCGCCTATTCGCTGATCTGCCTGACGGCCGAGGGCATGATCGCCTGTCGCGACCCGCTCGGCGTGCGCCCGCTTGTGATGGGCAAGCTTGGCGACGCGGTCTTGTTCGCGTCGGAGACGGTGGCCTTCGACGTCGTCGGCGCCGAATATGTCCGCGATGTCGAGCCGGGCGAGCTGATCATCGTCACCGAGGGCGAGGTGCGCTCGCATCACCCCTTCGCGAGCTTCCAGCCGCGGCCCTGCATCTTCGAGCACGTCTATTTCTCGCGCCCGGATTCGATCGTCGATGGCACCAGCGTTTACGCCGTGCGCAAGGCGATCGGCGCCGAACTGGCGATGGAGTCGCCGGTGGAGGCCGACATCGTCATCCCCGTGCCCGACAGCGGCACCCCCGCGGCGATCGGCTTTGCGCAGGCGAGTGGCATCCCGTTTGAGCTCGGCATCATCCGCTCGCACTATATCGGCCGGACCTTCATCCAGCCCGGCGAGCAAGTCCGGCACCTGGGCGTGAAGCTCAAGCACAACGCCAACCGCGCGCTGGTGGCGGGCAAGCGCATCGTCCTCATCGACGATTCGATCGTGCGCGGCACCACCAGCCTCAAGATCGTGCAGATGATGCGCGATGCGGGCGCGGCGGAGGTGCACATGCGCATCGCCAGCCCGCCGACGCGCCACAGCTGTTATTACGGCGTCGACACGCCCGAACGCTCTAAGCTGCTCGCGGCGGTGCACAGCCTGGAAGAAATGAAGACCTACATCCAGGCCGACAGCCTTGCCTTCCTCTCGATCGACGGTCTCTATCGCGCGGTGGGGGAAGCGGGGCGCGATCCCGCGTGCCCGCGACATTGCGATGCCTGCTTCACCGGCGATTATCCGACGCGGCTCACCGATCAGGATGAGTTGGGCGAGACCGACCAGCTCGCTCTAATCGCGGAGCGCGTCGCCGGATGAGCGCCGATCTGTCGGGGCGCATCGCGCTCGTCACCGGCGCGAGCCGCGGCATCGGCGCCGCCACCGCGCAGGCTCTCGCTGCAGCGGGCGCGCACGTCATCCTCGTTGCGCGCAAGACCGAGGATCTGGAGCGTGTTGAGGATGCGATCCACGCTGCAGGTGGCACCGCAACGATCGTTCCCCTCGACATTACCGATGGCGAAGGCGTCTCTCGTCTCGCCGGCGCAGTCGCGCAGCGGTGGGAAAAGCTCGACATATTGCTGCTCAACGCCGCCGGGCTTGGCACCTTGGCGCCACTGGCGTCGTCTGACATGGCAGAGGTCAGTCGGCTCTTCACGCTAAACGTGCTCGCGCAGCACGGGCTGATCGCCGCGTTCGAACCGCTGCTGCGGCGGAGCGAGGCGGGCCGTGTCGTCGCGCTCACCAGCAGCGTCGCGCGCCACCCCCGCGCCTACTGGGGCCCGTATGCCGCGTCGAAGGCGGCGCTGGAGAGCCTCGTCACCACCTTTGGCGAGGAAATGGCGCGCATTTCGAACGTTCGCACCGCCATCGTCGATCCCGGCGCGACGCGTACCACGATGCGCGCCCGCGCCTTTCCGGGCGAGGACGCGCTCGGGGTCAAGGAACCGTCGGTGGTCGCCGATGCGATCGTCGGCGCGCTCGGCCAAGGTTTCGACAGCACCGCCTTCGTCCGCGTCGGGAGCTAGTCCTCGCGCGGAAGCGCCGCGTAGGCTGCGAGCGCCCGCTCACGCGCCTCGCGATGACCAACACGCGGCGGCGGATAGTTCGCTGGGCGCACTCCGGCTGCTTCAGGGTCGTGGATGGCTTCGTCGGGGAGGTGCGCGAGTTCCGGCACCCATTGGCGGATGTAGTCGCCCGCAGCGAACTTCTCCGACTGCCCGATCGGCGCCATAATCCGGCTGAACATGCTGGAATCAACGCCGGTCCCTGCGACCCACTGCCAATTAGTGCTGTTGTTGCCGTAGTCTGCGCAGACAAGGCAGTCCCAGAACCACTCTTCGCCGCGCCGCCAGTCGATCAGCAGATGCTTGATGAGGAAGCTGGCGGTGATCATCCGCACGCGGTTGTGCATCCAGCCGATCGCCCACAACTGGCGCATTCCGGCATCGACGATCGGGTAGCCCGTCTCCCCACGCTGCCAGGCCGCAAGATCGGCCTCCGCCTCCGCCCCCTCACGCCAGCGGAACGCGTCGAAGCGGGGCCTGCCGTTGACCCGCGCATAGTCGGGAAACTGCACAATCAGATTCTGCGCGAAGTCTCGCCAGGCGAGTTCCGAAGCCCACGTCGCGCTGTCCGCCGCGCCCCCTTCGTGCCACGCCCGCGCCGCGCTGATCTCGCCGAAGTGGAGGTGCGGGGAGATCGCGGCGGTGCCGGGCTCCGAGGGTAGGTTGCGCGCAGTCGCATAGGCCGCGACACGGTCACGAAAAAGGTCGAGCCGCGCGGCCGCGCCAGCTTCGCCGGGCTGCCACGTCTCGCGCAGTCCGCCCGCCCAGTCAGGCTTGGTCGGCAGCAAATCCCAATCGTCGAGCCGATCGCTGCGCGGCCATGCCGCCGGTGCTGGCACTATCTCGGGCGCCGGCTGCGGCTTCGACGGCGGCATGCGCGACGACAGCGCGCGCCAGAACGGCGTGTAGATGCGATACGGTCGCCCGCCCGTCTTTACGGTTCCAGGCGGCGCCAGATAGTTGCCGTCGTGCAGCACCAGATCGAGCCGCTCGGCTACCGACGCTTCTGCAGCGCGCCACCAGCTTTCGTAGTGACGCAGCGCATGTACCCGCGTCGCACCGACCTCCGCTGCCACCTCGGCAATCACATCGGCCGACACGCCGCGTCGCAAAATGAGCCGCGACCCCAGCGCCTCAAGCGCCTCGCCGAGCCGCGTCAGACTATGATGCAGCCACCAGCGCGACGCCCCGCCCATCGGCCGCACGCCCGGCCCGACGTCGTCGAGGACGTAGACGGGCACCACCGCCCCCTCGCCCACAGCCGCAAACAGCGCGGCCTGGTCAGCCAACCGCAGGTCGCGCCGCAGCCAGAGGATGGTGGGGGGGCTCGTCACGGCGGCGGCGCCGTCAGGCAATGCGTGGCTGTTTTTCGACCTGCCAGGTCTGGCCCTTTTTGAGCAGCGCGGAAAGGTCGGCGGTCTTGCCTTCGCTCGCCGCGGCGTTCTGCGCGATCAGAGCCGCCTCGAAGGTCGGGCGTGGGTCGTCGTAGAGGACGCCCAGCGCGATCGGAAACTCGCCAAACGGCATGTCGATTAGCATGTTGGCGACCGCGCGATTGGTGACGTCGTGGACGAGGACGCCCGCCCCCTGCCAGTCGCCCTCCACCACATCGACCACCCGCAGCTCGAGCCGGTCGCGGTCGAGGCTCAGTCCCTGCGTGCCCTTGTTGAACACCATCGGCTGGCCGTGGCTGACCCAAAGCTGATGGTGCTGGTTCGCCTTCTCGGTGAAGCCTGCGAAAACGTCGTCATTATAGACGATACAGTTTTGATATATCTCGACAAATGCCGCGCCCTTGTGCGCGTGCGCAGCCTTGAGAACGTTTGGCAATTCCTTGGCGACGTCATAGGCGCGCGCAACGAACCGCGCGCCCGCGCCTAGCGCGAACGCCGCCGCTTGCGCCGGGCGATCCACCGAGCCGTAGGGGGTCGACGGCGTCCGCGTCCCGACCGCGCTGGTGGGCGAATACTGCCCCTTGGTCAACCCGTAGATCTCGTTGTTGAACAGCAAGATCTGGCAGTCGAGATTGCGGCGCAGGATATGAAAGCTGTGGTTGCCCCCGATCGACAGCGCGTCGCCGTCGCCGGTGATGATCCACACGTCGAGCTCCGGATTGGCGAGCTTCACGCCCGTCGCCACCGCCGGCGCACGGCCGTGGATAGTGTGGAAGCCGTAGCTGTTCATGTAGTAGGGGAAGCGCGACGAACAGCCGATACCGCTGACGAACACCGTCTTGGCGGGGTCCGCGCCGATCTCGGGCATGGTGCGCTGCACGGCCTTGAGGATCGCATAGTCGCCGCAGCCCGGGCACCAACGCACCTCCTGATCGGTCTCCCAGTCCTTGGGCGTCGACGCGCGAGCGATGGGGGTCATGTCGTTCATGGGTTCACAGCCTCCGGGCTGGGCAATTGCGTTTCGCTATACTCGACCTCTTCGGGCGCCTCCCCGGTGCGGTCGAGCTGGCGGATCGCCGCCTCGATCTCACCGATGGTAAAGGGCTGACCCGACACCTTGTTGAGCGGCTGCGCGTCGATCAGGTACTGGTCGCGAAGCAGCGTCTTCAGCTGGCCGGTATTCATCTCCGGGACAATGACATGCTCGAAACTCTTGAGCAGCTCGCCCAGGTTTGCAGGTAGCGGCCAGATGTGGCGGATGTGGATGTGCGCCACCGACGCCCCGCGATGCCGCGCGCGCCGCACCGCCTGCGCGATCGGACCGTAGGTCGAACCCCAGCCGACGACGGCAATGCTGTCACCCGCAGCCCCCTGCTCCACCTGCTGATCGGGCACCGCAATGCCGAGCACCTTGTCGCGGCGGATCTCGGTCATCGCCTGGTGGTTGCTCGGCGAATAATCGATATTTCCCGTGCCTGCCGCCTTCTCGATGCCGCCGATGCGGTGCATCAGCCCCGGCGTCCCGGGCTTCACCCAAGGTCGCGCCATCCGCTCGTTGCGCGCGTAGGGGAGAAAGCCGTCCGCGGGCGCCTCGGTCATGAACTGAACCGGGAAGCGTTCGTAGCCGTCGAGGTCGGGCACCTTCCACGGCTCGGCGGCATTGGCGATGTAGCCGTCGGTCAGAAGCATCACCGGGGTCATATATTGGACGGCGATGCGGCACGCCTCGATCGCGCAGTCGAACGCGTCGCCGGGTGAGCGCGCGGCGATGACCGGCAGCGGCGCGTCGCCGTTGCGACCGTACACCGCCTGATAAAGGTCGCTCTGTTCGGTCTTGGTGGGGAGCCCGGTCGACGGCCCGCCGCGCTGCGAATTGACGATGACGAGCGGCAGCTCGGTCATGATCGCCAGCCCCATCGCTTCGGTCTTCAGCGCAATCCCAGGACCCGATGACGACGTGACACCCAGGCTGCCCGCGTAGCTCGCGCCGATGGCGCTGGCGATCGCGGCGATTTCGTCCTCCGCCTGGAAGGTGGTGACGCCATATTCCTTGAGGCCCGACAGGTAATGCAAGATTGAGCTTGCCGGAGTGATCGGATAGCCGCCGAAGAACATCGGCAATTCCGCCAGCTGGGCGCCCGCAACGAGGCCGAGCGCCACCGCTTCGGCCCCGGTCATCGTGCGATAGAGGCCAGGCGCAACCGGCGCAGGAGCGATGTGCGTGCGGTGCAGCTGCCCACCCAGCTCGACCGTTTCGCCATAGGCGTGGCCGGCATTGAGCGCCGCGATGTTGGCCTGCGCAAGCTCCGGCTTCTTGGCGAACTTGCCCTCGAGCCACTGAACGAGCGGCGCGCGATCGCGATCGAACATCCACAGCGCCAGGCCAAGCGTCCACATGTTCTTGCAGCGCAGCGCCTCCTTGTTGCCAAGGCCGAACGGCTTCACCGCCTCCAGCGTGCGCGCGCTGATGTCGATCGGGATCAGATTGTAGGCCGCGAGGCTGCCGTCCTCGAGCGGGTTGGCATCATATTTTGCCTTGTCGAGGTTGCGTTTTGAAAACTCACCGGTGTCGGCGATCACCGTGCCACCCGGCACAAGCGCGCCGAGGTTGGTCTTGAGCGCCGCGGGGTTCATCGCCACCAGCACGTCGGGCGCGTCGCCGGCGGTTTCGATCACGTCCGAACCGAAGTTGATCTGGAACGCCGACACCCCGAACAGAGTCCCCTGCGGCGCGCGGATCTCGGCCGGGAAATCGGGAAAGGTGGCGAGGTCGTTGCCGGTGAGCGCCGTCGACAGCGTGAACTGGCCGCCGGTGAGCTGCATCCCGTCGCCGCTGTCGCCGGCGAAGCGTACCACCACCGACTCCCGCGGGGGACGAGCGTTCGCCTCGGCGGCGGTGATTTCCGTAACGGCGGGAACGGCCTCGGCCATGCAATCAACCTTTTTCCGCAATCTGAACGCAGTTCACATGCTTTAGGCCGCCCGCCGCGGTCGCGCTACGCCAATCTGCTCCGACGCTTGCAAGCTCTCAACCGGCGTGCGAGCACCCCGCTTCGTTCGAAAGCAGAGGGCACCGCCATGGACACCAAGCCGTTCGTTCGCGCCGACGTTCAGGCGTTCCTCGACTTTCTGAACGCGCAGCAGGGTCCGAAAATGCACGAGATGAGCCCTGCGGACGCGCGCATGATGTTCCGCATGATGCGCCCGATCGCGGACGAGGAACCACGTGCGCTCGCGACGGTGCGCGACCTCGTGTGCCCTGGGCCGGCGGGCGATATCCCGCTCCGCCTGTACGACGCGCGGGAGACTCGCGCTGCCGGACCCGTGATGGTCTTTTTCCATGGTGGCGGCTTTGTCATCGGCGACATCGACACGCACGAGCCGTTCTGCACGCGGATGGCGGAGATGCTCGACGTGCCGGTGATCTCGGTCGACTATCGCCTCGCCCCCGAACACCCCTGGCCGGCCGCGCCCGAGGATTGCGAGGCGGTCGCTCGTTGGGTGGCGGGATCACCCGACACGCTGGGCCGGGGCGTCACCGCGCTGTATCTGTCGGGAGACAGCGCGGGCGGCAACCTCAGCATCGTCACGGCCATGGCGCTGCGCGACGACCCGGCGGCGGTGCCGGTCGCGGCGCAGCTCGCCATTTATCCCGCCGCGGACATGGCCAACGAACATCCGAGCTTCAACGACTTCGCAGAGGGCTATTTGCTCACCCGCGACGGGATGGAGTGGTTCGGCCAGGCCTACAGCCCCGACCCCGCGCATCACCACACCTCCCCTGCGCTGCACAGCCAGGCAGGCATACCGCCCACGGTCGTCGTCACCGCAAGCCTCGATCCGATCCGAGACCAGGGGCGTGCCTATGCCGTTCGCCTCGCGCAGGATGGGGTGACGCATATCTTCCGTGAGGCGGCGGGCTCGATCCACGGCTTCGTCCAGCTGCGCAAGGCGATCCCGTCCACAGCCGCCGATATCGACGGCATGATCCTCGCGCTGAAGAGCCTAGCGGATGAAGCCGCGAGCGCCGCTGCGTGAGCTACGACGATCTCCCCTACCGCCCCGGCGTCGGTGCGATGGTCGTAAACGCGGAGGGTCGCGTGTTCGTCGGGCGCCGCATCGACAACAAGGAGCTCGATGCCTGGCAGATGCCGCAGGGCGGCGTGGACATGGGCGAGGATCCCGAGACCGCGCTCTATCGCGAACTCGAGGAGGAGACCGGGATCGCGCGCGAGCATCTCGAGCTCGTCGCCTGCTGCAAGGCGCCTTACGACTACGACATTCCGCATGCGGTCGCGAAGACGCTGTGGGGCGGCAAATATCGCGGCCAACGCCAGCACTGGTATCTGCTGCGCTTCACCGGCCGCGACGCTGACGTCGACATTGAACAGCCGCATCCCGAGTTCAACGCTTGGCGCTGGAGCGCGATGGAGGAACTGCCCGAGCTGATCGTGCCGTTCAAACGTCCGCTCTACGAAGCGCTGGTGGCCGAATTCGGGCCGCTCGCCGTTGCATCGACGAGCGCATCGCGCTGAGCGATCGCGGTGCGCACCGCCGCTTCGAACATTGCGGGCGTCAGCCGCCCGGTGTTCTGATTGTAGCGCGAGCAGTGGTAGCTATCTACCAGCACCATGCCATCGGGCAGCCGGTGCACCGCGCCATGCGCGAACGGGTAAGCGCTGAGCCGCCCGCCCGCGTTGCGCACCGCCGTGTCGTGGGCGATGCGCCCGAGCGCAATCTCGACCCTCAGCGTCGGCAGCGCCGCCCGTTGTGCCGCGTAGAAGGGCGCGCAATTCGCGACCTCGCTCGGCTCGGGCTTGTTGGCGGGGGGCAGGCATTTGACCGAATTGAGGATCGCCACCCCCACCAGCTCAAACCCGTCGTCGGGCTCAGCGCGATAGGTGCCGCGCGCCAGTCCGCAATTGAGCAACGTCTCGAACAGCAGGTCGCCCGCGAAGTCGCCGGTGAACGGCCGTCCGGTGCGATTGGCGCCGTGCTTGCCGGGGGCGAGTCCGACGAAGCCCAGCCAAGCCTCGCGATCCCCGAACGCGGGGACGGGCGCGTTCCACCAGTCCGGATACTCCACGCGCAGCGCCTCGCGCAGCGCCACCAACCGGGGGCAGCGCGGACAGTCGGCGGATGGTTCGTGCTCGGGAACGGGGGTCTGAAAGGGGATCGCGCGTTCCATCCGCTGCGCCTAGGGGAGCTTGCGTGAGCGATGCAAGCATGCGCACCACCCGCTACGCCATCGGGCTCGGTTCGAACCGGCGACACCCGCGCCACGGCCCGCCTGCTGCAGTCCTACGCACTGCGCTATCGGTAATGACCGAGGCAGGGCTGACGGTCGAGGCAAGGTCGCCGACCATCGCTTCCGCGCCGCTCGGTCCGGCGCAGCGCCGCTTCGCCAACGCCGCGGCGATTATCCGCACGACACTGCCGCCCCACGCGCTGCTCCGGCGCCTGAAGCGCATCGAACGCGAGTTCGGACGCCGTCCTGGCCGACGTTGGGGCGACCGTGTCCTCGACCTCGACATTCTGTTGTGGTCGGGCGGGGCTTTGGAGAGCCGCACTCTCGTCATCCCGCACCCCGCCCTCCTCCAGCGACGCTTCGCGCTGGCGCCGCTGGCGGTCGTCGTCCCGCAGTGGCGCATCCCGAGGTCGCCGCGCCACGTCGTCGGCGCGCTCGCGTTGCTGAATAAGCACCCTCTCCGCTCCGCTCGACGCCCCATCGTCGGTTGACTTGACGGCCTGAGACCCTAGGGGAACCGCCGGAGCACGGGCCCTTAGCTCAGTCGGTAGAGCAACTGACTTTTAATCAGTAGGTCGCTGGTTCGAACCCAGCAGGGCTCACCATTTGCTTGGCCTCTCCAGCAAATCCGGACCCGATATTTCGCGACGACCGTGCTGTGGTCATCGCCGGTCGTGGTCGTGCCGACTTTCCCTCAAAGATCAAACGACGGATGGCCTGGTGCGCCGGGAGCGAGGCGGCGAACTCCTCATCTCGGGGCAGGAGCGTTAGACCCGGCAGAGGCAAGATTGACAAAATGTTCGTTATTGGCAGTTTCTATTGATCGGGCACCGCTCCAATAGTGAACGACATTTCTGAGGCACGGGGCGCTGGGTAGAAGCTTGCGAGTGAGGGACTCGATCGAAAACACGACCGATATGAGCGGGGAGTCGTGGGACGCCGTCACGCATCTCCTCTTCGACGTCGGCGGGGTCGACGGTAACGCCCCGACCGGCGAACTGCTGGCCTCTTTTCGCATCGGATCGCTGATCGCGGGTCACGTCAAAGGTGGCGCCCAGTCATTCACTCGTGACGCGGGGGTGATCGCACGTGGCGGTGGCGGCTGGATCTTGATCCAATATTATGTCGAAGGTGGATTTTCAGGCACCACGTCCGCCGGACAGATCGATGTATTTCCCGGAGACATAAGCTGCCTCGACCTCGCGCAGAGCTTTGCGACCGTTGCGCGGCGACCTCTCGAAAACATCAACATACTGGTGCCACGCCAGCTGTGGCTTTCGCGGAGCCCGGGCGGCCGCATCCCTCATGGCCAGGTTTTGCGCGCTGAAGGTGCCTGCACGAAAATCGTGCAAGCGACGCTTGCTAAATTTATGCTCGAAGCCCCGCGCCTGGAGCCGCACGAGAGGGTTGCTCTGTCGGTTGCCGTGGTCGATCTGCTGGCCGGCAGCTTCAGCGCGCGCACTCCCGTTGAAGCCGTCTCCGCTCCGGCCTCCACGCACCGCGTGCGCGACTATCTCGACGCACACATGGCCGACGAGCAGTTGACCGTCGAGAGCGTGTGTTCCGCGCTCGGGGTTTCGCGAGCAAGCTTGTACCGAGCCGCTGCGCCGCTCGGTGGAATTGCGACCTACGTGCGCGAAGAGCGACTTCGCCACGCGTTCAACTCTTTGCGCAGCGTGGCGCGCGGTGCCGGGCGCGTCAGCATGACCAGCATCGCAAAGGAATGCGGATTTGCGAACGAGGCGACCTTCGCCCGTCTGTTCAAGACAAACTATGGTGTTTCGCCAACCGAAGCCGCACGCCGTGCAGAGCTCGCCGCCCGCACGCCGCCGAACGATCACATCATCACGCGCTGGTTGATGGAAGAGCAGGCGCAGTTGCCGCCAGCCTGATTCGCGGTGACGTAGCGTTCGAGGCGGGGGCAAGCCACGGCCGCGCCGCAGTCGTTGACATCGTCTCAACCTTTCAGCGTTTTGTCTCAAGACGCGGAATCTCATTGACCAGCTTCGTGGATGCCGACCTCCTGCGCGCAGGGAGGGTCGGGTGCCGGCCGTAACGTCGACACCGGCGGATGAGGGGCGTGAAGCGGGCGACGTTTGTCGGCTCCGCTGCTGGGGCGCGTTTGCGCTTTACGGACCGCGAGGGGAGCGTGTCCCACTGACCAGTCGTCGCAGCGCGGCACTCCTCGTTATTCTGGCGCTTACGCCGACCGGCGAGCGATCGCGCAGGTGGCTTCAGGCGATCCTTTGGTCGAACCGCGACGAGGTCCAGGCCGCGGCCAGCCTCCGTCGCGAGCTATCGAACCTACGGGCCCTGTTAGTCACCCACGGCGTCGGGGACATCTTGGTCGCGGACCACCGGCGCGTTTGGCTGGACCGGGAGCGGATGGTCGTCGAACCTCGCAGCGGCAGCGACGAATTACTGGAAGGGCTCGATCTGAGCGGGGCCGAAGGATTTGAAGCCTGGTTGCGCGAAAATCGAGATGAACCACCGGCGATCAGCCAGCCGGCGAAAACGGACGCTCCCGACCAGTCCCCAACACCGTCGAAGCGTCCGCAGCGGCGTATCTCTGACCTGCAACTGCCCACCGCTCCCCCGTGCGCAGCGGTCGTGCTGGAAAGGTTCGAAGACGATGGCAGCCCGGCGACGAACGCGCTGTCGCTCATTCTGCGTGACAATCTCAGTCGAGGTATCGGTCGACTGCCCAGGTTGCGGCTGATCGACAGCAGCGGGTCTGAGTCTTTACGAAAATCCGGACTTCCGATGCGCGAGATCGCCTACCGCCTGCGCGCGAATTACATCGTGACTGGGAGCGTCGTCGCGCTAGACGACCAGATCCGTGTGTCCCTTCGACTGGTCGACGGTTACTCCGGCGAACAATGCCTTCGGTTCGATGACATAGACGCCGCGACTCAACTGCTGTCCCTGTCGGAACGCGTGTGCGAACGGTCGCTGGCGCCGATCTGGCATCAGATCTCGGCGCGGGAAGGCGCGCGGGGAGTCGACCTGCCTTTGCGCGATGGGGACGCCTATCAACTCTACTGGCGGGCGAGCCGCTTGCTTGAAGACTGGCAGGCATCTGCCGCCGACGAAGCCGCTTCTTTGAGCGCTCGACTGGTTGCAGTGGCCCCCGACAGCGCCTGGGCCCACGCGCTGAGGGCGTTATCGCTCGGGCAACAGTTGTTCGTGGCGACGCAGGACGCAAAGGCGGAACCGGCCGGCGAAGTGCTCCAACACGTTCGCCTGGCGCTCAAACAACGCGGCCAGGACGCCATGGTGCTCGCGAATGTCGCAGGCGCCCTCCTATTGGGTGCACGCCAGGTGAGTGAAGCGGAGCGGCTGATCGAAGAGGCCGCGACGACGCAGGCGCTGGTCGGCCCGCTGCGCAGCTGGACGGGCTGGATCGACCTCGCCGCGCGGCGATTCGATCGCGCTCGCAAGCACTTCGAAGAATTGCTGAACTGTGAGCCGCGCGGGCGACGCCAGGCGGTCAGCAAAACCGGCCTAGGCATCGCGCTTATGCAACTCGGCGACCTGCGGCGGGCCTTTGAGACGTTGCACGAAGCCTACCTCGTCAAACCGGATTGCCCGTTGGGGGCGAGGGCATTGGAGCTCGCCGCGCGGCGGCAGGGCGCGCATGCGACCGCCGATCTGGTCTGGCGGCGCAGCCCAACGAAGGCCAGCAGCAAGCTCTTCGCGCATCCGCTGTTCGGGGCGATGGAATAAGCGAGCCGCTGATGCTGGCGGGTAGGATCGTTACGCGCACTTCAAGCTGAAGCGTCACCAAACCCAACCACGTCGTTTTTCACGATCTATTCACGCTGTTCCAACTCCTGTCGGACTCTGCGAGGACTCATCGACGCTAGTCGCTTCTCACGAGATTGATGTGGGGGCAGGCGCTGGTGAGACCGAGCGATAATCTGAGCGATGCGCTGAAGCTGTTGAGCGATGCGCTGCAGATCCTGTCGCTTCGCATGTCGGCGATCGATCCCATCCGTGCGCGAATTGCGGGGGCGGCGATGCGCGCCGCAGACTATGCGGTCGATCCCGCCAAGGATCACGTCAACCTTGCTGCCGACGATGTGTGTCGTCTGGCGGTGAGGGTCTCCAACGCCGATGCGCACGATCCCCTTGAATGTGGAGCGGTCGCGACCGCAATCGAACTCAACCTTCGCCTGTTGCCGAGCCATGTTTAGGCGAGCCGCCCTCCCCTTGGCTGCGATCATTGGAGTCGTCGCCGCGTCACCATCGGCAGCGGAAGACATTCCGACCGACCTATCGCCGACCCTCACCTACCAGGTCCGCGGGCAAATTGCGGTTCGCTGCAGTCTGTCCGGCGCAAACCAGAACGTCACGATCGACAACCTTGCAAGCGCAGCGACCAGTGTCGCCCAGGCACGCAGCGTCGACCTCGGCTTCGACTTGGCCTGCAACACCCCCGTTCTCGCGACCATGAAGTCGAGCAATGGGGGCCTGCTGGTGAAAGGCGCCGCGACCAGCGATCCCGATTTCCAGCAGCGGGTCACATACCGCGCTGCGCTCACTTTGCCGAACGATGGTGGTGAGGTCACCTGTCGCAGCGATCGAATGGCCGCTGAAGACGGTGACTGTCGAATAGAGAGCACCGGCCTCGTTACGCAGGGATCAGGCCGCATCCGCGTGACCACGCAGCCGGGCTCAGGCCCATTGCTCGCGGGGGAATATTCCGACCGCGTCACGCTCATCATCAGCCCCGTCATTTCGGGGGGCACCTAGACATGCGCCAGTGGGAGCCCGGCTCCTCCATCTGCGTATGCCGGCCATTGCCGGAGACCCGCGCATTCACGCGCAAGCAAAGAGGAAGAGAGAAATGAAGAAGGCGATTTTGGGGGCCGTGCTTGCCTCCACCATGTTTGCCACTCCGGCGTTCGCTGCCAACTGGCAGGGCCGGACCTACGGCCAAGACGCACAGGGCTGGTATCAGCTGAACGCCGACGTCTCCGTGTTCTGCCGCTTCGGTACCGAAAACCGGGGCAGCGAAGGTGTGAACGCGCTCGTCGACACCAACGCGTACGGCGGTTCGAATGAAGCCGACGGTCGCTTCAACCTCGACATCCAGAACAAGAGCGACAACACCGTCAAGGAAGCGGAAGGCCGCTACTTCATCGACAATGCGGTGTGCAACACGCCGTTCCAGGTCGTGGCGTCTTCGGACCGCGGCGGCCTCGATGCCGAGAACACGACCAGCGATCCGGCTTTCATCGAACTGATCCCGTATCGCGTCGACTTCAACTTCGACGGCATCAACGGCGACGCGATCAACATCTCCACCAGTGAGCAGACGATCCTGACCAGCGCCGAAGCGCGCGCCGGTTCGGGCACGCTGCGGGTCCGCGTCCCGGCTCGCGACAAGCTGGTGCTCGAAGGCGGGTACAGCGAAAAGCTGGTCCTGACGATGCGGCCTACGCTTGGTTCGTGATCGACGACTGGCGGGGGGCGGCGCGCGCCGTCGCCCCCTCGCCTATCTTTTTGGGGGAGAAACTTGTGGCTAAAGCTTCCAAGCGATGGGGCTTTCGGGCCAGCGTCGCGCTTGCGCTGATGGCTATCGCAACGCCTGCGAGCGCGCTTCTGGTGCGGCCGATCCCTCCTCCAGCTGACCAGCAGCGGCACTCAGGCAAGCGGCGCCTTTGAAGTGGTGAACGACCGCAACCGGGCCGTCGCCGTGGAGATAAAGGTCAACACCCTGTCGCTTCCGGAACGCGGCGAAGCGGTGATTACGCCCGACGCAGGCAACGACTTCGCCATCTATCCCCCGATCGCCAACATCCCGGCGGGGGGGCGGCAAGTCTTTCGGATCCGTTGGGTTGGTCAGAACATCCCGGAAACCGGGCGCATGTACATGTTCTCCACCAGCGAATTGCCGGTGTCAGACCAGCCCGGACGCACGCAATTGCAGGTCCTGTACGCGATCAATTCGGTGGTGGCCGTACGGTCGCCGCAGGCGCGAGCACAAATCAGTGTCGCCGGCGTCGAGCGCGCCACCAACGCGCAAGGCGTAGCGGGTGTCTACGTGACCTTCGAGAACAGCGGGATGGCGATGGGGCAAGTCGCCAACAGCGAAATCGAACTGACCAGCGGCACTTGGACCAAACTCATCCGCCAGGCCGATCTCAATAATGTCGTCGGACTGGGTATCGTCCCCGCCCGGCAACGTCGAGCGATGTTCCTGCCCGTCGCCGACCTTCCTGCCGGTGGAGCGGTGACCGCTCGACTTCGCGCATTCGAAGGCTGAATGATTTGCCGTCGGGGGGTCGAACATCGTCGAGTGCGCGCCTAGTCAGCCCGCTCCGGAATGCGTCGCGGCTGGCGGTGACGATTGCTCTCGCCGCGGCGTCGCCTGCGCTGAGCCAGAGCGCCTCGCCGCCGACAGCAGCGGCTCCACCCGCGGTGCCGCCGATACCGCCTGCAACCGCAGGCGCTCAACCTGGCACGAGACCGCCGGTCGAACTGATCGTGCCGATGCGCGATCAGGTGCCGCTCGGTCAGGTGGCAGTTCGGCTCATGCCGGACGAGAGCGTGCTGGCAGCCGTGGGCGACGTCGCGGCCGCGCTCTCCAGGACCGCGGGCACCGACTTCATCGCACGCCTGCGGGCTATTCCCGCCCCTGACGGATACGCGCCGCTTGCGGCGTTCCGCGACCTGGGCCTGAACCTTAGTTTCGATTCCGCCGCTCTCGAGCTGGTCGCGGTGATCGATCCCGAACAGCGCATATCCCGGACGGTGGGGCTGGGTTTTGCGAACAGTGACAATCCGCTTCAGCCCGACGATTCGACGCCGTTCTCATTGCTGATTGCATATCAGGCATCGCTCGACTGGGTGCACAATGGGCTTCTCGCAGGGCTACGCGGGCCACGGATCGACACACGTATCAACGGCAGGATCGGGCGTGCCGTCAGCTTTGAAACCGACCTGACGTACGATCGGGAGGCCACGCGCGCATTTTCGCGTTTCGGGTCGCGGCTGATCTACGACCGTCCGGAATCTCTGCTGCGCTTTACGCTCGGTGACCAAGTGCCGCTCGGCGTCGGCTTTCAGGATCCGGCAGAGATCGGCGGAATCGGTGCGGCCCGGCTGCTTGGCGCGTTCCGGTCTGACCGCAGTTTCACGGCGACGACCGGTAGGCGCATCACGCTGCGTGAACCCGCGACCGTCACACTCGTCGTCAACGGCGTGCCGTCGCGCACCCTTCGCCTCGGCCCTGGCACTTTCGATCTGACCGATCTGCCGCTTGCCCCGGGGGCAAACGCCGTCGAGCTGGTGATCGAGAACGACGCAAGCAATCGTCAGGTCGTCGCGTTCGATTTTTTTCAGGACATTGAGCTGCTGGCGCCGGGCGTCGACGAATTTAGCGCTCAACTGGGCGTGCGCAGCGAACATGTCGACGCAGTCCGCCGCTACGACACGCGCGAGCCAGTCTTGTCGGGCTTCTACCGCCGCGGTGTAACGCCGCAACTCACGCTCGGGGCGAACATACAGGCTAGCCAGCGGGTGCAGATGGTCGGCGCCGATGCGGCGGTTGGAACGCCGCTCGGTCTGCTTTTCGTGGAAGGCGCCTGGAGCCGTAACCGTGAGTGGGGCCAAGGTACCGCCCTGCGCGCGCAATTCCGTCACGCATCGCCGCTGCAGCAGCTACAGGGCTCGCGCCGCATCGACGTGTCGGCGGAATATCGCTCGCGACGCTTCGGGGGAATCGAGTCCATCATTCCCTACAACCCTGTCGACATTCTCGCCTCCGTCCGGTTTGGGCAGCCGGTGACCGATCGTCTGGCGTTCGGCGTCAGCCTCGACTTCACAAGCTTTCGCGACGGCCGGGAGGATCGTTGGTCGGCGGTCACGAACGCGACCTATCGACTGAACCCGCGCACCACGGTCAGCGCCTTCGCCGGCTATGATAATGACCGCGGCCTCGCTTTCGGGGCGAGTATCCTGATGCGGATCGGTCGCTCCCACGTCGCCAGCGCCCGTTACGACAGCCGCACCGAAGAAGCGTCGGTCGGCTGGGCGTACAGCCCGACGCGCCTGCTCGACACAGTTGCGGCAAGTGCGCAGCTCACGCGCGGCCTTTACGACACAGGCTTCAACGGCACGGCTACCTGGCGCACGAACCGCGGCGACTTCGAGTTGGCGCACCGAGCCGCATGGGTAAATGGCGGCGGGGTGGGGGAGCAGGTGACATCGCTGCGTACGCGCGGGACGATCGCCTATGCGGGCGGACGAGTTGCCATCGGGCGATACCTCACCGACGCATTCGCGATCGTCGACCGGCATCCATCGCTCGGCAACGCGCAAGTCACCATCGGCACCCGGGGAACAGGACTTGTGGAGGCACGCACTGGCGCGCTCGGTCCGGCGCTGGTCAGCGCGTCCTCTTACTCGCCGCGCACGATCTATTACGACGTGCCAGAGGGACAGGCGGCGTATGATCTCGGGTCGAGCAACTTCACCATCTACCCATGGCTGCATGCAGGTCACCGCCTGACGGTCGGCACCGACTATCATATCACTGCGACGGGAACGCTGCTTGACGATCGTGGTGATCCGGTTGCGCTGGTCGCCGGTCGTGCGGTTCGGATCGGGGTGCCGGGCGCAGCCACCGTCGAAGTCTTCACCAACCGGGTCGGGCGTCTGTCGATCTCGGGCCTCGCCCCCGGGCGCTGGCAGATCACCGCCGGGCGGTACCGCTACGATGTCGATGTCGCGGAGACGCCCGACGCCCTCGTCAACCTCGGCTCGATCAGACCATCGGCCGCAGTGGAGAACGGACCATGAATCGCCCTGTCCGCCTTGCGAGCCTGTGTCTCGCCGCGATCATTCCCTGCTCGGGCGCTGCGCAGGGCCAGGGGGGCGGTCGATGCGAACTGCTGGCACCGGTGATCGCCCCGACGAGCGTCACGGCGACCTACGATCCCTTCGATGCTCAGCCCACCGAACAGCAGTTCAGCGTCGAGATGCGCACGGCGGGCGACTGCCCCGCCAACCGCGCGCTCTTCCTTCGCCTTGGCTCTGACGAGATCAATCGTGTGAGCGGTCGACAGATCGAGCTCCGATCGGGCGGAGGGGGCACGCTTCTCGCAAGAGTCGGCGACCGCGCGGGCGACGATTCGGTACCGCGGGGCGTCGGCGGAAATCAGGTCCAAGTGCGCCCCGGCGCTAACACGCTCTATCTGGTGGTGCCGCGTGGCCAGGTGGTGGCGCCGGGCGTGTATCGCGCCGACCTGCGGACCGAGTCGCGCACCGACCTTGGCCAGCCGCATTCCGGTCCGACCAGTCCTCTGCAACTGGTGGTGACGGTCTCGCCATCGGTTGGACTTGCGGCGGCGACGGGCGGGCGGACGCTTGATTTCGGCGAGCTTTCGGACGGAGCGACAACCAATCCCGTCACCTTCGATGCTTATGCCAACGTCAATTACGAACTCGCACTCGAATCGGACAATGGCTTTCGCCTGATCGCCGACCGAAGCGGTGCGGGGCCGAGCGTGTGCTATGTCGCGCGTCTTGACGGCCGGACGGTCGACCCGGCGAGCAACGTCGCTTTCTCGACGCCGACGCAGCGCGCCCGGAGACGGCACGCGCTTGATGCGATGGTCCCCAGCATCGTGGGAGCTCCCGCTGGCCGGTACCGCGACTCGCTGACAGTGACGATCAGCCCGCGTGTAACGGGCTGAAGCGTCGCTCGAGTCAGATCGGTGAGATCGTCACCACCAGCCGCACCGGCGCGGCTGGGTCTGACAGGCGCCAATCCTCGAGCCGCCAGATGCTCTCGATTCGCGACGCCTGCGATCGGGCGAGAAGATAGTCTTCGCCATCACGCTGCGCTTGCTGCGCGCCTGCGAAGAGCGTGCCCGATGCGACATTCTGCACGCGGGCGCGAACGACATATCCGTTCGCCGAATTGCACGTCTCTCGCACCGCACCCAGCATCATCGCGCCAGTCGCGAGCGCAACGCCGTCCCCTTCGTCCGCGCTGATGCGGCAGAATGGTGCCACCTGGGCACGCAGGTTGATGGCGAAGCTGTCGTTGGCGGACGCAGGGGCCGCCACCGTCAGGGTGGCCACGCTGGCTGCGATCGAAAGCCAGACTTTCTTTCTGGGTGCTTGACGCATGATCGTCTCCTCACCCGCAGTATCCACCGAGAAGTCCATCCGTATCGTTCGGATTCACGGTTAGGCAGGCGTAAACCACGGCCCGCCCGCCACCGCCCCGCCTCTATTGACCTTAGACCTGGCTAGGCTCGCTCCTCCCAGCGCCCCTCTGGCGCACGCGACGCTTCGCTGGCGGCTCGACGCGTGCGCTCGGGCGAAGATCAGCTTTTGACGGTGCGATTAGTCGGTTAGCTGCTATGGATACCGCTCCGTTCCATCGCAAAAGGGATGCCCCGGCGATGACTGAGCTGTTGCCCCTCCGCGCGCTCGCCTATCGCAGTCGGGCGTGCCCGCCTCTGACGTCGATGGACCTTGCGCGCATCGCAGCCGCTTCGCGGCGCAACAACGCGCTGGATGGCGTGACCGGCGTGCTGGTTTCCGACGGGGATCACATCGTTCAGATCGTGGAGGGCGTGCCCACCGCCATTGACGAGTTGATGCGTCGCATCCGCAACGATCCACGTCATTCGGATGTCGAAGTCCTCTACGATCGACCCACGGACCGGCGGCTGTTCGCCGACTGGAACATGCGGCTCGACACCGTCCCCCCGGGGGAGCTCAACCCGCAGATGTTCGATCAGATCGTCCCGCGGGAATTGCGGCCAGAGCTGCGCGACGCGCTCGATTTGGCACAGGCGTAACGGTCAGGCGGTGACACCGCTGCGACGCAGTTCCGCGATGGCATCCGGCGAGTACCCCAGCTCTTCGAGCAACGCCGCTCCGTCCGCGCCACGCTGCGGTGCAGCGCGGGGGGGCTCCGAAATCGTAGCGGAGTAGCGCGGGGCCGGGGCGGGCATCACCGTTCCATCCACCTCGACGAAGGTCGCGCGCGCTGCGTTATGCGCGTGCTGCGGTGCTTCAGCCAGCGACAGCACCGGTGCCACGCATGCATCGCTCCCGTCGAACATCGCCGCCCATTCGTCGCGCGAGCGCGTACGGAACAGCGCGGCGAGCTTTTCCTTCAGGCGCGGCCACCCCGCGACGTCGTCCTGCGCATCGAATTCCGGGTCGGCGTCGAGCCCGGTTCGCTCCCGCAGCAGAGCGTAGAATTGCGGCTCGATCGCACCAACGGCGATGAATTTATCATCGGCGCAGACGTAGGTGTCGTAGTAGGGCGCGCCGCCGTCGAGGCGGTTGACGCCTGCGCGGTCCTCCCAGAACCCCATCTCATGGAAGCCCCAGGTCATGCCGGCGAGCAGGGCCGACCCATCGGTCATCGCCGCGTCGATGACCTGCCCCTCACCCCCCCTCGCGACATGCAGAAGCGCGGCAACCATCCCGTAAGCGAGCATCATCCCGCCGCCACCGAAATCACCGAGGTAGTTGACCGGCGGCACCGGCCGCTCGCCCTCGCGTCCGATGGTGTGGAGGACGCCCGAAAGTGCGATGTAGTTGATGTCGTGGCCCGCCATGTGGCTCCATGGCCCGGTCTGCCCCCAGCCCGTCATGCGTCCGTAGACGAGCTTGGGATTATCACCGAGCAGCACGTCGGGTCCCAAGCCCAACCGCTCCATCACGCCCGGGCGATAGCCTTCGATAATCCCATCCGCACCCGCCGCGATCTGGCGCGCCAACGCCACCCCCTCCGCCTGCTTCATGTCGATCGCAATCGACCGACGGTTGCGGGACAGTGGGTCCTTTGGGTGCAGCATCCCGCCGCTCGGGCGGTCGATCCGAACCACTTCCGCGCCGTGGTCCGCGAGCATCATCGCGGCGAACGGACCCGGACCGATGCCCGCAAACTCGACAATCCGCAGGCCGTGCAGCGGTCCGGGCATGAAAAACTCCTGCGTTGCGAATGACAGGCTTGTCCATCCTCGCAGCGCCGGTCAAGTTGACGGTCACCGTCGAGTTCCCGACGGGAGGGGGTGCGGACATGAGATCACGACAGCTTATCGCCATCGCGCTCGCGATCGCGCCGGTGACGGCGGCCGCACAAGCGATCCAGGCCAACGAGACATTGCTGGAGGTCGCCGCGCAGGGCTCGGTCGACGTCGCTCCCGACCGCGCGAGCCTGATGGCGGGCGTCGTACGCACCGGAGCAACCCCGCAGGACGCAAGCGCAGCCGCGAACGAAGCGCTCGCCACGCTCACAGCGGCGCTGCGAGCTGCGGGCGTCGCCGCGAGAGAGATGCAGGCGCAGCGGCTGAACGTCACGCCGCAATATGCCCCGATGGGCCAGGGGGTGCCGCGGATCACCGGCTACACGGCGACGGGGATGTTGTCGGTCCGGATCCTCGACCTCGACCGAGCCGATGCGATCTACTCCGCTGCCTTCAACGGCGGGTCGAACAATGTTCAGGGGCCATTCTTTTCGCTCGCCGACGACCGCCAGGCGGTGGAAGACGCGCGCCGCGACGCCATCGCCAAGGCTCGCGCCGAAGCGGAGTCCTACGCAGGCGGTTTCGGCATGCGGGTGGCACGCGTCATCCGCATCAGCGAACGCGGCCACTCGAGCGCCTACCAGCCGGTGGTGGTGCGCGGCAGCGCCTTCAGGCCCCCCGCGCCACCGCCACCCCCGCCGCCAACGGTGACGGCGCGGGTCGAAACGGGTGTACTCCGGCAAACGGTCGACCTGTGGGTCGACTTCGCGCTCGTGCCGCGCTGATCGTCCGCCGGCGTGGCTGCCGGTCAGTAGAGCAGGTGCGACCGCCGCTCCTCGCGCCACGCGTCCTCGTCAGGCGTCGTCAGCGTATCGAGGTCACCCGGCGTGGCGGCGGCATCGTCGACCCATTGGCGCAGCAGCGGTGAGCCGTTGATGACGTCGATGGCGAGCTTATCGAATTCATACTCGTACGGAAAATCGCGCCACAGCGAATAGTCGGGACGAAGCGTTCGGATCGCCTTGAACGCCAGCGCCTGCAGCCGCCACGGTCGGAAGGCTGTGTGGTCGTACCACGGACCCTCCGCATGGATCATCAGCCCGCGGTTGAGCTGGCCCTGGTGCTTGTGGAACGTCGGCTCGAAATGCACCTCGCGCAGCTTGCAACCGGCGAGCCACTGCGGAGCGACACGCTGCATCTCCTGCAACACCGCGATGGGGTCGAGATCGGACGCCCCGAACAGCTCCAGCGCCCGCGTCGTCCCGCGCCCTTCGCTGAGCGTGGTCCCTTCGAGCATCACCGTCCCCGCATAGGCGCGCGCCATGTTGAGGTTGGCGGCGTTGGGGGACGGGTTGATCCACACGCGATCGACCGGCCAGCCGAAACCCGGTGCTTCATCCGGTGTCCAGCCCTCCATCGTCACGACCTCATATTCGACGTCGAGGCCGAAGTGGGCGATGAACCAGTGGCCCATCTCCCCCAGCGTCATGCCGTGCCGCATCGGCATCGGCCCGGCGCCGACGAAGCTCTCCCAACCGGGGCGGAGAGTCAGCCCTTCGATGGGGCGGCCCGCGGGGTTGGGACGGTCGAGCACCACCACTCGCTTGCCATGCTTCGCCGCCGCTTCGAGGACGTAGAGCAGCGTCGTGACGAAAGTGTAGATCCGGCAGCCAAGGTCCTGAAGGTCGACCAGCAGCACGTCGAACGTGTCCATCGACTGGCCGGTCGGGCGACGATGCTCGCCATAGAGGCTGAACACCGGAATATTGTGGCGCGTGTCGGTGAAGTCGTCGGACTCCACCATATTGTCCTGCTTATCGCCGCGCAGACCATGCTGCGGGCCGAACGCCGCGCTCACGTCGAGCCCCGCCGCAACAAGCGCGTCGAGCGCGTGCGTCAGGTCCGCGGTGACCGACGCCGGGTGCGCCAGCAGCGCGATACGCTTGCCCTCCAGCGAACGGCGAAGGCTCGCATCGGCAAGCAGGCGGTCGAGGCCGAACTGGATCGTCATGCCGAAGCGGGTGCCGCGAGCGCCAGCGTGAAGCAAGCGCGATCGTGGAAGTCCGGGCGCTCGGCCCCGTGACTGAGCGCAAAGTGATGGACGCGGCCATCGGTTCTCTCGACCACGGCGGTCAGGCCGAGCTGCCAGTCGCCCTCGCTCAGCCCGGGCAAGCGCGTCGCAAAGCCATATTCGGCGTGGGTGTTGCCGGGCGCTGCCGAGAAGGCGGTGCCGATGACCGCGACTTCGCGCATTCCGGCTCTCGGACCGTCGAATTGATAGACGTTCCAGGCGCCAGACGGCGACCGGTTGATCTCCACATAGCCCTCGCCGCCTGCCGGAGCGACGAATGCCTCAAAGCAGGTCGTGCGCCACAGCTCGTTCGCGCGACCAGTGGCGGCGGGGGGCCAGACGATCGTTTCCACCGGCCCTTCCACTCGCCATCGGAGGCTGATCGCCCCGCCCGGCCCGCGCTCGGCGGAGGCGCTCACGCGGAGGTCGTCGCACGGCTGTGCGGGGTGCGCGGTCAGTTCAAGCATCGCGCCGCCCTGCCGTCTGCCGACCCGCTTTGGCAAGGCTGGCGCACGCTGTTATGCGCGCCGCTGTGATGAGCCAGCACCAGTCCGACCTCCTTCGCCTGCTCGATGAGCGGGGCTATATCCACCAGGCGACCGACCTCGCCGCGCTCGATGCGCTGGCCGCGCGGGAGCGGGTGAGCGCCTATGTCGGCTTCGACGCCACCGCGCCGTCGCTCCACGTCGGCAACCTCGTCTCGATCATGCTGCTGCGGCGGCTCCAGCAGGCGGGGCACAAACCCGTCGTGCTGATGGGCGGGGGAACCACACGGATTGGCGACCCGACGGGCAAGGACGAAGTGCGCAAGATGCTCGACGATGCGAGTATCGAGGCCAACATCGCCTCCATCCGCACCGCGTTCGAGCGCTTCCTGAGCTTTGGCCACGGGCCGACCGACGCGATCTTGGTCAACAACCAGGATTGGCTGGGGCAGCTCGGCTATATCGAGATGCTGCAGCTGGTCGGGCGGCACTTCACCGTCAATCGCATGCTGAGCTTTGATTCGGTCAAACTGCGGCTCGAGCGCGAGCAGCCGATGACCTTCCTCGAATTCAACTACATGATCCTGCAGGGCTACGACTACCGCCACTTGCGGCAGGCGCATGGCGTGCGCCTGCAGATGGGCGGGTCGGACCAGTGGGGCAACATCGTCAACGGGGTCGAACTCAACCGCCGTATGGACGGCGAAGAGGTGTTCGGCTTGACGACGCCGCTGATCACCACTGCGGACGGCGCGAAAATGGGCAAGAGCGTGTCGGGCGCGGTGTGGCTCAACGAAGCGATGCTGCCGTCCTACGATTACTGGCAGTTCTGGCGGAATACCGACGACCGCGACGTCGGACGTTTTCTGCGACTGTTCACCGACCTCCCGCTCAATGAAATCGCGCGACTGGAGGCGCTGGAAGGCGCGGAGATCAACGCCGCCAAGATCGCGCTCGCCGATGCCACCACCGCCATGTGCCGGGGAGAGGACGCAGCGCGTCTCGCGCGCGAGAGCGCTGCCAGCGCCTTTGCCGGGGGCAGCGGTGCGGGATTGCCTCAGGTGACCGCGCCCGCTGACGGCATGACGCTCGCTGCGGCGCTGCGCGAACTCGGTTTCGTGGCATCGGGCAACGAGGCGAAGCGCAAGGCGGCAGAGGGCGCGGTGCGGGTCGACGGGGAAGTGGTCCACGACCCCATGCACCGCCTCCTTCCCGGCACAGAGCCGTTGCGCATTCAGCTCGGCGCCAAGCGGCATGGGCTGGTGGTGGCTTCGTAGAGCGTCCCGCGGACGGAACTAGTTTTTTTGTTCCACGCCCACGCGCTACTAGGCCCTTGGCACGCCGCTGGAATTTACGTCCTGGTAACGTCTGAGGGCGCATCCTCCTGGCGCGGAGGACCAACTGTGACCCCAATCGCCAGCGCCAACTATGTCGGCGTCGACCAGCGCGTATCGCCGCGGACCGACGTTTATTCGCGTGTCGCGGTCACCTTGCCCGACGCGCGGATGGTGATGGCGACGATCGTCAACATTTCCGCCGACGGCCTTTTGCTGCGTTACGACGCCACCCTCGCCATTGGAGAGATGTGCCACCTCTCGCTGCCAGTGCTCGGCAAGACGCCTGCCACGGTGATCTGGTCGGTTGGCGGCCGGACGGGGCTCAACTTCATCGAGCAGGTGGAGGAGCGCGACTATATGCCGCTGCTGCGCGCGCTCGGCGCAAGGCTCGAGGGTTAGCCGCCGCGTAGCATGGCAACACCGGCGTCGCGCTCAAACAGATAGAGCAGCACGCGCGCCGCATCGCCCCGCGGTCCATCGAGCCCGCCTTCGTTATCGAGCAGCATACGCGCATCATCGCGAGCCACCTCGATCAGCCGGTCGACCTGCTCCGGCGAGGCGAGCGAGAACGCTGCATCCCCCGACTGGCGCGTGCCGAGCAGTTCCCCGGCGCCGCGCAGCTTCAGATCCTCCTCGGCAATGCGGAACCCATCGTCGCTGTCGCGGAGCAGCGCCAGCCTCGCGCGAGCGGTATCGCTGACGGTGCCCGCGCGCAGCAGGATGCAGGTCGACGCGCCGCTCCCCCGCCCGACCCGCCCGCGCAGCTGGTGTAGTTGGGCGAGCCCGAAGCGTTCCGCATTCTCAATGACGATTAGCGTCGCCTCGGGCACATCGACCCCAACCTCGATCACCGTTGTCGCCACCAGCAGCTGGAGGCGTCCCGCCTGAAAGTCGGCCATCACCACGTCGCGCTCGGGTCCCTTCATGCGTCCGTGAACCAGCCCGACCTTATCCCCAAAGCGCAGCTTCAACGTCGCGGCGCGAGCTTCGGCGGAGGTGGCGTTGGCCTCGTCATTTTCTTCGACCAGCGGGCACACCCAATAGGCGCGCTGTCCGCTGGCGAGGTGGCGGCCGACTGCTTCGACCAGCGTGTCGAGCCGGTCGGCGGACATCACCCGCGTGTCGATCGGGGTGCGCCCCGGCGGGCGTTCGTCGAGCCGGCTCTGGTCCATTTCGCCATAGGCGGCGAGCGTCAGCGTGCGCGGGATCGGGGTCGCGGTCATCGCCAGCACATGCGGCGCCACCCTGCCCTTGCGCGCCAGCATCAACCGCTGCGCCACGCCGAACTTGTGCTGTTCATCGACGATCACGACGCCGAGGTCGCGATAGTCGACCGTCTCCTGAAAGATGGCGTGGGTGCCCACGAGGATGTCGATTGTCCCGTCGGCGAGGCCCATCAGCGTCGCGGTGCGCGCGCGGCCCTTGTCACGCCCCGTCAGCAGCGCGACCTCCACCCCCGTCCCCGCCGCCATCCGCCGCAGCGTCTCATAATGCTGGCGCGCGAGGATCTCGGTCGGCGCGAGGAAGGCGCCCTGCGTCCCCGCCTCCACCGCCGCCAGCAGCGCCATCAGCGCGACCAGCGTCTTGCCCGAGCCGACATCGCCCTGCAGCAGCCGCAGCATGGCCGAGGCCTGCGCCATATCGCCGTCGATCTCAGCGATGGCGCGGCGCTGCGCTCCGGTCAGCTCGAATGGCAGGTTGAGCCGCCGCCGGAGCCGCCCGTCGCCGACGATCGGTCGCCCGCGCCGGGCGCGGCTTGCCGCCTTGACCAGCAGGATCGCGAGTTGCCCCGCCAGCAGCTCGTCATAGGCGAGCCGGTCACGCGCGGCGCTGTCCTGCGGGTCGGCATGCGCACGATGCAGCGCAGCCTTCCACGTCGGCCAGCTGCGCGCCATGAGGAGGCTGGGCGTGATCCATTCGTCGAGGTCCGGCAGCTCCGCCAACGCCTCCCCCACCAGCGCGCCGAGCCGGGGATTGGTGATGCCTTCGGTTAGCGGATAGATGCTTTCGCGCAGCCGAGCGGCTTTCGCGTCCTTGGGTTCGAGCACCTGATCGGGGCGCACGATCTGGCGCATGTCGCCCCACTGGTCGAGCCGCCCGCACACCAGCCGCGGCTCGCCTAGCGGCATCGCCTTCTTGGCCATGCCCGTCGCTCGCCCGAACCACACCACCGCGACATGATCGCCCACGCTGTCATAGGCATCGACGCGGAACGGCGCGCGTGGCGAGGAGGGCGCGCGATATTGGCGCGCAGTCAGCTCCACCACCACCCCCTGCCCGATCGCGGCGTCGTCGAGCCGCGCGATGCGTTGCCGGTCGATCCGCCCCGTCGGCTGGTGGAACAGGAGGTCACGCGTCCGCGTGATATCCAGCCGTTCGAGCGCCTTGGCGAGCTGCGGCCCCACGCCCCGCCGCGACGCGACATCGGCGAACAGCATGTTGAGGATCGACGGGCGCATGACTATGTCGCCGCATAAGGGCGTCCCCGCCCCCACGCCAGCGCCATGCCGAGAGGGCCGGTTTCGCCGTGCCCTCCTCTTGCCGTTGCACCACGCCGCTGCCGCCTGAGGACGCTTCCGTGATCGAGATCGACCCCAACGACCCCCACGCGCTGCGCCGACGCCGCATCCACTGGCGTGCGCATCATCGCGGCCTGCGCGAGGCCGACATGCTGGTCGGTGGCTGGTGGGACCGCCATGGCGCGAGCCTCGATGCTGCCGGGCTCGACTGGTTCGAAGCGCTGCTGGAGGAACAGGACGTCGACATCCTCGCCTGGGCGATGCGCCGCGAGCCGCTGCCCGAACGCTATGCCGGCGCCTATGCCGACAGCCTTCTCGCCGCCGATTATGTGAGCCTGCCGCCGCGATGAGCGACGCCATCGCCCGCATCGCTTCGGCCACGACGCCGCTGACGCTCGCCCGCGCGGCGGCGGGATTCACGCCGCTGCTCGCCGCCGACCTCGCGCGCTCTGCATGGGGCGGACGCGGCGCGCGCGCGGTGTGGATAGCGAGCGACGAAGCGGCGATGCACGCGCTCGCCGACGCCGCGCAATGGTTCGCGCCCGAGCTTGAGATCGTTCGCTTCCCGGCATGGGACTGCCTTCCCTACGACCGCGCCGGGCCGAGCCTGCGCGCCTCGTCCGATCGCCTCGCCGCGCTGGCGGCGTTGCAGGCACCGCTGACCGGTCCGCAGCTGCTCGTCACCACCGTCAACGCTGCGACGCAGCGCACGCTGACGCCGTTCCGCGTTCGCCAGCTGTCGGCGAAGCTCGCCCCCGGCACCCGCATCGACCGCGACGCGCTGGCGACGATGCTCACCGCCAATGGCTATGTCCGCGTCGATACCGTCGCCGATCACGGCGAATATGCGGTGCGCGGCGGGATCGTCGACCTCTACCCTGCGGGCGAGACCCACGGCTACCGACTCGACTTCTTCGGCGACGAGATCGAGACGCTGCGCCGTTTCGACCCCGCTGACCAGCGCAGCGCCGGTTCGGCAGAGTCGCTGACGCTGCTGCCTGCCGCGGAGACGCTGCTCGACGAGGAGTCGATCCGCCGCTTCCGCACCCGCTACCGCGACCGCTTCGGCGCCACCGCGACCGGCGACCCGCTTTATCAGGCAGTGTCGGAGGGACGACGCCTCGCGGGGGTCGATCACTGGCTGCCGCTGGTCGAGGAGCGGCTCGAAACGCTGTTCGATCATGTCGGCGAAAGCGCACTGATCGTCCGCGATCAGGGCAGCGTCGCCGCCGCGGCATCGCGCTTCGAGGCGATCGCCGACTACCACCAGAACCGCGTCGAGGCCGAGCGCAGCTCCCCCGGTGCCTACCGTCCGCTGCCGCCTGACGCGCCGTATCTGAGCGATGCCGAATGGTCGGGACTGCTCGACACCCGCATCGCGCACTACGCAACAGCCTTCGACGAGCCCCCCGCCGCCAACGTCATCGACCTCGCCACCCGCCCCGCGCGCGACTTCCTGCCCGAGCGGTCGGCGGGGGCGAACGTTTACGACGCGCTTGTCACGCACGTTCGCGCGCAGAAGCAGCAGCGCCACCTCCTCGCCTGCTATTCGGAGGGCTCGCGCGACCGGCTGTTGACGCTGATCCGCGACCACGGCCTCGACGCGGTCGCGAGCGCGGATGGTTGGCAGGAGGGCATCGCCACCGCCGCCAGCGCGCTGACCGCGGTGGTGCTGCCGCTCGACCACGGCTTTGCCACCGACGATATCGAAATCCTGTCCGAACAGGACGTGCTCGGCGACCGCCTCGTCCGCCGCCAGCGCCGCAAGAAGAGCGCCGACGCCTTCCTCGCGGAGATGGCGACGCTCTCCGTCGGCGACCTCGTTGTCCACCGCGACCATGGCATCGGGCGCTACGAGGGGCTGACCTCGATCCCCGTCGGCACCAACCCGCACGACTGCGTGTGGCTGACCTATGCCGGCGGAGACAAGCTGTTCGTGCCCGTCGAAAACCTCGACGTGCTGACCCGCTACGGCGGCGAGAGCGAAGGGGTGCCGCTCGACCGCCTCGGCGGCGAAGCGTGGCAACGGCGAAGGTCGCGCATGAAGGAACGCATCCGCGAGATCGCGGGCGAACTGCTTGCGACCGCCGCCTTGCGTGCGCTGCGCCCGGCGGATGTGGCGGTCGCCGACGGCACGCTCAACGAATTCGTCGACCGCTTCCCCTACACCGAAACCGACGATCAGGACCGCGCCATCGCCGACGTGCTGAGCGATCTCGCCGCCGGTCGCCCGATGGACCGGCTCGTCTGCGGCGACGTCGGCTTCGGCAAGACCGAGGTCGCGCTGCGCGCCGCATTCGTCGCGGCGATGGCCGGGATGCAGGTAGCGGTGGTGTGCCCGACGACGCTCCTCGCGCGGCAGCATTTCACCAACTTCTCGGAGCGGTTCAAAGGCTTCCCGATCGAGATCGGCCGCCTCTCCCGCCTCGTCCCCGCGGCGGAGGCGAAGGCGACCAAGGAAGGGCTCGCCAGCGGCAAGATCGACATCGTCGTCGGCACCCACGCACTCCTCGCCAAGGGCATCGAGTTCAAGCGCCTCGGCCTGGTCATCGTCGATGAGGAACAGCGCTTCGGCGTGACGCACAAGGAGCGGCTGAAGGCGCTCAAGACCGACGTGCATGTGCTGACGCTGACCGCGACGCCGATCCCCCGCACGCTGCAGATGGCGATGTCGGGCCTTCGCGAATTGTCAGTCATCAAGACCCCGCCGGTCGATCGCCTCGCGGTGCGCACCTATGTCGCGCCGTGGGACCCGGTGGTCATCCGCGAGGCGTTGATGCGCGAGCATCATCGCGGCGGGCAGAGCTTCCTCGTCACCCCCAAGATCGCTGACCTCCCCGACATCGAGGAGTATCTGCGGCGCGAGGTGCCCGAGATCCGTTATGTCATCGCCCACGGCCAGATGGCGGCAGGCGAGGTCGAGGAGCGGATGAGCGCCTTTTACGACCGGCGCTACGACCTCCTCGTTTCGACCACCATCGTCGAAAGCGGGCTCGACATTCCCAACGCCAACACGCTCATCGTCCACCGCGCCGACCGCTTCGGGCTGGCCCAGCTCTACCAGCTGCGCGGGCGAGTGGGGCGCGCCAAAACGCGCGCCTACGCCTACCTCACCACGCCGCCCGAGCGGCTGATGACCGAGACGGCGGAGAAGCGGCTCAAGATCCTCAGCGACCTCGACAGCCTTGGCGCGGGGTTCCAGCTGGCGAGCCACGATCTCGACATTCGCGGCGCGGGCAACCTCGTCGGCGACGAACAGTCGGGGCATATCCGCGAGGTCGGATTCGAACTCTACCAGTCGATGCTGGAGGAGGCGATCCTCGAGGCGCGGGCGGTCGGGTCGGGCGCGGCCAAGCCGCTCGAAGCCTTCTCCCCCGTGCTGACCATCGACGCGCCGATCCTGCTGCCGGAGGACTATATCCCTGACCTCCCCGTCCGCATGGGCCTCTACCGCCGCCTCAACGAGCTCGAGGACCGCGCCGCAATCGACGCCTTTGCGGCGGAGATGATCGACCGTTTTGGCCCCCTCCCCCAGCCGACGCAGAATCTGCTGCTGCTGATGGAGATCAAATTGAACGCCACCCGCGCGCGCATCGGCAAGCTCGACGTCGGCGCGAAGGGCGCGCTCGTCGCCTTCCACAACGACGCGCCGCCCAACGTCGACGGGCTGCTCGCCTATGCCGAGCGGTTGCAGGGCACCGCCAAGCTGCGCCCCGACGGGAAACTCGCCATCACTCGCGCATGGCCGACGGCGGAGGCGCGGCTCAACGGTGCCCTGCAACTGTCCAAGGGGCTGGCGAAGATCGCGGCCTAAACGATCATCCAGCCGCGCGCGAACTCCGCGAACCGCTCGGGCGCCAGTGGCTCGGCGCGCAGGTAGCCCTGATACGCATCCGCGCCCATCGCGGCGATGCGGGCGAGCTGCTCCTCGCTCTCGATACCCTCGACCAGCACTTTGACCCCGAGCGTCTGTGCGAGGTCGAGCACGCCTTGCAGCACCGTGCGATCACGCTCCGCGGTATCCGCGTCGGCTGCAAAGTCGCTGTCGATCTTGATCGAATCGACCGGCAGTTGGCGCAGCCACGCAAAGCCTGAATGCGCCGTGCCGAAGTCGTCGAGCGCGACATGCACCCCCGCCTGTCGCAAGCGTATCAGCCCGCAGCGCGCGGCGTTCATGCTACCGAGCGCCGCGGTCTCCACAACCTCGACACCCAGCCGCTGCGGCGCGACCCCAGCGTCGCTCGCCAATGTGAGCAGGCTCTCGACAAGGTCCGGCGCGCACAGGTCCGCGGCCGTGAGGTTGAGGCTGACCCGCAGCGTGTCGAGCGGTGCGTCCCAGCGCGCCATCGTTTCGATTGCCGTGCGCCACACCCGGTGCGAAAGCTCGCGCTCCAGCCCGGCACGCGCCGCCGCCGCGAACAGCGCGGCGCCGCCGATCTCTCCCAGCCGAGGGTGCTGCATCGACGCGAGCGCCTCCGCCCCGATCAGTTGGTCACCTTCGATCGCAAACTGCGGTTGCAACCGCAGTTCGAGCCCCTCGCCCCGCAGCACTGCATCCATGTCGATCGCGCGGAGGTCGCCCGACCGGCTCGACAACCGTTGCGCGATGCGCGCGACGTCGGCGCCACTGTCCGGCGCCCCGACCGGCCCGAGCGCGAGGCGGAGCAGCAGCGGCTGCTGCGCGTCGGTCGGTTCGGGCAGCAGCTCTCCCACCGCCTGCACGATCGCGCGCGCCTCTACCCGCAGCCGTGCGAGCCCCACCGACGCGGGCGGGACGATCGCGAAGCGCGCGCCGCCGATACGATAGACGCTCGCCCGCGGTCCGAACTCCGCACGGATCAGCCGCGACAGCCGACGCCCTACCGCCTTCAGCAGCTCATCGCCCGCAGCCTCGCCGGCCGCGTCGTTGAGCCGCACCAGCCGACCGATCTCCACCAATGCCACCGCGCGCGGCGCGCCGGTGGAGCGGGACAGAGCGGCGTGAAAAGCATCCCGCGTCGGCAAACGCGTGAGCGCATCGCGCGGGGCTACTGACTGTTCGGGCATCCGCGCATGTCAGTGGCGCGAAGCCTGTGTCAGCGCAAGCGCTTGTCACCCGGCGCGGCGCACGGCACAGCGTCCCAAAGCGCGACAGTCGGGAGCGAGCAAGCGTGAGTGCCCCAACCTCCCCCGGCCAACCGCCCGAGCAGCGCCGAGTGGCTCTGGTCCATTCGGACACCGCGGAGGCTCGCTCCGCCGCCGCCGCTCTGCGCGAACTGCACGACTTCGACGAACCGGGCGATGCGGAGTTGATCGTGGCGCTGGGCGGCGATGGCTTCATGCTTCAGACGCTGCACGCGATGCTCGACCAGGCGCGCACGCTGCCGGTGTTCGGCATGAACCGTGGCACGGTCGGTTTTCTGATGAACGAGTATCGCGCGGAAGGGCTGACGGAAAGGCTCGCACGCGCGGTCGCGCTCAACGTCTCACCGCTTCAGGCGAGCATCACCAGCTGCGCCGGGGATGTGCAGGTTCTCCCCGCGATCAACGAACTTTCGCTGCTGCGCGAGACGCGGCAGACCGCGAAGCTCGAACTGACCGTCGATGGGCGGATGATGCTCGAGGAGTTGTCGGGCGACGGGCTGCTGGTCGCCACCCCCGCGGGTTCGACCGCCTACAACCTCTCCGCCAACGGGCCGATCCTGCCGCTCGGATCTCGGATGCTGGCGGTGACGCCGATCAGTCCTTTTCGGCCGAGGCGCTGGCGCGGCGCGATCGTTCCCGACGACGTGCGCATCGGCATCCGCGTGCGGGAGGCGGTGAAGCGCCCGGTGAGCGCCGTCGCCGACCAGCGGGAGGTGCGCGACGTCAAGCATGTCGAGGTCGCGATCGACCGCACCCGGTCGCTGACGCTGCTGTTCGACCCCGAACATGCGCTCGACGAACGCATCGCGCGCGAACAGTTCATCGGGTGAGGGGCGTGTCGCGCGGCGGCACAACGCTCTTGCAATCCGCACCAGCCCGCGCCAATAGCGCTCCCGCGTCGGGCCTGCCCTGACGCGCAGGTTGGCCGTTCCTCGGTAGCTCAGCGGTAGAGCAATCGACTGTTAATCGATTGGTCGCAGGTTCGAATCCTGCCCGAGGAGCCAGCCCTCTCACTTTCGCCATCGCCGCTTCACCGTGCGCCCGGATCGCGCTCGAGTGAACCGCCGCGACTTATCGGCGTTGATCCCGCATGGCTGGTGGATGGGCCCGCGACGGCGCGGTGCAGGATCAAATCGACGACACGGTAACGGATGCGGTGCTCGCCGCTCGCGCGGCGATGCCGACCGGCGAGAGCGCCGAAGAGTGCGACCTCTGTGGAGCTGACATTCCGGAGGGGCGACGCAAGGCGATCCCGGGAGTGCGCACTTGCGTGGCCTGCCAGTCCGAACGCGACAAGATCCGCCGCCAGTCGACCATCAACCGCCGCGGCAGCAAGGACAGCCAGCTGCGATAAGCGCCGCGGCGTTCGAGCGAGCACGCGCAAAACCTCGCACGTCGCCCCCGCTCCCTCCTTGCGGCAGCACGCGGCTCCTCTGTCATTACGAGGTGCGGAGCAAAGCAGGGACGACGTGCGGGCGACCCTAGCCCGCGGCGCCCAGCGCGCCGTGGCAGTGCTTGTACTTGCGCCCCGAACCGCACGGGCATGGCGCGTTGCGGTTGAGCGGTGGTTCGACCTCGCCCTCCATCGCCGGCAGTTCGGGCATGTCGGGTCGCACGATGGCCATCGGCGGCAGCGTCGCGGTGACGGTGCCCGCCGCGCCACCGTCAAAGTCGCGCGTGTTGTCCTCACCGGTGAACGGATCGATGTGCGTGGTAAGGAAGTCCGGAAGCTCGGGCAGCGCGGGTTCTTCGAAGCGCAGCTGCGCGTTGGCGACGGTCTTGGTGACGTCTTCGCGGATGGTCTGGAGCATGCGCTCGAACAGCTGAAAGGCCTCGCGCTTATACTCGTTGATCGGCTGCTTCTGCGCATAGGCGCGGAGGAAGATGACCGTCCGCAGCGCGTCGAGCGTCGACAGATGCTCCTTCCAGTGATGGTCGAGGTTCTGCAGCAGGATCGACTTTTCGACCTGCTTCCACACCTCCGGATCGGCCTCGGCGACCTTGGCCGCAACCGCCTCGTCGGCCATCGCCGCGATGCGTTCCTCGATCGTTTCCGGGTCGAGGCCGTCCTCGTTCGCCCAGGCGTCGACCGGAAGTTCGATCCCCAGCAGTTCGCGCGCCGAGGCGCCCAGCGCTTCGAGGTTCCACTGTTCGGGATAGCTGCCCGGCGGGCAGGCGTCGGCGACCAGCGCGTTGACGGTCTCGTGGCGCATGTCGTGGAGCACGTCGTCCACCGCCTCGGCGTCCATGATGTCGCTGCGCTGTTCATAGACGACCTTGCGCTGGTCGTTCATGACGTTGTCGTATTCGACGACCTGCTTGCGGATGTCATAGTTGCGCGCTTCGACCTTCTTCTGCGCGGTTTCGATCGCCTTCGACAGCCAGCGCGACGGCGGCAGCGCCTCCCCTTCCTCGAGGTTCGAGCGCATCAGCTTTGCAAAGGCGGTGTCGGGGCCGAAGATGCGCATCAGGTCATCGTCGAGGCTGAGATAAAAGCGCGACAAACCCGGGTCGCCCTGACGCCCCGAGCGACCGCGCAGCTGGTTATCGATGCGGCGGCTTTCGTGGCGCTCGGTGGCGAGCACGAACAGCCCGCCCGCGGCCTTCACCGCCTCGCGCTCTGCCTCGACCTCGGCCTTGATCCGTTCGATCGCGGCATCGCGCTCGGGCCCCTCCGGCATTTCGAGCAGCTCGTCAGCGATGCGGAATTCGACGTTGCCGCCGAGCTGGATGTCGGTGCCGCGACCCGCCATGTTGGTGGCGATGGTCACCGCCCCCGCGCGGCCCGCCTGCGCGACGATATGCGCCTCGCTTTCGTGATAGCGGGCGTTCAGCACCTTGTGCTCCACACCCTCTTCATTGAGGAATTGCGAGAGCAGCTCCGACTTTTCGATCGACACGGTGCCGACCAGCACCGGCTGGCCCTTTTCGGCATGTTCGCGAATGGTCCTGGCGATGCCGCGGAATTTGTCGGTGGTATCCTTGTAGAAGGTATCTTCCTCGTCGATCCGCTGCACCGGGCGGTTGGTGGGGATTTCAACGACATTGAGCTTGTAGATGTCGTGCAATTCCGCCGCCTCGGTCGCCGCGGTGCCGGTCATCCCGCCGAGCTTGGGATACATGCGGAAATAGTTCTGGAAGGTGATCGAGGCGAGCGTCTGGTTCTCAGGCTCGATCCGCACGCCTTCCTTGGCCTCGACCGCCTGGTGGAGCCCGTCCGACCAGCGCCGCCCATCCATCATGCGGCCGGTGAATTCATCGATGATGATCACCTTGCCGTCCTTGACGATATAGTCGGTGTCGCGGCGGAACAGGACGTTGGCGCGCAGCGACTGGTTCACATGGTGGACGAGCTGCGTGTTTTCGATGTCGTAGAGGTTGGTGCCATGGAGCAGCCCCGCGTCCTCCAGCAGCCGCTCGACCCGCTCGGTCCCTTCCTCGGTGAGCGTGATGTTGCGCTGCTTTTCGTCCTTTTCGTAGTCCGCCTCGTCGAGCTGCTTCACCAGCGCATCGACCGCGATGTACATGTCGGACTTGTCATCGGTTGGGCCGGAGATGATCAGCGGCGTGCGCGCTTCGTCGATGAGGATTGAATCGACCTCGTCCACGATCGCGAAGTTGAAGGGTCGGTGGACCATCTCCTCGCGCGAGTATTTCATATTGTCGCGCAGGTAATCGAAACCGAGCTCGTTGTTGGTCGCGTAGGTGATGTCCGCGTTATACGCGTCGCGCCGCTCCTGTTCGGTGAGGTTGGGGACGATCACCCCGGTGGTGAGCCCCAGGAAGCGATAGACCTGCCCCATCCAGTCGCAGTCGCGCCGCGCCAGATAGTCGTTGACCGTGACGACGTGGACGCCCTTCCCCTCGAGCGCGTTGAGATAGGTGGCGAGCGTTGCGACCAGCGTCTTGCCCTCACCCGTGCGCATCTCCGCGACCTCGCCGCGGTGGAGGACGATGCCGCCGATCATCTGCACGTCGTAATGGCGCTGGCCGAGCGTCCGCTTGGCCGCCTCCCGCACCACTGCAAAGGCTTCGGGGAGGAGGTCGTCGAGCGTTTCGCCCCCCGCCAGCCGCGACTGGAATTCGGCGGTCTTGCCCCGCAGCTCTTCATCAGACAGGCCGGTCACCGACGGTTCGAAGCCGTTGATCCGCGCGACGATCTTTTCGAGCGATTTGACGTAGCGATCGTTCGACGAACCGAAGATCGACTTGGCGATGTTACCCAACATGGCAAAATATCCGGTAGCGCGAGCCGTCTGGGGGCGTCGCGGAAGTTCAGGCTAAGTTCACACCAAAAACGCGGGAATTGCGCGCTTTCCGCGCGGTCCCGCCGAGGCGTCTATTCGCGCAAAACGTCGAGTCGCGGGCGGGGACCGGCGACAAGCCGCGCCGTTGCGCGAAGCTGCGCACGTTCACGCAGTGAAGGAAACCCCGCCGACGGCCGCAGCGTCGCCGCCCGCTCCCGCTGGGCCGCGGTGACCGCGACCGCAGCCGCGCTCGCCTGCCACATCTCCACAGCGGAGGCCGCCGACGGCGCGCGCGCCTGTGCCGCGGGCCCACCCAGGGCCGCGAACAGCGCGGACATCATCGCAAGCAGCTTCAGCAAAGGCAGCGTCCCATCGCTCCGGGACTTAGCCGCCCAAAGCTTGGCGTTCGCTTAGCGGATCGCTGCGAGCGCGTCACCTGTCAGTTGATCGCCCCGCCCACACCATGTTCGCTATGGTTCGCGCTTGATCGCGGGGCCGGCTTGTCGCACCGCCGCGGCATGACCGTCAGCCCCCTCGCCCGCCCCTTCCCCGATCTGCCGCCCGTTCGCGGGGTCGAGCTGCGCGTCGCGCGGGCGGGGTACAAGGCTTGGGACCGCGCGGACCTGACGCTGGCGCTGCTGGCGGAGGGAACCAGCGTCGCAGGCGTGTTCACCCGCAACATCTGTTGTTCGAGCGAGGTCGAGCTGGGCCGCGCCGCCCTCCCCCACGGCCGCGCGCGGGCGCTGGTTGTCAACGCCGGCAACAGCAACGCCTTCACCGGCGCGCGCGGGCGGGCAGCGGTGGAGGGGATCGTCGCGGACGTCCGCGCGCGGACCGGCTGCGCGCCCGACGAGGTCTATGTCTCCTCCACCGGGGTGATCGGCGTGCCCTTGCCGCTCGATGTCGCGCAGGCCGGGCTCGCGCTGGCGTTTGACGCCCCGCCTGCGGACTGGCGAGCCGCGACCGACGCGATCGGCACCACCGACACATTCGCCAAGGCCGCGCACGCCTCCGCCACCGTCGCGGGCGAAGCGGTCGAAGTCGTCGGCATCATCAAGGGTTCGGGCATGATCGCGCCGGACATGGCGACGATGCTCGGCTACATCTTCACCGACGCCAGGGTCACGCCGACGTTGCTGCAGGAGATGCTGACGCGGGCGAGCGCGCGCAGCTTCAACGCCATCACTGTCGACAGCGATACCTCCACCAGCGACACGGTGCTCCTGTTCGCAACGGGCAAAGCCGGGCATGCGGAGCTGACGCGCTGGGAGGACGACGGCGCGAGCGAGCTTTACGCTGCGATCGAGATGGTCGCGCTTACGCTCGCGCAGCTCGTCGTGCGCGACGGAGAGGGTGCAACCAAGTTCATCGAGGTGCGCGTCACCGGCGCAGTCAGCGACGAAAGCGCGCATCGCGTCGCGCTCGCCATCGCCAATTCGCCGTTGGTGAAGACTGCCATCGCGGGCGAGGACGCGAACTGGGGGCGGGTGGTGATGGCCGTCGGCAAGGCCGGCCAACCCGCCGACCGCGACCGCCTCTCGATCGGCTTCGGCGGCATCACCGTGGCGCGCGACGGCATGGTCGTGGAGGGCTACGACGAAGCCCCCGTCGCCGCCCACCTGCAGGGCGAGGAGGTGCGCATCGACGCCGACCTCGGCCTCGCCAACGGCGCCGCCACCGTGTGGACTTGCGACCTCACCCACGGCTACATCAGCATCAACGCCGATTATCGGAGCTGACTTTTCGTGGCGGGACCGACTGCGCCAGCGCGGCGAACCGTTCCGGCCTGCGTGCGATCATGCCAAAACCGATTGATTTGTAGTCCGATCTGGCGAAAACTTCGGACGACTGGCCGGGGAGGGAGGGGTCCATGCCGTTCGTCGTTTCCGTGGTAAAATATTTCGTGCTGGCGCTGCTGTTCATTCTACTCGTCGGCGCGATCCTCCTAGTCCTGCAGGCAGCCTCTTCCGAGGCGCCGTGGCTGTCCGCCGCAGCTTTCGCGACCACCATTGGCGCGGGTCTGCTTTTGCTGGTTAATCTATTTCTATTGGCGATAATGATTTCGGTACACGATCGGCACCGGGAAATCGCCGACGGCGTGCACCGTCTCGCTGACATCGCTGAGCAGCGACTGCTCCGGGGACGTGGGGGAGACGATGCGTAGCAATAATGATCACGTGAAGCATGGCCTGCTTTTCATTGCGATTGCGGGCTTGGTCGCCGTCGCGCTGTTTGTCGGGACGCTCATGTCCCGTAACGGCAATGACGACGCGCAAATCGATGGCGATTCGGCGGCGAGGCTCGAGCGGCGTCCATACTCGAATGATGTCAACGCGCAGACTGTGATCGCCACGGATGACGCGCGGTCATTCGAAACTGCCGTCGCCGAGCGACTAGGCCGATCCCAGTCGCGCGCGAATCCGAGTTTTGATTGCTCGCGTGCCGACAGGCCGTCTTTGCGCCTGATCTGCTCTGATGAAAGCCTTGCGGCGAGCGATCGCGAGCTGTCCAGTAGCTACCGGGTTTACATCGCACAGTTCGTTGGAACGGAACGTCAGCAGCTTCTCCAAGCGCAGCGCAGGTTGCTGGCGGAGCGGGATCGCTGCGTCACCTACAATTGCGTCGCCGACTGGTACGACCGCGTGCTCGATATCTACCGCCAATCGCCGACGCGCCCGACTTGGAGGGCCGAGCTGGACGCACCCGAAAGGCAGGGCGACAAGTCGTTGGAATCGATGGACGCGCCAGACCAGCTACCCGACTCGAGCGAGAAGCCACTCTACTAGAGGGCGCTCTCGAGCCAGCCTTTGAGTGCACTCTTGGGAGCGGCGCCGACCTTTTCGGCGACTTTCTGTCCGCCCTTGAACAGCATCATCGACGGGATGCCGCGCACGCCGAGCTGGCCGGCGATGTTGGGGTGGTCGTCGATGTTCATCTTGGCGATGACCACGCGGCCGGCGAGTTCGTCGCTGATCTCTTCGAGCGCCGGGCCGATCATCTTGCACGGCCCGCACCATTCCGCCCAGAAATCGACCAGCACCGGAGTGTCGCTGTCGAGCACGTCGGCCTGAAAACTCGCGTCGCTGATCGCCTTGGTCGGCATGGGGGAATGCTCCTTTGAAAGTCTCGATGCGGAGATAGGTTCGCTCCGCCCGTGGCTCAAGCGCTCTCGCTCCCCGTCGGGGTGAGGTGGGGCATGGCATCGGCGAGTTCGGCGGCGTCGAACAGGAACAGCCGCGCCTCACGCGTGTAGAGCAGGCCCGCGCGCACCTCCCGCCCGGGATAGATCGCCGCCAACGCGCGGGCATAGGCCGCCATCTGCGCGCGGTAGCCGGCGGGCACCGCAGCGCGGTCACGCGGCACCGCGCCGGTCTTGAAATCGAGCAGGTCGATGCGATCCGCCGTCACGCGCAGCCGGTCGATCGTGCCGGCGATGACTCGTCCATCGACCAGCGCGGAGAAGGGCACCTCCGCCAGCGTGTCCGCGCCGAACCACGACGCCACCGCGGGGTCGGAGGCGAGCCGCAACACCTCCTCGACCATGGCCGCGCGCTCTTCGGCGTCGATCTGCGGCGCCACCTGCGCCAGCCAGCGCGCCACTTCCAGCAGGGCGGCAAACAGCGCCTGCCCTTCGGGCGACTGAAGCGACTGCACGGGCGCGTGCCCCGCCTTGTTCGTGGCGATGACGATGAAAGAGTCATTGGTCGAGGTGTCGCCATCGACCGTCACGCGGTTGAAGGAGCTTTCGGCTAGCGCCCGCGCCAGCTGCGGCATCAGGCCGGGGGCCACGCATGCGTCGGTTGCCACAAAGCCCAGCATCGTCGCCATGTCGGGCGCGATCATCCCCGATCCCTTGATGATGCCGGCG
>ERZ501016.56-NODE-56-length-56535-cov-12.176806_pt1 | contig 56535 bp, 63 predicted proteins | sample MGYA00248889_ERZ501016 | MGnify/ENA primary metagenome ERZ501016 (study PRJEB25958, sample SAMN03398594) | human skin metagenome | study: EMG produced TPA metagenomics assembly of the Human Skin Microbiome Metagenome (human skin metagenome) data set. | reverse complement strand
AGGGGTGCTCCCACCGATGGTGGGAGCACCCCTTCCGGGCGTAAGGTCGCGGGCGTGGCCGGCGACTTAGCCCTGGTCCTTCTCCGTCGTGGACTCCACGACGTCGGGCGCGGCGCCGGGCGTGATGGCCTGCTCTTTGCCGGCGTGGCTGACCTGGATCTTGCGCGGCTTGGCCTCCTCGGCGACCGGGATCGTCAGCGTCAGGACGCCGTCGGAGTAGTCGGCCTCGATCCGCTCGGTGGAGACGCCGTAGCCCAGGGTCAGCTGGCGGGCGAACGTGCCGACCGGCCGCTCGTGGGTGAGCCACTGTGCGTCCTCGGACACGCTGCTGCGACGCTCGGCGCGGATGGTGAGGGTGCGCTCCTCGACGTCGATGTCGATCGAGGAGGGGTCGACGCCGGGCAGGTCCACGGCCACGACGAACCGGTCACCGTCGCGGTAGAGGTCCATCGGCAGGACGGGCGAGGAGGGGCCCCGGTTGACGGTGCCGAGGATGCGGTCCATCTCGCGGAACGGGTCGAACGTACGAGCCTCCATGGTGAACACCTCCATCTCTTGGGTTGAGTCCCTGCGACTCAACCTCGTGGCACTGGGGTGAACGCGGATCGGCGGCGCGCTGTTCCCGCGATTACTTCGCCTCTTGGTACGCGTTGAGGTAGGAGTCCTCACCGCGACGCTGCATCGCGAGCAGCTCGGCATACACCCCACCAGAGGTGGCCAGCTGGGCAGGCGAGCCGATCTCGTCGACCCGACCGTCCTTGATCGTCACGATCCGGTCGACGCCCGCGATGGTGGACAGCCGGTGGGCGATGATCAGCGAGGTGCGTCCCGCCATGAGCTGCACGAGGCCCTCCTGCACGGCGCGCTCCGAGCGGGTGTCGAGCGCGCTGGTGGCCTCGTCGAGGACCAGCACGGAGGCGTCCTTGAGCATGGCGCGAGCGACGGAGATGCGCTGCTTCTGGCCACCGGAGAGCTTGAGGCCGCGCTCGCCGATCATGGCGTCGAACTCGCCGTCCAGCTTGCCGATGAAGACGCTGGCGTTGGCGCGCTCGGCCGCCAGCGCGACCTCGTGCTGGGACGCGGTGGGGTGGCCGTAGCGGATGTTCTCGCCGACGGTGTCGGAGAAGAGCGACGGGTCCTGGAAGACCAGGGAGATCCGACGGCGCAGCTCGTCGTGGGGGAGCGTGGCGATGTCGACGCCGTCGAGGCGGATCTGCCCGCCGCGCAGCGGATAGAGGCCTAGCAGCAGGTTGACCAGGGTGGTCTTGCCGCCGCCGGACTCGCTGACCAGGGCGACCCGCTCACCGGGCCGTATGTCGAAGGTGACGTCACGCAGCACGTCGGGACCGGCGCCGTAGCCGAAACGCACGTCCTCGAACTCCAGCACCGGGGCGCCCTCGGGACGGGAGGGCAGCGCCGGCATCTCCTGCACGTGCTCGACCTCGGTCGCCGCCATGACGCGGAAGTAGTCGCGCGACCCCGCCACTGCGCGCTGCGAGGCGTCGAGGACCCAGCTCATCATCTCGACGGGCATGCGGGCCATCGCGATCAGCTGGATCAGCAGCACCATCTGGCCGACGGAGAAGCCGCCGTCCAGGGTTCGCCAGAAGATGAGGAGGTACATCGCCGCGAAGGCCAGGTTGAGGACGCCGCGACGGATCACGTCCATCGTGTGCCAGTGCCGCGACTGCTCCTTGGTGGTGCTGTCGGTGCGCATGAAGTGGTCGGTGAAGGTGTCGAGCTCGTGCCGCTCGCGGGTGAAGGACCGCACCACCCGGATCTGCCCCACGACCTCGGCGAACCGGCCGCCCGCCGTGTCGACGTGATGGTTCTTGTCGGCCTCGAGCCGCTGCCACGTGCGGGACGTGAGCCCCGTGAGCCAGACATAGGTCGGGAAGACGACGGCCAGCAGCACCGCCAGCGGCCAGTAGTAGATCGCGCTGATCACGAGCACCGCCGCCGTCTGGATCAGCATGGTGAAGAAGGTGTTGGCGAGCGACTTCGCGAAGTTGGAGACCTCGGTGATCGAGCGGTTGAGCCGCGACACGATCGTGCCGGTCATCTCGTCGTCGAACCAGCTCTGCGGCAGCCGCAGCAGCTTGTCGAGGTAGCGCGTCGACAAGATCGCGCGGATCCGGTTGCTGAGGACGTCGCCGGTGTAGCCGCCGAGGTTGGAGACCACCGTGCTGACCAGCTCCGCCGCGAGGATCGCCAGCGTGAGCAGCCCCAGCGTCGGGAAGGCGGCGGTGCCCCGCCCGCTGCGGACCGCGTCGACGATGGTGTCGGTGGCCCGCCCGACGAGGAACGGCGTCGCCAGCCCGGCGCTCGCGGTGACGATCGCGCAGGCCGCCACCCCCAGGTAGTAGGGACGCAGCTCGGCGGTGAACCGGATGATCCGGGCGAGGGAGGCCACGATGCCCTCCTCGCGCGCCTGCTCGGCCGGGGCGTCGCCGGCGGTGGTGGTGCGCGCGGCGGCGCTGACGCTGGTGCTCAACGGGCTCCCTCGGTGACGGTGCTCATGCGTCCGCGAGACGGCATCAAGCGGACGTGAGGTCAACACCTGCGATGGCGGGACTCTTCCCGTCGCGGTCAGCAGAGGTCCAGCAGGGCCTCGGCATAGGCGCACTCGAGGTCGCCGTTGGTCGTATGCCGTTCCCGCTGCCCGTCGTTGGTGAGGACACGCCATACGGGCCCTTGCTCGGCGAGTCCCGGCTCCCGGTGCACCGACCGCAGCCGGTCACCCAGCAGCACGCGCAGCTGGTCCTCGCGCGGCAGCCACACCGTCTGGTCGAGCCCGACCGAGTCCAGCGCCCACTCCGTCGTCCCGTTGAAGCCGAGCACGGACTGGTCCGCGTAGTGGTGCAGCTCGATCGTCAGGTCGCTGATCCAGTAGGTCTGGTCGGCGAGCGTGTCGACGTCGATCGCGAACCGGTCGCCCGGCTGCGGCTCCCACAGCACGCCCGCGGCCGCGAGGCGGCGGGCGAGGTCCAGCGTCAGCATCTGCCCATCCTGCCTCACCGCGCGCGCGGACGTCGGACGAGTGCGAGGCTCGGGCATGGAGCTTCAGGAGCCGGTGGACGACTGGAGGAGCCTGCGCCCAGGCCGGGCGGTGCACGCCGCGTCAGTCTTTGGCGACCTGCACGACCTCGCCGCCCGTGATGCGGACGAGCTCGTCGAAGGTGAGGGGGAACAACGTGTCCGGCGTCCCGCCGGCAGCCCACAGCTGCTCGTGCTGCCGCAGCGCCTCGTCCACGACCGTCTGCAGAGGAGCGGGGTGCCCCACCGGCGCCACGCCACCGATGACCTGCCCGGTGGCGTAACGCACCTCGTCGGCGGAGGCCATGTGCACCTCGACCACGCCGAGCGCGCGCTCCAGCACCTCGAAGTCCACCCGGTGCGCGCCGCTCGTCATCGCCAGGATCGGCGCGCCGTCGGCCATGATCACCAGCGAGTTGGCGATGGCGCCGACCTCGCAGCCGACCAGCTCGGCGGCGTCCTTCGCCGTCCGCGCGGGCGTGGCCACCACCCGCACCCGGCCGTCGACGCCGGCCTCGTCGAGGGCGGCCTGCACGTCCTGCGCGCGGCGCGGGAGGTCGGAGGAGGAGGTGGCGTCGGGCGCAGTCGTCATACGCCCCAGCCCATCACGACAGGCGGTATGCCGCCAACCCCCGCCGCCACCCGCGATCCGGCGCCGGGGCCGGCTGCGCTCAGGAGCGGCGACCGCGGCGGCGGGGTCGGCCGTGGGGTGCCGAGAGAGCCTGGTCGAGCGACAGGTCCCCGGGGCTGGTGAGCGCCAGCAGCAGCGCCGCGACCCCGATGGCTGCCACGAGCTCCCACCCGCCGTTGTCGACGAGCACGCCGTTGCCGCGGTGCACGAAGGCGTAGGCGCCCGCCATCAGCAGGGCCACGAGCGAGCCCGCCACCCAGGTGAACAGGCCCAGCAGGATGCAGATCCCGCCCACGAACTCGATGGTCGCGGCGACGATCGCGGCGAGCGTCGGCACGGGCACCCCGGACCGGGCCATCTGCGCCGCGACCCCGTCGATCCCGATGATCGTGAGCTTCTGCCACCCGTGGGCGATCAGCACGAGCCCGAGGAGGATCCGGCACCCCAGCAGCAGGACCGCGCGCACGGGATTGTCGGAGAAGGGGGTCTGGTGGAGCGAGGCCATGCGGGTCAGCCTACGGCGCCTGCGGCGCGCTCAGGGCTCGACCCAGACACCCTCCTCCCACGCCCGCTCGAACGTCGGGACCCACCGGTCGACGTCGAGTCCCTTGCGCGACAACCAGTCTCGCGAGTAGTAGCTGTCGGCGTAGCGACCGCCGCCGTCGCACAGCAGCGTCACGACGGACCCGTGCTCGCCGCGAGCCCGCATCTCGCACACCAGCTTCAGCGCGCCGAAGAGGTTGGTGCCGGTCGATCCGCCGGCGAACAACCCTGTGCGAGAACGCAGCACGTGGATCCCGGCGATCGAGGCGGCGTCGGGGACCGAGATCATCCGGTCGACCACGCCGGCGACGAAGCTGGGCTCCACGCGGGGGCGCCCGATGCCCTCGATGCGCGACCCGACGCACGTCGTGACGCCCACGTCGGCGTCGCACCACCCGTCGAAGAAGGCGGAGTTCTCGGGGTCCGTGACGCACAGGCGGGTCAGGTGGCCGCCATACCGCAGGTGTCGGCCGATGGTCGCGGAGGTGCCGCCGGTCCCGGCTGCGGTGACGATCCAGGCGGGGGCGGGGTGGGGCTCGAGCCGCAGCTGGTCGAAGATGGACTCCGCGATGTTGTTGTTGCCCCGCCAGTCGGTCGCGCGCTCGGCATACGTGAACTGGTCCATGTAGTGGCCGCCGAGCCGCCGGGCGAGCTCGACCGCCGTCGGATACAGCGTCGCGGGGTCGTCGATGAACTCGCACCGCCCGCCGTTGCGCTCGATGAGGTCGATCTTGGTCTGGCTGGTGCTGCGCGGCATGACCGCGATGAACTCCAGCCCCAGCAGCCGCGCGAACCACGCCTCGCTGACGGCCGTGGAGCCGCTCGACGCCTCGATGATCGGGGTGTCCGGGCCCACCCACCCGTTGCACAGGGCGTAGAGGAACAGCGACCGGGCGAGTCGGTGCTTGAGCGAGCCGGAGGGATGGGTGGACTCGTCCTTGAGGTAGAGCTCGATGCCCCAGGCCTGCGGCAGCTGCACGGGCAGCAGGTGCGTGTCGGCGGAGCGGTTGGCGTCGGCCTGGACCGCGCGGATCGCCCGGGCGACCCAGGCCCGCCGCCCGGGGTCGCTGCGATCGACGTCACGGGCCGTGGCCGACAGGGTCATGGCCCGAGCCTAGCCCGCGGCCCTAGGGTGGACCGTCCCGGGTCGACGGCGTCGCCGGACGACTCCGAGCCCCCGACCAAGGAGACGAACCATGACGTTGCGCATCGGGTACAAGGCGTCCTCGGAGCAGTTCGCGCCGCGCGAGCTCGCGGACTATGCCGTGCTGGCCGAGGAGCTCGGTCTCGACAGCGCGTTCATCGCGGACCACTTCCAGCCCTGGCGGCACCTCGGCGGGCATGCCCCGTCGAGCATCCCGTGGCTCGCGCACGTCGCGGCCCGCACCGAGCGGATCATGCTCGGCACCTCGGTGATGACCCCGACCTTCCGCTACAACCCGGCGATGGTGGCGCAGTCGTTCGCGACGCTGGCGTGCCTGCACCCCGGCCGGCTGGTGCTCGGCGTCGGCACGGGCGAGGCGCTCAACGAGATCGCCGTCGGCTCGGTCCACGGGGACTGGCCGGAGTTCAAGGAGCGCTTCGCCCGCCTCCGGGAGGCCGTCGAGCTCATGCGCCGCCTGTGGACCGAGGAGCGCGTGACCCACGAGGGTGACTACTACCGGACGACGGACGCGACGGTCTACGACCGGCCGGAGTCTCCCGTGCCCGTCTACGTCGCTGCCGGGGGGCCGATGGTCGCGCGGTATGCCGGCCGCAAGGGCGACGGCTTCATCTGCACCTCCGGCAAGGGGCGCGAGCTGTATGCCGACCAGCTCGTCCCCGCCGTCGTCGAAGGTGCGGGCAAGGCGGGGCGCGACCCCTCGAGCATCGACCGGATGATCGAGATCAAGCTGTCCTACGACCCGGATCCCGCTGCGGCGCTGGAGAACTGCCGGTTCTGGGCGCCGCTGTCCCTCACCGCCGAGCAGAAGCACTCGTTGCACGACCCGGCCGAGATGGAGGCCGCCGCCGACGCGCTGCCCATCGAGCAGGTGGCCCGGCGCTGGATCGTGGCGTCGACGCCGGAGGAGGTCGTGGACCAGGTCAGGTCCTACACCGACCTCGGCTTCGACCACCTGGTCCTGCACGGGCCGGGTCACGACCAGGAGCGCTACCTGCGGTCGCTGGCGGAGCAGGTGCTGCCGGCGTTGCGCGAGCTGGAGCCCGCTCCGCTGCCCGAGCCGCCGTCGCAGGCCCCCGCCGGCGACGCCAGGTGAGCTGGGAGCTCAGCGTGGGTCGTCAGGCTTCCCGCGAGGACGATCGTGAGGGCCGTCAGGAGCGCCGCCTGGACCGGCTTCATCGCCCCAGGGCAGCCGGGTCCCGGGGCCGGGCGGGCTCAGTCGAGCGCCGCGAGCAGCTCTCGTATGACGCGGCCGGGGTCGCCCGCGCGCATCACGTCGCCCATGACGGCTACCCCGTGCGCGCCGGCGGCGACGGCCTCGGCGGCGTTGCTCGGCGAGATGCCTGCCAGCGCAAGGACCTTCGTGTCGCCGAGGGCCACGGCGTCGAGCGCGCGCCGTAGTCCTGCGGGTCCGAGCGCGGGGCCGTACCCCGGCTTGGAGGTGGTGTCGGCATACGGCGAGAGCGTGACGTAGTCGCAGCCCTGCTCCGCCGCGGCGCGCAGCTCGGCCGCGTCGTGCGTCGAGCGCCCCACCAGCGGGGCGTGCGGCGGGACGGGATCGCTGCGGCGCAGGTGCACGCCGTCGGCCACGGCACGCCACGGCGCGGCGACCGGAAGGGGAGCCGCCACGACGAGCCGGCCACCCACGGGCCGCAGCACCCCCGCGAGCGAGGTGGCGAGGGCGAGCCGGCGGTCGTCGGGCAGGTCCCGCTCGCGCAGGCACACCCACCGCGCCCCGGCGTCGACGCACCGCCCGACCTGCTCGACCAAGGAGCGACCGAGCGGCAGCTGCGAGCGGTCCGTGAGGACCAGCAGGGGCAGCGGCGAGGGCATCAGTCGATGCGGCCTTGCGTGGGAGAGGACGCGAGGGCGTGCCGGCGGACGGGGATGCGGCCGGCGCCGTGGGCGAGCCGCCCCGCGATGGTCGCGTGCCGGATCGCGGCGGCCATCGCGGCCGGGCGCTCCGAGCGGGTGACCGCCGAGGCGACGAGCACGGCGTCGCAGCCGAGCTCCATGGCGAGGGCGGCGTCCGAGGCGGTGCCGAGGCCGGCGTCCAGGACGACGGGCACGGAGACGGCCTCGCGGATCAGCTCGATGTTGTGGGGGTTGCGGATGCCGAGGCCCGAGCCGATGGGGGACCCGAGCGGCATGACGGCCGCGCAGCCGAGGTCGGCGAGCCGGCGCGCCACCACGGGGTCGTCCGTGGTGTAGGGCAGCACGGTGAAGCCGTCGTCCACCAGCTGCTCGCACGCGTCGAGGAGCTCGACGGCGTCGGGCAGCAGGGTGCGGTCGTCGGCGATGACCTCGACCTTGATCAGGTCGGTGCCGAGGGCCTCCCGAGCCAGCTGGGCGGTGAGCACGGCCTCGCGCGCCGTGTAGCACCCGGCCGTGTTGGGCAGCAGCCGACACCCGAGGCGACGCAGCAGGCCGAGCGTGTCGTCCTGCCCCGAGGTCGAGATGCGGCGCATCGCCACGGTCACGAGGCTGGGCCGGGCGGCGACGATCGCGGCCTCGAGGTCGGCGATGCGCCGCGAGCCACCCGTGCCGAGGAACAGCCGCGAGGACAGCTCGTGACCTCCGAGGACGAGCGGGTCATCCTGCCGTATGTCGCTCGCAACGGCGTGAGGAGTGGTGGTGGTCATGGCGATTCAACCTCCCTGCATGGCGGTGACGATCTCGACCTGGGCGCCGTCATCGAGCGTGCGGCCCTGCCACCGGCCGCGGGCCACGACGGCGTGGTCGACGGCGACGGCGATGCCGTCGGGCGTCAGCCCGAGCTCCGCGACGAGTCCGGCGACGTCGAGACCCTCTGCGAGAGAACGGGTCTCACCGTTGATGGTGATCTGCATGGGGTGTCCTCACTGTGGTGTCGGTGGGCTGAGTGGGAGCGGGGTGGGGGTGTAGCGGGTGGCGGCGAAGGGGGCCGCCTCGGCGATGTCGGTGGCGCCGTCGAGGACCAGCTCGGTCACCAGGTCGGCGGTGACGGGGGCGAGCAGCATGCCGTGGCGGAAGTGCCCGGTCGCCACGACGAGGCCGGGCGTGCCCACCCGCCCGAGCAGCGGCCCGTTGTCCGGGGTGCCGGGCCGCAGCCGGGCGACGGCGTCGACGAGCGTCAGCTCGCCCACCTCCGGCAGCAGCGTCGTGGCGGCGCGGAGCAGCTCGAGCAGGCCGCGCCCGGTGACCTCGGTGTCGCCGAGCTCCTCGGACGTCGCGCCGATCACGAGCTCCCCGGTCGCCCGGGGGATGAGATAGACGTGGTCGCCGTGCACCGTCCCCCGGACCGTGTGCCCGAGCAGGCCGCGCGCCCCCGACATGCGCAGGATCTGTCCCTTGACCGGGCGCAGGGGCAGGTGCACCAGCTCGGCCACGCCGGGCACGCCCCCGCTGTCGACGCCTGACGCGAGCACCACGGTGTCGCACCGGGACTCGAGGGGTGGGCCGTGGTCGCAGGAGGTCACCCCGACGACCCGACCGTCCTCGAGGACCAGCCCACCGCGCCGCGGGACCAGCTCGACCCCCGCGCGGGCGGACGCGGCCAGCAGCCCCTGGACCACGAACCGGTTGTCGACCCACAGGTCGCTCTCGACGAGCAGCGCGGTGCGCGCCCCGGGGGCCAGGGCCGGCGCCACCCAGCGGAGCTCGCGCGACGAGAGTCGTTGGTAGGGCAGGGAGTAGCGCTCCAGCAGGTCGGCTGTCCGCCATACCTCCCGGGCATCGTCCAGGTCCATCCCCACGTGCAGGGCACCCTCGGTGTGCAGGTCGGGCGAGATGTCGGAGCCGGCCTCGAGGCGCGCGGCAAAGTCCGGCCAGCGGGCGTGCGACGCCAGAGCCAGGGCGAGCAGGTCCTCCTCCTCGTAGGTCGCCTCGCTCACCGGCGCCAGCATGCCGCCGGCGGCATGCGACGCGCCCTGGCCGGGGGCGGGGTCCCACAGCTCGACGTCGGCGCCGCGACGAGCCAGGGACCAGGCGCAGGCGAGGCCGACGACACCCCCGCCGAGGACGACGACCCTGGGGCCCGGTGAGGACATCTGCGCTCCGATCTCCCTGACCCGCATGACCGGGCCGGTGCGGCGGTCGAGACCAGACGTCAGGTCTCCTCTCAGCCCGGTGCTCCGGGCTCCCGCGAGGACCTCACCATCCTAGGCCGTGGTCGCACCCGCGCGGGAGACGGCACCACCGGGTCGCGCCACCGGGCCGCACCACCGGTCGTGGCCGGTCGGGCGCCCCAAGGAGGTGGAGTCAGCGCGGCGGCATGCGCAGCGCGCCGTCCAGGCGGATCACCTCTCCGTTGAGCATGGGGTTGGCGACGATGTGCTCGGCCAGGGCCGCGAACTCCTCCGGGCGACCGAGGCGCGAGGGGTGCGGGACCATGGCGCCCAGGCTGGCCCGGGTCTCCTCCGGCATGCCGGCCATCATGGGCGTCTCCATGATGCCGGGGGCGATGGTCATCACCCGGATGCCCTTGTCCGCGAGGTCGCGGGCGGCCGACAGGGTGAGGCCGACGATCCCGGCCTTGGAGGAGGCGTAGGCCGCCTGACCGACCTGCCCGTCGTAGGCCGCGATCGACGCGGTGCTGATGATGACGCCGCGGTCCCCGTCGACCGGCTCGTTGGAGGCCATCGCCGCCGCCGCGAGGCGCATGACGTTGAAGGTGCCGACGAGGTTGATGTCGATGACCGCCTTGAACGTCTCGAGGGGGAGTGGGCCCTTGCGGCCCACCACGCGGCCCGGTGTGGCGACGCCGGCGCACGACACGGCGACCCGCAGCTCCCCGAGCCCGGCCGCGGCCTCCACCGCCGCCTGCACCTGGGTCTCGTCGCGGACGTCGGCGACGCAGAAGCGCGCCCGGTCGCCCAGCTGGGCCGCCACCTCGGCGCCGCGCGAGGACTCGAGGTCGACGATGACGACGGCCGCCCCGGCGGCGTGCAGGGCGCGGGTGGTGGCCTCCCCGAGGCCGGAGCCGCCGCCGGTGACGAGGGCGACGGTCTGGTCGGTGATCTTCAAGAGTTGTCCTGTCCTTGTGGGAGATTGGCGAAGGGATGGGCGAGCGTGGGCGTGCCGCGGCGGCGGGGTGAGGGGTCAGCCGCGCAGCAGCGCCCGGGAGATGACCAGGCGCTGGATCTGGTTGGTCCCCTCGAAGATCTGGGTGACCTTGGCCTCGCGCAGGTATCGCTCGACCGGGAAGTCCATGGTGTAGCCGGCGCCGCCGAGCACCTGCACCGCGTCGGTCGTGACCTGCATGGCCGCGTCCGTGGCGGTCAGCTTGGCCACCGACGCCTGCTTGCCGACCTCACGCCCGGCGTCCTTCATCCGGGCAGCCAGCAGATAGGTCGCGCGCGCCTGCTGCACGCGGGCCTCCATGTCGGCGAGCAGGAAGGCCAGGCCCTGGAACTCGCCGATCGTGCGGCCGAACTGCACCCGCTCCCTGGCGTAGCGCACGGCCACGTCCAGGGCTGCCTGGGCCAGGCCCGTGGCGCACGCCGCGATGCCCAGACGCCCCGCGTCGAGGGCGGCCAGCGCGATCGGCATACCCTGTCCCTCCGCGCCGATGCGGCGGCCCTCGTCGACCTCGACCCCCTCGTAGTAGACCTGACGGACCGTGTCGCAGTGCAGGCCCATCTTGCGCTCGGGCTCGGCGAAGCCCAGGCCCGGCGCGTCACCCGGCACGACGAAGCAGGAGATGCCCCTGGAGCCCTCGTCGCTCGTGCGGGCGAAGGTCGTGTAGAAGTCGGCGTGGCCGGCGTGCGAGATCCACGCCTTGGTGCCGCGGAGGGTGTAGGGACCCGAGTCCCCTTGTCGGGTGGCCCTGGTCGTCATCGATGCGACGTCGGAACCCGCCTGCGGCTCGGAGAGGCAGTAGGCCCCGAGCTGCTCACCCGAGAGCATCCCGGTCAGCAGGTCACGCTGCTGCTCCTCGGTGCCATAGGTCGCGACCGGGAAGCAGGTGAGCGAGTGCACCGACACGCCCACGGCCACCGACATCCAGGCGTACGCGATCTCCTCGACGACCTGCAGGTAGACCTCGTAGGGCTGGCCGCCACCGCCCAGCTCCTCGGGGTAGGCGAGGGTGAGCAGTCCCGACCTCCCCAGCAGCCTGAAGACCTCGCGGGGGAACTCGTGGGCGGCCTCCATGGCGTCGACCTGGGGGGCGAGCTTGTCGCGGCAGATCTCGCGGGTGAGGTCGATGAGGTCCTGGGACTCGTCGTTGGGCATCAGGCGCTCGGCTGGCATGCCCCGAGGATAGGACTTGACGTCGCGGAAGGCGCAGGGCCGGGAGAGCCGCCGCGACGAGGCGGCGACGTGACCTACAGCACGATCTCGGCGATCTGCTGCACGGTGCGGGCGCTGCCGTGGACGACCATCGTCGTCACCAGCGACTCCTCCCAGGCGGCCAGCTCGTCCTTGATCTTGGCGACCGGGCCGACGAGGGCGACGCGCGACACCATCTCGGTCGACACGGCGGCCACGGCCTCTTCCTTGCGGCCGGCGAGGTAGAGCTCCTGGATGCGCTCGCACTCCGCCTCGAAGCCCAGCCGCGCCACGGCCTCGTAGTGGAAGTTGGCCCCCTTGGCACCCATCCCGCCGACGTACAGCGCGATGTGCGGACGCAGCCGGTCGGCCGCCCGCTCGACGTCCTCGTCGACCACCACCTGCACGGGCAGCGCGACCTCGAAGTCGGCGGGGCGCTCACCACGCGCCGCGAAGCCCTCGTCGAGGCACCGGCGGTAGAACGAGTCCTCGTAGGGGGAGTAGAACAGCGGCAGCCAGCCGTCGGCGATCTCGGCGGTGAGCGCGACGTTCTTGGGGCCCTCGGCCGCGATCAGGATCGGGATGGTCTCGCGGACGGGGTGCAGCGTGGACTTGAGGGGCTTGCCGAGACCGGTGCCGCCCTCGATCGGCACCTGGTAGTGGCGGCCGGTGTGCTGCACCACGTCCCGACGCATGGCGGCGCGCAGGATCTCGACATACTCCCTGGTCCGGGCGAGGGGCTGCCGGTAGGGCTGGCCGTACCACCCCTCGACGACCTGCGGGCCGCTGGCGCCGATCCCGAGGGCGAACCGGCCGCCGGAGAGGTGGTCCATGGTCATCGCGGCCATGGCGGTGGCGGCGGGGGTGCGCGCCGACATCTGCATGACGGCGGTGCCCAGGGTGAGGCGCGTGGTGCGGGCGCCGAGCCAGGCGAGGGGGGTGAGGGCGTCGGACCCGTAGGCCTCGGACGTCCAGACGGAGTCGAACCCGCACTCCTCGGCGGCCGTGACCGCCTCCTCGACCCCCTCGGGCTTGCCCGCGCCCCAGTAGCCCAGTCCCAGTCCCAGCTTCATCGCCTGCTCCTCACCGTTGGATTACCGGCCAGTATGCCGGTGGGGTGCCGGCAGGACCAGGACGAGGCCGTATGACGAACCCCACCGCCGTCACGGCGCCCGCCCTCCCCCTCGCCGAGCGGTCGGTTGTGGGCGGGGTGGGGTGTCGGGAGGTGACCAGCCGGCGGGGTGGGGTCAGTGCCGGGCGGGGGCGAACGCGCGGTGCGGGTCGACCACCTGGAGCGTGGGGTACTTGGGGGAGCGGCCGTCACCCGACGAGCGGCCCGTGAGGCGGCGCTGGACCCAGGGCCCGACGTAGGTGCGGGCCCACTCGACGTTGCCTCGCAGCGCCTCCGAGCGAGCGGGGGCCGTCATGGGCGGCAGCGGCGTGCGCCAGTCGGCGAGCTCGGGCGGGAAGCCGAGGGACTGGAAGGCCTCGGCGGCCACCCGCTCGTGACCGTCCGGCGTCATGTGGATGCGGTCCTCGGACCACATGCGCCAGTCCTTGAGCGGTGTCAGGGCCCACTGGTTGAGCAGGTAGCACTGGTGGCGCTGCGCGATGGCGACGATGTGCGCGATGTACGTCGCGACCCGGCCGCGGGTGAGGCCCACGAGCGGCGCCTCCTTGGGGTCGGTCGGCGTGGCCATGAGCACGTCTGCCCCGGTCTCGCGGATGCGCGCCACGGCGGCCTCGAGCCGGGACGCCAGCGCGTCGATGTCGGCGCGGGGACGCAGGATGTCGTTGCCCCCGCCCACGATCGACACCAGGTCGGGCTGCAGCGCGAGCGCGTCGTCGACCTGGCGGGTCACGATGTCGTCGAGCAGCCGCCCCCGGATCGCGAGGTTGGCGTAGCGCATCTCGCGGCCGTCCTTGGCGGCCACGACGGCCAGCATCGACGCGAGGCGGTCGGCCCAACCGGCATACGCGTCACCCCCGGGAGAGGCCAGGTCCGGGTCGTTCATCCCCTCGGTGAAGGAGTCGCCGACGGCGACGTAGCGGCTCCAGGACCTCGGGTCACGAGCGATGCTCACGGGAGCCTCCAGTCGATGGGCTCGCCACCCTGCTCCTGCAGGGCGGCGTTGGCGCGGCTGAACGGTCGCGAGCCGAAGAACCCGGCGTGCGCGGACAGCGGTGAGGGGTGGGCGGACTCGATGCATGGTATGCCGGGAAGGTGGGGCGCCAGGTTGCGGGCGTCGCGACCCCACAGGATGGCGACCAGCGGTCCGCCTCGATCGACGAGCGCCGTGATCGCCTGCGCGGTGACGGCCTCCCAGCCCTTGCCGCGGTGGCTCGCGGGCTTGCCGGGCTGCACGGTCAGCACGCGGTTGAGCAGCAGCACGCCGTGCTCGGACCAGGGCGTGAGGTCGCCCGAGCTGGGCTGCGGCACACCGAGATCGGTCGTCAGCTCAGAATAGATGTTGACGAGCGAGCGCGGGATCGGGCGCACGTCCGGCGCCACCGAGAAGGACAGGCCGACGGCGTGCCCCGGCGTGGGATAGGGGTCCTGCCCGACGATCAGGACCCGCACGTCCGGCAGCGGCTGCTCGAACGCCCGCAGCACGTGGGCACCGGCAGGCAGGTAGGGGCGCCCCGCCGCGACCTCCGCCCGCAGGAAGTCCCCCATGGCCCGGACCTGGTCCGCCACCGGCTCCAGGGCAGCGGCCCACGTGGGGTGGACGATCGCGGACAGCGGCTGGGGCGGGCTCACGGCGACCACCCTAGACGCCGGCCCGCCCCCTCAGGCGTCGCTCAGGGTGCGGCCAGGGGTTTCCCCTGGGCCTGACGCGGCGTGAGGCCGCTAGCGTCGGGAGCAGCAGCGCTCGGCCTCCCGGTCGGGCGCCACCGGACCCGCGCGAGCGGGCACTCAGCGGAGGGGGACACCACAGATGGGACTGTTCAGCAGGCAGCGGCCACGTCACGCGCGCCGTCAGGCGGAGCCGGCGGCCGAGAGGGCGGAGCCGGCGGCCGAGACGGTGGAGACCGTGGGGCCGGCGGCCGAGACGGCGGGACGGCAGGAGGCCGGCGCGTCGGCATACGAGCCGGAGGTGGTCCAGGGCGAGGTCGCGGCCTCGACGCGTGGGCTCGCCAAGGTCTACGGCCACGGTGACGCCCGGGTCGTCGCGCTAGGCGGGGTCGACATCGCCTTCGAGAAGGGGCGGTTCACGGCCGTCATGGGGCCCTCGGGATCCGGCAAGTCCACGCTCATGCACTGCGCGGCCGGGCTCGACGCCCCCACGGCCGGGCAGGTGTTCGTCGGCGACACCGAGATCGGCGCGCTCAAGGACCGCCAGCTCACCGAGCTGCGGCGCGACCGCATCGGGTTCGTCTTCCAGGCCTTCAACCTCATCCCGACCCTGACCGCGGAGGAGAACATCCTGCTGCCGCTGTCGATCGCCGGACGCAAGCCCGACCCCGCGTGGTACGACACCGTCATCGACACCGTCGGCCTGCGAGACCGGCTGCGGCACAAGCCGTCCGAGCTGTCCGGAGGCCAGCAGCAGCGCGTCGCGTGCGCCCGCGCCCTGGTCAGCAAGCCGCAGATCATCTTTGCCGACGAGCCGACCGGCAACCTCGACTCCCGCTCCGGGGCCGAGATCCTGGGCTTCTTGCGGCGCAGCGTCGACGAGTTCGGCCAGACCATCGTGATGGTCACCCACGACCCCGTCGCCGCCGCCTACTGCGACCGGGTGGTCTTCCTCGCCGACGGACAGATCGTCAGCGAGCTGCTCAGCCCCGGCCGAGAGGCGGTGCTGGAGACCATGTCCCACCTCGACGAGATGGCCCGCGCCCGCCGCGAGTCCCTGCCGAGCGGGGTCTGAGCCATGCTGCGCGCATCGTGGAAGTCCTTGCTGGGGCGCAAGCTCCGGCTCCTCATGAGCGCCCTGGCGATCGTGCTCGGGGTGTCCTTCGTCGCCGGCTCGCTCGTCTTCACCGACATGCTGCAGCAGACCTTCAACGGCATCATGAACGGCACCGTCGCAGACGTGAACGTCCAGCAGCGGGCCGGCGACCAGGAGGTCATGAGCGGCCAGAGCCGCGGCACGATCACCCAGGAGCAGGTCGAGGCCATCGGCCGGGTCGACGGGGTGCAGTCGGCCATCGGGGTCGTGACCGTGCCCGACGCCTTCCTGATCGGCAGGAACGGCAAGGTGATCGGTGGCCAGGGCGCCCCCGCGATCGGTGGCAACGTCGTCGACGCGCCGGCCTACGGCGGGCAGCCGGGCATGGTCATCAAGTCCGGCCGTATGCCGTCCGGGGCCGGGGAGGTCGCCATCGATCCCACGTCGCTGTCGCGCTCCGGCTACCAGCTCGGCGACACCATCACGATCGCCAGCTCGGGCGCCAAGCCGTCCATGCCGGTCCGGATCGTCGGCACGGTGCTGTGGGGTGCCAAGGAGTCCACCGGTGGGGCGACCTACGCGATGGTCGACGCCAGGACCGCCCAGACCCAGTGGATGGGCGGCAAGGACGCCTGGCAGATGGCCTGGGTGACGGCCAGGCCCGGCCAGGACGTCGACGCGCTGGCCGAGCGGGTGGCCGCGGTGGCGCCGGCGGGCTTCGAGACCGTGACGGGGTCGACCCTCGCCAAGCGCAACGAGGACTCCGCCGCGTCGTCGCTCGGCTTCATCTCGACCTTCCTGCTCGTCTTCGCGTTCATCGCCCTCGTGGTCGGGTCCTTCCTCATCGTCAACACCTTCTCGATCCTGGTGGCGCAGCGCTCGCGCGAGCTCGCGCTGCTGCGGGCCATGGGCGCCAGCCGGCCGCAGGTGCGGCGGTCGGTGCTCTTCGAGGCCTTCGTGGTCGGCCTGGTCGGGTCCACCCTCGGCCTGGTCCTCGGGCTGGGCGTGGCGATGGCGATCGCGGCGATGTTCGCCGCCGTGGGGCTGGACATGGGCTCGGTGCGGCCACGGCTGACGCCGGCGCCGGTCCTCTCGGCGTATGGCGTCGGGCTGCTCGTCACGATGCTCGCCGCCTACGCCCCGGCGCGGAAGGCCTCGAGCGTGCCTCCTGTCGCTGCGATGACCGGCGACGCGATGACCGGCAAGTCCGACCTCGGGCGCCGGATCGTCCTTGGCTCGGTCATGACCGGGGTCGGGGTCGGCGCCCTGCTCGCCGGGCTCTTCTGGGACGGTGCGCCGCAACGCCTCTGGTGGATCGGCTCCGGGGCGCTGCTCACCCTGCTCGGCGTCGCCTTCATCTCCCCGATCCTCGGCAAGCCGGTCCTGTGGGCGCTCGGACGCCTCTACCGGGCGGTCTACGGCCAGGTCGGCGCGCTCGCAGAGCAGAACGCCGTGCGCAACCCCCGCCGCACCGCCGCCACCGCGTCCGCGTTGATGATCGGGCTGACCCTGGTGACGACGATGGCCGTGCTCGGCCAGTCCGCCAAGACGAGCACCCGCGACGGCATCGAGGAGGCGCTGCGCGGGGACTACCTCTACTCCAACCCGACCTTCCAGCCGTTCTCGCCCACGATCGCGGACCAGGCTGCCAAGGTCGAGGGGGTCGCCGGGGTGCACCGTTACCGCATGGTGCGGGCTCAGCTCGCCGGCGCCCCCGAGACCGTGGGGGCCATCGGGGAGAAGGACTTCGACAGGATCCTCGCCGGGACCGTCGTGGCCGGGTCCCTCGCCGACTTCGGCGACGGCACGATGATCGTGGACCGCAAGACCGCGACCGACAAGGGCTGGCGGGTCGGCCAACGCGTGGACTACACCCTCGGCGACACGCCGCTGCCCCTCACCGTCGTCGCGCTGTCCTCGCACCCCGACGGCGCCGGCGGGGGCGTGGTGACCACGCTCGGGACGCTGACCAGGGCGGGCGTGCCACCCGTCGACAGCCAGGTGACCGTCGACCTCGCCCCGGGCACCGACAAGGCCGCGGCGCGCGCCAGGCTGGAGGCGGTCGTCAAGGACTTGCCGATGGTGACCCTGCAGGACCAGCAGGAGTTCGCGGACGCCCAGGCCAAGAGCATCGACCAGCTGCTGCTGATGATCTACGGCCTGCTCCTGCTGGCGATCATCATCGCCGTGCTCGGCATCATCAACACGCTCGCGCTGTCGGTGATCGAGCGGACCCGTGAGATCGGGCTGCTGCGCGCCATCGGTCTGGGGCGCGGCCAGCTGCGCCGGATGATGCGCCTGGAGTCCGTGGCGATCGCCCTGCTCGGCTCCGTGCTCGGGCTCGGCATGGGCCTCGTCTTCGGCTACGCCCTCATCCGGGCGCTCGAGGGCGACGGCCTGCACCTGCACGTGCCGTGGCTGCAGCTCGTCGCCTTCCTCGTGGTGGCGGGCGTCGTGGGTGTGCTCGCCGCGCTGTGGCCCGCCCACCGCGCCGCCCGCATGGACGTGCTGCGGGCGATCCAGACCGAGTGACCGGGGACCATGTGGGTGACCGGGGTGGCGGCACGAATGACACGCGTGTGATTCGGCCGCTACCCTGGTGGTCATGAGCGCCGCCCTGCACCCCACGTCGGCCGAGCGTCCCGTCGCCTCCCTGAGCGACCGGGAGCGCGAGATCCTCGCCTTCGAGCGGCAGTGGTGGAAGTACGACGGCGCCAAGGAGCAGTGCGTCAAGGAGCTGTTCGACATGAGCGCGACGCGCTACTACCAGGTGCTCAACGCGCTGATCGACACGCAGGCGGCATTGGAGCACGACCCCATGCTCGTCAAGCGGTTGCGGCGCCTGCGCGCCCAGCGACAGCGCGCGAGGTCAGCACGCCGGCTCGGCGTCCAGCTCTGACCCCCACGGACCCGTAGGCCCCCGTCCTCCCACAGGACGGGGGCCATCGGCATCCCTGGGCCGTGCCGCGGGCGCGGGGGTAGATTCGCCGCCATGCGCACCGGACCCACCAACACCCTCGTCGACGTCGCCGGGTTCCGGGTCGGTCACGCGACCCGGGACGAGCCGGGCTGGCTGACCGGGACCACCGTCGTGCTCCCGCCGGACGGCGGCTGCGTCGCCGGAGTGGACGTGCGCGGCGCGGCCCCCGGCACCCGTGAGACCGACCTGCTCGACCCCCGCAACCTCGTGGACCGCGTCAACGCCGTGGTGCTCTCCGGCGGTTCCGCCCTGGGTCTGGCCTCGGTCGACGGCGTCGTGCAGGGCCTGCTCGAGGACGGCATCGGGTGGCCCATGGGTGCGCCCGGGCAGGTCGTCCCGATCGTGCCCGCGGCCGTGGTCTTCGACCTGGGGCGGGGCGGCGACTGGCGTCACCACCCCGGGTTCCGGGACGGCCAGGCGGCGTATGCCGACGCGCGCGACTCGGGCGCCCGGCCGGTGCCGCTGGGCGCCGTCGGCGGCGGGACGGGGGCCAAGGTCGGCGGCTTCAAGGGCGGCGTGGGCTCGGCGTCCTGCGTGCTCGACGACGGTGTCACGGTGGCCGCCCTGTGCGTGGTCAACGCCATCGGGTCCGCGGTGGACGAGACCACCGGCGAGCTGTGGGGCGCCCGTCACGAGCTCGACGACGAGCTCGCCGGCCTGATGCCGCCGTCGGCGCAGGAGGTCGCCGCCGCGCGCACCGTCGCCGCCGGCCTGCCCGAGCGGTTCGCGGGGATGCCGGGCATGGCGACGACCATCGGCGTGGTCGCCACGGACGCGCGGCTCAGCAAGGCGCAGTGCCACAAGATGGCGGGCGTGGCCCACGACGGGCTGGCGCGGGCGCTCAAGCCGGTGCACACCTACTTCGACGGGGACACCCTCTTCGCTCTCGCCTCGGGCGGGCACGAGCGCGAGCTCTCCCTGCCGGAGCTGGCCCTCGTCCAGGAGGCGGGAGCGGACTGTGTGACGCGTGCCGTGATGCATGCCGTGCTCGCGGCCGACTCGGTCGACCGCAGGGCAGACGGCGGCGCGGCCTGGCGCTCCTACCGCGCGGCCTTCCCCTCGGCATACGGCTGACCGACCGAGGGACTGACCGGCCCGGCCGCCCGAGTCTGGGAGAGTGGTCGTATGACGGAGCAGTGGGACACGCCGGACAAGCTAGCCGCCATGCGCGACGCCATCGAGGCCACCGTGCCCGGGTGGCGTCGGCCGGCCCTGTGGGCGGTGGGGATCAGCGCGGCCTCGTCGGAGCCGGAGTGGGAGTTCCCGTGCGTCAACCGCGGCGCGGGCTACCTGCCCGCGGTGGTGCTCGGCCGGCTGGTGCGGCACAGCCGGACGACCGAGACGCTGCCGGTGTCGGCGGAGGTGCTGCGCCGGGCCGTCGACGACCTGTCGCCGGCCGAGGCCTGCACCTCGGTCGACCACCCCAACCTCGTGGCGTGGCGGTGGCTGCTGGGCGAGATCGAGTCCAACCCCGCGCGGGACCTGGTCGTGGTCTACGTCGACGACCTGGACGACCCCGTGAGCAGCGAGGCCGACGGCGAGCTGAGGGCCGCGGCCTCCTGACGACCGGCCTGACGGGACCCGAGCGGCCCGGCGACGCAGTCTCGCTGGGCCCGGTCGGCGTCATGGAAGCGATTTCTTCAGACGCGGAGAGTAACGCTCGTCATACTTGATGCAGCGGACGCGCCGGGCGCGCGAGCCCTGGCGCGCCTACGACCCCGGTGCCCCTTGCGCAGGGCTTCTGGTATGCCCGCCCGGCAGGCGCCGAGCGGCTCGAGGGCCTGCGCGAGCTCGCGTCGTGGGGATCCTTCATGGGCGCCGGAGGCGTCCGGCATACGGCACCGTCGCCATTTGCACTCGGGTGGGCCGAGTGCTAATCATGTACTTAGCACTCTCGTATCGAGAGTGATAAGTCCTGGCCGTGTGCCGAGGCCCGCGCCGCGAGGTGACCTGAACCTCGCCGGGGTGGGTCGTCCGTCGCGGGCGTCATGCGGCCGACACATCCGTTTCGCGTGGGAGGAACCCCCCGAATGGCCAAGCTGATTGCCTTCGACGAAGAGGCCCGCCGCGGTCTCGAGCGTGGCATGAACACCCTTGCCGACGCCGTCCGCGTCACCCTGGGCCCCAAGGGCCGCAACGTCGTGCTGGAGAAGAAGTGGGGAGCCCCCACCATCACCAACGACGGCGTGTCCATCGCCAAGGAGATCGAGCTCGAGGACCCGTACGAGAAGATCGGGGCCGAGCTCGTCAAGGAGGTCGCCAAGAAGACCGACGACGTCGCCGGTGACGGCACCACCACCGCCACGGTGCTGGCTCAGGCGATGGTCCGCGAGGGCCTGCGCAACGTGACCGCCGGCGCCAACCCGATGTCGCTGAAGAAGGGCATCGAGAAGGCCGTCGCCGCTGTCGTCGAGCAGCTCGGCAGCATGGCCACCGACATCGAGACCCGTGACCAGATCGCTGCCACCGCCTCGATCTCGGCCGCTGACACCACCGTCGGCGAGATCATCGCCGAGGCCATGGACAAGGTCGGCAAGCAGGGCGTCATCACCGTGGAGGAGTCGAACACCTTCGGCCTCGACCTGGAGCTGACCGAGGGCATGCGGTTCGACAAGGGCTACATCTCGCCCTACTTCGTCACCGATGCCGAGCGCATGGAGGCCGTGCTCGAGGACCCGTACATCCTGATCGTCAACTCGAAGGTCTCGAACCTCAAGGACCTGCTTCCGGTGCTGGAGAAGGTCGTCCAGAGCGGCAAGCCGCTGCTGGTCATCGCCGAGGACGTCGACGGTGAGGCCCTCGCCGGCCTGATCGTCAACAAGATCCGCGGCACCTTCAAGTCGGTCGCCGTCAAGGCCCCCGGCTTCGGCGACCGCCGCAAGGCCATGCTCACCGACATCGCGATCCTCACCGGCGCGCAGGTGATCTCCGAGGAGGTCGGCCTGAAGCTCGACGCCGTCGAGCTGGAGCTGCTCGGCCGCGCCCGCTCGGTCGTCGTGACCAAGGACGAGTGCACCATCGTCGACGGGGCCGGCGACGCCGACCAGATCGAGGGCCGCAAGACCCAGATCAACCGCGAGATCGAGAACAGCGACTCCGACTACGACCGCGAGAAGCTGCAGGAGCGCCTCGCCAAGCTGGCCGGCGGCGTGGCCGTCATCAAGGTCGGCGCGGCCACCGAGGTCGAGCTCAAGGAGCGCAAGCACCGCATCGAGGACGCCGTGCGCAACGCGAAGGCGGCCGTCGAGGAGGGCATCGTCCCCGGCGGTGGCGTGGCGCTGCTGCAGGCGGCCAAGAACGCGAAGCTTCCCGAGCTGAGCGGTGACGAGGCCACCGGTGCGCAGATCGTCGTGCTCGCCTGCTCGGCCCCGCTGAAGCAGATCGCGACGAACGCCGGCCTCGAGGGCGGCGTCGTGGCGGAGAAGGTCGGCTCGCTGGAGCCCGGCCAGGGCCTGAACGCGGCCACCGACGAGTACGTCGACATGGTCAAGGCCGGCATCATCGACCCGGCCAAGGTGACCCGCTCGGCGCTGCAGAACGCGGCCTCCATCGCCGCGCTCTTCCTCACCACCGAGGCCGTCATCGCCAACAAGCCGGAGAAGGCGCCCGCCGCCCCGGCCGGTGGCGACGGTGGCATGGGCGGCATGGACTTCTGAGTCCGGCCTCTACGCACCTCACGAAGGGCGGTCCCGCACGGGGCCGCCCTTCGGCGTTCTCCGAAAAGGCCGGGTCTCGTACGCGCACTGGTGCCATGCGGGGACGACGGAGACGACGACGGCCGCCCCCGCGCACGCCCGCAGGCGTGTGGGGGGCAGCCGCCAGCCGCGTACGGGATCAGCCCGTGATCATGCCCTTGAGCTCGGTGACGAAGTTCTCGGCGGCAGCCTTGGGTGTGGCGCGCCCGAACAGCACCGACTCCGCCGCCCGCTGCTGCACCGTGGGGGAGCTGCCCCCACCCGGCTTCGGCACGATGGAGGCCTTGCCCAGCTCGGAGCGGATCTTGTCGAGGTAGTCGATGGTCTTCTTGTCCGACGTCGACAGGTTCGGATTTCGCGGCTGACGCTACGGCCAGGCCGGGGCCACGAAACTGGATTGCGCCCCGCCGGCCGGCCGCGCTGGGATGGGCGGATGGACATCGAGGAGATCTGGCCGCTGTACGCGCTCCGGCTAACGGCGGGCGACCTGGAGCTGCGGGTGGTCCGGCCCTCGGACGTACCAGAGCTCGTCGACCTGGTGCTCTCCGGTGTCCACGACCCCGCGCTGATGCCGTTCACCGTCCCGTGGACCGACGCGCCGGACGACGAGCTGCCGGCGGCCTACTACCGCTACGTGGCGAGCGTGATCGGCTGCCTGGCCCCCGGCGACTGGAAGCTCGAGATGGCGGGGCGGGAGCGGGGCACGCTGGTGGGCGTCCAGGCGCTCAGCGCCCGGGACTTCCCGGTGACCCGCACGGCTGAGACCGGCTCGTGGCTGGCTCGTCGTCATCAGGGTCGTGGCGTCGGCACCCGCATGCGCCAGATGGCGTGCGCCTTCGCCTTCGACCACCTGGGCGCGGAGCAGATCACCTCGGGCGCCTTCCTCGACAACCCCGCCTCTCTGGGCGTCAGCCGCAAGGTCGGCTACCGGCCCAACGGCGTGGCCCGCTGCTCGATCCGCGGCGCCATGGCCCTCAGCCAGCGGCTGGTGCTGGACCCCGCCGATCTCGTACGCGGCGAGTCGGTGACCGTGGAGGGCGCCGACGCGGTCCGGCGGTTCCTGGGGATCGACGCCGCGTAGGGTCGCGACCGTGACCTCGTCTGCGAAGGGGCCGCTGGTCCTCTGGCTGGCCTGGGCTCTCCACGACGTGGAGGAGGCCCTCACGTTCCCGGCCACGTGCGAGGTGCTCGCGGCACGTACGGGCTGGCGGGCGATGCGGATGACGACGCCGCAGTCGTGGGCGGCGATCGGTCTCATGGGTGTCGCCCTCGCTGGGATCTGCGAGCGTGGGGCTCGTACGGACGGTGCCTCGCGCCTCTATCGCGCCACCGTCGCCGGCCTTCGGGGGCACGTCGCCACCCATCTCCTCTCAGCGGCCGCGCTGCGCTCGTACACGGCGGGTTGCGTCACCGCCCTGCCGGTGATGCTGCCCGGCGCCGAGGTGGCGGTGCGGCAGCTGCGGGAGCAGGGGTACGCGCTGGAGGCCCGCGACTACGCCGCCGGGGCTGCGCTGCTGGGGCCACTGGCCCTGGGCATCCATGCGGTCGTGCGGGCGTTGCCGCGCCGCGGGGAGAGGCGCGCGGTCAGGGCGCCTGCCGGTCCGTGACGAACCGACCACGCAGCCGGGTGGGCCAGCCCACGCGCACCAGCGTCTCGTCCGGGTCGGAGAGGGCGAACTCGTGCATGCCCCACGGCTTGTCCTCGGCCACACCGGGGCCCAGGATCTCCCCCTCGAACGCCGCTGCGAGGCCGCTGACGTCCTCGTCGTAGAGGTAGAGACCGAACGGGTTGCGGCCCGGCACCAGCCAGCCCGGCACCGCCGGCTGCAGGTGGATCTGGGTGCCGCGGGCGTTCTGCAGCATCGCGTACTCGTCGTCGCCGCCTGCTGGCACGAACCCCAGCCGGCCGTAGAAGGACAGGCTCCGGCTCATGTCGTTGCAGGGCAGCACGGCGACCAGGCCGGGCTGGATCGACAAGGAGCTCACGCGGGCAGGCTCTCACGTGGAGGCCTCGGCCGGGGCCTCACCGAGATACTGACCGCTCGCGGCCCGCTTCGAAGGTGGTCCTGCGTCGCGCCCGGCTGATGCCGAGCAGCGCCCCCAGCACCAGGACCGCCGTCACCGCGAGCACGACCCACATGGTGCGCAGGGCGCCCACCGACAGGCACCACAGAGAGCCCCCCGCGCCGGCGATGAGCACCGCGACACCGAGCACCCTCGCCACGAGCAGCCCCACGTGCGCGTCCCGGTCGCGCTCCGTGGCAAAGCCGTGCCCGTCGAGGCCCGGCTCGTCGTCCTGCGTGCGGGGCAGGGCATCGTGCGACACGGGGTGCCTTCCTGGCGATCGGGTGGGGGTCACCGGTCAGCCTAGAGCCGAGGTTCGACGCGTGTCGCCGCGATCGGGGAGCTTGATGCGCGACCATGGGCGCGTGAGCGGTGTACTCGAGGTCGTGTGCCTGCACGCGGCCGACGCGCAGCGGGCTGCCGACGGGGGCGCCGACCGGGTCGAGCTGGTGGGCAGCATGGCCGAGGGCGGGCTCTCCCCGGAACCTGGCCTGGTCGAGTCCGTACGCGCCGCAACCACCGTGCAGCTGCGGGTGATGCTGCGGCTGCGGGAGGGGTTCGGCACCGACGGCGGTGAGGTGGCCCGCCTCAGGGGGCTGGCGGCGTCGTACCTGGACGCGGGTGCCGACGGGATCGTGATGGGCTTCCTCAACGGCCACTCCGAGGTCGACCTCGAGGTGTGCGGCGAGCTCGCCGGCGACGGCTGGCCCTGGACGTTCCACCGGGCCGTGGACTCCGCCCTGGACGCCGACAAGGCGTGGCGGGCCCTGCTCCGGCTGCCTGGTCTGGACCAGGTGCTCACCTCCGGCTCCGCCCGCGGGGTCGAGCACGGGCTCGACGACCTCGTACGCCGCTGCCGCGCCGACGACCGCGTGGCCCGCCTCGTGATGGCGGGCGGGGGGCTGCGACCCGAGCACGTGCCGTGGCTCGTGAAGGCCGGGGTCCGGGCGTTCCACATCGGTACGCCGGCGCGGCCGCAGGGGTCGTACAAGGCGTACGTCGACCCAGACCTCGTCGCCTCGTGGCGCCGGCTGGTGGACGACGAGGTGGCTCACCCGCCGGGGCGTACGGCATGAGGGCCCTCGAGCCGGGCTCGTCGAAGCTGGCCGCCGCGTCGCTCGGGCTCGGTGCGGCGTCGCTGGTGGGGCATCTCCTCGCGTGGGGGATCGGCGTCCGGGCGGGGGAGAACGTGGCCTTCGGCGACCCCCTGGTCCTGGCCGCCGGGGTGACGTTCTGGCTGTCGGTGCTGATGGTCCCGGCGGCGATCGTGTGCGGCATCGCCGCCAAGGTTCGCAAGGCCGAGCCCGGCTGGTGGTCCACGGCCGGTCTGGTCACCGCCGGCGTGAGCCTGGTGCTGCTCCTGATCGACGCCGTGCTGGTGCTCAGCGTGCTCGGCTGACCTCGCCCTCGGGGGGTGGAGCCATGCCGCCCGGCGACCAGAAACGTAGCCTCGAGAGGCGACCACGCCCCTACGAAAGGCTCGTCATGTCTCTTGTCGCCCGTTCACTGCACGACCTCAGTGGAGCATCCACGTGCTGACCGGTGCGCTGCTGGTGATGGGTGCCCACCAGGTCGAGCAGCAGCGGGGTCTGCGCGGTCTGCTCGACAAGCACTGACTCCCGCGTCCGCCGAGGCCGTCCCCGACCGGGGGCGGCCTCGCGTCGCTTCAGGCCCGGGTCAGTGCCTCCGGCAGGTCGTCGGCGTGCAGCACGACGAGGGAGGTCACCACGCGGGTGAGAGCCACGTACAGACGCCGCAGGCCGGTGATCTCGTCGGCCTCGCCCGCGACCACCGCCGCGGGCTCCAGCAGCAGCACGTGGTCGAACTCCAGGCCCTTGGCGAGCGAGACCGGCACCAGGTCCACCTGGGCCGCGAAGTCGTCGGCCGTCGTGTCCTGGCCGAGCTCGGTGTACGGGACCCCGGCCAGTGCCGCCCGCGCCGTGGGCAGCATCGCGTCGGGGACGATCAGCCCGACCGTGCCCTCCCGCTCGGCCACCTCGGCGACCGCGCCCGGCAGGGCCTCGGCCAGCGACGCCACGCGTCGCACGTCGAGGTCACCTCGGGAGCGGCGTACGGACCGGGGCGGCTCGAGCTGAGGAGCGATCGCGGGCAGCAGCCTGGCGGCGTACTCGATGACCGACCCAGGCACCCGGAACCCCTCCACGAGCTCGGTGACGGCCGCCTCCGGCTGGCCGAGGTGGGCCAGCGCGACGCGCCAGTCGCGCGCGCCCCAGGGCGTCGTGGCCTGGGCCAGGTCACCGAGCACCGTCACCGACCCCGTGGCCGCCCGCCGGCCGACGGCCCGGAGCATCATCGGCGACAAATCCTGCGCCTCGTCGACGATCACGTGGCCGAGCGACCCGGTGCGGGTGAGCAGGTCGCCGATCTCGTCGAGCAGCGCCAGGTCGGCCAGGGTCCACCGGGCCGCCCCCGCCGTACGTGCCGGCTTGGCCCACCCCAGCAGCGCCACCTCGTCGGGGCTCAGGATCCCAGACGCCGCCTCGGCCAGCGCCCCCGGGTCCGACAGCAGCCGGTGCAGCAGCTTCGGCGCGCTGACCTGGGGCCACAGCGTCGCCGTCATCTCCTTGACGGGACGCGACCGCGCCACGCTGTTCTGCACCTGGTCGTCGGTGACCTCGCCGGCCGCCTCCAGGCGCAGCAGCACCTGGTGGGCGATCCGCTGGGGAAGCATCACGCGGCCCGCCTCGTACCGCACCCCGCGCTCGCGCAGCGCGTCGACGGCCTCCTGCAGGTAGGGGCCGGGCACCCGCACCGTACGCGACCCGAACGGCGCCGCCAGCGTCGTGGTCGCCGGCTGCAGGTGACCCCAGACGGCCCGCGCCAGCACCTCGGCCATGCGGGCGTCGCCCTTGAGCACTGCGACGTCGGCCGGCTCCGTGCCGCGCACCGCACATCCCGTCGACTCGCCGAGCAGCGACTCCACCGTGGCCTGGCGGGCGTCGATCTCACCCAGCGCCGGCAGCACGTCGCCGATGTAGCCCAGGAACGACTCGTTCGGCCCGACCACCAGCACCCCCTGGCGGGAGAGCTGGTCACGGTGGGTGTAGAGCAGGTACGCCGCGCGGTGCAGGCCGACGGCCGTCTTGCCGGTGCCCGGGGCGCCCTGGATGCAGAGCGAGGTCGTCAGGTCGGTGCGCACCAGCACGTCCTGGTCGGGCTGGATGGTGGCGACGATGTCGCGCATCGGGCCCGTCCGCGGCCGTTCGATCTCGTCGGCGAGCAGCTGGGAGTGTGACTCGACGGGACGGGTGAGCTGCTCGTCCTCGTACGCGGTGAGCTGGCCCTGGCTGAACCCGAACCGGCGGCGCAGCTCCACACCCATGGGGTCGCCGGGGCGGGCCCGGTAGAAGGGGAGCGCCATCCGCGCGCGCCAGTCCACGACCAGCGGCTCGCCGCCGACCTCGGAGGTCACGTGGCGCCGACCGATGTACAGACGCTCGTCCAGCTCCGCTCCCAGCGCCTCGGCGTAGTCGAGCCGCCCGAAGAACAGCGGCACCGTGGGGTCGTCCTCCAGCGACAGCATGCGGCGGTAGAGCACCTGCCGCAGGTACGCGGTGGAGACGGCGTCGCCCGCGACCGCGTCCAGCCCGGCGGTGGTCTCCCGCATCCGGCGCAGGGCCTCCCGAGACTCGTCCAGGTGTGCGCGCTCGGCCTCGAGCACGGTGTCTGGCGCGGGCATGCGTCGCTCCTTCGAGACGTGGGGGACGGGTCACGCTACGGCGCCCGGCCACGCCTTGTCGACCTGATCCCGGCTGGGTCGGAGCCGGCCGCTAGGGTGCCCGGATGGCCGAAGAACCCTTCCGTACGCGCGGCACCGCCGTCCCCCCGGAGCAACGGGCGCACCGGCACCGCGAGGCCGTACGGGTCGTGGTGCTCGCAGCCGGTCAGGTGCTGCTGCTCTGCGACACGGACCCCGGTGCCCCGGGCAGCCGGTGGCACGTGCTCCCGGGCGGCGGCATCGACGAGGGGGAGACGGCCCTGGCGGCGGCCGTCCGCGAGCTGGCCGAGGAGACCGGCCAGGTGGTGGCCCCGCACGACCTGCTCGGCCCCCTGGTGCGGCGCGTCGTGGTGCATGGCTACAGCGACCAGGTGACCGTGCAGGCCGAGGACATCTTCGTGTGGCGTGCCCCCGTGCCGTTCGAGCTGGACACCTCGGGCCACACCGAGTCGGAGCGCCTGACGTTCCAGAGCCACGCCTGGTGGCCGGTGAGCGCGCTGCCCACCGATGCGCCCGTGTGGCCCGCCGACCTCCCCGCCTGGCTGGCACTGCTCGACCACCCCGAGCAGTGGCCGGTCGACGTGGGCGGGGTGGAGGAGAGCACGGTGCCCGTGGCGCTGGGTCACGCGGGCGTCGACCTGGGCTACGTGCAGCGCTAGCGCTCGGGACGGTCCCCAGCGTGGATGGCGGCGTACTGGATGCCGATGGCCGCCGCGATCACGACCCAGCTCATCGCCATGGCCCAGCCGCCCATCAGCGACCAGGCCGTCGCGGCGCCGTCGGTGACCAGCCCGTACAGGCCGGCCAGCGCCGTGAGCCCCATCGCCGCGTAGAACACCGTGCGGACGAGCTGGCGCCGGTAGCGCACCTGGCTGGCCAGCAGGAACGCCACGACGAGGAGCACCGGCGCCAGCAGGGGGACCACGCCACCCAGCAGCAGCGGGATCAGCACGCCCCAGGTCACGCTGTTCAGCACGTTTCCCGCCGTCGGTGGCACCCGCACCCGCGACGCCTCGAACTGCGACCCCGGCCCGAACCAGGCCGGTGTGCCGGGTGCGGGGAACCCCTGCACGGGCGGGGGCGGTGCGTACGTGCTGGCGAACGCCTGGTCTGGTGCCCGTACGGGGGCGACCTGGGGCGGAGCGGCCTGCGGCATCTGGGTGGAGAGGGTCTGGGTGGAGTGCGCCGATCCCCAGGCGGAGCCGCTGGTCGTCTCCATCGAGGTCATCACGGAGGTGACCACGCTGAACGGCTCCTGCGGGTTGCGCCGCGGGCCCTCGGCGGGCACCAGCTCCCGCAGGGGGCGTACCCCTTCGTGCGGCACCTCGTACGTCGCCGGCGGGGTCGCTGGCGCGGTGGGCGGTGCCGGCGTGGGGTCGGGAGTGCTCAGCGGCGACGCGGCGGGAGCCGAGAACGCGCTCGGTCGCTGCAGGGGCGCGTACTCCGGCCCGTCCTCCCAGCTCGCCACGGCGGTCATGCTACCGACCCGTACGGGCAAAGGCGTTGGGCTGACCGGGAGGGCGTGGCTAGGCTGTGACGACCGGGCGCATGCCCGGGATCGGCAAAGTGAACGGGGTCAGGCTGTGCCTGTCGGCAAAGTGCGCTTCTTCGACGCGGAGAAGGGTTTCGGTTTTCTCACCAAGGACGATGGTGGCGATGTCTTCGTGCGCGCTGCGGTGCTCCCGCCCGGCGTGGAGACCCTGAAGCCGGGCCAGAAGGTCGAGTTCGGTGTCGTCGAGGGGCGCAAGGGGGAGCAGGCGCTGTCGGTGCGTCTGCTGGAGGCGCCGCCCTCGCTGTCGAAGGCGCAGCGCAAGTCGCCCGAGCAGATGGCCGTGATCACCGAGGACCTGATCAAGGTGCTCGACCACCTCGGCAACTCCTACCGGCGCGGCCGGCACCCGGAGGCCAGGACGGCCGAGAAGGTGGCTCAGATGCTGCGGGCGGTCGCCGAGGAGCTCGAGCTGTGACGGTGGCCAAGCCCGACGCGGTGACCATGGCCGCCACCGAGCTCGCCCGGGAGGCGGCGACCGAGGCCGCCGGCGACTTCGGCGTGGGGGAGCACCTGGGCGCGGTTGCCGGTGGTGAGCGGGTGGTGACGCACGAGTTCGCGTGCCTGCACCCGGCCTACACGGGGTGGCACTGGGCCGTGACGCTGGTCCGCGCCTCGCGCGCCAAGGTGCCCACGGTCAACGAGGTGGTGCTGCTGCCCGGGCCGCAGGCGCTGCAGGTGCCCGCCTGGGTGCCGTGGTCGGAGCGGGTGCAGCCCGACGACCTGGCGCCCGGCATGCTGCTGCCGATGCCCGAGGGCGACCCGCGCGTGGTCCCGGGCTACACCGGTGACGGCGTCGACGAGGCCGACTCGGTCGCTGCCCGCGCCATCGCGAGCGAGCTGGGTCTGGGCCGGGAGCGGCTGCTCTCCCCGTACGGCCGCGACGAGGCCGTGGAGCGCTGGAACGAGGGCGAGGCAGGGCCGGACGCACCGCAGGCCCGGCTGGCACCCGCCCCCTGCTCCAGCTGCGCCTTCTTCGTGCGCCTCCGGGGCTCTCTGGGCGTCGCGTTCGGCGCCTGCGCCAACGCCGCGTCTCCGTCTGACGGTCGAGTGGTCTCGATCCAGCACGGCTGCGGCGCCCACTCCGACGTCGTGGCCGAGCCTCCGGCCGACCTGGGCGAGCCGGTGTGGGACACGGTGAGCATCGACTCGTCGCTGTTCGACTGACCGGTCGGCCGGCGCGTACGCCTGTGCGCCGGGTCAGGCTCTCTCGACCGGGCCAGGCGCCAGCTGCTCGTCGCTCGCCTCGCGGTCGGCCACCTGCTGCGCCACGGCCGGTGCCCGTCGCCCGGTCCGGTCCCGCTTGCGCCAGTGCGTGTACCAGACGGTCACCAGGCCGATCACCACACCCGTGACGGCGACCAGGAACCACCAGGAGCTGCCGCTCGCGGCCAGCTGCTCGCGATAGATCGCCAGGACGACCGCGGCCACCGCGAAGGCGGCGGTCCCGGTGATGGCCGCGACCACCCCGTCCTCGTCCACCGGCTGCACCGGCGCCTGCACGGGCCCCCGACGGCGCGGTTTCTCGGTCATGGGTCCACTCTACGGACTCCCGTGCCCAGGTGGACGGCAGCGGGGTGACGGGCCCTAGGCTGCGCGCATGGTCTCGAAGTCTTCCCGGGCAACCACCCTGCCCACCGCCCCACCGCCGGTCGCCTCCAGCGGCCTCGACCGTTGGTTCGGCATCACCGAGCGCGGGTCGACCGTCGCCGCCGAGGTGCGGGGCGGGCTCGTGACCTTCTTCACGATGGCGTACATCGTCGTGCTCAACCCGCTGATCATCGGGATGGCGCCGGACAAGAACGGCAACCTCATCTCGGGGGCGCCGTACCAGGACGCCTCCGGAGCCGTGATCGGGGCCAACGTCGGCCCCTCGATCGCCATGGTGGCCGCCGCGACCGCGCTGATCGCCGGGCTGATGACGATCGCGATGGGCGTGTACGGGCGCTACCCGCTCGGCCTGGCGACGGGTCTGGGCCTCAACGCCCTGCTCGCGTACGGGATCGTGCGCCACATGTCCTGGCCGGAGGCCATGGGCCTGGTGGTGTGGGAGGGCATCCTCATCACGCTGCTCGTGCTGACGGGGGTCCGTCGGGCGATCTTCAAGGCGGTGCCGCGCTCGCTGCGCACCGCGATCTCGGCCGGCATCGGCCTGTTCATCGCGTTCGTCGGGCTGGTGGACGCCGGTGTGGTCCGCATCCCCGTCACTCCGGAGGGCAAGCCTGCCAGCACCGTGCCGGTGGAGCTGGGCGTGCATGGCACGCTGCTGGGCTGGCCGATCGCGGTGTTCGTGCTGGGCTTCGTGCTGCTGGTCGCCCTGTACGTCCGCAAGGTCAAGGGCGCCATGCTGATCGCGATCCTCGCCGCGACCGTCGTGGCCATGATCATCGAGGCCGTGGCCAAGATCGGCCCGTCGGTGAGTGCGGCCGGCCACAACCCGCTCGGCTGGGCGCTCAACGTGCCGACGATCAAGGCCGAGTCGCTGCTGCAGCTGCCTGACCTCTCGCTGCTGGGCAGGGTCGACCTGCTGGGGGCGTTCCGAGGCGGCCCCTCCGCCGTGATCTACGTGGTGCTCACGATCTTCGCGCTGCTGCTGGCCGACTTCTTCGACACCATGGGCACGATCGTCGCGGTGGGCAGCGAGGCGGGGATCCTGGACGAGGACGGCAACCCGCCCCACACCCAGGAGGTCCTGCTCGTCGACTCGCTGGCCGCGGTCGCCGGCGGGCTCGGGTCGGTGTCGTCGAACACGTCCTACATCGAGTCCGCCGCCGGTGTGGGCGAGGGGGCACGTACGGGCCTGGCCTCCGTCGTGACCGGTGCCGGCTTCCTGGTCGCGATGTTCCTGGCACCACTGGTGAACCTGGTGCCGTCCGAGGCGGCCGCACCGGTCCTGTTCTTCGTCGGCTACCTGATGATGATGCAGGTCGTCGACCTCGACTGGCACGACGTCGAGACCGCCGTCCCGGCCTTCGTGACGATGGTGCTGATGCCGTTCACCTACTCCATCACCGCGGGCATCGGCGCCGGCTTCGTGCTGTACGTGTTGATCAAGATGTTCCGTGGCAAGGCACGCTCGCTGCACCCGCTGCTGATCGCCGTGGCCCTGCTGTTCGTCGTCTACTTCGCCCAGGGGCTGATCCTGAGCTCGGTCGGCTGAGTCAGGCCTCCACCACGCAGAGAACGTCGGAGGTCTGGCCGGGCGCGGCAGGCAGCCGGGCGAGCCAGCCGGTCAGCGCCGCTGGCAGGCCCTTGCCGCGCCGTACGACGTCCTGGCGCGTCAGCCAGCCCGCGGTCGTCCCTGGTGGTGGCGTCAGCGGGAGGTCGAGGGCGCGCCAGACGCGCGCCACCGCGGTGACCGCGGCGTCCTCGGCCGGGAACGCGGCCCGGGCGCACGCCAGGTGCTCGACCCAGTGCTCGACCAGGGCCCACGAGGCGGCGGCCCGCTCCGGCGGGACCGGCCGGCCGTCGAGCAGGCGTTCGGCATCGGTGCGTACGGGGCTGTGGGGCGGGACCACGGGTGCGTCCGGCGCCCGACGCAGCAACGGCCCGAGCTGGTCGGAGCGCCCCCAGGCCACGGGGCGATCGACACGCGTGCCCAGGTCGTCGAGCAACCGCTCCCGCTGCGGCCCGTTGCTGGTGAACAGCTCCTGGAGCTCGTCCCTGCCGACGGCCCACAGCCTGATCTGCGCCATGCCCTCCACTATGGCCCGGCGAGTAGGGTCACTCCCGTGACACCCCGAGCCCGCCGACTCATCGTCAGCGCCGTGCTCGTCGTTCTCGTCGGCGTCGTCGTCGTGACGTCCCTGCTGGCCTGACCGCGTACGCTGCTGCTCGTGACGGGGTTCCCACGACGCATCGGCACCGTCGTGACGCTTGTCCTGGCAGTGTTTCTCGCCGTCTGGCCGGCGGCCGCGGCAGAGCCGGTCGCCTTCACGTGGTCCGACTCGCGGCTGCCGGTTCCCGCCGGTCTGGCGACCGACAAGGACCACGGCGTCTACTGGACGGCCAACACGTCGCCCGGTGCCACCACCTCTCTGTTCGCCGTCGATCCCGCCGGCAAGGTGAAGGGCCGCGTCACGCTGGCCACGGCGGCCCGGGGGCCGGAGGCGGTGGCCTACGACGGCGGCCGGATCTTCGTCGCGGACGTGGGTGCCGCGAAGGGGAGCGTCACGGTGTCGTATGCGGTCGTGGCGACCGTCGCCGACACCACCCTCACGTACCGGTCCTGGGACTTCGTGTACCCCGACAGCTCGGAGGTGACGCGGGCGCTCCTGGTGGGCCCGAGCACCCAGCTGCACCTGGTGACCAGCAGCGGCCGGGTGTACGCGGCACCGGCGACCCCGACGGCGCAGGGGCAGAACCGACTCACCAAGGTCGCCGACCTGCCGTCGGGCATCGTCGGGGGCAGCAGCGACGCATCCGGGGTGATGCTCCGCACCGCGGGGGAGCTGATGGTCGTCGACCGGGCCACCTGGCAGGTCGTGGCGCGCACGTCCACGCCCGCTCAGCAGTCCCCGCGCGGGGTGACCAGCGCGCTCGACGGTGCGGGCGCCCTGCTATCAGGGCAGGGGGTCGGCACCCCGGTGCTCGTCGTGCCCACGCCGTCAGCCGCACCTTCGCCCACCGCGACGCCGACGGCGACGGCGACGGCGGTCACAAGTCCCCAGATCGGCGGTGAGAAGGTGTCTCGCACGGGGACCTTCGTCGCCCTCGGCGGAGCACTCGCCCTCGCCCTGGTGGCGGCCCTGGTCGCCTTCGCTCGGCGTTGACTCACGCGAGCTCGTTGAGCTCCACCTGAGCCGACGCCCACCGCTCCGCCAGGTCGGCGAGGGCGGTGCGGGTCGGGTCCTTGATCTCGAGCCGCGGGCCGGGGTGTCGCGCGGCGAGCGCGGCCAGCCGGCGGCAGCGTGGGTCGGCCAGCACCGCGTCGATCCCGCCGGCATCACCCGCCACGACAAGACGTTCCAGGCTGTCGGCCACCGGGTCGAGCAGGTCGGCCGCGTCGTCGGCCGCGTCCTCGAACGCCTTGCGCGCCTGGTTGTCCCGCCGACGGGCGTATCGCTGCTGGGACCAGCCACCGGCCTTGGTGCGGCCCTGCACGTAGTGACGGCCGGCCCGTGCCTCCAGCAGACCGCCCTGCCACAGCCCCACGGCGTGCCGCGCGCGCCGGATGGCGAGCAGCCCGAGACGCCGGGGGCGGGCGGCCGAGGTGAGGAACGAAGTCACGGGGTCTGACGGGTCGACAGGCTCATCCCAGCGCAGCCGGAGCCGGGCGGAGGCGCCGTCGGGAGACACGAGCAGCAGGGCATCACCTGCGGAGGTCGCGCGCGGGACGCCGTGCCGCACCGCGAAGTTCTCGATCCACCGTGGCAGCCGCCCGGCAGGGACGCTCACCATGCGGGAGCCGACGGTCGTCACGTGTGCAGCCAACCCGCCGCACCGGGGGTGATGCAACCGCGGACGGGGCCCGGCGCCAGCGGGGTCGGCTGCCGGTGCCGTCGGTTAGGCTGACGCGCGAGGAGGGGTGATGAGCCATCTGATCGACACGACGGAGATGTACCTGCGCACGATCTACGAGCTGATCGAGGAAGGCGTCACTCCTCGCCGAGCCCGCATCGGGGAGCGTCTGCACCACAGCGGCCCGACGGTCTCGCAGACCGTGGCCCGCATGGAGCGCGACGGGCTGCTGACACTCGACGAGGACCGCACGATCCTGCTGACCGAGAGCGGGCACCGCACGGCCGTCGACGTGATGCGGCGGCACCGGCTCGTCGAGCGTCTCCTGGTCGACGTGATCGGTCTCGACATGCCTCTCGTCCACGAGGAGGCCTGCCGTTGGGAGCACGTGGTCAGCACCGCGGTCGAGGAGCGCCTGGTCACGCTGCTCGAAGACCCAGAGCTGTCACCGTTCGGCAACCCCATCCCCGATCTCGCCGACAGCGGGGCGACGGCCATCGCGGCGTTCCGGGACGGCAACGCGCCCTTGCTCGACCTGTTGCCGCCAGCCGGGGCGCTGGAGGTTGTGGTGAGCCGCATCGGCGAGTACCTGCAGCAGGGGAGCTCCCTCGCCGCGCTGGTCGGGGTCGGCGTCGCGCCAGGCGCCCGGGTCACGGCGGAGCGGGTCTCTGCCGGGGTGCGGGTCGCCGGTCCCTCCGGCGAGGCGGTCGTGCCGGAGGAAGCGGCCGAGCATCTCTTCGTGAGCCGGGACGGGGGCTGAGCGTGCCGGTGGAGATCCGGCGCTACGCCAGCCTGCGTGCGGTGGTGCGGTCGACCGACGCGTACGGCGTCGTGGTTGCCCTGAGGCAGGCTCGCTGATGCCCCGCCGCTTCGGGATCGACTGGGACACGTACCTGTCGACGTTCCACGCCGAGCGCGCCGGTGTGGCCGAGGACGTGCTGAGCCGGGCGCTGAACGGCGAGCACACCCCGCACCGGTGGCTGGCTCGCGCCGTGTCGGCACGGGCGGGGCTGGTGCTCGACGTGGCCTGCGGCTCGGGCGCCATGTCTCGGGAGCTGGCGAGGCCGGGGCGCACCGTGGTGGGTGTCGACATCTCCGCCGCGGAGCTGGCGCTGGCGGCTGAGCGTGGCCCGGGGCCGTGGGTCCGAGGTGACGCCCTGCAGCTGCCGTTCGCCGACGACAGCGTCGACGCGGTCGTGTCCAGCATGGGGATGGTGGTCGTGCAGCCGACCGAAACGCTGCTCCTGGAGTCGGCCCGCGTGCTGAAGCCCGGTGGGATGCTCGCGTTCATCGCGCCCACGGTGAGACCACTGGCGCCGGCGGACCTGCGGATCGGGCTTCAGCTGGCGCAGCGGTTGCACTCGTTGCCGCGGTTCCCTGGCCCGCTCGAGCTCACCGACTTCGCGGCCACGCTCCGCAAGTTCGGGCTGCGCAAGATCGAAGACGGTCGCGAGCGCTACCGCGTGGTCATCCGCTCCCGCGCCGATGCGGAGCTGATGGTGTCGGCGCTCTACCTGCCGGCCACGTCGTGGCGGCGCACGGAGAGCGCCATCGCGTTCCTCGCCCGCGAGGTGCTGGAGCACGGTCAGGTCGAGCTGGCCATCCCGATGCGCCGAATCGTGGCGCTCAAGTAACTCCTGGCGCCTCAGTCGCTGCGGCGAGTGCCAGCGGACGGCCGCAGCGGCGCGGGCGCGTGGCCCGCACCGCTGTGCGCGGCTCAGTGCTGGTGGTCGGCTGCGTGCGCCTCGGCCTCGGCCTTCAGCTCGGCGATGTCGAGGCCCTTCACCTGCTCCACCAGGCCCTCCAGCTGCTTGCTGCTCAGGGCGCCGGGCTCGCGGTAGAGGAGCATCCCGCCCTTCAGGACCATCAGCGTGGGGATGCTGCTGATCTCCAGCGCGGTGGCGATCTCCGGGTTCGCCTGGGTGTCCAGCTTCGCGAACGTCACGTCGGGGTACTTCTCGGCCGCGGCCTCGAAGACGGGCGCGAACCGCAGGCACGGCTGGCACCAGGAGGCCCAGAAGTCGATCAGGATCGTCTCGGACGACTCGATGGTGTCGGTGAAGTTCTCGGTGTTGAGCTCAATGGTTGGCATGTCATCTCCTTCACCGGCCACAACCGGCGCCCCGGACGATCCATTCCCTCCCCACCGCAGCTCGAGGCGGTCAGGGGATCAGCGGCGACGATGGTCACCAGTGGGGCGGCCGGTCGGCCAGCAGCCGTCGGTCGTCAGCGGTGAGCGCGACCCGTGCCCGAACCGGCCCGCGGTCGTCGACGGAGAGCAGCCGCAGGGTCTCGGACATCACGGCCTGCCACTGCGCGGGCCCGGCCTCGCGCACCCACTGAGGCGGCACGGGCCCCGGCCAGGGCAGCCCGTGCGCTCGCAGCTCCTCGACGTGCTGGGCGATCCGCTCCCGGCCCCAGCCGTGCCTCTCGAGCTCGGTGACGATCAGGCCGGGGGCTGGGCCCGTCTCGGCCATCGGGAGCAGGGTGCCGACCAGGGCATACGCCACTCGCTCCGCCCACGTCATCCGACGATCCTAACCAGGGTGGAACGCAGACGAGCCCGGCCGAGGCCGGGCTCGCGTGCATGCGGAGGTCAAGGAGAGCGGCGCCGAGTGAAGGGCTGTGAAGCCGTCTACCCACCCCCAGGAGACATCAACAGTCGGCGCCGCTCTCAAGACCCAACTCTAGGTGACGTCACAAGGGCAGACAAGAACCGTGAGAGCAGTCACATCTGGCTGTGGGGCTGGGGTTTCGGGATCCTGGCCGACGGTTCGGTCCACCGGCTCTGCCTGCCCTGGTCTGCGAGGCCTCCTGGGGGAGTCCGGTGGCACGGGCACGCGAGTTCGAGACGGCGGGAGGGGGCCGGCGGTGCGCGTGCGCTGCTGGGCGAGGCTGCCGCGTCTCGACGTCACCGCCCTGACCTGCGAGAATGGGGGGCGCTCTCGGACGCCGTCCGAAGGGCCCTGTAGCTCAGGGGATAGAGCAGAGGTTTCCTAAACCTTGTGTCGGAGGTTCGAATCCTCCCAGGGCCGCCGTCTGACCCTGCGGGATGCGAGTGGCTCCCTCTGCGAGCAGAGAGCGCGCGCATGTCCTGCTCGGACGATCCGCCTGGTCGGGGCACCCGGTGCCGGGCCGTCGAGGCGCTTCAGGAACGACGAACGGCCCCCAGGATCTCTCCCGGGGGCCGTTGGCGTGGTGCAGGTCAGGTCAGCGACGCGCGAGCAGGTCGCGGATCTCGACGAGCAGCTCCTCGGAGGTCGGAGCGGCCGGGTCGTCGACCTTCTTCATGCGGGCACGAGCGGTCTCGTACGGCAGGACGATGCCGAAGTACACGATGGCGGCGAGCAGGACGAACGCGACCAGAGCGGTGAGGAACGGGCCCACCGAGGTGAGGCCGCCCGGAGCCCAGCCGTCGAAGTTCGGGGCGCCGCCGGCCTTGGCCAGCAGCTCGATGATGATCTTGGTGAACGAGGTCACGACGGTGGCGAAGGCGCCGCCGATGATGAAAGCCACGGCCAGCTCGATCAGGTTGCCGCGGAACAGGAAGTCCTTGAAGCCCTTCACTGGTTATCCCTTTCGTTGCAGTGCCCGGTTCAGGCGTGAGGCTGCGGCGGCAACATATCGACCGGCTGCGTAGTAGTCCTAACCACAAGGGTTGGATCGTGCAAAGTTTAGGATTTTCTCAGGAATCCCGCCCGAGGATGACCCTGGCGGTGGCGGCTGTGGATAGTTCCGGGGCCGGAAGAAAGTTCTGTGGACAAGTGAACGATCGCCCTGGCCAGGCCCAGGGTCGGGATCATGGGAGCACTCAGAAGTCTTGTCCGGGCCGCCCGGTGGCACCGCCGGCTGCTCGCTGCGCTGCTGGCCGCCCTGGCGGCCCTGCTGGCTCTGACCGGCTTGTCTCGCGGCGCGACCGTGGAGACGACCGAGGTCGTGACCGCTGCCCGCCTGGTCCCCGCCGGTTCAGTGCTCACGACCGACGATCTCGAGGTCACCCGGCTGCCGGCCTCGGCGGTGCCCGACGGTGCCGCGCGGGCCGTCGAGCCCCTGCTGGGGCAGCTGGTGGGGGCCGGTCTCCGGCGTGGCCAGGTGCTCACGGACCTCGCCGTCGTGGTCTCGTCCCAGACCGACGGGAGGCTGGTCGTCGGAGTGCGGGTGACCGATCCGGACCTGGCGCGCCTCGCCCCGCCCGGCACCAGGGTCACGCTCTTCGCCGCCGGGGCCCCGGAGCCCGTGGTGTCGCACGTCGTGGTCCGGGGGTCGCCGGCGCGCGCTGAAGGGCTGGGAGCGAGTCGGGGTGGCCTGCTGCTGGTGGAGGTCGACGCGGCGCAGGCGGCTGCGATCGCCCGCCTGTCGGCCAGCACGGCCCTCACGGTGGCGATCGGGTGAGCGCCGCACGTGGCGGGGCCGCAGAGGTGCCGGCGGCCGTGCCGGCGAGGCCGTCAGCTGGCGGCGGCGCTCGCCGAGGTGCCCGACGACCCGGACCCGCTGGCGGAAGAGGTGGACGTGGCAGGCGTCGAGGAGCTGCCGCTGCTCGTGGACGAGCTGTCAGAGCCGGACTTGCTGTCGCCGCTCGACCCCGAGCCGCTGGTGTCGCTGCTGCTCGAGGCGGAGGAGCGGCCCTTGGTCCGGTTGTCGGTGGCGTAGAAGCCCGAGCCCTTGAACACGACGCCGACCGCCGAGTAGACCTTCCGGAGCGCGCCCTCGCACTCGGGGCACACCGTCAGCGCGGGGTCGGAGAACTTCTGGACGACCTCCAGCTCGGTCCCGCACTGGGTGCAGCGGTACTGGTAGGTGGGCATCGGAGGTCCTTTCGTGCCAGGGCAGTGACGCGCCGAGACTTTACCCGCCCACACCTCTCAGGCGCCCGCGCGACGCCGGGCCTGGACTGGCGCGGTGCACGCGACCCACCGGGTCTCGGTCACCAGTGCGGTCACCGATTGGTCCCAGGGGTCGAGGGGCAGGTGCGTCGCCACCTCGTCGTCGTGGAGGAGGAGCCACCGCGGAGCGTGGGGTGACGCGTGCAGCAGGGCACGGTCGTACCAGCCCCCGCCCGTCCCGAGCCGCACGCCGTCGACGGTGCCGGACAGGCCGGGGAGCAGCACGAGATCGGCGGCCGCCAGCCCCCGGGCACCGAGGGCTTCGCCGGTGGGTTGCGCGATCCCGTACCGGCCGGGTCGCAGCGTCTCGGGGCCCTGGTAGGCGGCCCAGTCGGGACGGGCCAGGCCGCCTGGGCCGGGGCGCCGCAGCACAGGCAGCAGGACCTGGATCCCGCGGCGGTGCAGCTCGTGCACGAGGGGGAGGGTGCCGGGCTCGTCACCTGCGGAGGCGTACGCCGCCACCACCCGCACCGAGACGGGCAGGGACTCCAGCACGAGGGTGTCGCGTGCGGCGTCGGCCGCGAGACGTACGGAACAGGGGCGGGCGTGCCGCCGCGCCGTCACGGCCTGGCGCAGGCGCTGCTTGTCCAGCCGGCCGGGGTGGCCTGCCGGGTCGCCCGTGGTCATTCACCTACTGTAAGGACCATGCCGTTGTTCCGCCGCAAGCGCCCCGAGCCCGTCGCGCCCGAGCCGGAGCCGCTCTGTCTCCCGGTCGAGCCGCCCGAGCCCGACGCCGACGGTCGTCGCAGCCTGGCCGACCACCGCGACTTCGTGCTCGAGCTGGTGCAGCCGCTGCTGCCGTTCGGCGTGGCGCTGCTGGATGCCGTCGGTCTGCAGGTCGCCGAGGCGATCCGCTCCGACGTCGACCTGCCGGGTTTCGACAACTCGGCCATGGACGGGTACGCGGTGCGCGCTCATGACATCCGCACGGCGTCGCCCGACAAGCCGGTCACGCTCCCGGTGGACGGTGTGGTCGCGGCCGGCGACGTCTCCGGCGCGCTGCCGAAGGGGACGGCACGCAAGATCATGACCGGCGCCCCGGTGCCGGCCGGTGCCGACACCGTCGTGCCGTACGAGCAGACCGATCGGGGCGAGGAGCAGGTCGCCATCACCGTGCCGCTGCTCGCGGGCCAGAACGTGCGGTACCGCGGGTCAGACATCACCGACGGTGACCTCCTGGTCGAGGCGGGCACCACGCTCGGGGTCCGTCACGTCGGTCTGCTCGCGGCGGCCGGGGTGGACAAGGTCCTCGTCCGCCCCCGGCCCCGCGTCGTGGTGATCGCCACCGGCAGCGAGCTCGTCGAGCCGGGCACGGACCTCGCCGAGGGCGAGCTCTACGACTCGAACTCGTACATGGTGGCCGCCGCCGCGAAGGCGGCCGGCGCCCAGGTGTGGCGCGTCGGGCACGTGGGCGACGACCCCGGCGCCGTCCGCGACCTGATCGTCGACCAGCTGATCCGGGCGGACCTGATCGTCACCACCGGTGGCGTCAGCGAGGGCGACTACGACGTGGTGAAGGAGGCGGTGCCCCGGCTGGGCCCGTGCGACTTCACGAAGGTGGCCATGCAGCCCGGCAAGCCGCAGGGCGTCGGCCTGATCGGCGACGACGAGGTGCCGATCATCATGCTGCCCGGCAACCCCGTCAGCTCGTACGTCTCGTTCGAGGCCTTCGTGCGCCCCGCCATCCGCAAGCTGATGGGGGCCACCCCGTACGTCCGTCAGGCCGTCGAGGCCACCGCCACCACCGGGATCGCCTCCCGGGCAGGCATCCTCCAGCTGGCGCGCGGTCGCGTCGAGACCACGGAGCAGGGCCGCATGGTGACGCCGTCCGGCAGCCACTCCTCGCACCTGGTGGGTGAGCTGGCGAAGGCCAACGCCCTGCTGCTGCTGGAGCCCGAGACCGAGTTCCTCGCCGCCGGTGACCAGGTCAAGGTCTGGCTGCTCGACGAGTAGCGGTTCCACCCCGGGTCGCGGGGTGGTTAGGTGTCACCCATGACCGGCCACGACGCAGCGACGCCGTTCCCGCACCTCACGCAGTCCGGCGACGCGCGGATGGTCGACGTGTCCGGCAAGGAGACCACCACCCGGGAGGCGGAGGCGGTGGGCCGGGTGCTGCTCAGCCCTGACTGCGTACGCGCCCTGCGTGACGACACCCTGCCCAAGGGTGACGCCCTGGCCGTGGCACGCATCGCCGGCATCCAGGGCGCGAAGCTGACCCCGACGATCATCCCGCTCTGTCACCCCTTGATGATCAGCAAGGTCGACCTCGAGGTGACGGTCACCGACGAGGGGTGCGACATCCGCTCCCGCGTGCGGGTCACCGGGCAGACCGGTGTGGAGATGGAGGCGCTCACGGCCGTCTCCTGCGCGGCACTGGCCCTGATCGACATGGTGAAGGCGGTCGACAAGAACGCGCGCATCACCGACGTACGGGTGGTGGCGAAGTCCGGCGGACGCTCCGGCGACTGGCGCGACGAGTCATGAGCCTGGGGCGTGCCGTCGTGGTGACGGCGTCGGACCGGGCGGCGGCAGGGGAGTACGAGGACCGCTCCGGCCTCCTCGCCGCGACGGGTCTTGCTGACCTCGGGTTCGAGGTGGGGGACCCCGTCGTGGTTCCCGACGGTGACCCGGTGGGCGTCGCGATCCAGGAGGCCGTGGCCGGTGGGGCCGCGGTCGTGGTCACCACCGGCGGCACCGGGCTCGGCCCGCGCGACCGGACGCCCGAGGTCACCCGTCCACTGCTGGACATCGAGCTCCCTCAGCTGGCCGCGGCGCTCGTCGCGTACGGGACCGCGCACGGCGTGCCCACGGCGGTGCTGAGCCGTGGCCTCTGCGGTGTGGCGGGGCGCACGCTGGTGGTCAACCTGCCCGGATCGACCGGCGGCGTCCGCGACGGGCTGGCCGTGCTGGCCGAGGTGCTGCCGCATGCGGTCGCCCAGCTGCACGGCCAGGGTCATGGCTGAACGACCCGACCTGCCCGCGGAGCCGGGCTGGCCGGCCACCGCGTCGTTCAGAGGCGTGCGGCTGGCGCCGTTCCGTCGGCGCGACCTCGGTGCCTGGCGGGAGGTGCGGGAGCGCAACCGTGGCTGGCTGTCACGGTGGGACGCGACCCACCCGCCGGGGTCGCGGTGGCCCGTGAGGTCGTACGCCGGCATGGTCGCCGGGAACGGTCGCGAAGCCAGGGCGGGGCGGATGCTGCCCTGGCTGGTCTGGCTCGACCGGCCAGGCCAGCGCGGGGTGATGGCGGGGCAGCTGACGGTGAGCGGGATCACGTACGGTGCGGCGCAGTGGGCGTCGCTCGGGTACTGGGTCGACCAGCGGTGGGCCGGGCGCGGGATCATGCCCACCGCCGTGGCCCTGGCCACCGACTACTGCCTGCAGACCCTCGGGTTGCACCGGGTGGAGATCAACGTGCGTCCGGAGAACCTGCCGTCGCTGCGGGTGGTGGAGAAGCTCGGGTTCCGCTACGAGGGCAGGCGACCGCGGTTCCTGCACATCGACGGTGACTGGCGCGACCACGAGTGCTTCGCGCTGCATGCGGAGGAGGTGCCCGACGGTGTCTGCCGGAGGCTGCCTCCAGACGTGCCCCGCCTGGTCTCCTGACCCGGCTGAGCGGGCCGGTGCAGTGGCCGACAACCGGTACGCGCTGCAGAAACTGGGGTGCTCGGGGGTGCGTCACCGGCTACGGTCGCTGCGTGACCGAGAGAGCCGACCCTCCTGCCCACGGCCCCGAGCTCGCCCAGCTGCGCGCGTGGCTGGACTTCCACCGCGACACCTTGCGGCGAAAGTGTGCGGGGCTCACCCAGGCGCAGCTGTCGCAGCCGCTCGTCGGGGAACTGACGCTCGGCGGCCTGATGAAGCACCTTGCCGGGGTGGAGGACACCTGGTTCTCGGTGGTCCTGCTCGGCAACGAGGACGCCGACGTCTGGCAGGCCGGCGACTGGGAGGCCGACCCGGACTGGGACCTCCACAGCGCCAAGGACGACACCCCCGAGGAGCTGCGGCGGACCTTCGACGAGGCGGTGGCCGCGAGCGATCGCATCCTCGACGAGGTCGACGGCGATCTCGACCGGAGGGCCGTACGCGAGCGCCACGGCGAGACCCATGACCTGCGCTGGATCATGCTGCACATGATCGAGGAGTACGCGCGGCACAACGGTCATGCCGACCTGATCCGGGAGTCCGTGGACGGGGCGACGGGGGAGTGATCGCACCATCTGTCACACCCGTTTCGGTCCCGGCGGCGCGCCTTCGCTGAGAACAGGCTGAACGGGCCGTACCGTCACCTGCCATGGGGACAACAGGCCTGATCTTCGGCGCGCTCGCCGCGGCGTGGCTGGCCTACCTCGTGCCGTGGTTCGTGAGCCAGCGTCACCAGGCCACGCCAGTCACCGACGACGCGACCCTGGCCTTCACGCAGGACGCGAAGCTGCTGCAGTCGGGGGAGGTCGAGCTGGGCCCAGACCCCGATCTGGAGGTCTCCACCGAGCTGACCCGCCGCGCCGCCAAGCGCGAGATCGCCGTGTCGGCGGTCGTGGCTGCCGCCCGTCGCCGGCGCGTGCTGCTGGTGCTGCTCGTCGTGGTCACCGTCCTCGGGATCACGACGGCCCTGGGGCGTACGCCCTGGTGGGCCGTCGCCGGCGCTGGCGCGCTGCTGGTGGCGTGGCTGGCCGTGGCGCGGGTGAGCGTGGCGCGGATGCACCGCCGGCTCGATCGCCAGGTCGCTCTGCTCGACCTGGGCGATGACGAGGCCACGGTCGTGATCCGGGTGAGCGAGGGGCCCGAGCTGCCGGCGGCGGAGGGTCACGAGCACTCCGTGGAGATCAGCGGCCCCATCCTGGCCATGGACCTGCGGGAGCCGATCCCGGTCGCGCCCACCACGTACGTGTCGCGGCCGCTGGCGCAGCGGACCGTCCGGACGATCGATCTCTCCGCCCCGGCCGCGCCGCCGCGTGCGGTGCCGGTGACCGCCGACGACGGGCTGCTCGAGGAGACCGAGCAGCGCAAGGCGGTCGGCGAGTAGCCCTGGCCTGCGAGCGTCTGGGCTGAGCGACGGCCAGGTGCGCGGGGTGCGGGGCGTGTACGGCGTGGTGAGGTGACCGGTCGCCTGGGCTCGCGAGATCGCCCAGGCGTGGTTTCGACTCGCGCCACCCTCGCAAGCTCGGCTGGTGCTCGCTCAACCGACGTCGGGTGGCGCCTGCTCCGCCGTGGCTCCGCCCGGCTCCGTCTGGGCGGCCCGGATGTGGTAGCGTGGCTCCTCGCTAGGGGCTATGGCGCAGTTGGTAGCGCGTCTCGTTCGCATCGAGAAGGTCAGGGGTTCAAATCCCCTTAGCTCCACACCAGTCACCACGGCAGCGAACCCTGCCCCGCTCAGCGGGGCGGGGTTCGATGCATTTCACGCCGCAGCGGCACAGCCCAGGAGCCGTGGCGCGGTACGGCTGCCGCGCCACGGCCAGCGGGTCTACTTGTGGAGCGAGAAGGCCAGCGGCTGGCCTCCGAGGCCGCGGACGTCGGCGCGCACCAGCAGGTCCTTGCCCTGGCGGACGAGGGTGACGCGGCTGGTGTCCTTGACCCGCGTGAACGGGGCCTTCGGCAGCACCACCTCCACGACGCTGCCGGTCTGGGTGGGGTCGGACAGCGAGATCCGGGACATGCCCGGCGTCTGCCGGATCACCAGCGAGGCGGGCTGGTCGACGCGATACCCGGCGTACGTGCCGGGCCGCCACACGTTCATCGCCACCAGGTTGGCGTAGCTCAGCGTCTGCGCCTCCGGGGTGTTGACGAGCACCGCGTTCGCGCCAGCGCGGCGGTGCGGTCGGGGCCGGCATTCGGGATCACGGCGTACGCGTACGTGGCGCCGCCGGTGATGCGCAGGGTGGCGTACTGACAGGTGATGGTCGTGTCGGGGGACGCGGTGCGGTTGCGCCGCCAGGAGCCGGTCCGCGGCGCCACGTCGGCGGTCACGGACGGGGCGTCGAGCAGCACATACCCGCCCACGCCCTCCAGGTGCGCCCAGCGCGCCACTCCCGTACGTGACGTGGTCGCCGACCCGTCCACGAGCAGCTGGCGCGGGACCGTACCCAGGTTGCGGTGCTCGACCGTGGTGACGACGCTGCCAGCCGACCCGGTGCGCAGGTCGCTGCCCAGCGCCACGTACATCTCCGGCGTGAAGAACCACGTCTTGCGTGCCGTCAGCCCCGTGCCGCCCGGGCCGATGAGGTGCTGCCCGACCAGGGCGACGTCCTCGAAGACCGTGCCGCCGGTCCACTCGTTCTTGGGCGTGACGGCCCCCCACTCACCCTCGACCTTGGGCGGCAGCGGCGTCGTGTCGACGGTCGTGCCCACGGGCGCCCACAGGTCCGAGGTCGCCCAGAAGTTGTCGTCGAAGTGCCCGTCGTCGGTCGGCAGGTAGAGGTACGTCATCCCCTGGCTGGTCTGGTAGCCGAGGTTGTTCTCGCCGTTGCCGCACTCGTACCAGGCGATCCGGTTCGAGCACATGGCCACGCAGGAGGCCCAGTCGGCACCGCGGTAGACCAGGCGGTCCATCGCCGGGAACAGCCGTGCGCCGGTGCCCTCGGGGATCGCCACGGTGTCGGAGGCGAGCAGGTCCTTCACGAGCGCGAGCCGGGGGATCGAGGTCGTGGTGAGGATCGTCGCGGCGCTGTTGCGCTGGATCCAGCCGAGGCACAACCCACGCCAGCGGGCGGCGGTGGTCGCGTCGACGGCCTGCGCCAGCCGCAGTGTCGCCTCGATGAAGATGTTGCCGTCGTCGATGCTGCGCTCGGTCTCGCGCGAGACGGCGCGCCCGCGGACGGCGTCTATCATCTGCCCGTCGTACATGAAGGGCGCGAACGAGTCCTCGACCGAGCGGGTGATGGTGACCCGGGTGGGGTCGGTGATGTCGGCCGGGCTGCCCGCCACCAGGGCGAACAGCAGCGACAGGCCGTTGAGGAGCACGAGCCCGTACGTGCCGCTGTAGCCGATCGTCGAGTGCTGCAGGAAGGAGCCGTCGGCGTAGAACCCGTTGCCGCTGCTCACGATCTGCCACGTGTCGCTGAGGCCGGCGATCGCGTGCTGCAGGCGCGGGCCGTCGTGGCCGACGATCGAGCGCACGATCACGGCCTGGCACAGATCGACGCGGTTCGCGCCGTCGGAGGCGATGCGACCGCCGGGGCGCTCGACCGGGTACTGCTGCCACGGGTCCGGCACGTAGTAGTCGATGGCGGCGCAGCCGGCCGCGATGTCGGCCTCGGTCATCTGCGGCGCCAGGATCGCCATCACGGTGGCGAGCGAGCGGGTGATGCCGATCTCCCAGTTCCACCAGTTGCCGTACTCGGTGCGGCCCGGGTGGTACGCGATCGCGCCCGCGTGCCGCACGCCGGCCAGCGTGGCGTCGAGCAGGGCGCTGGAGCCCTGGTAGCGCGACCCCGGCGTCACGTAGGCGGTGGCCATCTGCTGGAACCGCACGTACGAGGCCCGCAGCTGCACGTCGTCGGTGAACTTCTGGTCGCTGAAGTAACGGTCGGCTCCCGGCTGCACCAGCCCGAGCGCGGTGGTCACGGCGCGGTCGGCGGTGGCAGTCGCGCGCTGGAAGTCCGGGTCGCTCGGCACGACGAGGTTGCGGCCGGTGGCGAGGTCCACCCAGCGCTCCCTCAACGTCTCGAACTCCGCGTCTGTCGGGGTCGCGGCCACGGCGCGCTCGGTGTAGGCGGTGCCGAGGGCGCCCACGACGGCGGTGGCGGCCGTGGTGGCGAGCAGGGTGCGGCGGGAGACAGTCATCGGTTCTCTCTCGCTGGGGGTACGCAGGGCAGCAGGCCTTCGGCCGTGAAAGCGCTGTCCCGGCGATTCAACCTGCCGCCCAGTCCTCCGTCAAGGGGTGATGCTGACCAGCGCCGACGCCCCACCCATCCGGTGGTTGCCGCTGACCTCTCGCGAGACGTCACCGGGTGGACCGTCTACCCGCGCCGGACGTCACCCATCAAAGGCGTGTCGCCACCGCACCTCGGGCGGGGTGCCGTGGGCGTGCGCCGCTGCCGCGTGCGAATGCCTGCGGCTCGCCTACAGCCACTTGCGCAGCTGCTCCCGGTTATACGTGTGGTCGCGGGCCACCTGGGTCGGGTCGGTGCTCGCGGTGGGCATCAGGTCCTGCTCGACGACCAGCCACCCGTCGTACCCGGAGGCCAGCACCTGCTTCATGAGCGCGGCCACGTCGAGGTCGCCGTGGCCGAACGGGACGAAGGCCCCCCCGGTCCAGACGTCGACCATCGAGCCGCTGCGCGCGACGACCTGGCGCAGCACCTCCATCCGGACGTCCTTCAGGTGCAGGTGGTTGATCCGGTGCCCCCACTGGGTCCAGCCCTCGAGCACGTCGCCCCCGCCGAGCAGCAGGTGACCGGAGTCGAACGTCAGGCCGACATCCGTGCGCTCCAGCAGCTCGTCGATCTCCTCGGGGGTCTCGATGAAGGTGCCGGCGTGGTGGTGGAAGGTCGGCTCCAGCCCGGCGGCGCGGACGCGCTCGGTCGCGGTCTGCAGGTTGCGGCAGAACCTGCCCCACCCCGCCTCGTCGAGCATGTGACCGGCGCCGCCGCCGGGGTTGGCCTTGCGGAGCTGGTCGCCGGAGTCTGCCAGCGTCGGCAGCGGAGCCTTGGACGGACCGGACTCCAGGGCGGGGACGAAGACGCTGGCCAGCGCCTCGTCGAGCCGGGGGAGGGCGGCCGCGAACGCCTCGTCGTCGGAGAACGGCAGGTCGACCCAGCCGCCGGCCAGCTCCAGCCCGTGGGCCTGGAGACGCGCGAGCAGGTCGGCGCCGGTGCCCAGGAACCCGACGGGTCCCATGTCCACCCCGGCGTACCCGGTCTCCTGCAGCACGCCACAGACCTCGTCAGCGGTCGGCAGCCGTACGGCAGGGTCGTCAGGGGTCAGCTCGAAGACACCGAAGCTGACAGGGGCCCCGGCCACGATGATGCTCATGCCACTCCTCGGTCGCGATCTGGGGTGACGCTAGCAGCGGCGGGCGCGGTCTGCAGGACGGGGCCAGCGCCGGCTCGTATCGTCGCCGTCATGCCCCACCCGATCATGTTCGAGGATGACGACCCGCACCTGCTCCGGCTGCGCGAGATCGCGCTGGCCTATCCCGGCGCGGGGGAGCGGGTGGGCCACGGCCGGCCGACGTTCCACACGGCGAAGGTGTTCGCGTACTACGGCGGGTCGGTCAAGGTCGACGGCACGTACGAGCAGCACGACCACAGCCTGCTCTTCCTGCCCGACGAGGGGGAACGTACGGCGCTGGAGCAGGACCCCCGGGTGTACAGACCGGCGTACCTCGGCCCTTCGGGCTGGCTGGGGCTGGACCTCGACGCGGACACCGACTGGGGCGAGGTGGCCGAGCTGGTCGACGCCTCGTACAGGCGGACGGCCGGCAAGCGGCTGATCGCGCAGCTCGACAGGGAGGCGTCCGCGCCGTGGGCCTGAGACAGGAGCTTCCCAGAGGCGCGCCAGCCGCGGAGCCGGCTCGCCCGTGGTCCCAGCCTTCTTGCCGGCCGGGGAGCGGAGCGAAGGCCTCCTGCCGTGGCGGCTGGCGAGCACCCGGCCGGGGGGCTCAGCGTGAGGCCAGCATCCCGTCGACGACCGATCGCACCCGGTTCGCGGGGATCGCGAAGCCGATGCCGATGTTGCCGGAGGCGGAGCTGAGGGCCGCGATCGAGAAGTTGATGCCGACCAGCTGACCGTCGGCGTCGACCAGGGCGCCGCCGGAGCTCCCGGGGTTGATGGCGGCGCTGGTCTGGATCGCGGTGATGGTGGTGGACCCCTGCTGCGTGGACTCCACGACGGGCCGGTCCAGCGCGCTCACCACACCCGTGGTCACGGTCTCCGAGAGCCCGAGCGGGTTGCCGACCGCCATCACCTGGTCCCCGACACGTACGGTCGTCGAGTCGGCGACCTGGATCGGCACCAGACCTCGGGGTGGGTCGGTGATCTGCAGCATGGCAAGGTCGTTCGCCGGGTCGGTGGCGACGACGGTGGCAGGCAGCGTCGTCCCGTCCTGGAGGGTCACGGTGATGGTGGCCGAGGCGCCGAGCGCGGTCGCGACGTGGTTGTTGGTGACCACGTGGCCCTGCGCGTCCCAGATCACCCCGGACCCCTCACCCTTGCCGGAGCGGCCGCTCACGGTGACCGAGACGCTGCTGGGGAGCACAGCTGCCGCGGTGCGCGCCCAGTCGACGGCGGTGGTCGGGCCCTGGACCACCTGGGTGACGGCCGTGGCGGTCGGCACCTGGGTGTGCAGCACGTACGCCGCCCCGCCCGCGCCGCCACCCGTCGCGAGCGCGAACGCGGCCGCCAGGGACGCGAGCCGGCCCGCGACCCTCCGCCGGGGCCTGGTGGTCGTCGGGGTCGACGCCGGCTGAGCGCCGGGCGTGGAGAACGGCACGGATCCGGCCCCCCTGACGCCGGTCTGCTCGGCGGGGTGCTGACCGATGGCGTACGGGCCGGCCGGCTGCCCCGTCGGGGCGTACGCGGGGACCGGTTCCTGGGCCGCGGGAGGGATGTACGCGCGGGGGGTGAGTCCCGGCGCCTGCTGGGGAACCTGCTGGGGCTGCCAGGTGGGCTGCTGCTGGGTCATGGTGGGCCTCCCGTCTCGGTGCCCGGGTCTCCGGGCGACGACCTCAGACAACCCCTGCGCGCTGGCTCCGGGCTGGCCGCTCCCTGTGGGGCCGCTGTGACTCTCGACGGCTGGCAGAACTGCCGAGGCACCGTTGGACGCGCAAGCGGGCAGCGGGCTGGCCGGCCGACGAGTGCTGGGCTCCTCGCCGGCCGGCTCGGAGTCAGTCGACCGTCACCTTCGTGGTGTCGACGTTCACCGTCACCTCGGTGGTGCTGCTGCCGCCGCCCTTGGCGATGTCGAACTGGTAGGCGCGGAACCCGTCGTCGTACTCGAGCTTCCACTCGCGTACCGGGCCGTCTACCTGCGCCGTGGCGAGCTTCATGGCCTCGTCCAGCGTCATGAGGTCGGAGAGGTCGATCGCCTTCTCCTGGTCGCTGGTGCTGTCGGACTCGTCCTTGACGACGGACCCGTTGATCCCGTCGACGACGACATTGTGGTCCTGGCCGTCCTTGAGGATCTTCACGTCCCAGGTGGTCCCAGGTGTACGCGCCGACGGTCGAGGAGTGGTCCAGCTCGACGGCATGGAGGATCCCGCCGGAGCCGACCTTCTTGGTGGCGATGTCGATCGCCTCGGCAGCCGTGACCTTGAGCTGCTGGGTGCGCAGGTCGAGGTCTCCCTTGGCCGGCTGAGTGGTGATGACCTGCTTGTTGCTGCTGTTGCCCTGGTTCGTCGGCTGGCTGGAAGTCTGCCCGCCGGTCGCCGCACCCGTGGACGGCTGGCTCGAGGTCTGAGGCCCGCGTACGGCGGCGAGGCCCGGTGACGGGCCGTTCCCGCGACCCTACGTCAGCGCGATCGAACCTCGACCTGAGCACACCCCCGCGTGCCTGACGCCAGCGTCGCAAGGGCCTTTGTACGATGCACGCCGTCGTCGAGTCGGGGGGGAACGTTCATGACAGCTCAGCTCAGCGGAGGTGACCAGACCTTCGTGCTGGGCCTCGCCCAGGTCTTGGGGCAGTTCCCCGACGGCGGCCACGTCGTCATCCGTGCTGCCGACGGCGGTGCCCAGGTGACCCTGGACTCCACCGGTCAGGGTGGCATCGACATCCGCGTCACCGCTCCGAGGCAGCTCTCCGACGTCGAGATGGACGCCATGCGCAGTCTTGGCTGGGCCGACCCGGACGACGAGATCCCGGTCTGGCAGCAGCTCGCCCGCGCCGACGAGGCCGACCGGCACATCAACCAGGTGGCAGCGTTCATCTACGCCACCTTTGCGGTGGTCGACCACGTCACCAGCGAGGACCTCACCTACGAGGCCTGGATCGGCAACCCCGAGCACCGCGTCAGCCTGTCCGCGCTGGGTCTGCGCAAGAGCGCTGACTCGTAGGCGAAGCAGCCGGCCAACGGTCGCTGCGAGCGTCCTCAGTCGCTCAGGTAGCTCACTCGCGTCGTCTCCTCCGCCCAGCGCCACAGCCTCTCGCCGACGGCAGGGTCTTGAGAGGGGCGTGACGACGAGGCGATGCCGGGTCGCCCCGGTAGCCGCCCAGCCGCGACGGCCCGACGAAGACCCCGCTCGGCAGCCCGGGGACCGTGGCGGCGCACGGCAGGGGTCTGCGCCGACGGGCACCGGCACGGACATCAGCAGATTGGCCAGGCGCATCACGGCCGCCTGCGCTCCTGAGACCTGCAGGGTCTGCAGGTCCGTGTCGGCGTACCCCGGGTGGGCGGCGACGCTGGTCGTCTCGGGCAGCTGCGTCTGGCCCTGGCCATCACCGGCTACAAGCTCGAGGTCGGCCGGCTCCTGCCCGACGGCGCGGCCGGTGACGAACGGTTGCTCACGGCCCCGGGGGAGGAACCGGACCGACCCCAGGTAGGGGGACGCGCACAACACATCCCGCGGCGCTGACCCAGGTACGGCGCACGTGGTCTGAGCGAGCCGCGCCCGCTGTACGCGACATGGGCACGCGTCACGGCACCTGGTCAGAGCTTCCGCAGCGCCGGCCGGCGGACCGTGAACCCCCCAGCCCACCGAAGGCGCCGACGGCCTCATGAGCTGCCAGGGGGTCGGTCTCGGAGAGGCCCTCGCCGGTCTGCTCCCCCCACGTCGGCTCCCCCCGTCGTGGCGTCACGCCCCGGGTAGCCGCGGGCGTGCCCGACGACGACCCGTGCGGTGCCACAGCCCGGAGCAGCCGCGGCGGGGTGAGCCGGCCAGGTGCAGGTCGATCACGCCCGCCGCAGCCATCAGTGCCTGGATCGTGACCGGCCCGACGTGCACGAACCCGCGGTGTCGGAGTGCGCCCGCGAGCCGCTCCGACTCAGGCGAGACCGACGGCACGTCCTCGGCCGCCCTGGGGACCGGCGTCTGGGCGGGTTGGGCAGACCAGACCAGCTCGGCCAGGCCGCCATCGGATCGCAGGCCGACCGTCGCCTGGGCGTTCGTGATCGCTGCCCGGATCTTGCGCTCGTTACGGATGACGTCGTCGGCCGCGAGGATGCGCCGCACGTCCTCCTCGCCGTACGCCGCCACCACGTCAGGCTCGAACCCCTCGAACGCGCGGCGCAGCCCCTCGCGGCGCCGCAGCACGAGCCGCCAGGACAGCCCCACCACGAACCCCTCCAGGGCCACCAGCTCGTACAGGCCCCGCTCGTTGACGACCGGCACACCCCACTCGGTGTCGTAGTACTCCTCGCAGAGCGCGTCCCCGCGCGCCCAGCCCGGCCGCTCGAAGCCGCCCGGTGCCTCCATGAGTGCTGTCATGTTCCCGACCATGGGGCCCGGCGTCAGCATGGTTCAGCTGTCCACAGGCGGCAGGGCCAGCACCTGATGTCGCTCCGGCCTGTGGACAACATCCCCCGCACGGGGCGCACGCCGTGGTCTCGCGGCCCCGAGGCCGTACGCGCCCCGGCACCACCTGACGCCTGGCTGCGGCGTCAGGTCACGCGCACCCCGCACCGCGGCTGGCGGCGCGCCCGGGTCAGCGGGTGCGCAGGTCGACCGTACGGCCCTCACGCGTCGCGTACACGGCCACGGCGGTGATGACGAAGGCCACCACGTACGCGATCGCGATGGGGGTGATCGACTGGTAGCGGCGCATCAGCTCGGCAGCGAGCAGTGGGGTGAACCCGGCCCCCAGCGTGGAGGCGGTCTGATAGGCCAGCGAGGTGCCCGTGTAGCGCACGGAGGTCGGGAAGAGCTCCGACAGGAACGCCGTGTACGGCCCGAACAGAGCCCCCTGCATGATCGCCTGCCCGGCGATGATGGCCAGGGCGGTGCCCCACACCGTGCCGGTGTTGAGGGCAGCGAGCAGCGGGAACGCCAGCACCGCCCCGACGGCGCAGGCGGTCAGCATCACCCCACGCCGGCCGACCCGGTCGGAGATCCAGGCCGCGAAGGCCATCACGACGAACATCCCGATGGGCGCCCACGCCTTGATGTCGAGGATCGCGGTCTGCGGCACCTTGAGCGCCGTGGCGCGCTGCACGGCCCAGACCGACATGAAGCCCTGGGTCGCGAAGCCGGCCAGCCCGGCCAGGATGCCGAGGGCGAGCGGGCGCCAGTGCTTGGTGAAGACGTCCGCCGCGGGCGTCCGCCGAGCCTCCGAGGTCTCCTGCAGCTCGCGGAACAGGGGCGTCTCGCTTACCTGGAGCCTGACTAGCATGCCCACCGCCAGCAGCACGATCGACAGCAGGAACGGCACCCGCCAGCCCCAGGAGAGGAAGGCCTCCGGCGAGAGCGACCTGCTGAACAGCCCCATCACGAACGCGGCGAGGAAGGAGCCGGCAGGGCCGCCGAGGTTGGCGAACGAGGCGGCGAACCCTCGCCGGTGACCGGGGGCGTGCTCCACCGCGACCAGCACGGCCCCGCCGATCTCGCCGCCGAGCCCGATCCCCTGGAGCACCCGGAGCACCAGGAGCAGGATCGGTGCCGCGACCCCGAAGGAGCGCTGGTCTGGCAGCAGACCGATGCCGACGGAGGCGAGCCCCATCATGAGCATGGTGATGACGAGCACCGCCTTGCGGCCGACGGTGTCGCCGAGCTGCCCGAAGAGCCATCCGCCGATCGGCCGGGCGAGGTAGCCGGTGGCGAACGTCGCGAAGCCAGCGACCGAGGCCATCCCCTCGCTCATGTTGGCGAAGAACACCTTGTTGAAGACCAGGCTGGTCGCCAGGGCGTACAGGAGGAAGTCGTAGAACTCGATCGCCGACCCCATGAAGCTCGAGAAGAGGATGCGCCGCATCTGGGGGGTGTTCATCGAGGTCTCGGTCACAGGGGGGATGGTTGCGCTCGGCACGGGCGCAGACGTTAGCCAATCCAGGCGCGGCCTCAGGACACCCGCCCGCGCCGCGAGACCGCCTCAGACGCTGGCCGTCACGCTCTCCCTGCCCGGGCGAGTCGCAAGGATGCCGTACGCCCCAGGGAGCCGGGCGCGCTTCACGTCGCGTCAGGCTCCTCGTAGTTGCCGGGCGCCGCGTAGATGAGGTTCGCACCCGCGACGTCTCGCAGGTGGGCCGGGGCGATGGCCCGGGCGAGGTGGTAGAGCACCACGGTCACGATCGTGCCCAGCGCGATCCCGCCCAGGGAGAACTCGGGGGAGAAGGTGAGCGAGACGCCGCCGATGCCGATGATGATGCCGGCGGCCAGCGGCACCAGGTTCACCGGGTTGCCGAAGTCGACGTTGTTCTCCTTCCAGATCTTCGCGCCGAGCAGGCCGATCATCCCGTAGAGCACGACCGTGATCCCGCCCAGCACCCCGCCCGGGGTCGCCGACACGACGGCGCCGAACTTCGGCGACAACCCGAACACGATCGCGACAGCGGCCGCCACCACGTACGCGGCCGTCGAGTACACCCGCGTTGCCGCCATCACGCCGATGTTCTCGGCGTACGTCGTCGTCGGCCCAGCGCCGACCGCGGTCGCCAGCACCGAGGCGCCGCCGTCGGCGGCGATCGCACGCCCCATGTACGCATCCAGCGGCTCGCGCGTCATCTCGGCCACAGCCTTCACGTGGCCGGTGTTCTCGGCGATCAGGGCGATCACGACCGGCAGGGCGACCAGGGCGAACGCCACGTTGAAGCTCGGCAGGTGCCAGCCCACCACGTTGGTGGCGGCGCCCAGCTTCCAGCTGGCGAGGTCGGTCGCCGGCGGCAGGCCGAACCACGGTGCCGCGGCCACCCCGCTCCAGTCGACGCGCAGGTGCTCGGTCACCTTGCCGACGGCGGGGGAGAAGGACGTGATGGGCCCGGCAACCCGGTCGAGCAGGTACGACACCGCGTACCCGATGATCAGCGACAGGAAGATGGCGATCCGACTCACGAAGCCGCGGGCCCCCACGCTCAGCCCCACCACCACGAGCATGACGAGGAGCGCGACCCACTGGTCCTGCGGCCAGTAGGTGCCGGCGACGACGGGGGCCAGGTTGAACCCGATCAGCATCACCACGGCTCCCGTCACTGCCGGTGGCAGCACCCGATGGATGACGCCCGACCCCATGAAGTGGATGATCAGGCCGACGACGAACAGGGCCAGGCCGGTCACCAGAAGGGCGCCCGTGACGTGGGAGGGGTTGCCGCCGGCGGCATAGATGGCGGTGGCGACGCCGGTGAAGGAGGCCGACGAGCCCAGGTAGCTGGGCACCCGGTGCTTCACCACGAACAGGAACACCAGCGTCGCGATGCCGCTCATCATCACCGCGAGCTGCGGATTGAGGCCCATCAGCAGCGGGAACACGAAGGTGGCGCCGAACATCGCGACCACGTGCTGGGCGCCGAGGCCGACGGTCTTGCCCCAGCCCAGCCGTTCGGTGGGCCCGACCACGGCTCCTGGTTCGAGGGTGCCGTTGCCGTGCAGGGTCCAGAGCGTCATGTGGGGTCCTTTCCGCCGGAGATCCTAGGGGTCGTCCACCGTTCCCGCTGATTCCCAGACGAGGGCGGAGGTCCAGGGCGTGGCACACCTCACGTCGCGCGAGCGCCAGCCCTCACGCGGGTGACACGCACGTCGAAGGGGGCCCACGTCGCAGACTCCCAGAACGACGGCGGGGCCGGTGGTCTCC
>ERZ501016.55-NODE-55-length-56557-cov-7.983735_pt1 | contig 56557 bp, 53 predicted proteins | sample MGYA00248889_ERZ501016 | MGnify/ENA primary metagenome ERZ501016 (study PRJEB25958, sample SAMN03398594) | human skin metagenome | study: EMG produced TPA metagenomics assembly of the Human Skin Microbiome Metagenome (human skin metagenome) data set. | reverse complement strand
ACGCTCTTCCGATCTGCGCGCAGCGAACGCGCCCGCGCCCGCGCCGCGGCTTCGGACCGCGCCAGCGCCGCGCGACGCTGCGTCAGCTCCTCGGCGCGAAGGTTGGCGAGGTTGAGCGCGCGATCCTGCGCCGCCACCAGCTGCCGCCGCTCCGCCAGCGCCGCTTCCAGCACCGCTGTGCGGGCGCGCACCTGGGGCAGCAGCCCGTCGAGCAGAGCCCGCGCGTGGATCATCTCCCCCACCGTGGCGGGCGCGGCGAGCAGGCTTGCAGGCGGGCGGCGGGAGAGGAGTTGCAGCGCGGCCATCAGCTCGCTGAGCGGCGCCTCCGCCTCGGCGATGCGGCGGCGGCTCTCCGCCACCCGCGCGCGGGCTTCGGCGACCTGCGATCGGGCCGCCAAGAGCCTCGCCTCCGATGCCTGGATGGCGCTGGCGAGCGCGGCGAGACGCGCGCGATCGGCCTCGGCGCTGTCACGCGCAGCCTCGGCCTGCTGCCCCAGGCGCGCAGCAGCGACGTCGGCGGCGCGCGCCTGACGTTCCGCCTCCCCGCGAGCCGAGCGCTGCGCCGCAAGCTCGGCGCTGAGCGCGTCGCCCAGCGGCGTCCGCACCACGTTCTCGACCGCCGGAGCAGGGGCGGCGGCGCGGCTCCACCAAGCGAACGCGCCCGCGATCATCAGCGTGGCTGCGAGCGCGATCAGGCCGAGGCGCGCGGCGGTGCTCATGCGCGGTGGTAGGGGTGGCCGGAGAGGATCGCCGCGCTGCGCCACAGCTGCTCGGCGAGCATCGCGCGGGCGAGCATGTGTGGCCATGTCATCCGCCCCAGTGACAGCAGCCCGTCCGCGCCGGCGCGCTCCGCATCGCTGAACCCGTCGTCGCGGCCGAGCACGAACCGCAGCGTCGCGACCCCATCGTCGCGCCAACGCCCAATGCGTCCTGCGAGGCCTGCGCTGTCGAGCAACTCCCCACGCTCGTCGAGCAGCATCGTGCGGCTACGCGGCGGCGCGGGCGGGATCGCCTTTCCGGTCATCGGCAGTTCGATGACCTCCGCCTCCCACGGCAGGCGGGCGAGGTAGCGGTCGACGATGGCGGCTTCAGGATCGCGTCCGATCCGGCCATGCGCGATGATCTGGACGCGCACGTTCGGTCGGCCCGGCGGCGCGGTTCAGGCCGGGGCGGCGCTGGCTCGCGCGGGCGCGGTGGCCCCGCTCGCGGCGTCGCCCCACATCCGCTCGAGATTGTAGAAGCTGCGCACTTCGGGGCGGAAAATATGCACGATCACGTCATTGGCGTCGATCAGCACCCAGTCGGCGGCGGGCAGCCCTTCGATCCGCGCGTTGCCGAAGCCTTCGTCCTTCATCCGCCGCGCGATCTTGTCCGCCATCGCCGCGACGTGCCGGGTCGAGCGCCCGGAGGCGATGACCATATGGTCCGCAATCGCGCTCACCCCGGCGAGCGGGATCGAAACGACCTCGATCGCCTGATCCTCGTCGAGCTGGTGCATGATGAGCTGGTGCAGCGGGTCGCTGTCGAGCGGGCGCACAGGCGCGGCAGGCGTCACAAATTCTCCGTGGAAAGCGCGGGGGTTGTCCCCGCGGGAAAGAGCGGTCGGTGCGTCACCGGGTCATGGCTGAGCCGCAGCGGTTCATGTTGCGCCCAGTCGGGTTGCGCCGCGCGGATGGCGCTCGCCGAGCGCGTGTCCGCGGGAAAACGCAGCAGAACGATGGCAGGAAGGCTCCAGTCGGTCCACTCCAAGGCGCAAGTGGCGGGGCGTTCGTAGCGTCCCAGCCAGCCCATCGCGACCGCCGCGCGGGCCGGGGCATCATATCCGGGCCGCGCGATCACCGCAATCGGCATCTCCCGCGCGATCCCGCGCCAGTCGCGCCACAGGTGCAACTGGGCGAGATTGTCCGCGCCCATCAGCCACATGAAGCGTCGCTTGGGGTAGCGCCGCTTGAGCGCGCGCAGCGTGTCGATGGTGTAGCGGGTGCCGAGCTCGCGCTCGATCGCAGTCGGACGAATGCGCGAGCCGCGAGCCACGCGATGCGCCGCAGCCAGCCGCCGCTCGATGGGCGCCATCCCCGCCTTTGGCTTGAGCGGATTGCCTGGCGACACAAGCCACCAAACCTCATCCAGCCCCAGCGCCGCGATAGCCGCAAGGCTGATCGCGCGATGCCCGCCATGCGCCGGATTGAAACTACCGCCGAGGAGTCCGGTGCGCGTCAGGGGCGTGGCTCATTACTGGTCGGCATCGCCTGGATCATAGCTCTTGCGCGATGCACGCAAAGGCGCAAATCTTTCGCGCAGGGGGGGCGTCATGCCGAATGCACTGCGAATAATCCTCGCGCTGCTCGCAGGAGCGATCGTCGCGATCCTCGTCGTCGCCGGGGTCGAATATGCCGGGCACGCCACCGCTCAACCAGATGCCGCATGGGTCGTCGCCGCGTTCGCGCCCGGCTTTGGGGCGCTCGTCGGCGGTGTGCTCGCGATCCTGCTGGCGCGGTGGCGTTACGCCGGCTGGGTGCTGGCCGTCATCCTCGCCGCGCTCGCCGCCATTAACTTGATGAGCTTTGCGCATCCGCAGTGGTTCGCGCCGGTGGTCGGCATCGCGCTGGTGATCGGCGGGTGGTTGGCGACACGGATCGGGCTACGCACGAGCGCTCCGAGATGAGCGCCGATGCGCCATTCAACACGCTCGCCGCACTGCTGCGCCCTTATGCCGGGCGGATGCAGGTGAAACGCGACGACGCGCAGGAACTCTATCTCGAAGAAACTCGGTCGGGGACCAAACCGCAGCTGTTCGCAGCGGTGCAGATCAAGAAGAGCTATGTCGCGCTTCACGTGTTCGCGTTGTATCTTCACCCTGAATGGGTAGCGGACCTGTCCGAACCGCTGCGCAAACGGATGCAGGGCAAGAGCTGCTTCAACTTCCGCCCGAGCGACGACATACCCGTCGCCGAACTCACGGCGTTGCTCGAACGAGCGGAAATAGCGCTGGGATAAGGCCGTCCGGTCGTAACTAAACCACCCGCTCGGCCACCAGACTCTCCACCACTGCGGGATCGGCCAGCGTCGATGTATCGCTGAGCGCGGCGGCGCTGACCTCTCCCTCCGCGATCTTGCGCAGGATGCGGCGCATGATCTTGCCCGAGCGGGTCTTGGGGAGCGACGGCGCGAACTGGATCGCGTCGGGGGTGGCGATCGGGCCGATTTCGCGGCGCACCCATTGCGTCAGCTCGCCGCGCAGCTCCTCGGAAGGCGCGTCGCTCGCGTTCAAGGTCACATAGGCATAGATGCCCTGGCCCTTGATGTCGTGCGGCATGCCGACAACTGCGGCTTCGGCGACTTTGGGATGCGCGACCAGCGCGCTTTCGACCTCAGCCGTGCCCATGCGATGGCCGGAGACGTTGATCACGTCATCGACGCGGCCGGTGATCCAGTAATAGCCGTCGGCATCGCGTCGGCACCCGTCACCGGTGAAGTAACGCCCCGGGTACGTGCTGAAATAGGTCTGGAAAAACCGCGCATGGTCGCCCCACACGGTGCGCATCTGCCCCGGCCAGCTCTTGGCAATACAGAGGTTGCCCTCGCACGCGCCTTCCAGCTCGCGTCCGTCGCTGTCGACGATCTGCGGCACCACGCCGAACAGCGGCTTGGTGGCAGAGCCGGGCTTGAGGTCGGTCGCGCCCGGCAGCGGAGAGATCATCGCGCCGCCGGTTTCGGTCTGCCACCAGGTATCGACGATTGGGCAGCGCCCTTCGCCGACGACGCGGTGATACCATTCCCACGCCTCCGGGTTGATCGGCTCCCCCACCGAGCCCAGAAGCCGCAGCGAGGACCGCACCGTGTTCTTCACCCACGCATCCCCCTCCCGCATCAGCGCGCGCAGAGCGGTGGGGGCGGCGTAGAAAATCTCGACCTGATGCTTGTCGATGACCTCCCAGAAGCGGCTGGGGGTGGGATGGTTGGGCACCCCTTCGAACATCAAAGTCGTCGCCCCGTTGGCGAGCGCGCCGTAGACGACATAGCTGTGCCCGGTGACCCAGCCCACGTCGGCCGCGCACCAGAACACCTCGCCCTCGCGATAGTCGAAGACGTAGCGGTGGGTCATCGACACCCAGGTGAGATAGCCGCCGCTGCTATGCAGCACCCCCTTGGGCTTACCCGTCGAGCCCGAGGTATAGAGGATAAACAGCGGGTCCTCCGCCGCCATCGGCTCCGCCGGGCAGTCGGGCGAGGCCGCCGCGACGAGCTGCGCGTAGGGAAGGTCGCGCCCCTCCTCCATCGCCACGTCCGCGCCGGTGCGCGCGACGACGATGACGTGCTCGACGCTTGGGCACTGGGGCAGCGCCTCGTCGACATTGGCCTTGAGCGGCACGCGTTTGCCGCCGCGCAGCCCTTCGTCTGCGGTGATGATGAGGCGGCTGTCGCAGTCCTGAATGCGCCCGGCGAGCGCCTCTGGGGAGAAGCCGCCGAACACCACCGAATGGATCGCCCCGATCCGCGCGCAGGCGAGCATGGCCACCGCCGCCTCCGGGATCATGGGAAGGTAGATGGTGACACGGTCGCCCTTGGCGATGCCCAGCGCGCGCATCGCGCTCCCCAGACGGCAGACGCGGTCGTGGAGGTCGCGGTAGCTGATCCGCGCGCTTTCCGACGGATCGTCGCCCTCCCAGATGATCGCGGTCGCATCGCCGCGTTCGGTAAGATGTCGGTCGAGGCAGTTGGCCGCGACGTTGAGCACGCCATCCTCGAACCAGCGAATGCGGAAGTCGGCTTCGTCGAAGCTGCAGTCGCCCGCCTTCGTCGGCGGCGTCATCCATTCGAGGTGCATCGCCTCGCGCAGCCAGAAGCGCGTCGGATCTTTCGCCACTTCCTCGCACATCCGATCGCGCGCGCCTGCGTCGATCATCGCCCGCTCCGCCCACTTGGCGGGCACCGGATAGACATGCTCTTCAAACATGCGCGGCTCCCCCTTCAGCAAGAGATTGCCGCAGGCTGAGCTGGTTGTGAAGGGGAGCGGGGTCCGGACGTGTCCCTCCCCTATAAGGGGAGGTGGCTTCGCGTGAGCGAGGTCGGAGGGGTGACACGCGTCGAGACGGGCGCGAGCACGAGACGGCGACGCCCCTCCGTCAGCCTGCGGCTGCCACCTCCCCCTTGCAGGGGAGGCAAGAGACCGCGGTTGCCACACGTCGCCGCGTCGCTAAGTCACGCACCATGCCGTTCGTCCGCAAAGCCCTCCGCGCTCTCGTCTGGGGTGTCGCGTGGCTCGTCATCGTGGCTGGCCTCGCCCTCACGATCATCCCGCAAGCGCTCGACCGCATCTATTACGAGGGGCCGCTGAGCGGGCATTTCGACGGCGAGCGTTTCTTCAATCCGGGTGGCGACGACACCTTCCGCATGCCCGCCGGCCGATCGCGCGGGGGGTTTTTGCTGCGCTGGCTGACCGGCAGCGAGGATCGTCCCGCCTGGCCCGAGCGGGTCGCGGTCACGCCAGGTTACGGCGATACCGCACTCGTCGCCTGTCCGGCGCAGGAGCGCACCCCGGCGGAACCCTGGGCACGCTGCAACGCGGGCGAGCTCGACCGCCAAGCGATGAGCGTTACCTGGGTCGGCCACGCGACGGCGCTGGTGCAGACCGCGGGCTTCGCCATGCTCACCGATCCGATCTGGTCGGACGTCGCCGGGCGCTGGGGCATCGGCCCGCGGCGCGTCGCTGCGCCGGGGGTGCGGATCGAGGATCTGCCGCGCATCGACCTCATCGTCATCAGCCACAACCACTATGACCACATGGACCTCGATACGCTGCGGCGGCTGTGGGAGCGTGACCGGCCGCTGATCGTCACCGGCCTTGGTAACGACACCATCCTGGCCAAGGCGGGCATCCCCTCCCGCGGGCTCGACTGGGGCGGAGTCGCCGAACACCCCAAGGGCGTGCGCGTGCGGGTCGAGCGAAACCATCATTGGGGCAGCCGCTGGGGCACCGACCGCAACCGCGCGCTGTGGTCCGCCTTCACCGTCGATACGGCCGCCGGGCGCGTCTATTTCGCTGGCGACACTGGCATCGGCGACGGGCGCTGGCCGGGCGAGGCCGTCGCCGACGGAGTGCCTGTCCGGCTCGCCATCCTGCCGATCGGCGCGTTCCGCTTCGCGCCGGAGATGATGGGCACCGGCAGCCACATCGGCCCGGAGGATGCGATCCGCGTGTGGGACCGGCTCGGCCGTCCGCCGACGCTGCCGATCCACTGGGGCACCTTTCGCCTTTCCAACGAAGCCTACGCGACGCCGCCGCGCATGCTGGCTGCGCTGCAGGCCTGCCTCGGCAACCAGCGCGAGATTTTTGCAGCCAAGACGATCGGAGCGACGTGGCGGGTTCCGGGCGTAGGGGCGCGCGATGCTGTGGTGGACGAGGCGCGCCTCAGCGAATGCGCCCGCACTCCTGCCGTGACGGCGCTTCCCTGACGCGCACGAACTTTTTCTTGGCGTGCCCTTGAAGCGAATCTGCCTTCGCCTATTTCAGGGGAGTGCGGGCCGGGCCCCTCTGGCACGGCGGTGACCTCCTCCCCCCCTTGGTCGCCGCGGTGTGATGTCGGTTCGTATCGGGACTGCCGCGTTTTCGGACGCGCGACGCCCGAGGGTCCGGCGTAGATACCCTCCCTCCCCCCAACTACGCCGGACCCACCTCGGGTGGTGACCCGCCGTGCCTTCCAGCGCGGCGGGTTCAGTTTCGTGACCTCAACCTTTGCGCCGAGGGGCGAGACATGGATCTTTGGGCAAATTTCGCGGGGACGCCGATCATCTTCTGGATCGGCTTTCTCGTGCTGGTGGTGGTGCTGACCGCATTCGATCTCGGCCTGCTGCACCGCAAGGACCGGGAGATGGGGATCGCCGAATCCCTCAAGCTCTCCGCCTTCTACATCTCGATCGCGCTGCTGTTCGGGGTGTGGGTGTGGATGGAGCGTGGGCCCGAGCTGGGCATGGCCTATTACACGGGCTTCTTCATCGAAAAGGCGCTGTCGATCGACAATGTCTTCGTCATCAGCCTGATCTTCACCTATTTCGCGATCCCGCGCATGTATCAATATCGCGCGCTATTGTGGGGGATCATCGCGGTCATCGTCCTGCGCGGCATCATGATTGCTGCGGGTGCAGCGCTGGTGCAGCAATATTACTGGGTACTCTACATTTTCGCGGCGTTCCTCGTGTTCACCGGCATCAAGATGCTATTCGCCGGCGATCAGGAGATGGACGTTTCCAAGAATCCGGTGGTGAGGTTCCTCTCGCGCCGGCTCAACGTGACGCCGGAGCTGCACGGGCAGAAGTTCATCGTCCGCGTGCCCGATGCAAAGACGGGCAAGCTGGTGCGCGCGGTGACGCCGTTGTTCTTGGCGCTGGTGGTCATCAACCTCGCCGACCTCGTGTTCGCGGTCGATTCGGTGCCGGCGATATTTGCGATCACCACCGACACCTTCGTCGTCTACACCTCGAACATCATGGCGATTTTGGGGCTGCGCGCGCTCTATTTCGCGCTCGCGGCGATGATCCACCGCTTCCACTACCTCAAATATGCGCTCGCGCTGGTGCTGGTGTTCATCGGGTCGAAGATCTTCATCTCCGACTTCCTGCTCGGCGGGGAGAAGTTCCCGACGCTGATCAGCCTTGGCGTGACCTTTGGCCTGATCCTCGGCGGGGTGCTGTTCTCGCTGTGGAAGACGCGCGGGGAGGAGGAGCCCGACTGGCCCGCCTGAACGCTCAGCCCAGCACCGCACGCATGCGGTGCAGGTAACGGGCGAGCGTATCGATCTCGACGTTGACCGCGCTCCCGACTCGCCAGTCGGCGAGCGTGGTCACGTCCCAGCTGTGCGGGATGATGTTGAGTTCGATCACCGCCGCGCCGCCGGGTTCGTCGCCGACCGCGTTGACGGTCAGCGACACCCCGTCGAGCGCGATCGACCCCTTGGGCGCGACGTAGGGGGAAAGGTCGGCGGGCACCCGCAGCGCCACGCGGTGGCTGTCGCCGACCGGCTCCACCGCCACCACCTCCCCCACGCCGTCGACATGGCCCGAGACGATGTGCCCGCCGAGCTCGTCGCCGACGCGGAGCGATCGTTCGATGTTGAGGCGGCGGCCCGCCGCCCACATGCCCGGCGCGGTGCGTGAGAGCGTTTCCTGGCTGACATCGACCGCGAACCAGTCGGCGCCCTTCTCGACAACCGTCAGGCAGGTGCCAGAACAGGCGATCGACGCGCCGATGGCGACCGTGTCGAGCGGCTGCGTGACGCCGATCACCAGCCGCAGGTCGCCGCGATGCTCGGCTTCGCGGATGATGCCGATGTCGGTGACGATGCCGGTAAACATTCGCGTGGCGCTCCTAGTCTGCGGCGCGTTGGTAGAGTTCCATGCGGTCCGCGCCAAGCTGCCGCGTTTCGCACAGCCGCCAGCGCCCATGCACAGCGACAAGGTCGGTGATGCCGAGGTCGCCCACTCCGGGTAGCGCATCGCCGCCCAGCACCACCGGCGCGCGGTAGAGCAGCAGCCGGTCGACGAGCCCCGCGCGCAGGAATGAAGCGGCGGCGCCCGCTCCGCCCTCCATCAGCAGGTCGTTCACCCCCTCGAGCGAAGCGATCGCGTCCGGCGCGTCGATGACCCGCCACCCCGCCGCCCCCGGTGGCGCGGGCCGCGAACTCAGCAGGATGCGCTGCGGCGCGCGCGCCTCAAGTCCAGGCAGGCGCACGTCGAGCCGCGGCGCATCTGCCTCGAACGTGCCGCGCCCGACGAGGATCGCGTCCATCTCCGCGCGCAGCCGATGCGCATGCGCGCGCGCTCCGTCGCCGGTGATCCAGCGGCTCTCCCCGCTCGCCAGCGCGATACGCCCGTCGAGACTGGTCGCGAGTTTCAGCGTCACCCGCGGTCGGCTGAACGCGACGCGCGTCAGGAACCCGCCCAGCGCCTCGCGCGCTTCCCCGCTCGCGACGTCGGTGTCGATCGCCACTCCTACTCCTCGCAGCCGGGCGATCCCCTGCCCGTCGGTGCGCGGGTCTGGGTCGGCGAGCGAGACGACCACGCGCGCAACCCCCGCGGCGATCAGACTGTCGGCGCAGCATGGCCCGCGCTCGCTGACATGCGCACATGGTTCGAGCGTGACGTAAGCGGTTCCCCCGCGCGCCTGCTCCCCCGCCTGGCGGAGCGCCATCGCTTCGGCATGGGGGCGGCCGCCCGGCTGCGTCCAGCCGCGCCCGACGACCCGCCCGTCGCGAACGATCACGCATCCGACCGCGGGGTTGGCGCCCGTCGTGCTCAGCCCGCGCCGCCCGAGCGCCACCGCCGAGCGCATCCAGCGCGCGTCCTCCTCCGCGCGGTTCACCGCCGGGTTGCGGGGGGCGTGGACGCGGGTGCCTGTCGCCGGGGAAGCGGCGGCGGCGCCGCATCGCCGCGCGCCTGCGCCGCGTCGTTTTCGGCGATCAGCCGCTCGATCTCCGCGCGCGCTTCGTCGAATTCGGCGTCCGCCTGCGCCTGGCTGTAGTCCTGCCCGATCGCTTTGCCGACCGCACCATAGGCGGCGCGGCGCTTGCGGTTCGCCTCATTGTCGGCGAGCGCGCGGTTGAGCCAGTCGCGCCGCACGTCGAATTCGCTGCGATCGGCGCGCCAATTCTCGAAGTAGACCAGCCGCGGCCCCTCGTCCTTGGGCACTTCGGTGCGAAAAATGCCCCACATCACCAGCCCGGCGATGGTGATCGACAGCCCAAGCAGCGGCCAGCGATGCGGGCGATCGGTGCGGATATACGCGATGAGGTCGCGCACGCCGCCCGCCACATCGGAGGGCCGCCGCCGCGCGCCGAACACGTCGTTCAATTCATCCGCCATAGCGACGACGATAGGGGCGCACGTCGGTTTTTGCGAGAGGGCGGCGAGCCCGTTAGAAGCGCGCGCATGATCCACATCTCCCGCGCCGCCACCATCGCCCTCGCCTCCGCTGCCGCGCTGACGCTCAGCGCCTGCGCTGGGGGGAGCGCATCAGCGCCGCCCGCCCGCCCGACGGCCGGAGTTCCGCCACGCACGGGGGAACGCCCCGCGACCAACTTCCACCGCACCCCCGTCGTCCCCACCGCACGCGGCAGCGCGAGCGGGCTCGCGGGAGCCGATGCCGCATCGCTCACCGCGAGCTTTGGCACGCCGCGCATCGACGTGAACGACGGGCCGGCGCGCAAACTCCAGTGGGTGGGGCAGAGCTGCGTGCTCGACGCCTACCTCTACCCGCAGCGGGAGGGTGCGGCGCCGACGGTCACCCATGCCGATGCACGCACGCGCGAAGGGGCGGACGCGGACGTCGCGAGCTGCGTCGCGGCGCTGCGTCGCCGCTAAACTCGGCGCCTGCCTGTCAGCGGTGAGGCGCGGTCATCGTCGCCCACACGGGCAGATGATCGCTCGCGCGCGAGGCGGTGGCGCTGTGGTGGACCCCGCACGCTTCGGCGCTCAGCCCGCCACAGTGGACGATGCGGTCGAGCATGGCCACCGGGCGCCGCGTGTGAAAGCTGCGCCCCGGCGCCAGCACCTCATGCCCACGCGCGGCGAATTCGCGCAGCGCTCCCCCATCGGGCGACCATTCGTTGAGGTCGCCCATCATCACCGTCGGCAGCGGCGGCACACACTCGTCGCAATGCGCCAGGATCGCGCGCACCTGCTGGCGGCGGCGGATACCGGACAGGTCGAGGTGCATGGCGACGACCCGCAGGACCAGCCCGCGCACCTCGACATCGACGGAGATCGCCCCGCGCGGCTCCACCGTCGGGATCGGCACGATGCGCGTCGCGAGCACCTTGACCCCGCGCCTCACCAGCACAGCATTGCCGTGCCAGCCGATGCTGTCGGGGCGTGTGTCGAGCTGAACGGGGACGTAGCGCCCGTGATTGTCGATCATGTCGATCGGCAGCGCGCTCGCCCGGCGACCGAAGCGGCGATCCGCCTCCTGCAGGGCGACCACGTCGGCGTCGATTTCGTGCAGCACGGTGAGGATGCGTTCGGGGTCGCGCTTGCGGTCGAGCCCGATCGCCTTGTGGATGTTGTAGCTGGCGACCTTGACCGAGGCGCCGGACTTGGCGCGCGTCATCAAAAGGCGGCACCCGTGGCCACGGCCTCCGCCTCGCCCGGGCGGTCGGCCCGCCCGAGCGCCGCGTTGCGATGCGGGAAGCGGCCGAAGCGGTCGATCACGTCGTAGTGGCGCTGCGCATAGTCGGCATATTCCGCATTGCCGAGCGCGCCGAACAGCCGCAGCGATTCGCGCTGATCCTCTATATCCTCGCTATGTTCGAAGGGGAGGTAGAGGAACAGGCGTTCGTCCGGACTGCGCTCGCGATCGAGGCCCCGGTCCACGACCGCCCGCGCGATGGCGAGCGCATGTTCATCAGTGGCGAACGCTTCAGCCGTGCCGCGGTGAATATTGCGCGGTGCCTGATCGAACAGGATGATCGCCGCGAGCGCCGTGTCGGCATCGCTCGTGAAATGCTCGGGCGGGAGGTGTCGCAGCCCCTCGCGCCACGGGCCGAGGGTGGCCGCGACCTCCGTGTCGAACGCCTCGCCGCCGTTGAACCAGTGCTGCGCGCCATGACGCTCGAACCAGAAATCGAGCGTCCGCCGCACCCAGTCCGCGGGCGGCGGGGGAGGGAGGGCGTCATCCTCGCGCGTGTCGCCCGGCTCGGTCATGCGGCGGTTCCCCCTACGGTCATCGCGTCGATCAGCAGAGTCGGTTGCCCGACGCCCGCGGGAACGCCCTGCCCGCCCTTGCCGCACATGCCAATGCCTTCATCGAAGGCGAGGTCGTTGCCGATGCCGATCACCCGCGTCAGCACCTCCGGCCCGTCGCCGGTCAGAGTCGCGCCGCGGATGGGGTGGACGAGCCGGCCATTCTCGACCTTCCACGCCTGCGTGCAGCTAAAGGTGAAGCGGCCCGAGACGATGTCGACCTGCCCGCCGCCGAAGCTGGTGCAATAGATGCCGTCCTTGACGCGGCTTAGCAGTTCGGCCGGATCATCCTCGCCGCCGCGCATATAGGTGTTGGTCATGCGCGGCATCGGCGCGTGGGCAAAGCTTTCGCGGCGGCCGTTGCCCGTCGGCGCCATGCCCATCAGCCGCGCATTCTGCCGGTCCTGCATATAGCCGACGAGGATGCCGTCTTCGATCAGCACCGTCTCCCCCGTGGGGGTGCCTTCATCGTCGATGCTGAGCGACCCGCGCCGCGCACCCGCGACGGGGGAGAGAAGCGAGCCGTCGTCGATCACGCTCACGCCGCTAGCGGCAACGCGTGTGCCCAGTCGCCCGGCGAAGGCGCTCGTCCCTTTCCGGTTGAAATCGCCCTCGAGGCCATGGCCCACCGCTTCGTGCAGCAGGATGCCAGGCCAGCCGGGGCCGAGCAGCACGGTCGTGGTGCCCGCGGGCGCGGGCTTTGCATCCAGGTTATGCAGCGCCTGCGCCAGCGCCGTGTCGATGCCGCGCTGCCAGGTGGCGGGATCGAGGAGGTCGTCCGCCTGCCGCCGCCCGCCGATGCCGAAGCTGCCGCTCTCCCGTCGACCGTTCGCTTCGGCAACGATGTTGATGTTGAGCCGCACCAGCGGGCGCACATCCTGGGTGCGCGTGCCGTCGGCGCGGACGATGCCGACCACGCTCCAGCTGGTCGACAGGCTGACGCTGACCTGCACCACGCGCGGGTCGCGCGCGCGCGCGGCGGCGTCGATCTGCTGGCACAGCGCCACCTTCTCAGCGAAGCCCGGCGCGTCGAGCGGGGACGCATCGTCGTAGAGGCGGGCGTTGGTGGCGCGCGGCGGCGGCGCGGGATCGTCGCGGCGGGGCTCGATCAGCCGCAGCGATTCGCCCGCGCGGCGGATGGCGGCGGCGTCGATGCGGTTGGCGTGGGCGAAACCGGTCTGCTCCCCCGACACGGCGCGCAACCCGAACCCCGCATCGGTCGAACGGTCAGCCGTCGTCAGCCGCCCGTCGTCAAAGCCGAGCGTCTCGCTCTCATGGTGGGCGAGGTAGAGTTCGCCATCCTCCGCCGCGCCGATCGCCGCGAGGGTCAGCGCCAGCGCTTCGTCAGGGTCGAGCGCGCCGTCGGGAAACAGGAGTGTGGTGGGGTCAACCGGCTTGGTCATGCGCGCGGATATGGCGTCGCACGCCGCCGCGCACCAGCCCCTCCGCCTCCCGCGTTAGAGCCCGGCCGCGTCGCCGACGTCGCGACCCTCGCCCGCGCGGGCATTGTCCGCGGGCCCGCCGACAAGGATGAACCGGCGGTCGCAATAGCCGCAGTCGACATGGCCGATGTCGGGGTCGATCTGCAGCCAGACGCGCGGATGGCCGAGCGCGGTTCCGGCGACGTCGCTCGCCCCCATGCAGGACACGCGGAGATGGTCGGTGCGGGTGATTTCGGGCGCGTTATGCATCGCTCGTTCGGCTAGCAAACACCCGCCGCGCCAGCAACATCGGCGTGCGGCGCGAGGCTAGTTGTAATTGAGCGTGACGGTGAAGGTGCCCACATAATCCCCCGGCGCCTGGTTGGCCCCGACGTTGAGCGTTCCGCCCACCACAAAGCTGAAGGCGCCGTTGCGCGACGAAATGGTGAAGACCCGCGGCACGGTCGACAGCGGGGTCTCCGGGTTGGCGGCCATCAGCATGTTGGTGACGGTCATCGTCCCGCCGCGCCCGTTGGTGAGCGTGATCGTGTTCGATCCGCTCGATATGGTGACGGTGCGCAGATAAGTGCCCCAGCCGACGAACATGGCGGGGCTGACGGTTCCGCCGATCAGCGTCGGGGGGGTGCCCGGCACGGGTCTCGTCGGTGTCCCTGCGGGTATCACCGTGCGCGAGCCGTCGGGGTCGAGCACCACCTGCCCCGGTGCCGTGCCTGCGATGATCTGCCCGAAGTGCATGTCGCGGGTTTTCATGAACGACAGCGGGCGAAGCACGCGCGCGTTGCCGGTGCCGGTGGCGCGATTGGTCGGCGGCGCCGTCTGCGCCTCCGCAGCACTCGCCGCGCACGCCATCCACGCCGCGCCAAGCAGCGCTACGGCGCGCACACGGCGCGACCTCCGTCGGGCAAAAAGAAGGCTGGTCCCCTCCACGCCCGGAGCATTGCCGCACGAACCAACAAATTTGCTTTCCCCTTTGTGGTAAATGCGATGTTTACGTCCCCGCCGTTGCGCGGCGGCGCGGTTGCGTTAGGGGTGACGGTCATGGACTCCGCGCAGCACGCGGCGATCGAACTGCGGTCGCTTTCCAAGACATATAGCGGCGGCAAGCAGGCGCTCGACGACGTCACGCTGACCGTGCCGCAGGGCAGCATCTACGGGCTGCTCGGCCCCAATGGCGCGGGCAAATCGACGCTCATCAACATCCTCTCGGGGATGGTGATGAAGAGCGGCGGGAGCGCGCGCATCTGGGGGTTCGACATCGACGAACACCCGCGCAATGCCAAAGCGTCGATCGGCGTCGTGCCGCAAGAGATCGTCTTCGATCCCTTCTTCACGCCATTCGAGACGCTGGAGCTGGTCGGCGGCCTCTACGGCGTCCCCAAGGCGGAGCGCCGGTCGATGGACCTGCTCCGCGCGGTCGGGCTGGAGGACAAGGCCAACGCTTATGCGCGCACCCTGTCAGGCGGCATGAAGCGCCGCTTGCTGGTCGCCAAGGCGCTGGTCCATGCGCCGCCGATCGTGGTGCTCGACGAACCGACCGCCGGAGTCGACATCGACCTGCGCCGCCAGCTGTGGGACTATGTGAAGCGCCTCAACAATGAGGGCGTGACGATCGTCCTGACGACGCATTATCTCGAAGAGGCGGAGCAGCTGTGTGACCGCATCGCGATCATCAATCACGGTCGCCTGATCGCTGACAAACCGACGCGCGAACTGGTCGGCATGGCGCGCGAAAAGGTGGTGGTGCTTACGCTCGAGGAAGGGGCAACCGTTGCGCTGCCCGATGTCGGGTCGTTCGAAAAGGTCGAACAGACCGGCGAGCGCGAGCTGACCGTCACCTACAACAAGGACCACGCCAACGCGGGCGACGTGCTCGCCATCGCCCAGTCGGCGGGGCTGAAGGTGGTCGACGTCTCCACGCGCGAGGCGGATTTGGAGGACGTGTTCCTCGGGCTCACGCGCGCGGCGTAACGACTGGCACCCCAACACTCACGTGCCCCTGCGAAGGCAGGGGCCCATCTCCCGCGCTTTCGATCACTGCCGAACCTGACGCCGATAGCATGTGATGGGCCCCTGCCTCCGCAGGGGCACGGCGAGTTAGGTCGCGCCCTCACACACAAAAAAAGGGGCACCGCTTTCGCGATGCCCCTCCGACAAACAGCCTGTCGCTACAGCTCAGAGGCGGTTGCGGTTGTTCGGGTCGGTGGGATCGGCGACCCCCGGACGACCCACCGGATCGGTGTGCGTGCGGGTGGTGGTGGTATGGTGATGCTCTTCACGACGCTCGCGACCGAGCAGGCCGGCAAGACCGATCAGGCCAAGCACACCCCACGGAAAGCCGTCGCGGCCTTCACGCGTCGTGGTTTCGGTCGTCCGCGTCGTATCGGCGGTCGTGGTATCCTGCGCCACCGCCGGAGCGGCTGCGAACAGCGCGGCACCGACAGCCGCCATTGCGAGTTTCTTCATGGGCACACCCTCCCTTTGCACGACCGCAGCGGTCGTTACATGATCGAACCGGTTCGCAGGAGGTTGGTTCCGGCGGACAGAGGATTAGTAACCATCCATGACGCATGACGTAGTGATCATCGGGTCGGGCGCGGCGGGACTGACTGCGGCGCTGACGCTGGCGGAAAGGCACCGCGTGCTGGTGCTGGCCAAGGGCGCGCTCAGCGATGGCTCGACCGCCTGGGCGCAGGGCGGGATCGCAGCGGTGCTTGACGCGGGCGACACGTTCGAGAGCCATATCGAGGACACGATGGTCGCCGGCGCGGGGCTCAATCACCGCGACATCGTCGAATTCGTCATCGAAAGCGCGCCCGCGGCGATCGAGCGGCTGGCGGCGCTGGGCGTCCCCTTCAACCCCAGCGGCGCGGGCGAAGGCGTGGCGTTCGGCGAACGCTGGCACCTCACCCGCGAAGGGGGCCATTCGCACCGCCGCATCGTCCACGTCGACGACGCCACCGGCTGGGCGGTGCAGCAGGCGCTGGAGCGCGCGGCGCACGCCAACCCCAACATCACGCTACGCCCGGAAATGGTGGCGATCGACCTCATCACCTCGCGTCATCAGGAGGATTATTCGGGCGCGGGCAATGTCTGGGGCGTCTACGCCTACGACCGCGCGAGCGGTCGGGTGGAGGCGTTCACCGGCCGGGCGACGCTGCTCGCTACCGGCGGAGCAGGCCGCACCTACCTCTTTTCAACGGCGCCGCGCGGGGCGACCGGGGACGGCATCGCCATGGCCTGGCGCGCAGGCGCGCGGGTGGCGAACATGGAATTCATGCAGTTCCACCCAACCTGCCTCTACAACCTCGACGTCAAGAACTTCCTCATCACCGAAGCGGTGCGCGGTGAAGGCGGGCGGCTGATCAACCCCAAGACCGGGCGGCGCTACATGCCCGACTACGACCCGCGTGCGGAGCTTGCCCCGCGCGACATCGTCGCCCGTGCCAACGATGCGGAGATCAAGCGCGACGGACTCGACTACGTTCACCTCGACATCAGCCATCAGCCCCCGGAGTTCGTGAAGGGGCACTTTCCCAATATCTACGAGAAGCTGATCGGGCTCGGCATCGACATCACCAGGGAGCCGATCCCGGTGGTGCCCGCGCAGCACTATACCTGCGGCGGCGTGATGGTGGATCGCAACGGACGCACCGACCTCCCCGGGCTCTACGCTGCGGGCGAATGCACTATGTCGGGGCTGCACGGCGCCAACCGCCTCGCCTCCAACTCTCTGCTCGAATGTTTCGTGTTCGGGGAGGCTGCGGCGCGCGACATTGTGGCGCGATTCGACGAACTACCGCCGCCCCCGCCGGTGCGCGGCTGGGACGAAAGCCGCGTCACCGAACCCGACGAGGAGGTGATCGTCGCGCACAACTGGCGCGAGCTGCGGCGCTTCATGTGGGACTATGTCGGCATCGTCCGCACCACCAAACGACTCGAGCGCGCGATGCACCGCGTCGACCTGCTCAGCCGGGAGGTGGAGGAATATTACGGCAATGTCCGCGTCACCCCCGACCTCATCGAACTGCGCAACCTGGTCGAGGTGGCGCGGCTGATCGTGCGCTCGGCGCTGGCGCGCAAGGAGAGCCGGGGGCTTCACTACACGCTCGATTACCCCGCAATGTCGCCGGTTGCGCAGGATACGGTGCTGACGCCGTAGGGGGGGCAGTATCCCCCCTCCCCATGGGGGGGTGCGCCCTCCTCCCTCCCCTCCCCCTTGTGGGGAGGGGTCGGGGGTGGGGGCCCGCTCGCATCTGCGAGCGAAAGAGGCTCATCGCGGCCTAGCGCTACGAGTCTTCACGAGCCGCAGACGCGGCTCTGCCCCCATCCCTACCCCTCCCCACAAGGGGGAGGAGGAGTCTCAACAAGCACGCAATTCCCGCGTTTTTGGTGTGAACTTAGGGTGAACTTTCGACCTCGCTTCGGGCTTGATCCACGGCCCGGCTTTCCCGAAGCTCCGGGACATCGACGCAGCAAACGGAGGAAGCCGGCGTGGCGCATTGGGGTGATTTGCAGAACCTGATCTACGCCGCAGGCACGCGAGGCATCCTCCCCCGGCTGCCGGTCGATGCGAAGACCCTGCGCGAGCGGGCGGAGGCGGCGATGCCGCCGCACGTCCTCAACTACGTCCAGGGCGGGTGTGGCGACGAACATACGCAGGACGAGAATGTGCGCGCCTTTCGCCGTTGGGGGATGATCCCGCGGATGCTCGTCGACGGCTCGACCCGCGACATGGGGATCGAGCTGTTCGGACGACGCTACGACACCCCGATCTTCATGGCGCCGATCGGGGTCAACGGCATCATGACCCCCGACGGCCATGGCGACCTCCACGCGGCGCGGGCGAGTGTGGCGACGGGCGTTCCGCTGATGGTCTCGACGCTCGGCAACGATTCGCTCGAGCGCGTCGCGGAGGAGCTGAACGGAGCGCCCGCCTTCTTCCAGCTCTACACGCCGCGCGACACGGAGTTTGCCGAAAGCCTGATCGCGCGGGCGGAGGCGGCGGGATATGCGGCGCTGGTGGTGACGCTCGACACCTGGGTGACCGGCTGGCGGCCGCGCGACCTCAACGCCAGCAATTTCCCCCAGCTGCGGGGTGCGGTGCTGGAGAATTACTTCAGCGACCCGGTCTTTCGCGCCAAGCTCGCCAAGCCGCCGCAAGAGGATCTGGCCGCGGCCATCATGCTGTTCGGGCAGATGTTCGGACGCGTGCTGACGTGGGACGACCTCGGCTGGTTGCGGGGTGCGACGAAGCTGCCGATCGTGCTCAAAGGCATCTGCCACCGCGACGACGCGCGCCGCGCGGTCGATGCGGGGATCGACGCCATTTACTGCTCCAACCATGGCGGGCGGCAGGCCAACGGCGGCATCGCCGCAATCGACATGCTGCCGGGCGTGGTGGAGGCGTCGGGCGACACGCCGGTGCTGTTCGACAGCGGGGTGCGATCGGGCACCGACGTCGTCAAGGCGCTCGCGCTCGGTGCCCGCGCGGTTGGCATCGGCCGCCCCTACGCGTGGGGCCTCGCGCTTGAGGGGGCGGAGGGCGCCGCGCATGTCCTGCGCTGCATCCTCGCCGAAGCGGACCTGCTGATGGCCGTCAATGGCATGCCCACAATCGCCGCGGTGCGAGCGGCGGCTGCCACGCCCACCAAAGCTCGATGAGATTGCGTTTCATGCAATCATCATTTTCCCGGTTGCAAGTGAAACCAGACTCGGCATAGTCGCCAGCGGAGAGTTTCGGGAGGGGAGAGCCCGGAAGGTTGGCCGGAGCGCGCTACAGCGCCTCCGGCCTTTTTTTGTGGGGCCGACGCGGCTAGTCGCGGCGCATGATCACGATCCGCGCCGAAGACCTGATCGAGAGCGTCGCCGACGCGCTCCAGTACATCAGCTATTATCATCCGCTCGACTATATCCGGGCGCTTGGCGACGCCTATGTGCGGGAGGAGAGCCCGGCGGCGAAGGACGCGATCGCGCAGATCCTCACCAACAGCCGCATGTGCGCGGAGGGGCACCGCCCGATCTGCCAAGACACCGGCATCGTTACGGTATTCGTGCGCTGGGGGCAGGACTGCCGGCTCGATTCTACTCTGTCGCTACAGCAGGTGGTCGATGAAGGCGTGCGCCGCGCCTACCTTCACCCCGACAACCCGCTGCGCGCGTCGATCCTGGCTGACCCCGCCTTCTCCCGCGTCAACACGCGCGACAATACGCCGTGCGTGCTCCACGTCGAGATGGTGCCCGGCGCGACCGTTTCGATCGACGTCGCGGCAAAGGGCGGCGGCAGTGAGAACAAGTCCAAGTTCAAGATGATGAACCCCAGCGAATCGATCGTCGACTGGGTGGTGGAGACGGTCCCAACGATGGGCGCCGGCTGGTGTCCGCCGGGGATGCTCGGCATCGGCATCGGCGGCACCGCCGAAAAGGCGATGCTGCTCGCCAAGCAGAGCCTGATGGCGCCGATCGACATTGCGGAGCTCAAGGCACGCGGGCCGCGCTCGCCGATCGAGGAGCTGCGCATCGAACTCCACGACCGGGTCAACGCGCTCGGCATCGGCGCGCAGGGGCTCGGCGGCCTCTCGACCGTGCTCGACGTCAAGATTCTCGACTGGCCGACCCACGCCGCGTCGAAGCCGGTGGCGATGATCCCCAACTGCGCGGCGACTCGCCACGCGCATGTGACGCTCGACGGGAGCGGCCCAGCGAAGCTGCCGCTGCCCGACCTTAGCCAGTGGCCCGACGTCGCCTGGGCGCCCGATGCGGCGGCAAAGCGCGTCGACCTCGACACGCTCACCCGTGAGGAGGTGGCGAGCTGGCAGCCGGGCGACCGCCTGCTGCTCAACGGGCGCATGCTCACCGGGCGCGACGCCGCGCACAAGCGCATCCGCGACATGATCAGCCGCGGCGAGCCCCTGCCGGTCGAATTCGCGGGTCGCGTGATCTATTATGTCGGCCCGGTCGACCCGATCGCGGGAGAGGTTGTCGGCCCGGCGGGCCCGACCACCGCCACGCGGATGGACAGCTTTTCCGACATGATGCTCGACCTCGGCCTCCTCGCCAGCGTCGGCAAGGCCGAGCGCGGGCCGACTGCGACGCAGAGCATCGCCGCGCACGGCACGGCCTATCTGATGGCGGTCGGCGGCGCCGCCTACCTCGTCGCGCGGGCGATCACCGAAGCGAAGGTCGTCGCTTTCGCGGACCTCGGCATGGAGGCGATCTACGAATTCGCGGTGCGCGACATGCCAGTAACCGTCGCGGTCGACGCGCGCGGCGGCAACGTTCATGTCACCGCCCCGCAGGTCTGGCGGCAGCGGATTGCGGATATGGCTCCGGCCTGACGCCCTCTCCCCTCGCCGTGGGGGGAGGGTGCCCTAGTATCTCCCCTCCCCCTTGTGGGGAGGGGCCGGGGGGTGGGGGCCGAGCCGCGTCTGCGGCTCGGGAAGGATCGCAGCGCCAAATCGCAAGGAGTCTCTTCCGCTCGCAGACGCGAGCGGGCCCCCACCCCTACCCTCCCCACAAGGGGGAGGGAGTTTGGGGTAGCCGCGTTCGTCAGCCGGCACTTGCACCCGCGCCCCGCCGGAGCCATCCCGGCCGCATGACCCCGCTCCCACCCGACAGCTGGCTTCCGGTCGGCATCGTCTTTGCGCTGGGCGTCGCCAACTTCGCGATGCACCGCTGGGTGCTGGAGAGCGGGGATGCACGGGTGCTCGATGCGCTGGGGCCACTGCGGCGCGCGCTCGGCAGCAACGCGACCTATGTGCTGGAGTATGTGCTGCTCGCGCTGGCGATGGGTGCGGCGACGCGGGCGCCGCTGTTCGCGCCGACGCTCTATGCGGTCTACACCGGGATGAGCGCGCTCACCGTGCTCTGGCTGAAGCGCGGCTAGGCGGGTTGGGATAGCCTGCCGCGGTCAGCGCCGCCTCCTCCGCCGCGCTGAAATCCGAGCGAGCCCCGCTCGTTGCGCCGATCTCGGGCAGGCCGGTAACGATCCACACCACTCCGTCGCGGCGCCGGGGGTCGATGTACATCCCCGCGCGTAGCGAATAGGCCTCACCCGAATGGCCGAGCCGGGTGACGCCGTCCCCGAACGGATCGTCGCGGCACCCCGCTCGCCGCGTCGCCAGCGCGTGCAGCGCGAGCCCGTAACGGCAGAAGAACGCCCCCTCCCCGCCTTCGCCAACGGTGGTGCCGAGGCTGCGCACATCGCGCGGCGAGCGCAGCAGCGCCCGCGCGCTCTCCGGCCGGAGCAGCCGGTCGCCGTCACGCAGCAGCATCTGCCCGATCCGCGCCAGGCCGCGGGCGCTGATGCGCAGGCCCCCTTGCGGCGAAAAGCTGCTGCCGTTGCGCGCCAGACGATAGCGCGAGAGGTCGCAGCTGCCATCGCTCGCGGGGGTGACCGGGCAAGCGGGCAGCGCGCCGCGCAGATCGTCGCGCGCGACCTCCCCCGACGGGCGGTAGAGCGTCTGCGCGCGCGCGGCGGCGGCGGGGGTGCAGCCCGACCAGTTGAAGCAGGCTTCGATGTTGAGCGGCCGAAAGACGAGCCGCTGCATCAGCTGATCGAAGCGTTCGCCGGTCGCCCCCTCCATCGCCGCCGCGACGACGGGGAAGTTGACGTTGGCGTAACGGAAGTCGCCACCGGGCGCGCGGCTCGCCTCCCACGCGGCGGGCTGACGCAGATGCGCCTCGAGGTCGCCGTCGAGCGGCAGGAGATAGCCCGCCCCATCGCTCAACCCCGCGCGGTGCGAGAGCAGCTGGCGCAGCGTGATCGGGCGCGTCGGGTGCGCGGGGTGGCGCAGGGTCCAGCCGAGGTAGCGCGACACATCGGCGTCGAGATCGAGCCGCCGCTGCTCGACCAGCCGCATCACGGCTATGGCAACGGTCAGCTTGGAGATCGAGGCGACGCGCACCAGCGTGTCCGAATCGACCCGCCGGCCACTTGCGTCCGCCGCCCCTTCCGCCAGCCGCGTCTGTTCGGCGCCGGTCGCATCAAAGCCGAGCACCAGCCGCGTCCGCCACGTCGCCGGATCGCTCGCCGCGGGCGCGTGCGGTGGAAACGGGGGCGCGGTCTGCGCGAGCACGGGCGTGGCGAGCATCAGGGCGAGTCCGGCAAAGAGGCGCATCGCCGCTGGATAGGACGCGGCGCCGCTCACCGCCAGTGCCGGTGCCGACACCCGGCTTTGAAGCCCTGTTAACCCTGTTGGCGCTAGCGCGGCGGCGGCGTTAGTATGGGAACCGGCGTGGCGCGGGACGATCGGATCATCGGGGAACGACCCCTCGCTGCGATCGGCGGCGGATCCGCGACGCTGCGCCGTTTCGGTCAGGCGCACGCTGCGAGCGTCGCCCCCTCCCCCCATCGCACCCTCGCGCCCTCGGGCGGCCTTCGCGAGCGTTTGCAGGCCGCGGTGGATGGCCTCGTCTGGGCGCCCGATCTCGGCCAGGACATCGGCTCGCCGCTGTGGTGGCGCGGGATGGCGACATTGGCGTTGCTCGTCACCCTCGCGCTGGCGAGCTGGCCGGGGGTGCGCCCGCTCGCGAGCGATGCAGCCGCGCTGCCGTCATCGGATTGGGCGGCGCAGGAGAGGCTGGCGATCGAGCCGCTCGCGCTCGGCTCCGACACCGGCTCGCGCATGGCACCGACCGACGTCGTGCGCCCGCTGCCCAGCGCGCCCGAACGTCCGCGGGTGGAACTGGTGGCGATGCTGGGGGCGAGCGACGCGCTTCCGCGCGCGCTGCAACGCGCGGGCGTCAACGCCACCGACGCCGCGCAGGCGAGCGCGCTGGTCGCCTCGGCGGTGCCGCTCGCGAACATTCCCGCGGGCACACGCATCGACCTCGTCCTCGGCAAGCGCGATACCGCCCTCACCGCACGCCCGCTCGAGAAGCTGCGCCTGCGCGCGGCACTCGACCTCAAGCTGGTCGTGCGCCGCAGCGGTGCGGCGTTGGCGCTGGAGCGCCAGGCGATCGCGGTTACCGCCGCCCCGCTGCGGTTGCGGGTAGCGGTGGGACCAGGGCTCTACCGCGCCGCGCGCGCCGCCGGCGTGCCACCGAGCGCGATCCAGGAGTGGCTGCGCGCGGTCGATGCCCGCGTGCCGGTGCGCGACCTCACCACCGCCGACGTCGCCGACTTCGTGGTCGAACAACGCCGCGCGGGCACCGGGGAGGTCGAATACGGCGCCCTCCTCTACGCCGGGCTTGACCGCGCGAGCGGGGAGCGTCTGCGCATGGCGCCGTGGAATGTCGGCGGGCAGCGGCAGTGGCTCGAAGCGGGCAATCTCGGCGAGCAGCGCAGCGCCCTTGGCTGGCCGGTCGCGGGGCGCATGACCTCCGCCTTTGGCATGCGGGTGCATCCGATCCTGCGCTTCACGCGCATGCACAGCGGCATCGACATCGGCGCTGCATGGGGATCGCCGGTCTATGCGACCGCTGACGGCGTCGTCGACTGGGCGAGCTATCGCGGCGGATACGGCCGCTATGTCCGCGTCCAGCACGGCGACGGACTCGCCACCGCCTATGCGCATATGAGCGGCATCGCGGTCGGCCAGGGCGCGTTCGTGCGCCGCGGACAGCTGGTCGGCTATGTCGGATCGAGCGGGCTCTCGACCGGTCCGCATCTCCATTACGAGGTCTATCGCAACGGCGTTGCCGTGAACCCGATGGGTGCCAACAGCGTCGTCCGCACGCTGCTCGATGCCGGGCAGCAGGCGGCGTTCCGCGCACGTATCGATGCACTGACGCGGCTGCCGGTGGGCGCGGCGGCGGCGCGCCAAATATAGATTGCGCGAAGGCGCGGCGCGGCTAGGGCGCGATGGCATGAGCGCGTCCGCCCCCCTCGACCTCCCCACCCGCCTGCGCCGCCCGCGCGCCGCTGCGTGGAGCCGGCGGCTGGTCGCCGAAACGCGGCTCGACGCGAGCGACCTCATTTGGCCGCTGTTCCTGTGCGAAGGCGATGCGATCGAGCCGATCGCGACCCTCCCCGGGGTGGAGCGGCAGACCATCGCCACCGTCGTCGAACGTGCGCGGGAGGCGGTGACGCTGGGCATTCCTGCGGTGGCGCTGTTCCCCAACACCCCCGCCAGCGCGCGAAGCGACGACGGCGCCGAAGCGCTCAACCGCGACAATCTCGTCTGCCGGGCGATCCGCGCGATCAAGGATGCGCTTGGCGACGAGATCGGGGTCATCGCCGACGTAGCGCTCGACCCCTACACCAGCCACGGTCAGGACGGGCTGGTCGACGGCGCGGGCGCGGTCATCAACGACGCGACGGTCGAGGTGCTCGCGCGGCAGGCGTGCGTGCTGGCGGCGGCGGGCGCGGACGTCGTCGCACCCTCGGACATGATGGACGGGCGCGTCGCTGCGATCCGCGCTGCGCTCGACACCGAAGGCGCCAGCGGCGTCCAGATCATGAGCTATGCCGCAAAATATGCGAGCACCTTTTACGGCCCGTTCCGCGACGCGGTGGGCTCACGCGGGCGGCTCAAGGGCGACAAGCGCGGCTACCAGATGGACCCCGCCAACGCGCGCGAGGCGCTGCGCGAGGTGGAGCTCGACATCGCAGAGGGCGCCGACAGCGTCATCGTCAAGCCAGGCCTCGCCTATCTCGACATCATCGCGAGGGTCGCGGAAGCGTTCGACGTGCCGGTGTTCGCCTACCAGGTGTCGGGCGAATATGCGATGATCGAGGCCGCCGCCGCCGCGGGCATGGGCGACCGCGAGGCGCTGGTGCTCGAAACGCTCACCGCCTTTCGTCGCGCCGGCGCGCGCGGGGTGTGGACCTACCACGCCCCCCTCGCCGCGCGCTTGCTGAACGGCTGAGGTGGTGCTCGAAACGGCGCGGCTGACCCTCTCCCCCCTGCGCTTGGAGGATAGCGAGCCGCTGCGCGCGGCGCTCGACACGCCCGCAGTCACGCGCTGGCTGGGCGGCGTCGCGGGGCCGGAGAAGTGGGCGGCATTTGTGGAGCGCCACGCAGCTCCCCTCCCCACCTTCACGCTGCGCACGCACGGCGAACCCGAACCGATCGGCCTTATCGGCCTCAATCGGGTGCGCGCGGCAGCGGGTCCGCTGCTCGAGGGGGGCACCGAAATATTCTGGCGCCTCGCCGAAAGCGCTTGGGGTCGCGGCCTCGCGCGTGAGGCGGCGGATGCGGTGATCAACCACGCGTTCGGTGAGCTTGCGCTCGGCGAAGTCGTCGCCTTCACCGTGCCGCAGAACCATGCGTCGTGGGGGCTGATGCAGCGACTGGGCTTCAGGCGCTGGCGAGAGGCGGATTTCGACCATCCGGAGGTCGCCGATCCAGCGATCGTCCGGCATATCGTCTACAGGATCGAGCGGGGGGAATGGCGGCAATGAACGAGGCTGTGGCGGGGGCGAACGCTCCGCACGGAGGGGACTGGGCGCGCCGGATCGCACGCGACCCGCGCTGGCTGTTCACGCTGACCATCTTCACCGGCAGCTTCCTGCTGTTCATGGTGCAGCCGATGGTCGCGCGCATGGCGCTGCCGCGGTTGGGTGGGGCGCCCGCGGTGTGGAACAGCGCGATGCTGGTCTATCAGGCGCTGCTGCTGGCGGGTTACGGCTGGGCCCATTGGCTCGGCCGGTTCACCCCGCGCACGCAGACGCTCGCGCACCTCGGCCTGTTCGCGCTCGGGCTGCTGTTCCTGCCCGTCGGCCTCGCCAACTTCGCGGTTCCGACGGATGGAGAGGTGATTTTCGCCGTGCCGCTGCTGCTGCTCGCATCGGTCGGGCCGCTGCTGATCGCCGTGAGCGCGCAGGCACCGCTGATGCAGCGCTGGTTCGCGGACACCGCCCCCGCCGCCAACCCCTACGCGCTCTACGCCGCCTCCAACCTCGGTAGCTTCGGCGGGCTGATCGCCTACCCGCTGCTGGTCGAGCCACTGCTGCGAGTGAGCGCGCAGAGCATAGGCTGGAGCATTCTCTACCTCGCGCTGCTGGCGCTGGTCGCGCTGTGCGGCTGGGTGACGATCACCGCGCAGTCGAGCGGCGTCAGCGCCGCCGCGCGCGCGCCGATCCATGCGACCCCAGCCGCACGCTCGCCCGCGCCTGCCGCGAGCCGCGTCGCGACGTGGATCCTGCTGTCGATGGTGCCGTCGGGGCTGATGCTGTCGACCACGACGCACCTCACCACCGACATCACGGCGATGCCGCTGATGTGGGCGATCCCGCTCGGGCTGTACCTGCTGAGCTTCACCATCGCCTTCTCGGAGCGGCGCTTCCTCGCCGACCTGCTCACCATGCTGGCCCCGGCGATGCTGCTGCTGGCAGGCGGAATTTCGATGTTCAGCCAGGGAAACGGCGGGCTCGCGCTGGCGGCCTCCGCGCTGCTCATGCTGCTGGCGGTGGCCGTGTCGCTGCACAGCCGCCTCTACGAGCTGCGCCCGGCGAGCGACCGGCTGACCTTTTTCTACCTGATGATGGCGGTCGGCGGCGTGCTCGGTGGCGTGCTGTGCGCCCTCGTTGCGCCGCTGCTGTTCGACTGGGTGTACGAACACCCCATCCTGCTGCTCGCCGCGGCGATGCTGATGCCGATGCCGCCGCTCATCCCCTGGCTCGACTGGCTGCGGCTGGGCGAGGCACCGCGCCGGGCCATACGCCTGCTCTTGATCGCGGCGGCCATCGTCCTCGGCGGACTGCTCGCGCAGGCGTGGACGGGGTATTTCTCCACCACGGAGATCGCGCTCGCGGCCGCGCTGCTGCTGGTCGGGCTGCTCTCGATCGGAATGCGCTGGCCCTTCGTGGTGAGCGTCGCGGCGCTGATGTTCGGCTTCGGCGGGCTGGTGACGCTGCAGGAAACCACGCATCACCTTCGCACGCGGAGCTACTTCGGCATCTACACGGTGCGCGACGACGGCACCGGCGTGCGCACGCTCGCGCACGGAACGACGCTGCACGGACTCCAGTTCGAGCGCCCCGATCTCGCGCGGCAACCGACCAGCTATTACGGGCCGACGAGCGGCGTCGGGCTCGCCTTTGACCGCGCGAGCAAGCTCTACGGTCCCAATGCCCGGCTAGGGGTGGTCGGGCTCGGCACCGGCACGCTCGCCTGCTACGCGCGGCCCGGACAGAGCTTCACCTACTTCGAGATCGACCCGGCAATGGTGCGCATCGCCAGCGGCGATCCCGGCGGGCGAGGGTTCAGCTACCTCCACCGTTGCGCGCCGCAGGCACGGATCGCGCTCGGCGATGCGCGGATCCGGCTGGCAGAGGCGCCTGCGGACAGCATCGACCTCCTCGCCATCGACGCCTTTTCGAGCGACGCGATCCCGCTCCACCTGCTCACGCGTGAGGCGTTCGAGGTGTATGACCGCGCGCTGTCGCCGCGTGGGGTGCTGCTGGTGCACATCTCCAACCGCTTCGTGAACCTCGAACCCGTGCTGCGCGCGCTGGAGCTGCGGCACGGCTGGCACGCGATGCTGCGCATGGACAATCCCGACGAGCAGGACCTGGCCCTCCGGCGCACCGCGTCGCTGTGGGTCGCGATGTCGCGCGATGCGCGCGCGCTCGACGATCTATCCGCCGCGAGCGTCACCGCGCGCGATGGTCGCGGGCACTGGCGCGAGCTCGCAAGCAGGCCCGCGCCGGTGCTGTGGACCGACGACTACGCTTCGGTCATGCCGCTGCTGCGCAACCCGCTGCGGCGGCACTGACCGGCGGCGTCACCCCCGCCAGCGCAGCGTGATACGCGCCGCGCGGGGGGCGCCGGGGGTGATATTGTTGTCGCTGTGCGCTTGCGGGAAGTGCTCGACGTCGAACAGATTGTCGATGTTGAGCTGCAGCTCGAGCCGGTCGGTCAGCGATACGAACGCAGCCGCATCGACCCGAGTATAGGCGGGGAGCACCACCGCGTTGCTGATCGAGGTGAAGCTCTCCGACTGGTGAATCACGCCTGCGCCCAGCGAGACGCGCTGGCTGAGCGCCGCGCGCCCCCACAGCGAAGCCGTATGCTCGGGCACCTGTGCCACGCGGCGACCAGCATTGTCCCCGGCGATGACGCGCGCGTCGGTGTAGCCGTAGCTCGCGTGCAGCGATGCGCCTGGCGCGATCCGACCGGAGAGCGCGAGCTCCCCGCCGCGGATGCGCTGCCGTCCGGTGAGAACGACGCTGCCCGGGGTCGGCCCCGCCGCGCGTGAGTTGGAGCGCTCGACCTCGAACAGCGCCCCGCTCGCCTCAAGCCCAGGTGCGATGGTCCATTTCGCGCCGATCTCGCGATTGTCGAAGCGTTCGGGTTCGAGGTTCGCGAGCGTCGCGTCGAGGCTGCCAAACTGGTCCCCCGACTGCGGCAGCCAGCTGCGCCCGAAGCTCGCGTAGAGCGACAGCGCCTCCACCGGCCTCACCACCACGCCGACGCGCGGGGAGACGAGGTGGTCCACCCGCCGCACCGCCGTCCCGGTGAAGCGGTTGGCGACGCTGAGGTCGAAGCGGTCGTAGCGTATTCCCCCGATCAGCTGGACGCGATCGTCGAACAGCTTGAGCTGGTCCTGCGCGTAGACGCTCCACTGGTCGAGCTCGGCGGCCGCGGAGCGGTTTCCGCTGACCGCTGTCCCCGGAACGAAGCGCAGCGGCGGCAGCGCGCTCAGGTTAGCAAGCGACACGCGCACGCTGCGCACGCCCGCCGCAGTGCCGTTGGCGAACAAGCCGTTCACCCGATCGATGTCGGAGCGCTGGCGCGTGTACTCCGCGCCCAGCAGCAACACATGCTCGACCGGCCCCGTGCTCCCGCGCCAGACGAGGTTGCCCTGCGCGATCGCGGTGCGCCGCGCCAGATAGTCGCTGTAGTTGCCGATCTCGACAGTGCGATCGCCGTTGGCTTCGACCCGAACCGCGCTCGCGGGGTAGGCGTTGGCGTAGCCCTTGTCCGACGTTTCGGCGAGCAGCTGCACATTGGCCTCGAGCGATGGGGTCACATTCCATACGCCGCGCGCGCGCACCACGTCGTTGTCGAATGCAGTGCGGTTGGCCGTCCGCGACCCAAAGAAAACCTCGTCGAAACCGGTCAGCGGACGCCCGGCGAAGGACGGCACACCACGATCGACCGTGCGCCGCTCATGGTTATGCTCATAGCTGAGGTCGACGCGTCCGCCACCCAGGGGCAACGCCAGCGTCGGATTGATCGCAAAGCGCGTGCCGCCGACATGCTCGCGGTAGCTGTCGAGCGTTTCCACGAACGCGTTCAGCCGCACCGCGCCATTGCCGAGCGGCTGGCCGATATCGCCGGCGAGCATGAAGGCGCCGAACTGGTCGACCGACGCACTCGCCTCGCGCACCGGGTCGGTCAGGTCGGGCAGCTTGAGCACGCGATTGACGACCCCGCCCCCGCCGCCACGGCCAAAGATCATCGCGTTGGCGCCCTTCAGCACCTCCACTCGCTCGACATTGTAGAAGGTGCGGAAATGCTGCGCATCATCGCGAAGCCCGTCGACGAAGAAGTCGGCGGTCGAGTTCACCCCGCGCAGCGTCAGCTGGTCGCGGTGCCCTTCGCCCTGCCCGCCGGAAACGCCCGGCACCAAATGCACCAGTTCCGCGACCGAGCGGATCGCCTGATCCTCGATCTGGCGGCGGGTCACGACGGTCACCGACTGCGGCACATCCCGCAGCGGCGTATCGGTCTTGGTGCCGCTGCGGATCGCCTCCAGCCGACTGCCGGTGACGATGATGTCCTGCTGCTGGTCGTCGGCAGGCACCTCCTCCGCATGCGCGGGCGCGGAGAGCCCTACGAGCAGCGCGAAGGCGGGAAGCGGAAGGAAACGGATTGAGTCGAGCACGGTGAACCCCCTGAGTTGGCCCTCCCGTTATTGCGACTGATTATCATGTGCAAGCTTTTTGCGAACGCGTCGCAAATCATTTCAGCATGGGTTCAGCCCTGCCGCTGGCGATCTCCCACAGCTCGATGGGAGTCGGGGCGTCAAACAGCGCCGGCTCCGTCCCCGTCAGCCAGCATTGCGCGTCGAGCGCTGCCAACCGGGCGAACAGCGCCGCGCGGCGCTCGGGATCGAGGTGAGCGGCAACCTCATCGAGCAGCAGTAGCGGTGCCTCGCCCCGCGCGGCCGCGACACGTTCGGCGTGGGCGAGCGTGAGGTGGATCAGCAGCGCCTTCTGCTCGCCGGTCGAACATTGGCTGGCGGGCATGTCGCGCTCACGGTGACGCACCAGCACGTCGTCGCGATGCGGTCCGACCAGTGCGCGCCCGGCACGCCCGTCGAGCGCGCGAGACTCCCGTAGAGCCGTCTGCAGATCCTCCCGCGTCCAGTGGCGCGCGGGGCCGTCATCAGCCCCCACCAGGGCGATCGCCGCGGCCGGAAAGCCACCCGCGCCCGCCCCGGCGAGCGCGAGGTCGAGCGCGGCGACGCTGTCGGCGCGCGCCGCAGCGATCGCCGCGCCATGCTCTCCCATCTGCGCCTCCAGCGCGTTGAGCCAAGCGGGATCGGGAGTTCTGGTGTCCGCAAGCAGGCGGTTGCGCGCACGCATCGCCGCCTCGTACCGATTGGCGTGGCTAGCGTGCGCCGGCGCAAGCGCGAGCGTCAGCCGGTCGAGCCAGCGCCGCCGCGCGCCCGCGCTTTCGCTGAAAAGTCGGTCCATCGCCGGGGTCAGCCAGCTCACCGCGAGCCAGTCGCCGAGGCGGGTCGCCGCCTGATCCGCTCCGTTGATACGCACCCGGCGCCGACCGGGCTCGGCGCGGTCGAATGCGGTACCGAGTTCCACCGGCGGCAGCGCACCGCGATCATCGACCAGCTGCGCGGAGACGCTCGCTTGGTGCTCCCCTTGCTTCACCACCGCGTCCGCCCCGACACCGCGCAGGCCACGGCCGGGGCTCAGCAGCGACAGTGCTTCAAGGATATTGGTCTTGCCCGCCCCGTTGGCCCCGACGAGCGCGACCAGCCCCGCCGACGGCGCGACCGCCAGCGACGGGTGATTGCGGAAATTCGACAGGAGCAACCGGCGCACGCGCATTCGCACTGCCCTTAGCGGGGCGAGGGTGCGGTGGCGAGGATGGCTAGGGTTCGGGAGTGCGGGGCTGGGAAGTCGGGGAGACCACTTCGATATTAGCACCACATGCCCCTGCGAAGGCAGGGGCCCATCTCCGTCCGTCCCGGAAAAGCGTGGCGGCGATTGCGAGCTACGGTGATGGGCCCCCGCCCTTGCAGGGGCACGCCGTCTGCCGGCCCTGCCATCCCATGAGTTAGCGGTTCATCCCACAAGTTGGTGCGGGCTATCGTTCGATCGTCTCGTGGTCATCCAACCCCCCACCAATCCCACAGTTGGCACGCACATTGCGACAGCATGAACATCGGCACCACGCCGACCCGGATATGGAGACAACCGATGCTTCGCACCAACTTCCGCCAGCTCCCCAGCATCGCCGCCGCGTCGGCGATTACGCTGGTCTCATCGCTGTTCCTGATCGCGACGATGACCTCGACGGTCGCCGCGCCTTTCTCGGGGATGGTCGCGTGATCGCGCCGATCGGATCGGAGCCGCGCCGCTTCACGCTCGACCGCTCGCGTCGCAAGCTGCTGGGCGTGTGCGCGGGGATCGCCAATTACGCCAACGTCGACGTGCTGTGGGTGCGCATCGGGTTCGTCGCCGCAACGCTCGCGCTGGGTTTTCCCCTGCTGCTCTACCCCGTTCTGGCACTCATCGCCGACTGACACCCGCTCCCGGCGGAGAATCGAAAAGCCCCGCCGGTCGACCGGCGGGGCTTTCGTTTGCGTCAAGCGCAGGAGAACGGGGAGCTTACGCTTCCTCTTCGCCCTCCACCTCGTCCGAAGCGTCGTCGGCCGCTACCTCAGCCGAGTCGCCATCGGCGGCCTCGGGGTTGAGGTAGTCGCCTGCGTCCGCATCGGTGCCGTGGGTTTCACCCGCGACCATGCCCAGCGGATCGTCGCCCGTCGCCGCTTCCGGCCCCTGCGCGAGTTCTGCCGCGTGCTCCTCCTCCGCCGAATCCGGCGCGATCAGCGCGGCTTCGGTGGCGGCGCGCATCGACGCCCGCAGCGCCGCGTCGCGCGACGACGCGGTGACGCGGATGCGGTTCATCGCCGCGCCCGTGCCCGCCGGGATAAGCCGGCCGACGATGACGTTCTCCTTGAGCCCGTCGAGCGTATCCACCTTGCCTTGCACCGACGCTTCGGTGAGCACGCGGGTGGTTTCCTGGAACGACGCGGCGGAGATAAAGCTGCGCGTCTGCAGCGACGCCTTGGTGATGCCGAGCAGCACCGGCTTCCCTTCCGCGGGCACCTGGCCCTTGGTCAGGCGCGAGTTCACCTCGTCCATCTCGACGCGGTCGACCTGTTCGCCCGGCAGCAGCGTGGTGTCGCCACCCTTGGTGATCTCAACCTTTTGCAGCATCTGGCGAACGATCACCTCGATGTGCTTGTCGTTGATCTTCACGCCCTGCAGTCGATAGACCTCCTGGATCTCCGACACGAGGTAAGCCGCCAGTTCCTCGATCCCCAACACCTCGAGGATGTCGTGCGGATCGGGGCTGCCGGAGACGATGGTGTCGCCCTTCTTGACGTTATCGCCTTCCTGGACCTCAATCACCTTGGACTTCGGCACCAGATACTCAACGGTTTCGCCGTCTTCGGTGTGGATCGCGAACTTCCGCTTGGCCTTATAGTCCTTGAGGAATTCAATCTTGCCCGAAACCTTGGCGATGATCGCGTTGTCCTTGGGCTTGCGCGCCTCGAACAGCTCAGCGACGCGCGGCAGACCGCCGGTGATGTCACGGGTCTTGGCGGCTTCACGGCTGGCACGCGCCAGCACGTCGCCCGCCGCCACCGTCGCCCCGTCTTCGACCGAGATGGTCGTGCCCGGCGCGAGCAGGTAACGCGCGGCCTCGCCCGACTCTTCGTCGAGCAGGGTCAGGCGCGGCTGCAAGTCTTCCTTCTTGCCGCGGCCGATGGCACGATATTCGATCACCACGCGCTGCGCGATGCCGGTCGCTTCGTCGACCTGTTCGGTCATCGTCTTGCCGTCGACCAGGTCCTGGAAGCGCACGACGCCCGGCTGTTCGGTGATCACCGGCATGGTGAACGGATCCCACTCGGCGAGGCGTTCGCCCTGCGCCACGGTCGCGCCATCCTTGACGAGGATGTTCGAACCGTAGGGCAGCTTGTGCACCGCGCGTTCGTGGCCGTCGGTATCGGTCAGCACCAGCTCACCACCGCGGGCGAGGCTGAGGCGACGACCGCGTGCGTCGGTGATCGTCGGCATATCGCGATAGGCAACGGTGCCATCGACCATCGCTTCGAGGTTCGACACTTCGTTGAGCTGCGCCGCACCGCCGATGTGGAAGGTCCGCATGGTGAGCTGCGTGCCCGGTTCGCCGATCGACTGCGCCGCGATGACGCCAACCGCTTCGCCGATGTTGACCGGCGTACCGCGGGCGAGGTCACGCCCATAGCAGGTGCCGCAAACGCCCGTCTTCGCTTCGCACACCAGCGGCGAGCGAATGTAGGCGGTCTGGATGCCGAGCGCTTCGATCTGCGCGATGTGCGCTTCGTCGAGCAGCGTGCCCGCGGTGACGACGACGTCGCCGGTCTTCGAATCGACCAGGTCCTCCGCCAGCGTACGACCGAGAATACGCTCGCCGAGCGAAGCGATCGTCGAACCGCCCTGCACGATCGAACGCATTTCGAGGTAGCGTTCGGTGCCGCAATCCTCTTCGACGATGGTCGCATCCTGCGACACGTCGACCAGACGACGGGTCAGGTAACCCGAGTTCGCCGTCTTGAGCGCCGTGTCCGCGAGGCCCTTACGCGCGCCGTGAGTCGAGTTGAAGTATTCGAGAACCGTCAGCCCCTCCTTGAAGTTGGAGATGATCGGGGTCTCGATGATTTCTCCCGACGGCTTGGCCATCAGGCCGCGCATGCCGGCGAGCTGCTTCATCTGCGTCTGCGAACCACGCGCGCCGGAGTTGGCCATCATGTAGATCGAGTTGATCGGCGCCAGACGACCGCTGTCGGTCTTTGGCGTAGCCTTGATCTCGTCCATCATGGCGTTGGCGACCTTGTCGCCGCACTGCGACCAGGCGTCGATCACCTTGTTGTACTTTTCCTGCTGGGTGATCAGCCCGTCCTGATACTGCTGCTCATAGTCCTTCACCTGAGCGCGCGTTTCGTCGACCATGCCTTCCTTCGACGCTGGGATGATCATGTCATCCTTGCCGAAGGAAATGCCCGCCTTGAACGCGTTGCGGAAGCCGAGCGCCATGATCGCGTCGGCGAACAGCACCGTCTCCTTCTGGCCGGTGTGACGGTAGACCTGGTCGATAACGTCCCCGATCTCCTTCTTGGTGAGGAGGCGGTTGACGACGTCGAACGGCACGGTGTGGCTCTTGGGCAGGCATTCGCCGATGAGCATGCGGCCAGGGGTGGTTTCGAAGCGGACCATCCGCTCCTCGCCCGCTTCGTTGGTCTGCGGCACGCGCGCGGTGATCTTCGAATGCAGCGTCACCGCACCCATGGCGAGCGCGTGGTGCACCTCCGCCATGTCGGCGAGCAGCATGCCTTCGCCCGGCTCCCCCTCACGCTCGAGGCTGAGGTAGTAGAGGCCGAGGACCATGTCCTGCGACGGCACGATGATCGGCTTGCCGTTAGCGGGGCTGAGGATGTTGTTGGTCGACATCATCAGCACGCGCGCTTCGAGCTGCGCTTCGAGGCTGAGCGGCACGTGCACCGCCATCTGGTCGCCGTCGAAGTCGGCGTTAAACGCCGAGCAGACCAGCGGGTGGAGCTGGATCGCCTTGCCCTCGATCAGCACCGGCTCGAACGCCTGGATGCCGAGACGGTGGAGCGTCGGCGCGCGGTTTAGCAGCACGGGGTGTTCGCGGATCACCTCGTCAAGGATGTCCCACACCTCGCGGCGTTCCTTTTCGACCCACTTCTTCGCCTGCTTGAGGGTCATGGAGAGACCCTTGGCGTCGAGGCGCGCGTAGATGAACGGCTTGAACAGCTCGAGCGCCATCTTCTTCGGGAGGCCGCACTGGTGCAGCTTCAGCTCGGGACCGGTCACGATCACCGAACGGCCCGAATAGTCGACGCGCTTGCCGAGCAGGTTCTGACGGAAACGGCCCTGCTTGCCCTTGAGCATGTCGCTCAATGACTTCAGCGGACGCTTGTTGGCGCCGGTGATGACGCGGCCGCGGCGGCCGTTGTCGAACAGCGCGTCGACGGCTTCCTGCAGCATGCGCTTTTCGTTGCGGACGATGATGTCCGGCGCGCGCAGCTCCATCAGCCGCTTCAGGCGATTATTGCGGTTGATGACGCGGCGGTAGAGGTCGTTGAGGTCCGACGTCGCGAAGCGGCCACCGTCGAGCGGCACCAGCGGGCGAAGCTCGGGCGGGATCACGGGGACGACCTGAAGGATCATCCATTCGGGTCGGTTACCGGAATCGATGAAGCTTTCGACGACCTTGAGCCGCTTGATGATCTTCTTGGGCTTGAGCTCCGACTTGGTGGTGCGCAGCTCCTCGAGCAGCGCCTCACGCTCGCCTTCGAGGTCGAGCTCCTCAAGCAGCTTGCGGATCGCCTCCGCGCCGATGCCGGCGGAGAAGGCGTCCTCGCCATATTCGTCCTGCGCGTCGAGCAGCTCGTCTTCGGTCAGCAGCTGGAACTTCTCGAGCGGGGTGAGGCCCGGTTCGAGGACGATATACTGTTCGAAGTAGAGCACGCGCTCGAGCTGCTTCAGCTGCATGTCGAGCAGCAGGCCGATGCGGCTCGGCAGCGACTTCAGGAACCAGATGTGCGCGACCGGCGCGGCGAGTTCGATGTGGCCCATCCGCTCGCGGCGCACCTTGGTGACGGTCACCTCGACGCCGCACTTTTCGCAGACGATGCCCTTGTACTTCATGCGCTTGTACTTGCCGCACAGGCATTCGTAGTCCTTGATCGGACCGAAGATGCGCGCGCAGAACAGGCCGTCACGCTCGGGCTTGAACGTGCGATAGTTGATCGTCTCGGGCTTCTTGATCTCACCGAACGACCAGCTGCGGATACGCTCGGGGGAAGCGATGCCGATCTTGATCTGGTCGAACGTTTCCGGCTTCGCGACCGGGTTCATGAAGTTGGTGAGCTGGTTCATTTGTTGTCCTCGGGTCCAGTCCCCCTCCCGCTTGCGGGAGGGGTTAGGGGTGGGGCGAGCGCAGCGAGCGACCTAGCTCTCCGCCCACCCCCAGCCCCTCCCGCAAGCGGGAGGGGAGGATTGACATCTTACTCCGCCGCTTCCGGCAGCGCTTCCGGGCCTTCACCGTCCTCGCCGAGCTCTTCGTGGCTCTTGAGGTCGACGTTGAGGCCGAGGCTGCGCATTTCCTTGACGAGCACGTTGAAGCTTTCGGGAATGCCGGCCTCGAACGTGTCGTCGCCCTTGACGATCGCCTCGTAGACCTTGGTGCGGCCGACGACGTCGTCGGACTTCACCGTCAGCATCTCCTGAAGCGTGTAGGCGGCGCCGTACGCTTGCAGCGCCCACACCTCCATCTCGCCGAAGCGCTGGCCGCCGAACTGCGCCTTACCGCCCAGCGGCTGCTGGGTGACGAGGCTGTACGGCCCGATCGAACGCGCGTGGATCTTATCGTCGACCAGGTGGTGCAGCTTCAGCATGTAGATGTAGCCGACGGTCACCTTGCGGTCGAAGGCATCGCCCGTGCGCCCGTCGTAGAGCGTCACCTGACCCGACGGATCGAGCCCGGCGCGCTCCAGCATTTCGGCGACGTCCGCTTCGCGGGCACCGTCGAACACCGGGGTCGCCATCGGCACGCCGCCGCGCAGCAGCTCCGCCATCTCGACGAGATCGACGCCGTCGCGGCTGGCGAGGTCCTCGGCGTAAGTGTCGCCATAGACGCGCTGCAGCGTCTCCACGACCGCCGCCGGGGCTTCACCGCCGGTCGCGTCGGGGTTCGCCTCGCGCCACTCGTCGAGCGCTTGCCCGATCTGCTGGCCGAGCCCGCGGGCCGCCCAGCCGAGGTGCGTTTCAAAGATCTGCCCGACGTTCATGCGGCTCGGCACGCCCAGCGGGTTCAGCACGATGTCGACGTGCGTCCCGTCTTCGAGGAACGGCATGTCTTCGATCGGCAGGATGCGACTGATGACGCCCTTGTTGCCATGACGGCCGGCCATCTTGTCGCCCGGCTGCAGCTTGCGCTTCACCGCGACGAACACCTTGACCATCTTGAGCACGCCCGGCGCGAGTTCGTCGCCGCGCTGCAGCTTTTCGACGCGGTCTTCGAAGCGGTCCTGAATGACCTTCACCGCCTCGTCATACTGCGCGCGAATGGCCTCGAGGTTCGACTGGACCTTGTCGTCCGCCACCGCGAACTTCCACCAGTCGGCCTTGTCGACGCCTTCGAGCATCTCCTCGTCAAGCGCGCTGCCCTTCTTGACGCTCTTGGGCGCCGCGGTCGCGGTCTGCCCGACGAGCATCTCCTTGAGCCGGGCGTAGCTCGCGCGGTTGAGGATGCCGCGTTCGTCGTCGGCGTCCTTCTTCAGCCGCTCGATCTCCTCGCGCTCGATCGCCATCGCGCGCTCGTCCTTGTCGATACCGTGGCGGTTGAACACGCGCACTTCGACGACGGTCCCGGTGACCCCCGGCGGCAGCTTGAGCGAGGTGTCGCGCACGTCGCTCGCCTTCTCGCCAAAGATCGCGCGGAGGAGCTTCTCCTCCGGGGTCATCGGCGATTCGCCCTTCGGCGTGATCTTGCCGACGAGAATGTCGCCCGGCTCGACCTCGGCACCAATGTAGACGATGCCCGCCTCGTCGAGGTTGCGCAGCGCTTCTTCACCGACGTTGGGGATGTCGCGGGTGATGTCCTCCGGCCCCAGCTTGGTGTCGCGGGCCATCACCTCGAACTCCTCGATGTGGATCGAGGTGAACACGTCGTCCTTCACGATGCGTTCGGAGATGAGGATCGAGTCTTCGTAGTTGTACCCGTTCCACGGCATGAACGCGACCAGCGCGTTGCGGCCGAGCGCGAGCTCCCCGAATTCGGTCGAGGGACCGTCGGCGATGATCTGCCCGCCCTCGACGCGGTCGCCGACCTTCACCAGGGGGCGCTGGTTGATGCAGGTGTCCTGGTTCGAACGCTGGAACTTCTGCAGGCGATAGATGTCGACGCCCGACTGGCCGGCCTCGACGTCGCCCGTTGCGCGCACGACGATACGCGTCGCGTCGACCTGGTCGACGATGCCGCCACGGCGCGCGGCGATCGCCGCACCCGAATCGCGCGCGACCGTCGCTTCCATGCCGGTGCCGACGAACGGCGCTTCGGCGCGGAGCAACGGCACCGCCTGGCGCTGCATGTTCGAGCCCATCAGCGCGCGGTTGGCGTCGTCGTTTTCGAGGAACGGGATCAGCGACGCCGCGACCGAGACAAGCTGCTTGGGCGACACGTCCATCAGCGTCACCGTGTCACGCGGCGCCATGACGAACTCGCCCGCTTCCCGCGCGGAGACGAGGTCGTCGACCAGGCGGCCGTCGGCGTCGGTTTCGGCCGACGCCTGTGCGACGGTGTGCTTCTGCTCCTCCATCGCGGAGAGGTAGACCACTTCGTCGGTTACCTTGGCGTCGATCACCTTGCGGTACGGCGTTTCGATGAAGCCGTACTTGTTGACGCGGGCAAAGGTCGACAGCGAGTTGATCAGACCGATGTTCGGCCCTTCGGGCGTCTCGATCGGGCAGATGCGGCCATAGTGCGTCGGGTGCACGTCGCGCACCTCGAAGCCCGCACGCTCGCGGGTGAGACCGCCCGGCCCGAGCGCCGAGACGCGACGCTTGTGCGTGACTTCGCTGAGCGGGTTGGTCTGGTCCATGAACTGCGACAGCTGCGAGCTGCCGAAGAATTCACGCACCGCGGCCACCGCCGGCTTCGCGTTGATGAGGTCGTTGGGCATGACCGTCGACACGTCGACGCTGCTCATGCGCTCCTTGACCGCGCGCTCCATGCGCAGCAACCCGACGCGATACTGGTTTTCGAGCAGTTCGCCGACCGAACGCACGCGGCGGTTGCCGAGGTTGTCGATGTCGTCGATCTCGCCCTTGCCGTCCTTGAGGTCGACCAGTTCCTTGACCACCGCGAGGATGTCTTCGCGGCGTAGCGTGGTGAGATCGTCGGGCGCGTCGAGGTCGAGGCGCATGTTGAGCTTCACGCGGCCGACCGCGCTCAGGTCATAACGGTCGCTGTCGAAGAACAAGCCCTGAAACAGCGCTTCCGCCGTCTCTCGGGTCGGCGGTTCGCCGGGGCGCATGACGCGGTAGATGTCGGCCAGCGCCTGGTCGCGGTCCTCCGCCTTGTCGACGCGCAACGTGTTGCGCATCCAAGGGCCGGTCGTGACATGATCGATATCGAGCAGGTCGATCGCGTCGATCCCCGCCTTGTCGAGCTTCTCAAGGTTCTCGGCGGTGACCTCATCGCCGGCTTCGATGTAAATCTCGCCGGTGGTTTCGTTGATGAGGTCATAGGCCGAATAACGCCCGAAAATCTCCTCGGTCGGAATCATCAGCGTGGTGAGACCGTCCTTCGCCGCCTTGTTGGCGAGGCGCGGGCTGATCTTTTGCCCGCTCGCGAACACGACTTCGCCGGTCTTGGCATCGACCACGTCGAACGCCGGCTTCACCCCGCGCCAGGCGTCGGCGGTGAACGGAATCTTCCAGCCATCGCTCGCCCGCTCGAAGCGCGCGGTCGAATAGAAGTGGTTGAGGATTTCCTCGCCGTTGAGACCGAGCCCGTAGAGCAGGCTGGTGACCGGCAGCTTGCGCTTCCGATCGATGCGGACGTTGACGATGTCCTTGGCGTCGAACTCGAAATCGAGCCACGAACCGCGATAGGGGATGACCCGCGCGGCGAACAGGAACTTGCCGCTGGCGTGGGTCTTGCCGCGGTCGTGGTCGAACAGCACACCCGGCGAGCGGTGCATCTGCGACACGATGACGCGTTCGGTACCGTTGATGATGAAGGTGCCGTTATCCGTCATGAGCGGCATGTCGCCCATGTAAACGTCCTGCTCCTTGATATCGAGGACGGAGCGGGTCTCGGTTTCCGAGTCCACTTCGAACACGATAAGACGCAGCGTCACCTTCATCGGCGCGGCGTAAGTTAGCCCGCGCTGGCGGCACTCTTCGATGTCGTATTTCGGCGGCTCGAGTTCATAATGCACGAAGTCGAGTTCGGCCGTCCCGGCGAAATCGCGGATCGGAAATACGCCGCGCAGCGTTTTTTCGAGGCCGGAAACATAGCCCGTGGCGGGGTCCGAGCGCAGGAACTGTTCGTAGCTTTCGCGCTGAACCTCGATCAGGTTCGGCATCTCGATCGCTTCGTGAATGTTCCCGAACAGCTTGCGGATGCGCTTGGTCGAGGTCGGGAGAGCGCGCGTCGGCGCGCGAGTCGCAACCTCGTTCGCGGTCGCAGCGGTGGTCGCCGGAGCCTTTTTCGCCATGTCGGACAATCTGCCTTTGCCTTAGAAACCCAGGCGCACAGGACGCGCAAAGCACCGCACAACCTCCGGAAAGTCCGGTGGCGGCGGTGTCGGAGCGTCCTGATCCCCGCGGTCCATCCGTGGAAAGCGCTGCGCGACGGCACCTTCCGTCCCGACCGATCGGGTTTCGACGCTCTAGCCGGTGGCGCCGCAACTGTCAAAACTCGGAGCCCGCGCATCGATTATCGATATTATCGTTTGACAATAAGCCACAGAGGGATTATATCGTGATTCGATAACAATCGTATCGGAGAGCGATATGCGTGCTGCCACACCCTTCCTCAATCTGAGCCATCACATCAGTCGCGTTGCCTATTGGATCGTCATCACGTTGGGCGTCGTCGCCGCGCTAGCGTGGTTGGTCACGTTGACGCCGATCGAAATCATGCAACCGGGCGACCGTTTCTCAGATGCGCAGGTCCGAGTAATCCTGGGTTTTGTAACCGCCATGATGGCAGTCACGGCACTGGTGTTGCGGCTGCTGGTGCGGCTGCTAGGCGATGCAAAGCGCGGCGAGATTTTCACCGCCCGCAACGTGGCTCGCCTGCGTGCCATCGCGCTGATGATGTTCGCGAGCACGGTTGTGACTGCCATGCCCACACTGTGGGAGGATAGCGCGCCGCTCGATTGGCGCATCGTCAGCACGTTGACGAGCGTCCTGGTTGGCCTGTTCCCCACGCTGGTCGGCTTCGCGCTCGCGGAAGTATTCGCGCAGGGCGTGGCGCTGCGTGAGGATGCGGAGGGGACTGTCTGATGGCGATCCGCATCCAGCTCGACGACCTGCTGCACCAACGGCGGATGACGCTCACCGAACTCAGCGAGCGGGTCGACATCACGCTCGCCAACCTGTCGATCCTCAAGACCGGCAAGGCGCGGGCAATCCGCTTTTCCACACTTGAGGCGATCTGCGCCGCGCTCGACTGCCAGCCGGGTGACCTCATGCGCTGGGAGGATGACGTTGCGTCATAGGCTCGCGGCTCTCGCTGGAACCGCGCAGCAGGCCTCACGTTTCTACGACAGGGCCGCGCACGTGTCGCGGCGGCAGTGACCTAGGAGACATCTCATGGGTGAATTCGTCGACAAGGCGAAGGCCGCAGGTAACGACATCGCGGGCAAGGCAAAGGAAGCCGCTGGCGCGGTGACCGGTAACGAGAAGCTCGAAGCCAAGGGCGAAGCGCAGCAGGCCAAGGCCGATCTGCAGCACGCCAAGGGTAGCGTGAAGGGCGCCTTCGGCGACGACATCTGATCTGTCGTCATGATGAAAGAGAGCCGGGCGCAAGTCCGGCCCTTTTTCGTTCATGCCCAACATTTCCACCGCGTATCGACAGCGCCGTCGCATCGCGATAAGGCTCTCCGCCAAGCCGGCCGCTCCGTGAAGGGGCGGCCCTTATTGTTTTCAGCTTCCGGGAGCCGCACCGATGGCCCAGCCGCTCATGCCCCACGCGACCGCCGCCTGGCTGGTCGACAACAGCTCGCTCACCTTTCAGCAAATCGCGGAATTCTGCGGTCTGCACATCCTCGAGGTGCAGGCGATCGCCGACGACACCGCCGGCACCAAGCTCACCGGCCGCGATCCGATCCGCGCGCATGAACTGACGCATGAGGAGATCGAAAAGGGTCAGGCCGACCCCAGCTACAAGCTCCAGATGCTGGCCGGACCCGAGCCTGTGCGTCGCACCAAGGGGCCGCGCTACACTCCGGTAAGCAAGCGCCAGGACAAGCCCGACGGCATCGCTTGGCTGGTGAAGCACCACCCCGAGATCAGCGACGCGGCGATCGGCAACCTCATCGGCACCACCCGCACCACGATCGAAGCGATCCGCGAGCGCACGCACTGGAACATCGCCAACATCGTCGCCAAGGACCCGGTTGCTCTGGGGCTGTGCTCGCAGCGTGAGCTCGACGCGCTGGTGGCCAAGGCGGCGAAGAAAGCCGGGATCGAGGCGCCGGTCGACACGCGCTACGCCGGCGATCGCGCCGCGCTGATCGAGGAGTTGAAGGCCGAACGCGAAGCCAACGCCCGCGCCGCTGAGGAAGCGGCGGCGGCGGAAGCGGCGGCGCTTTCCGAAACGGAGACGCCGGCGCCGGCCGAAGAGGTCGACGCCAGCGGCGAGGGGTAAGCCCCCCCCCCCTTCGCTCCGTCGTGGAACGCGCGGTCGACGTCGATGGTTGAGCCCCGGCAACCCCTTGGGAGACCGTTGATGATCGAACCGCGCGCGAACGACCTCGCTCACGAAACGTTGAACGAAGAGCAACTCGACGAGGACGCGCAGGCGCAGACGGTTGCGGACGAGGCGCTGTCGGGCGACCTCGACAGCGACGTCGTGGGTGATAGCGAAAAGGTACGCGGCGGTTTCAGCGTGATGCCGGAAGACGCGCCCGATCTGGTCGACACGATGAACCAGATGGTGAGTTCCGGCCGGCTCGATTACGGCGCTTTCGCCGGCGAACCGGTGCACGACGACGAGGAAGATGCCTACGGCGGCGAACTCGAGGATGAGGATGCGGAGGGGCCGCGCCTCAGCGATGAATAGTCGCTCGACCGTAACGCGCGAGCAGTCCCCCGCCCGACATTGACCCCTCTCGCCGCGCTGCTAGGTGCGCGGGCGTATGGACGGGGCGACAAGCGACATAGCGGCAGAGGGGCCGGGCGGTGGGCCGGGCATTGCGGACACGCCGTTCGACGATGCGCTCAGCGATCGCTACCTCGTCTACGCGCTGTCGACGATCACCGCTCGGTCGTTGCCGGACCTGCGCGACGGGCTGAAGCCAGTCCATCGCCGCTTGCTGTGGGCGATGCGCGGGCTGCGGCTCGATCCCGCCACCGCGCACAAAAAATGCGCTCGCATCGTTGGCGAGGTGATCGGTAAGTATCACCCACACGGCGACACTGCCGCCTATGACGCGATGGTCCGGCTCGCGCAGGATTTTGCGCTGCGCTACCCGCTGGTCGACGGCCAGGGTAATTTCGGCAACATCGATGGCGATAACGCCGCCGCGTACCGCTACACCGAAGCACGGCTGACGAAGGTCGCGATCGACCTGATGGCGGGCCTCGACGAGGGCACCGTCGATTTCCGCCCGACCTATAACGGCGAAGAGAGCGAGCCCGAGGTCATGCCCGGGCTGTTCCCCAACCTCCTCGCCAACGGCGCGAGCGGCATTGCGGTGGGGATGGCGACGAGCATCCCGCCGCATAACGCTTCGGAATTGATCGACGCTGCGACGCTGCTCATCGACCAGCCCGACGCCCCGCTCGAAGCCCTCCTGGAGCATGTCCGCGGACCTGACCTCCCCACCGGCGGGCAAATCGTCGACAGCCCTGCCGCGATCGCCGCCGCCTATGCGAGCGGGCGCGGATCGTTCCGGGTGCGCGCGCGCTTTGCCGATGCGCCTGAAAAGGGCGACGGCCCCGGCGCCTGGCAGCTCGTCGTGACGCAAATCCCCTACGGCGTCGCCAAGGGCAAGCTGATCGAACAGATCGCGCAGATCATCGCCGACAAGAAGCTGCCGATCCTCGAGGATGTGCGCGACGAGAGCGCGGAGGACCTGCGCATCGTGTTCGTGCCGCGCAGCCGCACGGTCGACGCCGATGTGCTGATGGAGTCGCTCTATCGACTGACCGATCTCGAAACGCGGCTGCCGCTCAACCTCAACGTGCTCGACGCCCGGCGCACCCCGCACGTCATGGGGCTGAAGCAGGTGCTGAGCGAATGGCTCGCCCACCAGTTCGAGGTGCTGCTGCGCCGCACGCGCCACCGCATCGCGCGCGTCGACGACCGGCTGGAGCTCGTCGGCGGCTACATCATCGCCTACCTCAACCTCGACCGGGTGATCGAAATCATCCGCAACGAGGACGAGCCCAAGCCCCTCCTGATGGCGGAGTTCGAGCTGACCGACCGCCAGGCCGAAGCGATCCTCAACATGCGGCTGCGGAGCTTGCGCAAGCTCGAGGAAATGGCGCTGATCAAGGAGCGAGACGCGCTGACCAAGGAGCGCGGCGACCTTTCCGCGCTGCTCGACAGCCCCGCGCGTCAGCGCACGCGGATGAAACGCGACCTCGCCAAACTGCGTGAGGAATATGGCCCGGAAACCGCGCTCGGTGCACGCCGCACGATCATCGCCGAGGCGGCGGCGGTGCGCGACATCCCGTTCGAGGCGATGATCGAACGCGAGCCGATCACCGTCGTTCTCTCCAAGCGCGGCTGGGTGCGCGCGCTCAAGGGCCATGTCGACGCCGCACGCTCCGCCGACCTCAAGTTCAAGGAAGGGGACGGCCTCGCCTTTGCGACGACCGCGCAGACCACCGATCGCATCCTCCTGTTCACCGCGGAGGGGCGCTGCTTCAGCCTCGCCGGGGACAAGCTGCCCGGCGGGCGCGGGTTCGGGGAGCCGGTGCGGCTGTTCGCCGACATCGAAGGCGAAGGCGCGATCGTCGCGATGCTCGCCGCGCAGCCCCGCGGCGATGCGCGGTTGCTGGTGGCATCGACCAGCGGGCACGGATTCCTCGTGCGGGCCGCTGACTGCATCGCTGAAACGCGCAAGGGCAAGCAGGTGGTGAACCCGCGCACTGGAGCGCGCCTTAGCGTGGTGCGCCCGATTGCAGCGGGCGACGATGCGGTTGCGGTGATCGGCGATAACCGCAAGCTCGCGGTGTTCGCGCTTTCCGAGCTTCCCGAGATGGCACGCGGGCAAGGGGTGATGCTGCAACGCTACCGCGACGGCGGGCTCGCCGATGCGCGCACGCTCAAGATGTCGGACGGGCTGGCGTGGACCATGGGCGGGGCGGAGGGGCGCACGCGAACCGAGGCCGACCTCACGCCATGGCGGACCGCGCGCGGCGGCGCGGGGCGGATCGCACCCACCGGCTTCCCGCGGGACCATCGCTTTGGCTAACTGCGCGCGAGCTGATTGGCGAGAACCCTAACGCGCTCTTCACCACGCTGACGAAGTCGGAGTTCATCGCGGTTCGTTAGTCGGCGATGCTGCATGGGTCTGCCGGGCGAACTCGATATTCAGCGCTATGTGCGCAGGCCGGGCGAGCTGGCGGTGCCGCTCGCGCTGTTGCCTGGCGCCTGCGCAATCGTCGACCTCGACCTGCCGGGGGACCACCGCGCGATCATCCTCGCCGCCAACGAGACATTCCGCGCCTGGTGCGCCGATGGTCTCGACGCGCGACGCCACGGCGGGATCGTGCGCGCGATGATCGAATTGCGTCGCTCGGAGCCGAGGCGCGAAAGCCATGATTTCGTGTGGGACGAGCCACAGTTCGGCGGGAGGAGCTACGACGTCGCGCTGCGCCGCTTGGTCGGCGGACGCATGCTGCTCGCGCTTAATGATCGCACGCGTCAGAGCCGCAGCGAAGCAGCGCTAAAGCGTGAAGCGGTGAGCGATGAACTGACCGGCCTTCCCAACCGCGTCGGGCTGATCGAAACGCTGGGGGAGATCACACCCGACGACGGTCGCCACGCGCTGCTGCTCGTCGATCTCGCCCGTTTCAGCCGCATCAATGAAAGCATCGGCGCGCTCGCTGGGGACGAGCTGCTGTTGGCGGCGGCCAACCGGCTCCGCCGTGCGCTGCGCCAGGGCGACACCCTCGCGCGGATCGGCGCCGATGAATTCGCCATCCTCCTCAAACTGCGAGAGGACGACGCGGAGGCGCTCGCCATCCGCCTGCTCGCCCTGTTCGAAGACCCGTTCCGCATAGGCGAGCTGCGCCTGGCGATCGAGGCGGCGGTGGGCGGACTGTCCGGCATCGTCGCCGGCGAACTTGGGGGCCCTGAGGAGTGGCTGCGGCGCGCGCAGATCGGGCTCAAGGATGCCAAGCGCTCCGGCCAGTCGCCCCGCTTCTACGCGGCCGGGCGGCGCCGCGATGCGCGCGCGCGGCTCGACTGCGAATCCGCGCTCCGCAGCGCGATCGAGCAAGGCGGCATCGAATGCGCCTTTCAACCGCTGGTCGACCTCCCCTCGCGCCGGATCGTGGGCTTTGAATCGCTCGCACGCTGGCGCCGCGACGGGGAGAGCGTGACGCCCGACAAGTTCATCCCGATCGCGGAGGAGAGCGGCCTCATCGTGCCGCTGGGGCGACTGGTGCTGCAGCGCGCGCTGGCCACCCTCGCCGAATGGGACGCGCTCGCCGGGGGGGCGGTTCCGCTGCACGTCGCGGTCAACGTGTCCGCGCTCCAGCTGCTGCGCGACGACCTTGGCGACGCGGTCGACCGGGCCGCTGCGCAAGCGGGCGTCGGGGTCGAGCGGCTGGTGGTGGAGATGACCGAAAGCGCCATCGTCGCCGATCCCGAGCGCGCGGAGGCGGTGTTCCGCGACCTCGCCAGGCGCGGGGTGCGCGTCGCAATGGACGATTTCGGCACGGGCTACTCAAATATCGCCAGCCTCTCCCGACTGCCTATCGACACGCTCAAGATCGACCGCAGCCTGATTGCCGGAGTCGAGGAACGCGACGACGCGCGCGCCATCGTTCGCACCATCCAGAGCCTCGCCGACGCTCTCGGCATGCGCACCACCGCGGAGGGAATCGAGAGCGAAGCGGTCGCTCGCGAAATCGCCGAAATCGGCTGCCATCACGGCCAGGGCTACCTGTTCGCCCGGCCGCTGTCGCCGAGCGACGCCTGGCGCGCCATCGCCGCCTGATCGGCTAGTGCGCCGCCAGCGCGGCGTCGATCAGCGCGCCGCTCGCGCTGGCGTCGGGAAAGCCCGCGGCGATCCAGTCGCTCTCGATCCGCTTGAGGAGCCGCGCGACCTCCGGCCCGGCGAGCACGCCGCGCGCGATGAGGTCGCGGCCTTTCACCGGAAACTGCGGCGGTTGGAAAGATAGCAACGCCGCCGCACCCTTTGCGTCGCCGCGCAGCAGCGTCGTATCGAGTGCCGCCGCTGCGCCGATGCGATAGGCAAGCTCGGCCCCGTAAATGCGAGGCGCTTCCAGCACCGCGGCGAGATGCTTGCGCTGGCGGGTGGAAAACCGCAGCCGCGCGGCCATGGCATCCGCCGCTCGCGCATCCGGCGGCCCGAGCGCCACCAGCCGCCGTAGCGCATCGGGCGCAACCCCCGCCGCCGCCTCCGTCGCCACCAGCGCCGCCAGCCGGGCGGGACCGTCGGGGAGCGCCTCCCCCGCAACCTCGGCGAGCACCTCCAGCCGCGCCATCCGCTCCACCGCCTCAACAGGGTCGGGCAGCGCGAGCAGGCGGAGCAGCTCGTCCGCGACGCGCTCGCGCGACAGCGCGCGCAGCGTTCGGGCGTGGCTTGCGATCACCCCCTCCGTCGCCGCATCGCGCTCCCCATCGCCGAAGCGCGCGTCGAAACGGAACCAGCGCAGGATGCGCAGATGATCCTCCGCAATCCGCGTCGCGGCATCGCCGATGAACCGCACTCGCCGGGCGGAGAGATCGGCGAGGCCCCCGACCGGATCGAACAGCTCCCCCGAAACGACGTCGGCGTACATGGCGTTGATCGTGAAGTCGCGGCGTGCCGCGTCCTCCGCCCAGTCGTCGGCGAAGGCGACGGTGGCGCGGCGGCCGTCGGTGGCGACGTCGCGGCGCAGCGTCGTCACCTCGAAAGGACGCCCTTCGGCGACCGCGGTGACCGTGCCGTGGGCGATGCCGGTGGGCACCGCCTTCAGCCCCGCCGCCTGGAGCCGCTCGACCACCTCCACGGGCCGCAGCACCGTCGCGAGGTCGACGTCGGTCACCGGCAACCCCGCGAGCGTGTCGCGCACCGCTCCACCCACCGCGCGCGGGCGCCCGAAGCGCGGTTCGTCCAGCGCCGTCGCCACCCGCAGCAGCGCGGGATCGTGCCGCCATTCCGCATCGGGCAGCACCGTCACGCGCGCGCCTCCGTACGATTGAGCGCGTGCGGTTCGGCGTCGAGGCCGAGCGCCGCGCCGATGTTGCGGATCATCCCTGCGGTCGCGCCCCACACGCGCTCCTCGCCCACTTCGATGTCCCAATAATGGCGCTCGATCCCCTGCCATACGCCCGATCGCGCGATTTGCTGCGCGGGATCGAACAGGCGATCGACCGGCGCTTCGAAGATATGCGCGACCTCGCTCTCCTGCGGGGCGAGCGGGAGGTCGGGGTCGATCACCGCGATCACCGGAGTGACGTGAAAGCCGGTGCCGGTGCGATAGGGCGCGATCGCCCCCACCACGCGCGCGGCGTCGGGCGGCAGCGCGACCTCCTCCCACGCTTCGCGCAGCGCTGCGGCGATGGCGTCGCGATCGCCTGGGTCGATCCGCCCGCCGGGAAAGGCGGTCTGGCCGGAGTGGCGCCGCAGGTGCGACTGGCGGCGGGTGAGCAGCAGCTGCGGGCGCGGACGCTCGACGAACGCCACCAGCACCGCGGCCGGCGTGAAGCTTCCCTCGGCCGACAGCGGCGCGTCGCCGTCGTGCGGCAACTGGCCTCCGCGGGCGAGGCGCCGCGCCAGTTCCTCGGCGAGCGCACTCATGCGGGATCGCCCACCCGCCAGCGCCGCCCGCCGCTCCACACATGGCCCTGCGCGTCGGCATGTTCGGCGAGGTCGAGGTAGCAGGCGCGCGTCGGCCGCGCTTCGATGCCGCGCCCCGCCGGGCCGCGCACGTGGAGGTAAGGGAGCGGCCCCGCCGGACCGTCGCGCAACGTCAGCGGGTGATTGGCATCGACCGCGACCAGCTCCCCCGTGGCGCAGCGCAGGGTGAGCGTCGCATCCTCTCCCTCGCCATCGAAGCGCGCTTCAACCGCGACCAGCGGCGCGTCCTCGACGGTGATCGCCATTTTCTCGCCCGGGGTGACGAGCACATAACTCCCGTCCGGCTCACGCCGCAGCACGCGCGCGAACAGGTTGACGAGCGCCGGGCGGCGGATCTCCCCGCCTTCGTGGAACCAGCGTCCCGCAGCGTCGATGCGGATGTCGATCGTCCCGCAATGCGCGGGATCCCACTGCTCCACCGGAGCGCCGGGCTGGTTCGCCGCTGCGAGCAGGTCGGCGAGCGGGCTGTCGGCGAAGTCGGGGAGCGGAGCGGACATGGGTGCGGTGTAGCGAAGCGCGCTGCGGGGGGCGAGGGGGTGGGGCTGGCTAAGCTGTGATGACGCGACGGCCGCAGGTTTCTCCTCTCGGGCTCCTGCGGAAGCAGGAGCCCGAGAGGAGCACATCACAACGCATGACTGCCCTGGGCTCCTGCTTCCGCAGGAGCACGTGGACCTCACCAGCCGCCGACGATCTCCCCCTTGACCGACGGAGCCCCACCACGCGCGAGCAGGCGGCGCGCTTCGAACGGTCCCGGCAACCGCCACCCCCCGGTCGCCTCCGCAGAGAAACCGAAGCGCGCGTAATATTCGGGGTCGCCGACCATCATCAGCGCTGGTGCGCCTCGCGCTTCCGCGTCGCCCAGCAACCGCGCCATCAGATCGGTGCCGAGCCCCTGCCCCTGCGCGCTCGGAGCCACCGCGACCGGCCCGACCAGCACCAGCGGAATCGAGCGGCCTTCATCGGCAACCAGCCGCACCGGCCAGCTCTGCAACGTCGCGATCAGCCCTGCGCCACCGCGCGCAGCGTAGGAAAGGTCGGGCAGCCATTCGAGGCCTTCGCGCACGCGATAGACGGTGCGCGCGCGGCGGTCCGGCCCGAACGCTGCATCGAGCAGCGCCTCCACCGCGGCCGCATCGCCGCGTTCCAGAGCCGTGATCTCGACCAGCGCCGCCCCCCTCGCTAAAGGCGCTGGCGCTTAGGGAGCGCGGGGCGGCTTGTCACGCGCGCGATGGGAGAGCCCCGGCCTTGCGCCACCCGGACGACCGCCTGCTGCTCGAAGTGCGCGACCTCGAAGTCGACGTGCTGACCGGCATCTATTCGGAGGAAACGCACCTCCCCCAGCCGCTGCGCATCGACGTGACGGCGGAGCTGGAGGTCGCGGATCGCTACGAGCCCGACACGCCGTTGGGCGCGTCGAAAAACTACATGGACCTGCACCATGCGGTGATGAGCTCGCTCCCCGCAGGCGGGCATTTCACGCTGGTGGAGGCGGTGGCGGAGCATGTCATCGATACGCTGTTCCTGCAGGACGATCGCGTCCGCGCGGTGGAGGTGCGGATCGTCAAGCTCGCCATCGCCAGCGCGGGCGAGCGCATCGGCATCCGGCTGAAGCGGCACCGGCCATGAGCGAGCCTCGCGGCGTGGCGCTGGTCACCGGCTCGCTTCACCGGGTGGGCGCGGTGATCGCGGCGACGCTCGCGCGCGGCGGCTGGACCCTGGCGCTGCACGCGCGCCACGCGGGCGAGGCGGACCCTGCGCTGGTCGACGCCCTGCGCGGCGCGGGCCAGGTCCCGCGGGTGTTCCTCGCCGACCTCGCCGAGCCGAACGGCGCGGACCGGCTGTTCGATGCGGTCAGCGGTGAGCTTGGAACGCCGGCACTGATCGTCAACAACGCCTCGCTGTTCGAGGAGGACGAGGTGGCAAGGCTCGACCCGCGGACCCTGGCGCAGACCTTTGCGGTGAACAGCATCGCCCCGGTGATGCTGGCGCGGCGGCTGGCGGGGCGGGCGGGGAGCGCGGTCGTCAACATCCTCGATCAGCGGGTCGCGATGCCGGTGCCTGACCAGATCGGCTACACCCTCTCCAAACAGGCGCTGTGGCAGGCGACTCGCACGCTGGCGGTGGCGCTGGCGCCGCACGTGCGGGTCAACGCCGTCGCGCCGGGCGTCACCCTCCCCGCGCATAATTACGAAAAGGGCCGGATGGAGCGGCTCGCCACGAAGATGCCGCTGCGGCGCCTGTCGACCCCGCAAGGGATCGCCGACGCAGTGCTCTACCTGGCGCAGGCGGAGGAGGTCAGCGGGCAGACGCTATGCGTCGATGGCGGCGCCAACCTCACCGGCTGGCCTCGCGATTTCGCCTATCTGTGAGATAGTTTCATTTGAAAGTTCAGGCTAAGTTCACACCAAAACGCGGTGTCGTTTCGTTGTCTTTCAGTGATTTAGCCTGTTAGCAGCGCAGCCGCCTCGACGGCAAGTTTTGGCGCCTGCTCATTTGATCAGCCCGATCTCCCGCAGGCGCTGCTTGAGGTAGTCGTCCGCCAAGATCGGCTCGGGATAGCGGTCGGGGTGGGTCGCATCGACGCAGCCGGGCAGCGTCGCAATCGGGAAGTCCGAGCGCAGGTGGAGGAAGAAGGGCATCGAATAGCGGCTGTGCGACGCCCGCGCGCCGTCGGGGTTGCGCACGCGGTGCGTGGTCGAGGGCAGGCGGTGGTTGGTGAGCCGCTGCAGCATGTCGCCGACATTGACCGCGAGCGCGCCTTCGGGCGGGCTCACCGCGAGCCAGCTGCCGTCGGGTTCGAGGATCTCGAGCCCCGCCTCTTCTGCGCCGAGCAGCAGGGTGATGAGGTTGATGTCCTCGTGCGCCTCCGCGCGAATGCCGACCGCGCTGCCCTCGACCGGCGGATAGTGGAGCAGGCGCAGCACGCTGTTGCCGTCGCGGGTCGGCTCGACGAACCAGTCGGGCGAGAGGTCGAGGTAGCGCGCGATCGCCGAGAGCAGCCGCGCTCCGACCCGGTCGAACTCCGCGAACATCGCCTCGAACGTCTCACGAAAGCCTGCGACTTCGTTCGGCCAGACATTGTTGGGATGCTGCGCGGCGAGCGGATGCCCCTCTGGCAGATCGCGCCCGACGTGCCAGAATTCCTTGAGGTCGACGACGCTCGCGCCCTTGGCGATCTCGGTCCCGAACGGCGTATAACCGCGCGCCCCGCCGGTGCCGGCGAGGTGATATTGCCGCTTGGTCGCGTCATCGAGCGCGAAATAGGCCTTGGTCACCGCCCAGGCGCGATCGACCAGCGCGGGGTCAAGCCCATGATCGCGCACCATCGCAAAGCCATATGTCGAGAAACTGTCGCCAAAGGCCTGCGCAAACGCCTCATCGCTCATCCCCTCGAGCGAGAGGACGGGTACCGCGCGGGCGCTGCTCGATGCATGAGCGGAGGATTGGACGGCGGTGTCGGTCATGGGGCTTTCCTGTGAACGCGCTGCCGGGCACAAGCGGCAGGTGAGTTGCATCGACCCTAGCGCGCACCGGCGCCCGCGCAAGCATCAGGCGGCAACGCTGATGGCCGCTGTCGTGGGCCTCTCGCTCGCCGCCTGCGCGCGTGACGACGAGGGCGCGGCACCCGCTACGCCCGCCGCCGCGCAGGCGGTTGCCAAGGCGCGACCGCAGCGCCCGCCCCCGCCCCGCGCGCAAGAGCCGCACAACGTCGTCGTCGCGATCGCCCTCGGTGAGTTCGCGACCTTCAATCGCATGCTGCGCGTCAGCGGCGAAGGCGCGGCGCTGGCGCGGATGGAGCAGGCGACGCTGCTCGCGCCGCGCGACACCGCTTTCGCGCAGCTGGATGAGGCGCAGCGCGTCGCGCTCGCCAACGTTGCGCCGAGCCCGGCGGTGACGGTCGCCATCCGTCGCCTGTCCTTCGACCGCAATTGGCCCGCTCAGGAGCTCAAGACCGCCATCCGCGCGAGCGGCGCGGCGCCGCTGCAACTGCGCAACCGCGCGGGCGAAGCGGTGACCTTTTCGCTCGAGGGGGAGATGATCCGCGCGACGCTGGCGGACGGCAGCACGGCGACGCTCGGCGATGCGCACATCCCGTCGCGTAACGGCGCGACCTATGTGCTCGACCGCTGGGTCGGGCCGCTGCCGACGGGCGGCATAACGATGATCGCGCCGCCGGGGCCGCCCGCGCCCAACCCCTCTACAGGAGTTCGCTGACGTGGCGCATTGGCTGATGAAGTCCGAACCCGACGCCTATGGCTGGGACGATCTGGTGCGCGAAAAGCGTGGCACCTGGGACGGGGTGCGCAGCCATGCCGCCGCGCGCAACTTGCGCGACATGGCGGTCGGCGACGAAGCGTTCTTCTACCACAGCGTCACCGGCAAGGAGGTGGTCGGCGTGGTCCGCATCGTCGAGGCCGCCTTTCGCGATCCCACCGCGGGGGAGGGCAGCCCATGGGTCGCGGTGCGGGTGGAGCCGGTCGCCAAACTGCGCTCCCCCGTCACCCTCGCCACGATCAAGGGTGACGCCAGCCTCTCCGACAACAAGCTGGTGCGTCAGTCGCGACTGTCGGTGGTGCCGTTCACCGACGCGGAGTGGGAGCGCGTCCTCGAACTGGGCGGCGGGCTCGCGGAATGACGATTTCTCTCCGAAGCGGATATGGTTAATGGGGCCTGCCGCGCTTTTGCACCATAGCGGCACCAAAGCGACGCCGATGCTTCCTAGGCATCAAGCCGGCCATCCATAGTAAATCCGGAACGGCGCCGGGTGAGGGACGCGGCGTTACAGAGGACCAGATATGTTGCGTGACGCCAATCCGTTTGCCGAACCCGCTGCCGGGCCACAGTCGTTTTTCCACCGCACACATCACGCTCTGACCGTCTGGAGCGACGGCAACGGCCAGCCGGTGATCGGCATCGCCGCGCATCTGGGGATCGCCGCGGAACTGGTGCCGCTAGCCGAGATGGCCGACCGACCCGCGCACGATGTCGCCTTCCTCGCGCTCACCCCGGCTGCGCAAGTCGACCTGTCGGCCATTGCCGCGCGTCAGGCGGAGGAGGCGCTGTCGCTGTGCGTCGCCTGTTCGATGCACCAGATCGACGATGTGCTCGCCGCATTCGACGACGACGACCTCACCCTGCTGGTCGACCCTTCGCCGCTCGAGATCGAGATCGCGCTAGCCGACCGCTTTCGCACGGTGCGGGGCGTGGTCCATTCGCTCGAAGCGCAGGATCGCGACCGGGAGATCGTTGCCTTGCAGGACGAGGTTCAGCGCATCTCCCGAATGCTCGCGCGGATGAGCATGGAAAGCTCGCCCGCCCCGGCCGACATCGCCGCCCCGGCCCCTTCCCCCTTCATCGAGGATTGCCACGTCGAAAGTCCGCGGCGCAGTTTCGAGCGCGGGGATAGCGAACCCGCCCGCGCCACCGTCACTCCGCGCGACGCGCGCCTGGTGATCCGCCAGCGGCGACTGCGCGATGAACTGTTCGACGCGACGCTGTTCGCCGATCCCGCTTGGGACATGCTGCTCGACCTCTACGCCGCGCGGCTCGGCCGGATGCGCGTATCGGTGTCGTCGCTGTGCATCGCTGCGGCGGTGCCGGCCACCACGGCGCTGCGCTGGATCAAGACGCTCACCGATTCGGGGCTGTTCATCCGCCAGAGCGATCCGCTCGACGGGCGCCGCATCTTTGTCGCGCTGTCGGATGCCGCGACCGACGCGATGCACCGCTATTTCGCGCGCCTCAACGACGCCCGTCTGGCGATCTGAGCGCGCGCGCCGAACCACCCCTATTGCCCGCCCGCGCCGCCCGCGCCAAAGGGATCGGCGCGGGCGGTTAGCTCAGTTGGTAGAGCATCTCGTTTACACCGAGAGGGTCGGCGGTTCGAGCCCGTCACCGCCCACCAGGTTCGCGGCGCGCCTGTCCTCAGCCTTCGGCGGGCGCCAGCGGCAGGCAAAGTTTCGCGACGGTGCCTCCGCCTTCCTGATCGAGCAGCGCGAAGTTGCCACCGTGCTGCGTCGCGAAATCGTTTACCAGGCTGAGGCCGACGCCGCCGGTGGCCCGGTTGCGCGATGCTTCGCCGCGTTCGAACGGTCGCAGGAGCCGTTCGCGATCGGCCGCCGGGATGCCCGGCCCACGGTCACTGCCGATGGCGGAGCGACCCTGCTCGTCACTCTCGCTAGTGCGCGTTCCTGCCAGACGGCGCGCACGTCGCCATGCGGCCGCCCCAGCGCATCGGCGAGCAGACGTTCGACGATCGTCGCCCGCGGGCCGGTCGGCGGCGAGTCGGTGTAGCTGCGCACGAACCCGTCGGTCTCCCCCCGGAGCGCGGCGAGGGCTGTCGCTGGGCGGACGCGCGTCGGGGGCGGCTGGGGAGCGAACACGACGACCGCCGCCGTCGCCGCCACGCTAAGCGCCGCCACGAACACGCCAAAGCCGCCGATAGCCACCAGCGCGCTGGGCGGGCGCGTCATGCCCTTCGCACCGATGGAATGAAGCGATGGCCGATGCCGCGCACCGTCTCGATCAAGGGCTCCGCGTCGGCCTCGGCCAGCTTGCGGCGGAGGCGGCTGACCGCAATGTCGACGGCGCGATCGTAGCTCATGGCGTCGTTGCCGCGGGCGAGATCGAGCAGCAGGTCGCGCGTGAGGATGCGCTGTGGCCGCTGCACGAACGCGGCAAGCAACGTGTGATCCCCCTCACTCAACGCGACCAGTCGGCCCCGGGGGTCGCGCAGGCGCCGTTCTTCGATGTCCAGACGCCAGCCCGCGAAGCTGACGCCCGCTTCCGCCGACGGCGCCGTGCGTCGCAGCAGCGCCCGAATGCGGGCAAGCAGCTCGCGCGGTTCGAACGGCTTGGTGAGATAGTCCCATGCGCCCACCTCCAGCCCGACCACGCGGTCCGTCACCGCGTCGAGCGCGCTCAGCATCAGCATCGGCGTCCCGCTTGGCGCCAGCCGACGGCACAGCGACAGCCCATCTTCACCGGGCATCATCACGTCGAGGATGATCGCATCGACGGGCCCGCGCGCGAGTTCGCGGTCGCAAGCCGCTGCGCTGTCCGCAGCGCGCACCTGATAGCCGTGGCGCGCGAGGAACTCCGCGAGCGCATCGCGTATGCTCTCATCATCGTCGACGATCAGGATCCGGCCCTGTTCGGTGGGGTCGCACGCCATCCTTCGCCTCTAGCAGGGCTTTGTAGCATCTGTGTAACCGAGCGGGCTACCGAGCGGCCATCGTCTCGCTACCCAAATCCGCTGTGTGCTGACCTTCCAGCATCGAAGGAGGACGGGCATGCGAGCGACGGGTTGGACGATCGGACTGATGAGCGCGGTGCTGCCGGCAATGGCCTATGCGCAGCAAGCGGCGCCCGGCGCGCCCCCGCCAACCACG
>ERZ501016.54-NODE-54-length-58164-cov-16.664510_pt1 | contig 58164 bp, 60 predicted proteins | sample MGYA00248889_ERZ501016 | MGnify/ENA primary metagenome ERZ501016 (study PRJEB25958, sample SAMN03398594) | human skin metagenome | study: EMG produced TPA metagenomics assembly of the Human Skin Microbiome Metagenome (human skin metagenome) data set. | reverse complement strand
CCGCGACCTCGACGGCTGCCCCCGCACCGGCGGCGGGAGCCCTGCGCGGCGCCCTCGCCCCGGCCCTCGCGGACCCCCGGCTGGGCCCCTCGGTCGGGCTGACGGTCCGCGACGGTATGACGGGCGCGCACCTGCTGGACGTGGCCGCCGACCAGCCGCGGACCCCCGCCTCGACGACCAAGCTCCTGACGGCCGCCGCTGTCGTGCCCGCGCTCGGCCCGGAGACCCGGCTCGTCACCTCGACCGTCCTCGCCCCCGACGGCCGGGTCGTGCTGCGGGCCGGGGGCGACATGATGCTGGCGCGGGGACCGTCCCGCCCGGGCGAGGTGCAGGGGCACGCCGGGGTGGCGACCCTGGCCGCCCAGACGGCGGCGGCGCTGCGCTCGGCCGGGCGCACCACCGTCACGCTCGGCCTGGACCTGAGCCACGCGGCGGGCCCCGACTACGCCCCGACGTGGGACCGTGCCTACCTGGGCGAGGCGATCGTCGGCAAGGTGGCCATGCTCGGGCTCGCGGACGGCCTGGTGGCCCCCGGGGCCCCGGCGCCCGCCGACCCGGCCGGCGAGGTGGCCGCGGTGCTGCGGACCGAGCTGGGGCGCGCGGGCATCTCGGTGCGGGGCGACCTGGTCCGTTCGGCGGCGCCCGCGGGCAGCCGCGCGCTCGCGTCGGTGTCGTCGGCACCGGTCGCCGACGTGATGGCGGTGGCGCTGGCCCGCAGCGACAACGCCGTGACCGAGTCGCTGGCCCGCCAGGCGGCGACGCGGGCCGGGGCGAGCGGCGGCTTCGCCGCGGCGGCCCGGTGGGTGCAGGGCGAGCTCGCCCGACGGGGATACGACCTGACGGGTGTCCGCCTCGCCGACACCAGCGGTCTGTCCGCGGGGACGACGGTCCCGGCCCGCCTCGTCGGGGACGTGCTCGTGGCGGGCACCTCCGGCCGTGACCCCGGCATGGCGCGCGTCGTCGAGGACCTGCCGGTGGCGGGCCTGTCCGGCACGCTGGCCGGGCGCTACGTGGCCGGGGCGTCGGCGGCCGGGGCGGGGGTCGTGCGGGCCAAGACCGGCACCCTCACCGGCATCAGCTCGCTGGGCGGCACCGTGGTCGACGCGGACGGCCGGCTGCTCGCCTTCGCCGTGCTGGCCGACGACGTCCCGGCGGCGGGAGGGACGGAGGGCGCCCGCGCGGCCCTGGACGCCCTGGTGACGCGGCTGGCGACGTGCGGGTGCCGGTGACCGGGCGCTCTCCGTCTGGACGGCCCTTCTGCGTCTCGGCCCGCCGCGCCCGTCTCGGGCTGCAGCACGAGACCGGTGGCGGGGCACCAGACCGGGGACGCGGCGCGAGACCGGCGACGCAGCACGAGACGGGCGGTCCGGCATACCGCCACCGCCACCGAGGGAACGGATCACCACCCCGAGAGGTTGACCTCCTCATGAGCCAGGACACCAGGCAGGACCACCGTCCCGACCCGACCATCGAGCTCGTCGACTGGGACTTCGCCGCCGCCACGGGCCGCCGCCTCGTGCCGCGCGGCCCCCAGGTCACCCCGGCCGTGGCCGCCGACGCGGTCCACGCCCTGCGCGACGCCGCCGCGCGCTCCGCCCAGCACGTCGCCGACACCGCCCGGATGCACGCCCCCGTGAGCGCCGAGCCCGCCCGCGTGGTGGACCGTGCCGGCTGGATCGACGCCAACGTCCGCTCCATGCGGGGGATGATCGCGCCGGTGCAGGACAAGCTCCTCGCCTCGCGCACGACGCCGGTCGGGCCCGCCGCCGCGGCCGTCGGGAGCAAGGTCACGGGCGGGGAGACCGGCGCGCTGATGGCCTTCCTCGCGAGCAAGGTGCTCGGGCAGTACGACCTGGCGCCCGGCGGCACGCCCCAGCTGCTCCTGGTCGCCCCCAACGTCGTCGAGGTGGAGCGCGAGCTCGAGCTCGACCCTGCGGACTTCCGGCAGTGGGTGTGCCTGCACGAGGAGACCCACCGCGTGCAGTTCACCGCCGTGCCGTGGCTGCGCGAGCACATGCTCGAGCGCACGCGGGCGCTGAGCGTCGACCTCGTGCCCGACGCCGACCAGCTGGCCGCGCGCCTCGCGATGGTGGTGCGCAACCTGCCCGACGCGGTGCGTGAGGGCGGCAACGGCCTCTCCGACCTGGTCACGACCCCCGAGCAGCGGGAGGAGATCGCCCGCCTGACGGCCATCATGAGCCTGCTCGAGGGCCACGCGGACGTGATCATGGACGACGTGGGACCGGCCGTCATCCCCACCGTGGACACCATCCGCGCGAAGTTCGACGAGCGTCGTGGTGGCCGCTCCTCGCTCGACCGGGTCGTGCGGCGGCTGCTCGGGCTCGAGGCCAAGATGCGGCAGTACTCCGACGGCGCGACCTTCGTCCGGGGCGTCGTCGACGAGGTCGGGATGGACGGCTTCAACGCCGTCTGGGCGTCGCCCGAGACCCTCCCGTCCCCGGCCGAGATCGGCGACCACCGGCTGTGGCTCGCCCGGGTCCACGGCTGAGCGCCCCGCCTCAGCCAGGCCGTATGCCGTCCCCGCCCGCCGCCGTCGCCGCCTGCCGTCTCGCGGCGCGGCGGCTGCTCGGCGAGCTCCCCGAGGGCCGCGTCCTCGTGGGGTGCAGCGGCGGGACCGACTCGCTGGCGCTCGCCAGCGTGGTGGCCTTCGAGGTCGACAAGACCGGCCGCCCGGCGGGGGCCGTCGTGGTGGACCACGGGCTCCAGGACGGGTCCGCCGAGGTGGCCGACCGGGCCGCCGCGCAGTGCCGGGGGCTGGGCCTGGACCCCGTCGTCGTGCGCCGCGTCGAGGTCCCCCGGGAGCACCCCGGCGGGCCCGAGGACGCCGCTCGCGACGCCCGCCACGCCGCCCTCGTCGCCGAGGCCGAGCGGCTGGAGGCGGTCGCCGTGCTGCTGGCCCACACCCGTGACGACCAGGCCGAGCAGGTACTCCTCGGGCTGGCCCGTGGCTCCGGCGCCCGGTCCCTGGCGGGCATGCCGCGACGCCGCGGCCTGCTCGCCCGCCCCTTCCTCGCGGTGACCCGGGCCGACACGGCGGCCGTGTGCGCGCACGACGGCCTCGACCCCTGGCAGGACCCGCACAACGCCGACCCCGCCTACGCCCGCGTGCGGGCGCGCGGCGCCATGACGGTGCTGGAGGAGGCGCTGGGCCCCGGCATACGGGATGCCCTGGCGCGCTCGGCCGACCGGCTGCGGGCCGACGCGGACGCCCTCGACCAGCTGGCCGCCACCTGGCTGGCGCAGCAGGCAGAGGTGCCGACCAGCCTGCCTGCGCACGCGCTCGCGAGCCAGCCCGAGGCAGTCCGCACCCGCGTGCTGCGCCTCGCCGCCCTGGCCGCCGGTGCTCCGTCGGGGGCGTTGACCGCCGCGCACGTCCTCGCGACCGACCGGCTCCTGACACACTGGCGGGGGCAGGGTCCCGTGTCCCTGCCGGGGCACCTGGTCGCGGCCCGGACGCCTGGCCGGGCCGGTCGGATCATGATCGGGCCCGCCGATCGGGTTGAATGAACGCCGGCGGGACCGCCGAGGCCCCACCGACACCACGCGCAACGAGCCGGACCGAGGAGACGCAGTGCAAGCGAGCGACATGGGTGACGACCTCGCCGAGGTGCTCTACACCGAGCAGCAGATCCAGGAGCGACTGGCGGAGCTGGCCGGCGAGATCTGGCGGGACTACGAGGGCAAGGACGTCCTGCTCGTGGGCGTGCTCAAGGGCGCCGTCATGGTCATGGCGGACCTCATGCGCCACCTGCCGGGCAGCGTGGAGATGGACTGGATGGCGATCTCGTCCTACGGCTCGGGCACCAAGAGCTCAGGCGTCGTGCGGATCCTCAAGGACCTCGACACCGACATCACCGACCGGCACGTCCTCATCGTGGAGGACATCATCGACTCGGGTCTCACCCTGTCGTGGACCCGCTCCAACCTGGAGTCCCGCAAGCCGGCCTCGCTGGAGATCATGACGCTGCTGCGCAAGCCGGACGTCGTCAAGGTCCCGATCGACGTCCGCTACGTCGGCTTCGACATCCCCGACGAGTTCGTCGTCGGCTACGGCCTCGACTACGACCAGCAGTACCGCAACCTGCGCGAGATCGGGCTGCTCGCCCCGCACGTCTACAGCTGACGGGCGCCGGCGCGGGCCGTATGCCGCGAGCCGGGCCCACCGCAGGCCCTCGCAGGCGCTCGGACCGCCCGGAACACCTCAGATCGCTCGCTCGTTGTCCCCCTCGGTGCCGGCAACGGTCTCTCAACTCCTCGGCCTCGGCCGAACCGCTTGATCAGGAAGGGACGGGGTCGCACCCCGCACGTACATGAACGCGAAGCGCATCGCACGAAGCCCCTGGATGTGGGTGGTCGTCGTCAGCCTGCTGATCGCCGCCTGGCTGTCCGTCGGGCAGCAGTCGGACTTCCGTGAGGTCGACACGTCGGCCGCGGTCCAGCTGATCCAGCAGGACAAGGTGGAGTCGGCCAAGCTGGTCGACGGCAACCGCATCGACCTGACCCTCAAGGACGGCAGCGAGTACACCGGCGGCAAGGTCAAGGACGCCAAGCACGTCCGGGCGCACTACATCGAGCCGCGCGGTCCCGAGCTGGTCAAGCTCCTCGACGCGCACAAGCCCTCCCAGGGCTACGACGAGCAGCCGCCGACGGACTCGCCGTTCCTCGCGCTGCTCGGCTACCTGCTGCCGCTGCTGCTCTTCGGTGCCTTCGCGTGGTTCATCATGAGCTCGATGCAGGGCGGCGGGTCCAAGGTCATGCAGTTCGGCAAGTCCAAGGCCAAGCTGGCCACCAAGGACATGCCGCAGGTGACCTTCGACGACGTGGCCGGCGCGGACGAGGCGGTCGAGGAGCTGCAGGAGATCAAGGAGTTCCTCGTCGAGCCCGAGAAGTTCGCGGCCGTCGGCGCCAAGATCCCCAAGGGCGTCCTGCTCTACGGCCAGCCCGGAACCGGCAAGACCCTGCTCGCCCGCGCCGTCGCCGGCGAGGCCGGGGTCCCGTTCTTCTCGATCTCCGGGTCGGACTTCGTCGAGATGTTCGTCGGCGTGGGTGCCTCCCGCGTGCGCGACCTGTTCGAGCAGGCGAAGGCCAGCGCCCCGGCCATCATCTTCGTCGACGAGATCGACGCCGTGGGTCGCCACCGCGGCGCGGGGCTCGGCGGCGGCCACGACGAGCGCGAGCAGACGCTCAACCAGCTGCTCGTCGAGATGGACGGCTTCGACGTCAAGACCAATGTCATCCTCATCGCGGCGACCAACCGCCCCGACATCCTGGACCCGGCGCTGCTGCGCCCGGGCCGGTTCGACCGGCAGATCGCGGTCGAGGCCCCCGACATGCTCGGCCGCCACCACATCCTGCAGGTGCACGCCAAGTCCAAGCCGCTCGCCGAGGACGTCGACCTGATGACCGTCGCGCGGCGCACCCCCGGTATGACGGGTGCCGACCTCGCCAACGTGCTCAACGAGGCCGCGCTGCTCACCGCCCGGTCCAACCAGCTGCAGATCACCAACGCCATCGTCGACGAGGCGATCGACCGCGTGATCGCCGGACCGCAGAAGCGCACGCGCATCATGTCGGCCAAGGAGAAGAAGATCACGGCCTACCACGAGGGCGGGCACGCGCTCGTGGCGGCGTCGATGCGTCACACGGACCCGGTCAGCAAGATCACGATCCTGCCCCGCGGCCGTGCCCTCGGCTACACGATGGTCCTGCCCAACGACGACAAGTACTCCACGACCCGCAACGAGATCCTCGACCAGCTGGCCTACGCCCTGGGCGGTCGGGTCGCGGAGGAGATGATCTTTCACGACCCCACCACGGGTGCCTCCAACGACATCGAGAAGGCCACGAGCATGGCCCGCAAGATGGTCACGCAGTTCGGGATGTCCGAGCGGGTGGGTGCGATCAAGCTGGGCCAGGAGCAGGGCGAGGTCTTCCTCGGTCGCGACTACGGCCACCAGCGCGACTACTCCGAGAAGGTCGCGGGCATCGTCGACGAGGAGGTCCGCCGCCTCATCGAGTACGCCCACGACGAGGCCTGGCACGCGCTGCGCGAGAACCGCGACGTGCTCGACCGCCTCGTGCTCGAGCTGCTCGAGAAGGAGACGCTCGGTCGCGAGGAGCTGGCCGTGATCTTTGCGGACGTCGTCAAGCGCCCCGAGCGCCCGGTGTGGCTGTCCAGCGAGGACCGGCAGGTCAGCAACCGTCCCCCGGTGCTGACCCCGGCCGAGGAGATGGCGCTGCAGTCCGGCGAGCGCGCGACCGTCGAGGCCGTCGAGGCCCGGGTCGAGCAGCAGGTGGGCGACAACCCGGACCCGGAGCGCGAGCACCCTCCCACCCAGGTGATCGAGCTCCCCGGGGACGACCGGGTCGACCCGGGTCAGTGACGTGACGGTCGACCGCGCGCGGGCCGAGGCGGCCGTCCGCGAGCTGCTGCTCGCGATCGGCGAGGACCCGGACCGGGACGGCCTGCGCGACACACCGGCGCGGGTGGCGCGCGCCTACGACGAGATGTTCTCGGGGCTGGGGCAGGACCCCGGCTCGGTGCTCGACGCCGTCTTCGAGATCGGGCACAGCGAGCTGATCCTGGTCCGGGACATCGAGGTCTACTCCACCTGCGAGCACCATCTCGTGCCCTTCCACGGCGTCGCGCACGTCGGCTACATCCCCGGCAAGGACGGGCGCGTCACGGGACTGTCCAAGCTGGCGCGGCTCGTCGACGTCTATGCACGCCGGCCGCAGGTGCAGGAGCGTCTGACCACGCAGGTCGCGGACGCGCTGGTGCAGCACCTCCATCCCGGTGGCGCGATCGTCGTGCTCGAGTGCGAGCACCTGTGCATGTCCATGAGGGGCGTCCGCAAGCCCGGCTCCCGGACCATCACCTCGGCGGTGCGCGGCCAGCTGCACGACCCCGCCACTCGGGCCGAGGCGATGCAGCTCGCGCTCGGGGGCCGCGCGTGATCGACCTGCGCCGCGACCGGGGGCGGCCCGTGCTGGTGGGCGTCCTCAACGTCACCCCCGACTCGTTCAGCGACGGGGGCCGGTGGTCCGATGCCCGGCGGGCGGTGGAGCACGGGCTCGAGCTCGCCCGCCACGGCGCCGACGTCGTCGACGTGGGCGGGGAGTCCACGCGGCCCGGCGCGACGCGGCCCCTCGTGTCCGAGGAGCTCGACCGGGTCGTGCCGGTCGTGCGCGAGCTGGTGGCCGCGGGGGTCACGGTGTCCGTCGACACGATGCGCGCGGAGGTCGCCGCGGCGGCGGTCGACGCGGGCGCCGCCGTCGTCAACGACGTCAGCGGCGGCCTCGGCGACCCCGCCATCCGTGAGGTGGTCGCCCGCACGGGAGCCACCATGGTGGTGCAGCACTGGCGGGCCCACGGCGCCGACATGCAGCAGCAGGACCACCTGACCTACGACGACGTCGTCACCGACGTCCGCGACGAGCTGGCCCAGCGGCTGGCCGAGCTGCGGGAGGCCGGCGTCCGCGACGAGCAGGTCGTCCTCGACCCCGGCATCGGCTTCTCCAAGACCGCGGCCCACAACTGGGAGCTCCTGCGTCGGCTGGACGAGCTCGCCGCCCTGGGACGCCCGCTCCTCGTCGGCACCTCCCGCAAGGCCTTTCTCGGGTCGCTGCTCGCGGACCCGCCGACCGAGGGCTCCGCCACGGCCGACGGTGCCCCGTCCGGGCAGCCCGTCCCGCGGCCTCCGCTCGAGCGCGACACCGCGACGGCGGCCACCACCCTGCTCTGCGCCCAGGCCGGTGTGTGGGGAGTGCGGGTCCACGACGTGCGGGGGAGCGCCGACGCCCTGCGGGTGCTCGCCGCCTGGCAGGCCGGTATGCCGCCCGCCGCCTGGCAGGCCGGTATGCCGCCCGCCGCCGCGCTGCCCGCTGCCTCGTCCGCTGCAGGGCCGAGGCGCGGCGTCCCGGGCGCCGGAGGTGCCCGATGACCGACCGGATCACGCTCACCGGCGTGCGCGCCCGCGGCAGGCACGGCGTCCTGCCCGAGGAGCGCGTGCTCGGGCAGGAGTTCGTCGTCGACCTGGTCCTGCACCTCGACCTCGGACGTGCGGCCGCCACCGACGACCTCGCGGCCACCGTGAGCTATGCCGCGGTCGCCGAGACCGTCCACGAGCTCGTGACGGGGGAGCCGCACGACCTCGTCGAGGCCCTGGCGGGGAGCATCGGCGCCCGGCTGCTCGAGGACCACCTGCTCCTGGAGTCCGTCGACGTGACGGTGCACAAGCCGTCCGCTCCCATCGCCGTCGCGTTCGGCGACGTCGCGGTGACGGTGACCTCCCGCCGGGACGTCGAGGTCGTCATCGCCCTCGGCGCCAACCTCGACGAGCCCCTGGCGACGCTGGCCTCGGCCGTCGACCGGCTCACCCGCACCCGGGGTCTGCGCGTCACCGGGCGGTCGGCGGTCGTCGAGACGGACCCGGTGGGCGGACCCGAGCAGCCCGCCTATCTCAACGCCGTCGTCCTCGGCCGCACCCGCCTGTCCGCCCGCGCCCTGCTCCACCGGCTGCACCGCATCGAGGCCGACCACGGCCGCACCCGTGAGGTCCGCTGGGGTGCCCGCACCCTCGACCTCGACCTCATCGCCTACGGCGAGGCCCGCAGCGACGACCCCCGGCTCACGCTGCCTCACCCCCGCGCCCACGAGCGCGGGTTCGTGCTGGTGCCGTGGGCCGAGGTCGACCCCGACGCCGAGCTGACCCTCCCAGGCGGCGACCGCCGCCTCGTGCGGGAGCTCGCGGACGAGCGGCGGGCGGACGGCATACGGCCGGGGCCCGCGTGGCCCCTCGGTCCCCGCCACCGTCTCCGCGGCGACCAGGTGGCGTCGTGCTGAGGGGTGGCCGCGGGCTCAGCGTCGGTCTGTGCGCCCTCCTCGCGGTGCTGGTGCTCGCCGTCGGCTACGCCGCGCTGTCGTGGTGGAGCGAGGGCGGGCGGTCCCTGCCGCCGGTCGGCTACCTCGCCACGCTGCCGCTCGTGCTCGTGGCCGCGCTCGTCCTGGCCGGCGCCTGGTCGGTCCGCCGCACCGTGCGTGGTCGCCGGGCCTCAGGTCCGCACGACGGGCTGCGGGGCTTCCGGGTGCTGGTGCTCTGCCAGGCCGCCGCGCTGACCGGCGCCGTGGTGGCCGGGTGGAGCCTGGCCCACGCCCTCGTCGCACGGGCCGGCCTCGCGCTGCAGGGCCTCGGGTCCGACGCCGCGGCGGCCCTCGCCGTGACCGCGGCCGGCGTCCTGCTCGTCGTCGCCGGTCTCGTGGGCCAGTCCTGGTGCCGGCTCGACGAGGACCGCACCGCGCCGCCCGCGCCCTAGCGCCTGTCTCCCGAGGTCGGGTGATGGCGCCTGCTCGTGGGTGTCACGTGGCGGACGGCCCGACCCGCGTCAGCCGCAGACGGGGTCGCTCTCGACCTTGGTGGCCCAGCCCTGGTCGTCGAGGGTGAGCTTGACGATCGCCTGGTCCCCGGGCAGCTCGGACAGGGCCTGGACGGTGCTCGGCGAGGTCTGCGGGGGAGCGCCCTCGCTGGTGCAGGTCTGACGCACGACCGTCGCACCCGGGTCGACCGGGATCCGGAACGAGATGGCGTTGCGGTTGCTGAACAGCGAGCCCGCGTGCGGTGCGAGGTCCACACCCTGGCGGCCGACCGAGCCGTCCGAGCGGCCCCGCACCGTCCACCGGTCGAAGGTCAGCACCGGCGTCTGGTCCTTCATCTCCACCGCCGTGATCTTGCCGAGGTCGTAGGCCCGGCCACGGACCTGGCTGGTCACGCCGACGGCGCGCGTCGCCGTGGGGGTCGGCGTGGGTGTCGCCGAGGGCTTGGGGGCCGCCGCCGCGCCGGTCACCGTCACCGTCGGGGTCACCGTCACGGTGACCGGCGGCGCGTAGCCGCTGGACAGCGCGGTGCAGCCGGACAGCAGGGCGCCGGCGCCCACGGTCAGGGGCAGGAGCACGACGGCGGCGCGCAGGGTTGCGGGGCGAGACGGCATGGGGGGTCCTTTCGTCCCGGACAGTGTCCCCGGTGACGGCCTTCCGGCCCAAGGCGGCGCGCAGGACGACCGGCGGGGAGTCGCGGTGCGCGCGACTACGCTGGGGGCATGAGTTCCGCGCCCGAGCAGCAGCCCCACCAGCCCGACGTCGCCGCCTCCGACGGCGGCGTGCCCGAGCAGATGCGGGTCCGCCGCGACAAGCGCGAGCGGCTGCTGGAGCGGGGTATGGCGCCCTACGCCGTCACCGTCCCGCGCACCCACTCCCTGGCCCAGGCCGCCGCGCTCGGTGAGCCGCTCGAGGCCGGTGACGAGCCCGAGGGCGAGGAGTTCGTCGTCTCGGTGACGGGACGCGTCGTCTACCAGCGCAACACCGGCAAGCTCTGCTTCGCCACCCTCCAGGAGGGGCCGGGCACGCGACTGCAGGTCATGCTCAGCCTCGCCGAGGTCGGTCAGGACCAGCTCGACGCGTGGAAGGCCGACGTCGACCTCGGCGACCACGTCAGCGTCACCGGGCACGTGGTGCGCAGTCGCCGCGGCGAGGTGTCCGTCATGGCGACGACCTGGGTCATGGCCTCCAAGGCCTTGCGCCCCCTCCCGACGCTGCACAAGGACCTGTCCGAGGAGACGCGGGTGCGGCAGCGGTATGCCGACCTGATCGTGCGTCAGGAGGCGCGCGACATGGTGCGGCTGCGGGCGACGGTGCTGCGCTCCATCCGCAGCACCCTGGACGGGCTCGGATTCGTCGAGGTGGAGACGCCGATCCTCAACCTCAGCCACGGGGGAGCGGCCACCCCGTTCACCACCCACCTCAATGCCTTCGACATCGACATGAGTCTGCGCGCCTACACCGAGCTGTGGCTCAAGCGCGCCGTCGTCGGAGGGGTCGACCGCGTCTACGAGATCGGCAAGGTCTTTCGCAACGAGGGGGTGGACTCCACGCACTCCCCGGAGTTCACCGAGCTCGAGTTCTACGAAGCCTACGGCGACCAGTTCACGGCGGCCCACCGCACCCGGCAGATCATTCTCGACGCCGCGGAGGCGACCGGCCGCGGCACGTCTCTGGTCGACTATCGCGGCCGGGAGATCGACCTGTCCGGCGAGTGGCGCTGGCTGCCGATCTGCGAGGGGGTCGGCCAGGCGCTCGGCGAGGAGGTCCTGCCTGACGAGACACCGGACAACGTCGAGCGGCTGCGCCGTCTGGCTGCGGCTCACGAGATCGCCCTCAAGCCCTCCTGGGGTGCCGGCGAGATCGTCCTCGAGCTGTTCGAGCAGCTCGTCGAGCACACCCTGCTGCAGCCGACCTTCGTCTGCGACTACCCCGAGTCCGTGCGGCCGCTGGCCCGCGCCCACCGCACCACGCCCGGCCTGGTCGAGGCCTGGGACCTCATCGTCGGTGGGGTCGAGCTCGCCCCCTCCTACTCCGAGCTGGTCGACCCGGTGGTGCAGCGCGAGCGGCTCACCGCGCAGGCGGCGCTGGCCGCCGGCGGGGACGACGAGGCGATGGAGCTCGACGAGGACTTCCTGCGGGCGCTGGAGTATGGCGCGCCCCCGATGGGCGGGACCGGCATGGGCGTCGACCGGCTCATCATGCTGCTCACCGGCACGGGGATCCGCGAGACCATCCTGTTTCCCCATCTCAAGCCGCAGGCCTGAGGGACACCGCGAAATCCTGATCGACGAGAGGTTTTGCCATGGACATGCTCTGGAAGGTCTTCATCGCTCTGGCACCCACCGTGGGCGTTCTCTTCATCTTCTGGCACGTGATGAAGAACATCCTCGAGGGCGATCGGCGCGAACGAATTGCGCACGCCCAGTGGGAAAGGGAGCAGGAGATGTCGGCCCGCAATTCCACCGGCGGGCAGGACGGGCACGTTTAGTCGACACCGATGCTTTGACCAGCGCGGGTGAAATCCCCTATGTTGATGGGCGGACCTATTCTTTTCCCGGCCACTGACGAGGAGATTCGAAATGGCACAGCGCATCCAGGTCATCATCGAGGACGACATCGACGGGGGCGCCGCGGCCGAGACCGTGACGTTCGCGCTCGACGGCGTGACCTACGAGATCGACCTGTCCGAGGACAACGCCCGCAAGCTGCGCGACGACTTCGCGGCCTGGGTCGGCCACGCTCGTCGCTCGGGCGGTCGCAGGACCACCGGACGCAAGCCCTCCGGCGGCGGCCGCAGCAACCTCAACGACGTCCGCGAGTGGGGTCGGCAGAACGGCTTCCAGGTCTCCGAGCGCGGCCGCGTCTCGTCCGAGCTGCAGAGGGCCTACGACGCCGCCCACTGATCGCGGCGTCCGGCTCACCGCGACGGCGCTGACGTCCGTGGGTCATCCCCTGACCGGCGGTGAGCTGGAGCTCGCCTGCGACCTCGTCTCGTCTCGCATCGCCTGGCTCGACCTCCTCGTCGGGCCGGGCGATGCCGCGTCCGGCCCCACGGTCGACACCGCCGAGGTCGGCTCTGGCTCGCCGGCCGGGCTGCAGGCCCTGGCCGACTGGCGCTCGCGGGTTGAGGCGGGCTGGGCGCGGTTCTACGGCCGTCGCCAGCCACCCCACGTCGCGGCCACCTTCGTCCTCGGGTGGTACCTCGACGCCCTGGCCCACCCCGCGGCCTTCGCCGCCGCGATCGGGCCCTGGGCCCTCGACCTGTCGCCGGGCTCGGTGGTGATCGAGCCGCACCCCACCCAGGGCTACCCCGCGCGGGTCCACGTGTCCGCGAGCGCCGCTCACCAGGTCCTCGCCTCCGAGCCGGTGCGCCTGCGCCGGGCCGAGGAGTCCTACCGGCACCACGCCGAGCAGGTGGCCAGGTCGTATGCCGCGCCCGGCGTCAAGATGTCCAGCCGCCAGCGGCTGGGGATGGTCGACGACCTGTGGCGCATCGCGGTGGAGCGGGCCGCAGCGGCGGCGGGCAGCCCCCTGCTCGTCCGGCCGGACGACGACTCCCGAGGTCGGCTGCGGGCATCCTGCTGCTTCATCTACGCTCTCCCGGGAGCCACGACCTGCTCCACCTGCCCTCGTCGCGCCCGCGCGACCCCCTCGACCCGGCGCTCGCCTGCGCCGTGAGGAGCGCCATGTCCGTCCCGACCCAGCCCGACGGCCGAGCCGACGGCCAGACCGTCGACCTGGAGCAGGTGGTCGAGCTCGAGATGAAGCTCCTCGACCCCAACATGCGCGGCGACGTGGAGGGCGTGCAGCCGCTCCTGCACGACTACTACGCGGAGTATGCCGCCAGCGGTCAGGTCTACGACCGGCGCACGGCCCTCCAGGCCCCCGTCGAGGACTCGACGAGCTCGTTGACCGTCGACCGCCTCGAGGCGGAGCTGCTTGCGCCCGGCGTGGTCCTCGTGACCTACCGGGCGCACCGGTCGTCCCGCACCTCCTGGCGGTCCTCGGTCTGGTTGCTCACCGAGCACGGGTGGCAGCTGCGCCACCAGCAGGCCACCCCGATCCGCGACTGAGGCCGGTCGGCCGTGACGGCGGGCGTCCGGCATACGACCGCCTCCCGCACGGCGCCGATCCCGTCCGCTGAGGGCGAACACCGCGGACGCGCAGCACGGAACACCACGCACGCCGGTGGCGTTGACATCGTCAAGTCCCGCGCCGTACGGCGGGGCGTGCCCGGCGGTGCGTCCCAGCGCGCACGGTCCGTCGGGAGGCGTAGATAGCATCGAGGCATCTCGATAGCGAGGAGACAACCCAGATGTTCGAACGGTTCACCGACCGGGCCCGACGAGTCGTGGTGCTTGCGCAGGAGGAAGCGCGCATGCTCAACCACAACTACATTGGGACGGAGCACATCCTGCTCGGCCTCATCCACGAGGGTGAGGGCGTGGCCGCCAAGGCCCTCGAGAGCCTCGGCATCTCCCTGGAGGCCGTGCGCGAGCAGGTCCAGGACATCATCGGCCAGGGTCAGCAGGCCCCCACCGGCCACATCCCCTTCACCCCGCGCGCCAAGAAGGTCCTCGAGCTGTCCCTGCGCGAGGCGCTGCAGCTCGGCCACTCCTACATCGGCACCGAGCACATCCTGCTCGGCCTGATCCGCGAGGGCGAGGGCGTGGCGGCGCAGGTGCTGGTCAAGCTCGGCGCCGACCTCAACCGCGTGCGCCAGACCGTCATCCAGCTGCTCTCGGGCTACCAGGGCAAGGAGAGCGCGGGCGCCGGCGTCGGCGGCTCGAGCACGGGCCCCCAGGAGGGCACCCCGGCCGGGTCGCTGGTCCTCGACCAGTTCGGCCGCAACCTCACCCAGGCCGCCCGCGACGGCAAGCTCGACCCCGTCATCGGCCGCGCCAAGGAGATCGAGCGGGTCATGCAGGTGCTGTCCCGCCGCACCAAGAACAACCCCGTCCTCATCGGCGAGCCCGGCGTCGGCAAGACCGCCGTGGTCGAGGGCCTGGCCCAGGACATCGTGCGCGGCGACGTGCCCGAGACCCTCAAGGACAAGCAGGTCTACACCCTCGACCTCGGTGCGCTGGTCGCCGGCTCGCGCTACCGCGGAGACTTCGAGGAGCGCCTCAAGAAGGTCCTCAAGGAGATCCGCACGCGCGGCGACATCGTGCTGTTCATCGACGAGATCCACACCCTCGTCGGTGCCGGCGCGGCCGAGGGTGCCATCGACGCCGCGAGCATCCTCAAGCCGATGCTGGCCCGAGGCGAGCTGCAGGTCATCGGCGCGACCACCCTGGACGAGTACCGCAAGCACATCGAGAAGGACGCGGCTCTCGAGCGGCGCTTCCAGCCGATCCAGGTGGCCGAGCCCACCCTCGCGCACACCATCGAGATCCTCAAGGGTCTGCGCGACCGCTACGAGGCGCACCACCGCGTGTCCATCACGGACTCCGCGCTGGCCGCCTCGGCCAACCTCGCCGACCGCTACATCAACGACCGGTTCCTGCCCGACAAGGCGATCGACCTGATCGACGAGGCGGGCGCGCGACTGCGCATCAAGCGCATGACCGCCCCGCCGGAGCTGCGCGAGTTCGACGACAAGATCGCCGACGTGCGCCGCGAGAAGGAAGCCGCCATCGACGGTCAGGACTTCGAGAAGGCCGCCGCCCTGCGCGACGACGAGCGCAAGCTCGTCGAGGCCAAGGCCGAGCGCGAGCAGCAGTGGAAGTCCGGGGACATGGACGTCGTCGCCGAGGTGACCGACGACCTGATCGCCGAGGTCCTCGCGGCCTCGACCGGCATCCCGGTCTTCAAGCTCACCGAGGAGGAGTCCTCGCGGCTGCTCCACATGGAGGACGAGCTGCACAAGCGCATCGTCGGCATGGACGACGCCATCAAGGCGCTGTCCCAGGCGATCCGTCGCACCCGCGCCGGGCTCAAGGACCCCCGTCGTCCTGGCGGGTCGTTCATCTTCGCCGGCCCCACGGGCGTCGGCAAGACCGAGCTCGCCAAGGCGCTGGCGGAGTTCCTCTTCGGCGACGAGGACAGCCTCATCCAGCTCGACATGTCCGAGTTCGGCGAGAAGCACACGGCCTCGCGGCTGTTCGGCTCGCCCCCCGGCTACGTCGGCTACGAGGAGGGTGGTCAGCTCACCGAGAAGGTCCGCCGCAAGCCGTTCTCGGTCGTGCTGTTCGACGAGGTCGAGAAGGCCCACCCGGACATCTTCAACTCGCTGCTGCAGATCCTGGAGGACGGCCGCCTGACCGACTCCCAGGGCCGGGTCGTGGACTTCAAGAACACCGTCATCATCATGACGACCAACCTCGGCACCCGGGACATCTCCAAGGGCGTCTCGCTCGGCTTCACCGCCGGCACCGACACCTCGACGAGCTACGACCGGATGAAGTCCAAGGTCTCCGAGGAGCTCAAGCAGCACTTCCGCCCGGAGTTCCTCAACCGCGTGGACGACGTCATCGTCTTCCCGCAGCTCACCAAGGACGAGATCGTCCAGATCGTCGACCTGTTCATCGCTCGCCTCGACACGCGGCTCAAGGACCGGGACATGGGCATCGAGCTCACGCCCGCGGCCAAGGACCTGCTCGCCAAGCAGGGCTACGACCCGGTCATGGGTGCCCGACCGCTGCGCCGCACCATCCAGCGCAACATCGAGGACGTCCTCTCCGAGAAGATCCTCTACGGCGAGATCGGGCCCGGCGAGATCATCCTGGTCGACACCGACGGGGCCGACAAGGACCCGGAGTTCACCTTCACGGGCACCAAGGGCTCCGACGTCCCGGACCTGCCGCCGCTCGACGTGGCGCTCGAGGGCGGCCACGACCGCGGCGAGGGCACCGGCACCCAGGGCTGAGACCGGCCGGCGCCGGTGCCCCGACGGGCGCCGTGCTCCCGCCACGCGGCCTAGCGGCCCCGCCCACCAGCTGGTGGACGGGGCCGCAGCCGTGCGGTCGGGCGCCGCTAGGTTAGGGGGTCTCAGCAGGCGCGGACGGAGACGGCATGGGCGAGCAGCAGCAGGAGACGGTGGAGCGGCTGCGGGTCCGCCCGGCCCGCACGAGCGACGTGCTGGCGATCCGTGCGCTGGTCAAGCCCTACGCGCAGCGGCGCATCCTGCTGGCCAAGGACGCGGTGGCCTACTTCGAGTCGGTGCAGCAGTTCCGGGTCGCCGAGCTGGACGGCGAGATCGTGGGCTGCGGTGCTCTGCACGTCTTCTGGGAGGACGTGGCCGAGGTGCGCACGCTCGCGGTCTCGCCGCGCGCGCTGGGCCACGGCGTGGGCGGCCGGATCGTGGACGCCCTGCTCGACGACGCCCGCCGGCTCGGGGTGTCCCGCGTCTTCTGCCTGACCTTCGAGGTGGACTTCTTCGCGCGGCACGGCTTCCGGCCGATCGAGGGCACCCCGGTCACCCACGAGGTCTTCGCCGAGCTGGTCCGGTCGTACGACGAGGGCACGGCGGAGTTCCTCGACCTGGACCGGGTCAAGCCCAACACCCTGGGCAACACCCGGATGCTCGTCGACCTCTGACCGCGCCGCGTCGTCCGGATCGTGACGGGACGTGGGCCGGCGCTGCTGGTCTGGCGGGCAGACGGTGCGAGGTCAGGCGGCAGGAGGTCAGGAAGTGGGGGCAGGCGAGCGGCTCCACAGGGTGTGCAGCGGCCCCACGACCTCGAGGTTCCCGGCGGCGTGGGGGATGACCACCGTGCTGCCCCGCCCGACGTGGACGGGACCGCTGCCTGCGCGCAGCTCGCCCTCCCCCTCGGTCACCACCAGCACGCCGAAGCCGGCCTCGAGGCTGTCGCCCGGGCCGACCCGGTCCAGCGGGAAGAATGGCGCCGCCTCGGGCGGCAGCTGCGCTCCCTGCGGGCCGCCGGCGACGAGACGCTGCACGTCACCGCGGGTGTAAGCCGTCCGGTCGGCGGCGCGAAGGGCGTCTGGGAAGCCAAGCCCGAGTTGACCGTCGCGAGGCCCGTCGATGGCGAAGCTCTCCCACTCCAGCAGGATCGACATGTCCTCGGGCTCCTGCACCCCGTGCCAACCACTTTGCGGCCCAGAATTTTCGGGGGGGCCGGGGCGCCGGACTCCTACCCGGACCGGCGGCCGCGCACCGCGTCCTGCGGCACCAGCGTCTAGTCCACAGGCCAGCCCCCAGCCCACCGGGCCGGTCGGCGCTGGTCCAGCGGCGGTATGGCGGCCGCCAGCTGCTCGGCCCACAGCACGCAGCCTGCGGGCCCGGGGTGGAAGCCGTCGGCGGCCAGGTGCTCCGCCTTCAGTGGCACGTCGCGGACCGGCACGTACGCCATCCGGTGCCGCTCGGCCGTGGCGGCCACCCGCTCGTCGAGGGTGGCGGCTCGGCGGGCCAGCAGCGCCGCGACCGGCGCGGGCAGCAGCGGCATCGTGGTGGGGTCGGGCAGGCCGCTGAGCACCACCACCGCGCCCGGCTGCAGCCCCCGCACCCGCGTGACCAGGGCCTCCACGTCGCGGGCGAAGACCGCCGGCCGGCGTCCGCGGATCAGGTCGTTGACGCCGAGCGCGACGGCGACCACGTCGACCGGGTCCCCGGCGAGCCGGTCCACCAGGTGGGTGGTGCAGTGGTCGGCGGTGGCCCCGTCGGCCGCCGCGGTGCGCCAGCTCACCGGACGGCCCTCGCGGTCGGCCAGCCGCTGCGCCAGCCGGGCGGCGAGGATCTCCTCCGGCCGGTCGCAGCCGATGCCGAGGGCGGTGGACTCCCCGAGCACGACCAGCGTCAGCGGGCGGGTGCCGTCCACCGTCCCGGTGGTGGGGCGGGCCACGCCGGTCTCGGCGCCGGCGGGGGCGTGCAGCCTGGGCGTCGACGCGGCCAGCCGTTCGTGGAGGGTCTGCCGCACGTCCAGGGCGCGGCGCACGCCGGCGACATCGATCTTGCGGGGCGCGATGCGAGGAGCCATGCCCCCATCCTCGCGCGAGGACTCGGCCGGCGGGAGGACCCCGGCCCGCGGATCGGACGCGACCGGGGTCACGGGCTCAGGCCGGCAGGCGGTAGCGGCCGAGGGCCACCGGCTCGACCAGCCCGTCCGAGACCAACCCGTCCAGGCAGCGCATCCGCCGCAGCTCGTCGTCCGGGCAGGCGGGCGCGAGGTCGGCGAGGGTGACCGCCCCGTCCGCGGCCCGCAGCACCGCCATCATCGCGCCGCGCACCTGTCGGTCGGTCCCCTCCCAGCCCTGGCTCCGGCGCGGCGGGCCGTCGTAGGGCGGGCGGCCGGCGCGGCGCCATACGCACAGGTCGGCGACCGGGCAGTCGGTGCACCGGGGTGAGCGGGCGGTGCAGACGAGCGCGCCGAGCTCCATCACGGCGACGTTCCAGACGCGGGCGGTCGCCGGGTCGGCCGGGACGAGCTCCGCGGCGAGGTCGGTCTCGGCGCGGCTCAGCGACGGCGCGGGCAGCGCCACCCCGGAGACGGTGCGGGCCTGGACCCGGCGCACGTTGGTGTCCACCACCACGGTGCGCTCGCCGTGCGCGAAGCACGCCACCGCCGCGGCCGTGTAGGCGCCCACCCCGGGCAGGGTCAGCAGCGTCGCCTCGGTGGTCGGCACCTGCCCGTCGTGGTGCTCGACGATCGCGGTGGCGCACTGGTGCAGCCGCAGCGCCCGCCGCGGGTAGCCGAGCCGCCCCCAGGCCCGGACCGCGTCCCCGGCCGGCGCGAGCGCGAGGTCGCCCGGCGTCGGCCAGCGTTCCATCCACTCCAGCCACACGGGCAGCACCCGGGCGACCGGGGTCTGCTGCAGCATCACCTCGGAGACCAGCACGCCCCAGGGTGAGCAGTCGTCGTGGCGCCAGGGCAGGTCGCGCCGGTGGTCGGCATACCACTGCAGGATCGGCTGGTGGAGGTCCATGTCGTATGACGCGCCCTTGGCGTGGCCCGTGGTCGCGGTCCGCGGGCGGTGACCGGGCTCAGACGTAGCGCTCGAGGATGCTCGACTCGGCCAGCCGCGACAGACCCTCGCGGACCGCGCGGGCCCGGGACTCGCCGACGCCCTCGACGTCCATGAGGTCCTCCAGGCTGGCGGCGAGCAGGCGCTGCAGCGAGCCGAAGTGCCCGACCAGCCGGTCGACGATGGTCGCCGGCAGCCGAGGGATCTTGGACAGCAGCCGGAAGCCGATCGGGCTGACCGCCTGGTCGAGCACGTCCAGGCTGGTCGGGAAGCCGAGGGCGCGGGCGACCAGCTGCAGGTCGATCAGCTCGGAGGTGCTCAGCGCCGCCAGGTCGACCAGGCTCTCCTTGACCGTGGACTCCTCCGGCGTGGTCACCTCGTGCAGGTAGTCGCGGATCACCAGCTCGCGGTCGTTGCCGTGGCCCTGCATCAGCTCTTCGAGCTGCAGCGTCAGGAGCCGACCGTCGGTGCCGAGCTCGACGACGTAGCCCTCGATCTCCTCGCTGATCCGGCGCACCATCTCCAGGCGCTGCAGCACGGCCATGACGTCGCGGACGGTGACCAGGTCCTCGATCTCCAGCGCGGACAGCGTGCCGGTGACCTCGTCCAGGCGCGCCTTGTAGCGGCCCAGGGTGGCCAGCGCCTGGTTGGCGTGGGACAGGATGGCCGAGGAGTTCTCGATGACCCGGCGCTGACCGTTGACGTAGAGCGCGATGATCTGCATCGACTGGCTCACCGACACCACCGGGTAGCCGGTCTGCTTGGCCACCCGCTCGGCGGTGCGGTGCCGGGTGCCGGACTCGCTGGTCTCGATCGAGGCGTCGGGCAGCAGCTGGGTGGCGGCCTTCACGATGCGGGAGATGTCGCGGGTGACCACTATGGCGCCGTCCATCTTGGCGAGCTCGCGCAGCCGGGTGGCCGAGAACTCGATGTCGATCGGGAAGCCGCCGGTGGAGATCTGGTCGACCAGCTTGTCGCTGCCGAGCACGATCAGCGCGCCGGTGCGTCCGCGCAGGATGCGCTCGAGGCCGTCGCGCAGCTCCGTGCCGGGGGCTACGGCCGCGAGCGCCTGCAGCATCCGGTCGTCGTCCACGCGGTCCACTGGCACTCCTTGTCGTCCGGAGCATCGCCCCCGAGGTGATCATGCAGCCGATGCCCACCCCCGACGGCGTGCACCACTCCGGCGTCATCCTAACGGCCGTCCGACGTCGTGCCGTGGATCAGCCGGGCCCGAGGCGGGCCGCGATCGCGATGGCCCGGGCCACGTCGGTGACCTCCAGGACCTGGATCCCGTCGGGCAGGCGGCCCTGGGCGGCGGCCCCGGCCGGGACGATCGCGCGCCGGAAGCCCAGCCGGGCGGCCTCCATCAGCCGGCGCTGCAGCCCGGTGCACGCCCGGACCTCGCCGGCCAGCCCGACCTCGCCGAAGGCCACCGTCCCGGACGGCACCGGCGTGCCCGCCAACGAGGAGGCGATGGCGATGGCCACGGCCAGGTCGGCGGCAGGCTCGGACAGCCGCACCCCGCCCACCGTGGCCAGGTAGGCGTCGGCCTCCTGCACCGGCAGCCTGGCGTGCTTGCCCAGCACCGCGAGCACCATGGCTGCCCGGTTGTGGTCGACACCGTTGGTGGTGCGGCGCGGGTTGCTGGCGCTGGTCTTGTCCAGCAGGGCCTGGACCTCGGTGACCAGGGGGCGGCGGCCCTCCAGGGTCACCGTGACGCAGGTCCCGGGCACCTCGGTGTCGCGGCTCGTGAGGAAGAGCCCGCTGGGGTCGGCGAGCCCCACGATCCCGACGTCGGACAGGTCGAAGCAGCCGACCTCGTCGGTGGGGCCGTACCTGTTCTTGACGGCGCGCACCAGCCGCAGCCGGCTGTGTCGCTCACCCTCGAACTGCACCACCACGTCGACCAGGTGCTCCAGGACGCGCGGCCCGGCGATCGAGCCGTCCTTGGTGACGTGGCCGACCAGCAGGGTGGCCATGTCCTGGCGCTTGGCGGCCGCGATGACCGTGGCCGCGACCTCGCGCACCTGGGAGACGTTGCCGGCCGAGCCGTCCACCTCGGACGAGCTGATCGTCTGCACCGAGTCGACCACCAGCAGGTCAGGTCCGATCGCCTCGACCTGGGCCAGCAGGGTCGCCAGGTCCGTCTCGGAGGCCAGGTAGAGCCGGTCGGCCAGGGCCCCGATCCGCTCGGCCCGCACCCGGACCTGGGCGGCGGACTCCTCGCCGCTGACGTAGAGCACCGTCCCACCCGCCTGGGCGACCTGGGCGGCCACGTCCAGCAGCAGGGTCGACTTGCCGATGCCCGGCTCACCGGCGACCAGCACGACCGCCCCCGCGACCAACCCGCCACCGAGCACCCGGTCGAACTCGCCCACCCCGGTGGACCGGGCCTCGGCGCGGCGCCCGTCCACGTCGCCGATCGGGACCGCGGGGCGCTCGACGTACGTCGCGGGCTGGGTGCGGATGGCGACGGCACCGACCTCGCTGACCGAGCCCCAGGTCTGGCACTCACCGCACCGGCCGACCCACTTGGCCGTCGTCCAGCCGCACTCCGAGCAGCGGTAGGTCGCTCGGGCAGCGGGGGTCTTGGTCTTCGAGGACGCCATGGCCTCAACCTAGGCGCGAGGTGTGACAGACCCTGGTCGACCCGGCCGGGGCGGGCGATAGCGTGACGGCATGCACTTCACCGAGTTCGACACCCGGGTCGCGGCCTACGCGGTCATCGTCGACGGCGACCGCGTGCTGCTGACCTGGTACAACGGCCTTGGTGGGCGCACCCCCTGCTGGACCCTGCCCGGTGGCGGCGTGGAGCTGGACGAGCAGTGCGAGGAGGCCGTGATCCGCGAGGTGCCCGAGGAGACCGGCTACACGATCCGGCTCGGCCGCCCGATCACCACCTCCAGCGTGGTGCGTCGGGAGGCGGGTCGGCAGCGCCCGTTCAAGGCGGTGCGGGTGGTCTACGCGGCCGAGATCACCGGTGGCGAGCTGGGCACGACCGAGGTCGACGGCTCCACCGACCGCGCGGAGTGGGTGCCGATCCGGGAGGTCGGCGGCCGCAGCCCGCGCGCCGACGTGATCGACCACGCGCTGGCCGCGCTCGGCGTGGAGCTCTGAGCGTCGACCAGCAGCTCGTGCCGCCGGACGCGCGATGGGTGGCACGAGCTGCTGGTGCCGGGCGCGCGCGGAGGTCAGTAGCGGCGCCACCACAGGTTCACGGCGTAGTCGACCTCGGTCCCGGTGTGCTCGGCCAGGATCCGGTCCGACATCTGCGGGGTGAACTCCAGCCGCACCACCCGCTCCAGGTCGGCGCGGGTGCGGTGCGCCCAGCGGATGTCGACGCGTTCGCGCGACCACCCCTGACGCCGCCAGAAGCGCTCCACCGCCAGGGCGTCATAGCTCGGCCAGGCCCGCACGAACCAGCCCCCGAAGGTGGACCGCGTCGCGTCGTTGTCGATCACGAAAGCCGTTGCCCCAGGCCGCAGCACGCGCTCCAGCTCGGCCAGCCCTGGCTCGCAGCCGGCGCCGAAGAAGTAGGCCCAGCGGGCGTGCGCCAGGTCGATCGAGCGGTCCGGCAGGGGCAGCGACTGGGCGCCGGCCTCGACGACGGCCGCGTTGTCGATCCCGTGTCGTGCCAGGCGATCTCGAGCCCGTATGGCGAGCGGCTCGTGCGGCTCCACCCCCACCACCTGCGCCGCGGTCGCCGCGAACCAGGGCAGGTGGTAGCCCGTCCCACAACCCACGTCGAGCACCTGCATCCCGGTGAATCCTTCTGCAGTGCAACGGCCGAGGACCCTCAGCATGGCGGTCTCGAGGGCGCCGTCGGGGTCCACGCCGACGTTCTCCAGCTCGTAGCCGTCCGGGTCGTCCCAGATGTTGGGGGACGGGATCGTCTGGGACGCAAGCCGGTCCGCGCTCGGCTCGACCCACCCCTCTCGAGATCGCTGGTCCATCAAGGGTGCTCACCGCCGCTTGCGGGTGACGGCGCCTTCGCCCTGCGCATCCAGGGTGGCCGGGTGGACCATCAGCGGGAGCAGCTTGCGGGCGCCCTGGGCACGGGCCGCCTTGACCGAGGCCAGGTGCGCCTCGCACCGGATCACCAACTCGTCGTAGGCGAGATCGCCCATCAGCTCACGCAGCTCGCCCTCGTTGGAGCGATAGACGGGCTCGCGCCCGACGTGCGCCTCGGGGTTGCCGGAGCAGTACCAGTCGAGGTCGTGGCCGCCGGGTCCCCAGCCGCGGCGGTCGAACTCGCCGATGGAGATCTCGAGATAGCTGGTCTCGTCGGCCAGCTCGACCGTGCGGTAGGACCGGCGGGTCGGCAGCTGCCAGCACACGTCGGGCTTGACCGTGTGCGGGGCCTCGCCCTGCTCGACGGCCCACTGGTGCAGCGAGCAGCCATGGCCACCAGGGAAACCCGGGCGGTTCAGGAAGACGCAGGCGCCGTCGACGACGCGGGTCTTGAGCTCGCCGTCCTCCCGGTCGAGCCAGCCCTCGAGCGGCCCCTCGCCCTTGCGGGCGCGGCCCACCTCGGTGGACAGCCCGGTCGAGCGGTGCTGCCACCGCTCGGGCGGCATCCGCCGGGCCACGCGCCGCACCCGGGCCACGTCGTCCGCGTCGGTGAAGTGGGCGCCCAGGGTGCAGCAGCCGTCGTCGGGGCGCTCGGCATACACCCCGACGCAGCCGTTGCCGTAGATGCAGGTCCACCGCGAGGTCAGCCAGGTCAGGTCGCACCGGAAGCGCTGCTCCGCGTCGGCCGGGTCGGTGAACTCGATCCAGACGCGAGGGATGTCGAGGGGGACTTCGGCCATCCCTCAACCCTAGCGGCCGGGCCGTCGCACTAGGCTCGCCACCATGCGCCTCGGAGTCATCGACATCGGTTCCAACACGGTCCACATGCTCGTCGTCGACGCTCACTGGGGGGCCCGGCCGCTGCCCACCGTGAGCCACAAGATGGAGCTGCGGCTGTCGGAGCACACCGACCACCAGGGTCACATCGACGAGCAGGGCGTGCGGTCCCTCGAGCGCTTCGCGGGGGAGTGCCTGCGCATCGCCGAGGACCAGGGTGTCGAGCGCGTGATGGGCTTCGTGACCAGCGCGATCCGGGAGGCGGGCAACGGCGACGGGGTCCTGTCGATGGTGCGGAGCAGCACCGGCGCCGACCTGCAGATCCTGTCGGGCGAGGACGAGGCCCGGCTGACCTTCCTGGCGGTGCGGCGGTGGTTCGGCTGGTCCAGCGGCAAGCTCTTGATGGTCGACATCGGCGGCGGCTCCCTCGAGATCGCCTCCGGCATCGACGAGGACCCGGACGTCGCCATGTCCTTCGAGCTGGGGGCGGGTCGCGTGACCCGCACGATGCTGCAGGGCGACCCGCCGTCGGCCGAGCAGGTGCGAGAGGCCCGCAAGCAGGTCCGCGCGACGATCGCCCGCGGGATGCGTGAGCTCACCAAGGCCGGTGAGCCCGACCTCGCCGTCGGCACCTCCAAGACCATGCGGACCCTGGCCCGGGTGCTCGGTGCGGCCCCCGCCAGCGACGGCCTGCACGCCAAGCGGCACCTCGAGCGGGCGGCCCTGAGCGACCTGGTCCCGCGCCTGGCCGGTATGCCGGCCGCCCGGCGCGCGACGCTGCCGGGCGTCTCCGCGAGCCGCTCCCACCAGCTCCTGGCCGGGGCGATGGTCGCCGAGGCCGCCATGGACCTGCTCAGGGTCGACCGTCTCGAGATCTGCCCCTGGGCGCTGCGCGAGGGCGTGATCCTCAACGAGCTGGACCTCATGCGCATGGAGTAGGGCGTCCGGGGCTAGGCTCGGCCGCGTGACCGCACACCAGCCGCCAGGCCCACCCGTGCCGTCCCCCCGCGTGGCCCTGTCGACCTCCTCGGTCTATCCCGAGCGCGTGCGCGACGCCTTCCGGATCGCGTCGGACCTGGGCTACGACGCCGTCGAGGTCATGGTCTACACCGACCCCGTCTCGCAGGACGCCGCCGCGATCAACGACCTCGTCCAGCAGCACCAGCTGCCCGTGGTCTCGATCCATGCCCCCACCCTGCTGCTGACCCAGCGCGTGATGCACTCCGCACCCTGGCCCAAGATCGACATGTCCCTCGACCTGGCCCGAGCCGTGGGCTGCGACACGGTCGTCGTGCACCCGCCCTTTCGCTGGCAGCGCGTCTACGCCCGCGAGTTCGTGGACGGCGTCGCCACCCGCGAGCACGACTCCGGCATCACCATCGCGGTGGAGAACATGTACCCCTGGCGCGCCGGCGAGCGTCTCGTGCAGGCCTACCTTCCCCACTGGGACCCGGTTGGGCAGCCCTACGACAACGTCACGCTGGACCTGTCGCACGCCGCCACCGCCCGCGAGGACTCGCTCGAGATGGCGCGGGCCCTCGGCAGCCGGCTGCACCACGTGCACCTCACCGACGGCCTGGGCTCGGCCCTCGACGAGCACCTCGTCCCCGGCCGAGGCTCCCAGCCGGTCGCTCCGCTGCTGCAGCACCTCGCGGGCACGGGGTTCGCCGGGTCGGTGGTGGTCGAGGTCAGCACCCGCAAGGTCAGCGCGCACCAACGGCGCGAGGACCTTGCCGAGTCGCTGGCCTTCGCCCGCCGCCACCTGGCGCCCGCCGCGGTCCTCGACGGCGGCGCATGAGCCCACGGGGTCGGCGCCCCGCGGGGGAGGACGCTCGCGCGCAGATCGTCGAGGCGGCCCGCACCGAGCTGGCCGCCAAGGGCTACGACGGGACCTCGCTGCGCGGCGTGGCGCGTGCGGCCGGCGTCGACCCCGCCCTGGTCCACCACTACTTCGCCGGCAAGACGGCGCTGTTCGCGGCGGCCATGGAGGTCCCCTTCGACCCCCGCCAGGTGATCGACGGCGTCCTCGAGGCCCCCGTCGACCGGCTCGGGGAGTCCCTGGTGCGCGCCTTCCTGGGGGTGTGGGACACCCCCGAGGGGCGCGTGCGGATCGCGGCGCTGCTGCGCTCCGCGGCGACGCACCCCGACGCGATGACCCTGCTCGAGCAGTTCCTCGTGCGCGAGATCTTCGGCCGCGTCGCCGGGCGGGCGGGGCCTCGGGGCCTGGAGCGGCGGGCGGGCCTCGTGGCCACCCAGATGATCGGGCTCGGGTTCGCGCGCTACGTCGCCGAGCTGCCGGGTGTCGCCGACGCCGAGGCGGAGGAACTCGTGGCGGCGGTCGCTCCCGTCATACAGCGCTATCTCGACCTCCCAGGATCCTGAGCGTTCGACCCGACCGTCGTGGACAGAACCCTCAGGATCCTGGAAAGGGGGCAGAGGGGGTTGTGCCGCGGTGGGTGTGTGCCCAGATTTCATCGCATGATGAAAAAACATCGTGGGCGCCACGAGCGAGGCGCCCCCCACGCCGACGACGCCGTCGCGATCGCCGTGCGCGGCCTGGTCGTCCGGCGGGGACCCCGCGAGGTCCTGCACGGCATCGACCTGGTCGTCCCGACCGGGCAGGTCGTCGGGCTGCTCGGTCCGTCCGGTGGCGGCAAGTCCACCCTCATGCGCTCGATCGTCGGGGTGCAGGTCACCCACGGCGGCGAGGTCCTGGTGCTCGGCCGGCCCGCCGGGTCGCCGGAGTTGCGTCGCGAGGTCGGCTACACGACCCAGTCCCCGAGCGTCTACGACGACCTGTCCGTGCAGGACAACGTCGCCTACATCGCCCGGCTCGTGCTCCCGCGAGGGGCGGACGTGGACGCCGAGGTGGCCCGGGTCCTGGACCTCGTGGACCTCACCAGCCACGCCCGCGACCACGCCCGCAACCTGTCAGGCGGGCAGCGCGGCCGCGCCTCGCTGGCCTGCTCCCTCGTCGGCAGCCCCCGGCTGCTCGTCCTCGACGAGCCCACCGTCGGCCTGGACCCGGTGCTGCGCCGCAGCCTGTGGGACCTCTTCCACCGCCTCGCAGCCGACGGGACCACCCTGCTCGTGTCGAGCCACGTCATGGACGAGGCGGCGCGCTGCGACCGACTGGTCCTGGTGCGCGACGGCGGGATCCTCGCGGACTCGACCTATGCCGACCTGCTGCGCGACACCGGCGCCACCGACGCCGAGCAGGCCTTCCTCGCCCTCATCGACCGGGTCGACGGTGCGGCCCCCGCGCCCGACGGCGCAATCGCTCACCCGGGGGACCCGGGTGACCCGGGACCCGCCCCTACCCCGAGTGGCGGCGGCGACGGCATACGGCAGGAGACCTCATGAACCCCCGGCTCACCCTCGTGACCGCCCGCCGGATCCTCACGCAGATCCGCTCCGACCACCGCACCGTCGCCCTGCTGCTCGTGGTGCCGTGCGTCCTGCTGGGCCTGCTCGCCTGGGTGTATGACGGGACCCCCGTCTTCGACCGGGTGGGTCCTGCTCTGCTCGGCGTCTTCCCCTTCGTGGTGATGTTCATCGTCACCAGCGTCACGACCCTGCGGGAGCGCTCGTCCGGCACTCTCGAGCGACTCTTCACCACGCCGCTCGGCAAGGGCGACCTGCTGGGCGGCTATGCCCTGGCGTTCGGGGTGTTCGCGTTGCTGCAGGCGCTGGTGGCGACCGCGTGGGCGGTCTGGGTGTGCGGGTTGGACGTGCAGGGGTCCCTCGGGCTGCTCGTGCTGGTCGCCGTGGTCGACGCGGTCCTCGGGTGCACGCTGGGGCTGTTCGTGAGCGCGTTCGCGACCACGGAGTTCCAGGCCGTGCAGTTCATGCCGGCGCTGGTGCTGCCGCAGTTCCTGCTGTGCGGCCTGCTCACGCCGCGCGACGCCATGCCGGGGGTGCTGAGCGCCCTCAGCGACGTGCTGCCCCTCAGCTATGCCGTCGACGCGATGACCGCCGTGTCCACGCGGTCCGACGCCGCCGCCGACGTGTGGCGCGACGTCGCCGTGATGGCGGCCTTCGTGCTCGCGGCGATCGCGCTGGGCGCCGCGACGCTGCGTCGCCGGACGCCGTGACGGTCTAGCCTGGGCGGACCACCTGCTCCCGCGCGGAAGGCGCCACCATGATCCTGGACCTGGGTGACGCCCTGCGCGCCTCCTCCCTGCGGCTCGCCCGCATCGGTCGCGTGCAGTCCGTGATCGAGGAGTCGCCCGGCACGCGCGACATCCTGGCCCGCTACATCGCGGGGGACACCACGCAGTCGGCGCTCGGTGCGGCCCGGGACCTCATGGAGACCGGCCGCGCGGTGACGGTCTCCTACCTCGGCCCGGACGCCGACTCGCGGGCCAGCAGCGACGCCACCGTCGAGGAGTACCGACGGCTCGTCGCCGAGGCCGTCTCCCGCGGACTGGTCGGTGACCACTGCCTCGAGCTCAGCGTCCGCCCGGCCGTGTTCGGTCGTCTGGACCAGGCCACCGGACGGTCCCTCGCGCTCGCCCAGCTGCAGCGCGTGTGCCGCACCGCCCACAACGCCGGCCTCGACGTCACCCTCGACATGGAGGGCTTCGAGACCGTGGAGCCGACCCTGCGGCTCCTGGAGGAGCTGCGCCAGGACTTCCCGCGGGTGGGGGTCGCCCTGCAGGCGGCGCTGCTGCGCACGGAGCAGGACTGTCGCGAGCTGGCGGCCGAGGGGGTCCGCGTCCGGCTCGTCAAGGGCGCCCACAAGCTCGACGAGCGGGGCTCCTTCGACGCGGTGGAGGACGTCGACCGGTCCTACGTCCGCTGCCTGCGCATCCTGATGGAGGGCGTCGGCTACCCGATGGTCGCGACCCACGACCCGCGCATGACCTCCATCGCCGCCGCCCTCGCCCGGTCCTGCGGCAAGGGCCCCGAGGACTTCGAGTACCAGATGTACCTCGGCATCCGCCCCCTCGAGCAGACCGCCATCGCCGACCGCGGCGACCGCATGCGCGTCTACGTCGCCTACGGCCCCGCCTGGTACTCCTACCTCGTGCGGCGGGTGGCTGAGCGCCCCACCAACGTCACGTTCTTCGTGCGGTCCCTGCTGTCCCGCCGCTGACCTGCGCCGCTGCCCGCGCCAGAGCGGTGATGGGTCTGTCGGTGGGCTTCGGCATACTGGCGGACGCACCGTCGCACCACCCGACCCACGCCCCGAGGGAGACCCATGCCTGACCTCGCGTCCTGCACGATCGCGTTCTACGGCGTCGGCGCCATGGGATCGGCGATCCTCGCCGCCCTGGTCCGGGGCGGGCACCCGGCCGACCAGGTCCTCGCCGTCGACACCAGCAGCGAGCGGCTCCGCGAGCTCGCCGAGGCGTATGCCGTGCGCACGACCTCCGACGTGGCCGAGGCCGCCGGCGCGGCCGACGTGCACGTGGTGGCGGTCAAGCCCGGGGACGTCCCGGCCCTGCTCGACGCCATGGCCGGCGGGCTGGGCGCGGGCGACCTCGTGGTCAGCGTCGCCGCCGGCGTCATGTCCGCGGCCATCGAGGAGCACCTGCCCGACGCCGTGGCCGTCGCGCGGGTCATGCCCAACACGCCCGCCCTCGTGGGGCAGGGCATGGCCGTGGTCAGCCCCGGCAGCCGCTGCGGAGACGAGGCCCTCGCCCTCGCACGGTCCGTGCTCGAGCCGTCGGGCGCCGTGCTGTCCCTGCCGGAGAAGCACCTGGACGCCGTGACCGGGGTCAGCGGGTCGGGGCCGGCCTACGCCTTCTACCTCGCCGAGGCGATGACGGAGGGGGGCGTCCTGATGGGCCTGCCCCGCGACGTCGCGACGACGCTGACCGTGCAGACCCTGCTCGGGGCTGCCACCATGCTGGCGGAGGGGGAGGACTCGGCGACGATCCTGCGTGAGCGGGTCAGCTCGCCGGGGGGCACGACCACGGCCGGCCTGGCCGTCCTCGACGAGCGCGCCACCCGGGCCGCCGTCGTGGCGGCGGTGCGAGCCGCGACCGAGCGCTCGGCCGAGCTGGGCCGAGCCCGCTGAGACCTCCGACCGGCCCGCGGCGCTGTGCCTGACCGGTCACTGACGGGCCCTGACCGGGGTGACTGACCGGTGTGGCAGGGGCAGACGACACCATGAAAGGATGCGGGACATGACCGAGCTGACCGTGCGCGTGCTGACCGATGACGACTGGGAGCTCTACCGGACCATCCGGCTCGCGGCCCTCAAGGAGTCTCCGGATGCCTTCGCGGCCACCTACGACGAGGAGCGCGACTTCTCCGACGACCTGTGGCACGAGCGCATGGCGCGGGCCACGCGCCTCGTCGCCGAGGGCGCCGACGGGCCCCTGGCCGTGGCCAGCGTACGGGCCCAGGCCCCGCGCGACGGCACCGACGACGCCATGGCCGAGCTGTTCGGCATCTGGGTCCGGCCGGAGCACCGCGGCCAGCACGTGGCCGTGGAGCTGGTGCGCGCCGCCTCGGGCATCGCGCGCTCGATGGACTGCCGTCACCTGTCCTACTGGGTGGGCACCGACAACGGCCCGGCGGTGGCGTTCGCCAGCTCCTACGGGTTCCGGGTGACCGACACGCGTCGTCCCATGGTGGCCCGCGGCCACCAGCCGACCGAGGAGGACGACGACGAGATGATGATGATCCTGCCGCTGGCGGACGATCCCGGCTCGGTGGCCAGCACCAGCGTCTGACCGGCTAGCGAGCCTCGTGGTGCCGGACGAGCCCGGCACGGGTACGGTCGGCTCCATGTCGATGCCGACGAGGGTGGTCTGGGACGAGGTCTTCACGCGCTACGACTTCGGGCCCGACCACCCGATGAGCCCCGTCCGCCTCGACCTGACCGCGCGCCTCTGCCGCGAGCTGGGACTGTTCGACCACGACGACGTCGAGCTGGTGTCCCCGCCGGTCGCCACCGACGACGAGCTCGCGTGGATCCACGACCGTCGTTACATCGAGGCCGTGCGCGCGGCCGGGGAGGACCCGGCCCGGGCCGACCAGGCCTTCGGCATCGGCACCGAGGACGATCCCGCTTTCGTCGGCATGCACGAGGCCAGCGCTCGGATCGCCGGCGGCACCCTCGCGGTCGCTCGCGACGTGTGGGAGGGGCGGGCGCTGCACGGCGTCAACTTCTGCGGCGGCATGCACCATGCGATGCCCGACCGCGCGGCCGGGTTCTGCATCTACAACGACGCGGCCGTGGCGATCCACTGGCTCCTCGAGCACGGGGCGCAGCGGGTGGCCTACGTCGACATCGACGTCCACCACGGCGACGGCGTCGAGCGCTGCTTCTGGGACGACCCGCGCGTGATGACGCTGTCCGTGCACGAGACGGGCCGGGTCCTGTTCCCCGGCACCGGCTTCCCCCGCGACCTGGGCGGCCCGTCGGCGGACGGCACCGCGATCAACGTCGCGCTCCCGCCCGGCACCGGGGACGCCGCCTGGCTGCGGGCCGTCAACGCCACGGTCAACCCGCTGGTGGGCGCCTTCGCCCCCGACGTGCTCGTCACCCAGCAGGGGTGCGATTCGCACTACCAGGACCCGCTCGCGCACCTCGCCATCTCGGTCGACGCGCAGCGCCAGGCCTTCGAGGGGCTCCACCGGCTGGCCCACGAGGTGAGCGGCGGGCGCTGGATCGCTCTGGGCGGCGGGGGCTACGAGGTCGTCGACGTCGTCCCCCGCGCCTGGACCCACCTGACGGCCATCGCCACGCACCACCCCATCCGCCTCGATGCCGCGGTCCCGCAGGCCTGGCGTGACCACGTGCAGGCCCGGCACGGCCGCCCCGGGCCCGAGTCGATGAGCGACGGCGTGGCGGAGGGCGGCATCGTCTGGTGGCGAGGCTGGGAGTCCGGCTACGACCCCGAGGACCCGGTCGACCGCGCGGTGATGGCCACGCGGGAGGCGGCCTTCCCCCTCCACGGGCTGGACGTCTGGTTCGACTAGATGTCACGACCTCACCGTCGATTGGACGTCTCACGGCGTGTCGACTGGACAGCACGGGTGAATCTCATGCCAGAACGCTTACGCGTGGTGACGGTGTGCCTAGAGTGCCAACCAGCACGCGCGTGAAGACTCGACGGGGAAGCCGACGACACCTCGTGCCCGGAGAGTGAGCCATCCCCTATGTCGTCCCAACGTCCTTTCGACGGTGTCCGCTTCTGCACGGTCGCCGAGGTCGCGGCCCGCATGCGGGTCAGCAAGATGACCGTCTACCGCCTCGTCCACAACGGTGAGCTGCCAGCCGTCCGGGTGGGACGGTCCTTCCGCGTCCCGGAGCACGTCGTCGAGGAGTACCTCTCGCGCGCCTACACCGAGACGGCCTGAGGCCGGCGCGAGCGGCATACGGCTGCCGTCGATTGGGTGGGGAGTGCCCCGGGGCGCTAGGCTTGCACGGATTCCCTCGTCGGCGGTGAGCGCTCACGCGCACGTGACCACGTCGTGCACCGGCACGAGGCTCACGACCGACACGCAGATCAGCTCGACGAAGGACACACTATGGGTTCCGTGATCAAGAAGCGCCGCAAGCGCATGGCCAAGAAGAAGCACCGCAAGCTGCTTCGCAAGACGCGCCACCAGCGTCGCAACAAGAAGTGACCAGCAGAGCCCCTCGACCACGGTCGGGGGGTCTGGTCGTCCCCGGGCGCCGAGGTCGTCGCCGCTGGCCTAGGCTCGAGGCAGGTTCCCCGCCAGTAGCCATGCGTCAGCAAGGAGGTCGCCGTGCCCGACGTGGTGCTCGTCACCGGCGTCTCCCGCCTGCTGGGTGGGCTCGCCGCGACCGCGCTCGCGGCCCGCGACGACGTCGGTCGGGTCATCGGCATCGACGTGGTCCCGCCGCGACGCCCGCTGGTCGGCGTCGAGTTCGTGCGGGTCGACCTGCGCAACCCGGTGATCACCCGGCTCGTCGAGCAGTACTCCGTGGACACCGTCGTCCACATGGGCGTCCTCGCGACCCCCACCGCCGCCGGCGGTCGGGCGTCGCAGAAGGAGATCAACGTCATCGGGACGATGCAGCTGCTCGCGGCCTGCCAGAAGGCCACCTCGCTGCGGCGGCTCGTGGTGAAGTCGGCGGCAGCGGTGTATGGCGCCTCCCCGCACGACCCCGCGGTGTTCACCGAGTCGGCGGCGCTGGGGGTGCGCACCGCCAACGGGTTCGGACGCGACTCCTCCGAGGTGGAGTCCTACGTCGCCGGGTTCGCGCGGCGCCGTCCCGACGTCGAGGTGTCCGTCCTGAGGTTCGCCAACGTCATCGGGCCCAGCATCGCCACGGCGCTCTCGGACTTCTTCAGCCTCCCGGTCGTGCCCATCCCCGCGGGGTTCGACGGGCGCCTCCAGTTCGTCCACGAGGACGACTGCGTGCGAGCGACGGTGCTCGCGTCGACCGCCTCCGCGGAGCGGGTCACCGGCGTCACCAACGTGGCCGGCGACGGGGTGCTCACCGTGGTCCAGTGCGCCCGGATGATGCGCCGCCCGATCGTCCAGGCGCCGCTCCAGACCGAGGGTCTGCTGCGGCGAGGCTACCGCTGGTCCCGGATGGCGACCTTCCCCGAGGGACAGTTCCGTCAGCTGGCCTACGGCCGCGTCGTCGACACCACCCGCATGCGGGAGCGACTCGGTTTCGAGCCGACGCGCACGACCCGCGAGGCCTTCGCATCCTTCGCCGAGACGGCGAGCCTCACCGTGCCGGGCGTCGATCTCGCCCGCACAGGCCTGGGCCACGCGCAGGTCGTGCTCGCGGCCATGGGCTGGCTGCCCGACCCGTCCTCGCCCCCCGGAGCCCGCTCGTGACCGACGATCCTCGCCACGGACAGCCGGCCGACCCGACGCGAGCCGTGCCCCCTCTCGACGTGGAGGCGGTCGTCGATGCGCTGGTGCAGGTCCTGCGCAGCGGCGCCTCCCTCGCCAAGATCCCGCCGGACGAGGCGGAGCGACAGATCGCCGAGCTGCTCGCGTTCGTCCGCCGCCGGCTGACGGCGGACTACGACGTCGACCCGTTCGGCTTCGACGAGGACTTCACGCTGCACGCCTACCTGCCGATCCTGCGCCCCCTCTACCGCTCGTGGTTCCGGGTCGAGGTGCGCGGCGCCGAGCACGTCCCCACCGAGGGGGGCGCCCTCGTCGTGGCCAACCACTCGGGCACCATCGCCCTCGACGCGCTCATGACCCAGGTGGCCCTGTATGACGACCACCCGGCCCACCGGCACCTGCGGATGCTCGGTGCCGACCTCGTCTTCGCGACGCCCGTCGTCGGTGACCTGGCCCGCAAGTCCGGCTGCACCCTGGCGACGAGCGAGGACGCCGAGCGTCTGCTCCGGGCCGGCGAGCTGGTCGGGGTGTGGCCCGAGGGGTTCAAGGGCGTGGGCAAGCCCTTCAGCGAGCGCTACAAGCTGCAGCGGTTCGGTCGTGGGGGCTTCGTCGCCGCTGCCCTGCGGGCCGGGGTGCCGATCGTGCCCTGCTCGATCGTCGGCGCCGAGGAGACCTACCCCATGCTGGGCAACGCCGCGAGCCTGGCCAAGCTCCTCGGGATGCCCTACTTCCCCCTCACGCCGACCTTTCCCTGGCTGGGCCTGCTGGGGATGGTGCCGCTGCCCAGCAAGTGGATCATCGAGTTCGGCGAGCCGGTGCGGACCGACCAGCTGGGTGCCGGCGCGGGGGAGGACCCCATGACGGTGTTCGCGCTCACCGACGAGATCCGCCAGACGATCCAGGAGAGCCTCTACCGCATCCTGGCGACCCGCGACTCCACCTTCTTCGGCTGACCCGGATGTCCCTACCCCCGGTAGTCACATTCGCCGGGCTTCGTTCGCCAGGCTGATGTCCTTACCCCCGGCGGGATCATCGACCTGGCGAACGAGCCCCGGCTGATGTCCTTACCCCCGGCGGGATCATCGGCCTGGCGAACGAGCCCCGGCTGATGCCCTTACCCCCGGTAGGTCTGCTCAGGGGCGGCCGCACACGCCGGGGTAGACCTTGCTCCACCGGTGGGTCGCGCCCGGAGCGATCGCGTAGCCCGGCTCGGGGTTCGCCTCCACGACGACCGTGGTCCTGGCCAGCTCGACGAGCCGCACCCAGGCGTAGCGCACCCCGGTCGTGCGCGGCAGGTGCACGACGCCGTTGCCTGGCACGCAGTGGTCCGCGAACCGCGGGGCCTTGGGCGTGACGAGGTTCCCCTTCGTAGTCGTGCTGCTGGGGATGGGGACCGGTGTCGTGCTGCTCGGCGCCGGGGACGTCGAGGTCGAGCGGGTGGGTGTGGGCTCCGTGTCCGTGGTCGTCGGGCGGGGCTCGGTGGTCGTCTGGCGGGTCGGGCGCGGACGGGTCGGGCGGTCCGAGGTGGGTCGCGGCTGAGGCTCGGCGGTCGTGGTGACGCGTGCGGGTCGGGTGGTGCGCACGGGCGGGTCGGTGACGGCCGGCGGGGGGACCGTGACGGTCGCGCCGGGCGAGGTGAGCAGGGGCGGGATCGTCGTGGGGGAGGACGGGCTCGGCACCGAGGGGGTCGCCGAGGGCGCGGTGGCGGTCGAGGACGGCGACGTGGTGCCGCTCGGAGCCGGGGCGGGGACGGCGATCTGCGAGCACGCGTCGCCGCACGAGACCAGCTTGGCCCGCAGCTCGACGGTGCCCTTGTCGACGGTGCTCTGCAAGGTGGCGAGCTCGTCGAGGGCCTCGGGCGGGAGCTTGGTCCGCAGAGCCTGCAGCTGCGGCTGCACCCAGCTGGTGAACTCCTGCACCACCTGCAGGCGCTCCGGGTCCCGGGTGGCGTCGAAGGCGGTGAAGAGCTCGGTCTGCCCGGACGCGACCGACGCCGCGGCGTCGCGGAGGGACGTGCGTATGTCGTCGGCGACCTGCGGCGTCCGGCCCGCCAGCGTGACGGTGTCGGCGACGTGCTCGCGGGCGTGCGCCAGCAGGACCCGGCCCTGGGCGCCGTCGGACCCCGCGAGGCGGACCTCGAGGCCGTCGACGACCCCGCGGACGGCATACAGGGCGTCTCCGGGGAGGGCCCCCTGGGAGGCGACACCGAGACCGGTCCCGGCCACGACGACCCCGGCCGCCGCACCGGCGAGGACCTTGGGCCAGGTGCCGTGGATCCTGAGGACGGACGGCGGGGGCGCGGAGACGGGGGCGGCCGACGCGGGGGCCGAGGAGACACCCGCCGCTGCCTCGGCGCGCAGGGTGGCGCCCAGGCCGGCGACGAAGGACGGGTCGGGGCCGGGGAGGGGCACGGAAGCGACCTGCTGGGTCAGGCTCAGCAGGTCGGACATCGCGGGGGAGGGGGGTGTGGTGCCCTGGAGCATGGCTTCGAAGGCGTCGGCGTCAGCGCGCGACACGAAGTCGTCGATGAAGCTCACCATGGCACCCCTCCTCCCCGTGGCGTCGTCGGTCGCGGCGTGGTGCCGAGCCGATGGGTGTGGTGGTCCTCCATGCTCAACGAGCGACGGACCCGAAGGTTATGGGAACCGTCACAGCTCCTCGCCCTCCAGCGCTCGCTGCAGGGCCCGCACGGCCCGCAGCTGCAGCTGCTTGACGGCATTGTCCTTCTTGCCCATGACCTCGGCGGTCTCCGCGAGTGACATCCCCTGGATGAAGCGCAGCGTCACGCACTCCGCCTGCTCCGGGCGCAGCTGGGCGACGGCCTTGAGCAGGCGCTCGTCGCGCATGCGCTCCAGCACCTCGCCCTCGGGCGCCTCGACCTCGGTGTCGGCGTCGCGCATGTCCTCGGTGGTCACCTCGAGGCGGAAGCGCGAGGACTTGGTGTGGTCGTTGACCACGTTGCGGGCGATCGTGACGAACCACGCCGCGATGTCCTTGCCCTGCCAGGTGAAGCCCGAGAGGTTGCGCAGCGCCTTGATGAAGGTCTCGCTCGTCAGGTCCTGCGCGGTGTGGACGGACCCGACCCGCACGTAGATGTAGCGGTAGACCACCTCGACGTAGCGCTGGTAGAGCTGCCCGAAGGCGTCCTGGTCCCCGCCCTGCGCCAGGGCGACGAGGGCGCGCACCCGCTCCAGCTCGTCGGGGTCCGGCGTGCTCGACCGGCCGGGGGATGACCCGGCACCGGGAGGGCCGGACAGCGCCATCCACAGCAGGCTCAGGTCCACGGTGACGGACGCGCACATGGCGCCCCCCGCGAGCGGGTGGGCGCCGAGGAACGAGAGGCGCCGCGTGGTCACTCGGAGAGTGTCACGTGGCCGCGTCGTCGCGATGGTCTTGATAGGTCCTCCTGGGCGCGAGCGACTCCCATTGCAGCACAAGGCCACTGTCGTGGACGAGCCCGGCAGGCCGGAACGTGCCAAGGTTCACGCGCCGGCGACGTCGTGCGGCGGGCCCGCTCGCCGTACAGTCGGCAGGGTGCACACCGACCTGACCAGCGCCCGCGTCGTCCTGCTCGGGCGTCCCGGGTGCCACCTGTGCGACCTCGCCCGCGCCACGATCCAGGGGGTCGCCGGCGAGCTGGGGGCGAGCGTCGCGGAGTACTCCATCGACGACGACCCCGAGCTGCGGGAGCGCTACGCCGAGCAGATCCCCGTCGTCTTCGTCGACGGACGCCAGCACGACTACTGGAGGGTCGACCCGACGCGTCTGCGGCGGGCGCTCGGGTGACGGCCGCACCGTCCTTTTGGGTGCCCGCCAGGCCGGGGCATACCCTGGAGCGTGGTGCCTACCCGCCGGACGGGGCGGGCAGAAGGGAGCCCCAGGGGCTGTGAAGGTCGAGGTCGTCGAGCGTCGTGAGCTGTCCGACGCCACCGTGCTGCGGCTGCCCCTCTATCTCGAGGCGGTGGCCGCGCTCGCTGCCCGGGGGGTGGCCAGCGTGTCCTCCGAGGAGCTCGCCGCCTCTGCCCACGTCAGCTCGGCCATGCTGCGCAAGGACCTGTCCCAGATCGGCTCGCTCGGCGTGCGGGGCGTGGGCTACGACACGGCGGTCCTGACCGACCAGCTGGTGACCGTCCTCGGGCGTGACGAGGTGCGACCCGTCGTCATCGTGGGCATGGGCCGGCTCGGCCAGGCCCTGGCCTCGCACGGAGGGTTCGACGGGGACGGCTTCGAGGTGGTGGGCCTGTTCGACCACGACCCGCAGGTGGTGGGCAGCTCGGTGCTCGGCCTGCCCGTCCAGGACGTGGCGTCCCTGACCGAGGCGGTCTGCGAGCACGGCTCGCGGGTCATCGGCGTGGTGGCGACCCCGGCCTCGGCGGCCCAGCAGGTGGCGGAGCTGCTCGTGGCGGCGGACGTGCGCGCCATCCTCAACTTCGCCCCCACGACCCTGCAGGTCCCGCCGACCACCGACGTGCGGGCCGTCGACCTGTCGTCCGAGCTCCGCCTGCTCGCCTACCGTTCGCGGATCTCCCCCGCGTCGGCCCTCGGAGGTGCCCCCGCGTGACCCTGCTCGTCATCGGCCTGTCCCACCGCAGCGCCCCCATCGACCTGCTCGAGCGCACGACGCTCGGCGAGGACCGGGCCCGGACCCTGCGCTCCGTCCTCGCGACCAGCCAGCAGGTGCGCGAGGTGCTCGTCGTGACGACCTGCAACCGCACCGAGGTCTACGCCGACGTGGTCACCTTCCACGGTGGTGTGGGGGAGATCAGCCAGGCGCTGGCCGACGTGACCGAGGTCGACGCGCTGGTGCTGCGCGACCACCTCTACGTCCACCACGAGGACCGGGCCGTGTCGCACGCGTTCTCGGTGGCCTGCGGGCTGGACTCCATGGCAATCGGCGAGAGCCAGATCCTCGGGCAGCTGCGCTCGTCCCTGCGCACCGCCCAGTCGTGCGACGAGGTCGGCCCGGAGCTCAACGCGTTGTTCCAGCGCGCCCTGCGGGTCGGCAAGCGCGCCCACACCGAGACCGAGCTCGACGACGTGTCGCTGTCCCTCGTGAGCGCCGGCCTGGAGGAGGCCGAGCGGCATGTGGGGCCGCTCACCGAGCGCTCCGTCCTCGTCATCGGCGCCGGGGCCATGAGCGCCCTGTCCGTCGCCACGCTCACCCGGTCCGGGGCCGCCGAGGTGATCATCGCCAACCGCACCCAGGCCAAGGCCGAGCACCTGGCCCGCGCGTATGCCGCGCGCACCGTCGCGTGGGAGGAGCGTGTCGCGGCGCTCGCCTCCGCGGATGTCGTCGTCACCTGCACCGGTGCGTCCGGCCGCATCGTCGGGCGGGACCTCGCCGAGCAGGTCGCCGCCGCGCGCCACCACCGCCCCCAGGTGTACGTCGACCTTGCCCTGCCCCTCGACGTCGACCCGTCTGTGGGTGAGGTCGAGGGCGTGCAGGTGGTGGGGCTGTCGCGGCTCGGCGAGCTCATGGCCCAGGACGGGATGGTCCCCGCGCAGGTCCAGCAGGTGCGTGACCTGGTGGTGGAGGAGGTCGCGGCGTACCTGGCGGCGCGTCGCGTCCAGGCGGTGGCACCGACGCTGACCGCCCTGCGCTCCCGTGCCCGGGCGGTCGTCGACGCCGAGCTGGAGCGCCTCGACACCCGCACGCCCGAGATGGACGAGGCGACGCGCAAGCAGGTCGCGCTGACCGTGCACCGCGTGGTCGAAAAGATCCTGCACACGCCGACGGTCAGGGTGAAGGAGATGGCCGACAAGGACGTCACCGGCAGCTACGCCGAGGCGTTGCACCGGCTCTTCGACCTGGACCCGCACACCGTGGCCGCCGTGTCGGCCGCCAACGTCGAGCCCCCCGTGGAGATCGGTCAGCAGGATGCCTGAGCAGCACGTCGTCCGCCTCGGCACCCGCCGCAGCGCCCTCGCCACCACGCAGTCCGGCTGGGTGGCCGAGCGCCTGCGCGAGCTGGGGCTGCAGGTCGAGCTCGTCGAGATCACGACCCAGGGCGACGTGAGCGCCGCGCCGCTGACCACGATCGGCGGCACGGGCGTGTTCGCCTCCGCGATCCGCGAGGCGCTGCTGGACGGCCGGGTCGACTGCGCGGTCCACTCGCTCAAGGACCTGCCCTCCGCCCCCGAGCCGGGCCTGGTCATCGCGGCCGTGCCGCGCCGGGAGGACCCGCGCGACGCCCTGTGCGCCCGCGACGGTCTGACGCTCGGCGAGCTGCCGGCCGGGGTGGTCGTGGGCACGGGGTCGCCTCGTCGCGCCGCGCAGATCGCCGCCCTCGGGCTCGGCGTCGAGCTGGTGCCGATCCGCGGCAACGTCGACACCCGGTTGCAGCACGTGCGCGACGGGCGCTGCGACGCCGTGGTCCTCGCCATGGCGGGCCTGTCCCGGCTCGGGCTGCGCGACGTGGTGACCGAGGCGCTCGACCCCGTCCAGGTGCTCCCGGCGGCGGGGCAGGGGGCGCTGGCGCTCGAGTGCCGCGAGGACCACCCGCTGCGGGAGGTCTTCGCCCGGGTCGAGGACCCCGAGACGCGGGCCTGCGTCGAGGCCGAGCGGGGCCTGCTCGCCCGGCTGGAGGCGGGGTGCACGGCGCCGGTCGGTGCCCTCGCCGAGGTGGTCGAGTCCGAGGACGGGCTGGAGCTGTCCCTGCGCGCGTTCGTCGGCAGCGCCGACGGGTCCGACGGTCTGCGACGGTCGCTGACCGGCTCGTGGACCGATCCCCGAGACCTGGGTCACCGGCTGGCCGACCTGCTGCTCGAGGACGGCGCCGCCGAGCTCGCCGGGGTGGGCAGCGGACTTGGCAGCCCGGGCGGGGTGGGCCAGACTGCCCACCAGAGCACCGACCACCCGGCGTAGGAGCACCCGACGATGCGCAAGGCCCCCAGCACCGGCAGGACCAGCGGACGGCACAGCACCGTGCCCGCGCCGCGGGCAGCGGCGGGACGAGGTGCACGCGTCGCCTTCGTGGGGGCGGGACCCGGAGATCCGGGCCTGCTGACCCTGCGCGCGGCCGAGCTGCTGGCCCAGGCCCGCATCGTCCTGATGGACCGGCCCGACGGCGCCGAGGTGGTGCGCCGCCACTGCCGCGAGGACGTGGAGGTGGTGCCCCTCGTGCCGGCCGGTCCCGTCGCCCCGGTGGGTCAGGCGGCCCAGCCGCCGGACGTGCTGCCGTCCCCCGACGCCAAGGGCTCGTTGCCGTTGCAGCGACTGCTCGACGCCGTCCACCGTCTGGGCGGCACGGGCCTCGTGGTGCGGCTCATGAGCGGCGACCCGGGGGTCTTCACCGGGCTGGAGGCCGAGTGCCGCGCCCTTGCCGAGGCCGACGTCCCCTACGAGGTCGTGCCGGGCGTCTCCAGCCTCCTGGCCGTCCCGCTGTATGCCGGGATACCCCTCACGTCCCCGGACTCGCCGCGGCTGCACGTGTGCGACGCCGCCCTGCAGCTCGACCTCGAGGCGTCCGCGGCGGACGACGTCACCGTCGTCATGGCTGCGACCCCCGGACGGCTGGTCGAGCAGCTGAGCAACCTCCTGGACGCCGGGCGGGACCCCGAGACGCCCGTCGCGCTCACCGACCACGGCACGACGGCGCACCAGCACACGAGCGCGACCACGCTGGGCGACGCGGCCCACATCCTGGACCACGCCGACGAGGACCAGGAGCTGCTGGCCGTCGTCGGGCGCACCGTGGAGCTGCGCGCCGCGATCAGCTGGTTCGAGACGCGCCCGCTGATCGGGTGGAACGTCCTCGTCCCCCGCACCAAGGAGCAGGCGACCGGCGTCGTCGACCGGCTCGCCGGCTACGGCGCGACGGCCACCGTGGTCCCTACCATCGGCATCGAGCCGCCCCGCACGCCGCAGCAGATGGACAAGGCGATCACCGGCCTCGTGACCGGGCGCTACGAGTGGATCGGCTTCACCTCGGTCAACGCGGTGCGCGCCGTGCGCGAGAAGTTCACGGAGTACGGCCTGGACACCCGATCCTTCGCGGGGCTGCGCATCGCGGCCGTCGGCGGCTCCACGGCGGCGGCGCTGCGCGACTGGGGCCTCGTGCCGGACCTCGTGCCCAGCGGCGAGCGGTCGGCCGCGGGGCTGCTCGAGGAGTGGCCCCCCTACGACGCGCTCCTCGACCCGATCAACCGCGTCTTCCTGCCGCGGGCCGACATCGCCACCGACACCCTGGTCGCCGGGCTGCAGGAGATGGGTTGGGAGGTCGAGGACGTCACGGCCTACCGCACCGTGCGGGCCTCCCCGCCGCCGGCCGAGGTCCGCGAGGCCATCAAGACCGGCCAGTTCGACGCCGTGCTGTTCACCTCGAGCTCGACCGTCCGCAACCTCGTGGGCATCGCCGGCAAGCCCCACCGGGCCACCGTCGTGGCCTGCATCGGCCCCGCGACCGCCCGCACCGCCGAGGAGCACGGCCTGCGGGTCGACGTCCTCGCGCCCGAGGCCAGCGCCGACGCCCTCGTCGACGCCCTGGCGGAGCACGGCCACGCCCTCGCCCGGGCGTCCTACGACGCCGGCGACCCCGTCGTGCTGCCCAGCCAGCGCCGCCGTCGCCGCCGCAGCTAGCCCGCCACCCGGGCGCTCGGCATACCGCTGGACCCGCCTCTCGACCCGACTGTCCCGGAGGACCCTTGAGCTACCCGCTGCACCGCCCCCGCCGCCTGCGCCAGAGCCCCGCCGTCCGTCGGCTCGTGGCCCAGACCCGCCTGCACCCGGCGCAGCTGATCCTGCCGGTCTTCGTCAAGGAGGGGGCGAGCGAGCCCACCCCGATCGGCAGCATGCCCGGCGTGGTGCAGCACTCGCTCGACTCCCTCGAGCAGGCCGCCCGTGAGGCCGTCGCGGCCGGGGTCGGCGGGATCATGGTCTTCGGCGTTCCCACCAGCAAGGACGCCGTGGGCAGCGGCGCGACCGACCCGGACGGCATCCTCAACGTCGCCCTGCGGCGCCTGGCCGACACGGTGGGGGACGAGCTGGTGGTCATGGGTGACCTGTGCCTCGACGAGTTCACCGACCACGGTCACTGCGGGGTCCTGGACGCCCGCGGCGGCGTGGACAACGACGCCACCCTGGAGCGCTACGCCGAGATGGCCCTGGCCCAGGCCGAGGCCGGCGCCACCGTCCTCGGGCTCTCGGGGATGATGGACGGCCAGGTGGGCCACGTCCGCCGCGCGCTGGACCAGGCCGGACACCTCGACACGATCGTCCTCGCCTACGCCGCCAAGTACGCCTCCGGGTTCTACGGCCCCTTCCGCGAGGCCGTGTCCAGCTCCCTGCAGGGGGACCGCGCCACCTACCAGCAGGACCCGGCCAACTTCACGGAGTCGCTGCGCGAGCTGCGCCTCGACCTGGACGAGGGCGCCGACATGGTCATGGTCAAGCCTGCCCTGCCCTACCTCGACGTCCTGGCCGCGGTCGCGGCCGAGGCCACGGTGCCGGTCTCGGCCTACCAGGTGTCGGGGGAGTACGCCCAGATCGAGGCCGCCGCGGCGCACGGGTGGATCGACCGCGACCGGGTCGCGCTCGAGGCCCTCACGAGCATCCACCGGGCCGGGGCCGAGCAGATCCTGACCTACTACGCGGCCGCGGCGGCACGCTGGTTGTCCTAGTCGTTACCCTGGTTGCTTCGCGGTGCCCCGAATGCCGGCACCCAGGGGAGCGAGGGTCTCGTGACGGACGACGTGCGGTGGTTGAGCCCGACGGAGCAGGTGTCGTGGCGTGCCTACCTGCGTGGGCAGCGCCTGCTGGAGGTCGCCCTCGACCGTGACCTGCAGGCCCACGGCGTCTCCCTCCCGGAGTACGAGATCCTCTCCATGCTCTCCGAGCAGCCCGGCCGCCGGGAGCGGATGTCCGAGCTGGCCGCCCTCGTGGTCCAGTCCCGGTCGCGGCTCACCCACACCGCCAACCGCCTGGAGCGCCGCGGCTGGGTGCAGCGGCACCCCGTCCCCGGCGACGGGCGCGGCGTCGAGCTCGTCCTCACCGAGGCCGGTCTCGAGGCCGTCGTCGAGATGGCCCCCGTGCACGTGGAGAGCGTGCGTCGGCACTGGCTGGACGCCCTGTCGCCCGAGCTCGTCCAGGCCCTGGGCGATGCCATGACCCGGGTCCGGGACGACAACGGCACCTCGCAGCAGCAGCGGGCCGAGGTCGCCCGGGTCTGCGCCGACTGACGCCGACCGATGCCCGACCGACGCCGACCGACCAGCACGGGTTCGCCCTGCGGCGGGCCGGGCTGAGAGACTGAGCCCCATGACCAGCCAGACCCCGTCATACCCGTATGCCGCCCCCGCCTCCGAGGCGTGGTTCGAGCGGGCGAGCGCCGTGATCCCCGGCGGGGTCAACTCCCCGGTGCGGGCCTTCCGTTCCGTCGGGGGGACGCCGCGGTTCATGGCCAGCGCGACCGGTCCCTACCTGACCGACGTCGACGGCCGGGAGTATGTCGACCTGGTGTGCTCGTGGGGACCGATGATCCTCGGCCACCAGCACCCCACCGTCCTGGAGGCCGTGCACGAGGCCTCGCGGCGGGGCTTCAGCTATGGCACGCCCAGCGAGAACGAGGTGCTGCTCGCCGAGGCGATCGTCAACCGCGTCGAGCCGGTCGAGCAGGTGCGGCTCGTGTCGAGCGGCACCGAGGCGACGATGAGCGCGCTGCGGCTGGCACGCGGCTTCACGGGCCGCTCGGTCGTCGTGAAGTTCGCGGGGTGCTACCACGGGCACGTCGACGCGCTCCTGGCCCACGCGGGCAGCGGCGTCGCGACCTTCGCCCTGCCGGACTCCGCCGGCGTCCCGGCCAGCTCGGCGGGCGAGACGATCGTGCTGCCCTACAACGACGTCCGGGCCCTGGAGGAGACCTTCGCCCGGCGCGGAGACGAGGTCGCAGCCGTCATCACCGAGGCCGCCCCCGGCAACATGGGCATGGTCCCGCCCGCGCCCGGCTTCACCGCCGCGCTGCGCCGGACCACCCGCGAGCACGGCGCGCTGCTGATCAGCGACGAGGTCATGACCGGCTTCCGCGCCTCCGCGGCCGGGTGGTACGGCCTGGAGGGCCCGACCGTCCACGGCTCGCCCGACCTGTTCACCTTCGGCAAGGTCATGGGCGGGGGATTCCCGGCGGCGGCCTTCGGCGGTCGCCGGGACGTGATGGCGCACCTCGCGCCCAGCGGCCCCGTCTACCAGGCCGGCACGCTCTCGGGCAACCCGGTGGCGACCGCTGCGGGTCTGGCCACGCTGCGGGGGTGCACGCCCGCGGTCTACGAGCGCCTCGAGCAGGCCGCCCACGCCATCGCCGACGGCGTGACGGCCGAGCTGTCGGCGGTCGGCGTCGCGCACACGATCCAGTGGGCCGGGTCGATGTTCTCCGTCTTCTTCCGCGAGGGTCCCGTCCTGTCCTACGCCGACGCGCAGGGCCAGGACACGGCCGCGTTCGGACGCTTCTTCCACAGCATGCTCAGCCAGGGGGTCCACCTGCCGCCCAGCGCCTACGAGTGCTGGTTCGTCAGCGCCGCCCACGACGACGCCGCCGTCGACCGGGTCCTCGCGGCGCTGCCGGCCGCTGCCAGGGCGGCCTCAGCCGACGATGCCAGGATGGGAGCGTGACGACCAGCATGACCGCGACCCCCCGCACGATCGTCCACCTCATGCGCCACGGCGAGGTCCACAACCCCGCCAAGATCCTCTACGGACGCCTGCCCGACTACCACCTGTCCGACCTCGGCCGGCAGATGGCCGACCGGGTGGCCGAGTCGCTCGAGGGCCACGACGTCGCCCTCGTCGTCGCCTCCCCGCTCGAGCGGGCGCAGGAGACGGCCCGGCCCGTCGCCGAGCACTTCCGCACGCCGATCCTCACGGACAGTCGGCTGATCGAGGCCGGCAACCACTTCGAGGGCCGACGCTTCGGCCACGGTGCCGGCTCCCTGCGCCGACCCGCCAACTGGTGGCTCGTCCGCAACCCACTCACCCCGTCCTGGGGCGAGCACTACCGCGCCATCGCCCGCCGCATGGAGGCCGCCGTCGACGCCGCCCGGCAGCACGCGCCCGGTCGCGAGGTCGTGCTCGTCTCCCACCAGCTGCCCGTGTGGACGCTGCGCCGCCACCTCGAGGGCCGCCCGCTGTGGCACGACCCCCGCCGCCGCCAGTGCAGCCTGGCCAGCCTGACGAGCCTGCACTACGACGGCGAACGGCTCACCTCGATCGTCTACAGCGAGCCGGCGGGCGCGCTGCTGCAGGTCGCCGAGCCCACGGTGGGGGCATGATGCAGGTCCGACGCATGCTCTGCGCCGCGCTCGCGGCGGTCGCGGTCGGCATACCGCTCGCCGGTTGCTCCGACGACGCAGGCTCCATCAACGCCCAGGCCCGCTCCGGCGACCAGAAGGGCTATCTGTCCGGCGACGGCACCATCGAGCGACTGACGGCGGCCCAGCGCAAGGAGCCGGTGACGCTGCGGGGCACGACGCTCGACGGGACGCCCTGGTCCGCGGAGCAGCAGCGCGGCCACGTGGTCGTGCTCAACCTGTGGGCCTCCTGGTGCCCGCCGTGCGTCGAGGAGCAGCCGCGGCTGAACGCCCTGTACGCCGCCGTCCGCAAGGCGCACCCGGACGCGGTCTTCATGGGGGTGCACGCGGGCCGGGAGTCCTCCGACAACGCGCGCGACTTCGCGCGCGGGCGCCAGGTGCCCTACCCCACGCTGGCCTTCGACGGGCAGACCGTGCTGGCGCTGCAGGGCAAGGCGCCGTCGCCGCCGACCACGCTCGTGCTCGACAAGCAGGGGCGCATCGCGGCGCGGGTGCTGGGGGCCATCACCTCCGAGCGCACCGTCCAGGACCTCGTCGACGACGTCGCCAAGGAAGCCGGGTGATCGCCGGCCTGACCGACGTGATCGCCGAGGGCACCCTCCCGCTCGCGGCGTGCGTCGCCCTGCTCGCCGGCGCCGTGTCCTTCCTGTCGCCCTGCGTGCTCCCGCTCGTGCCGGGCTTCCTCGGCTATGTCACCGGGCTCGGCGACACCCGCCTCGAGGACCGGCGCACCGGGCGGATGCTCGCCGGGACGCTGCTGTTCGTGCTCGGCTTCACGGCGGTCTTCGTGCCCCTCGTGGTCCTGGTCGTCACCTCCGTGTCCACGCTGCTGCGCGAGCACCGGGACGTGCTCGAGCGGGTCGGTGGCGTCGTGGTGGTCCTGCTCGCCCTCGTCTTCGCCGGGATGGGGACCCAGCGCCAGGTCAAGGTCGGCTGGCGACCGGCGGCCGGTATGGCGGGAGCCCCGCTCCTCGGTGCGGCCTTCGCGCTCGGCTGGACCCCGTGCATCGGGCCCACCCTCGGAGCCGTCATGGCGCTGGGCAGCCCCCTCGACGACTCCGCCACGGGGCCCCTCGCGCGCGGCGCCGTGCTCGGGGTCGCCTACTGTCTCGGCCTCGGCCTGCCCTTCCTGATGCTGGCGGGCGGCTACGGCCGTTTGTCCGGCACCTGGACCGCGCTGCGCCGCCACCAGCGGGCGCTGCAGCTCGGCGGCGCGGGGCTGCTCCTCGTCCTCGGTCTGCTCATGGTCCTCGGGCTGTGGCAGCCGCTCGTGTCCGGCGTGCAGACCCGGCTCACCGAGCTCGTCGGGACCCCGGTGCTGTGATGCCGAGCAGCCCCTCCCGCTCCCGCGACGCCGGCGCCCGACGCGGCGCAGGCGTCGGCGCAGGCGCCGGCACCGGTGACGGCTCGGGCCACGGAGCCCACGTCATCCAGCCCCGGCTCGGCCCGCTCGGCTGGCTGCGCTGGGCCTGGCGCCAGCTCACCAGCATGCGCACCGCCCTGCTGCTGCTGCTCCTGCTCGCTCTCGCCGCCGTGCCGGGCTCGGTCTTTCCCCAGCGCGACATCGACCCGGTCAAGACCCGCGGCTACCTCGAGCAGCACAAGACCCTCGGGCCCTGGATGGACCGCGTCGGGCTGTTCGACGTGTACGCCTCGCCGTGGTTCGCCGCGATCTACCTGCTGCTGTTCATCTCCCTCGTCGGCTGCGTCGTGCCCCGCCTGCGGATCCTGTGGCGCGAGCTGCGGGCCGCCCCACCAAGGGCGCCGAGCCGACTGGCCCGGATGCCGGAGCACCGGGTCGTGGAGCTCGGCGACGTGGAGCCGGCGCGAGCCCTGGAGGCGGCCCGCGAGGTGCTGCGGTCCCGGCGCTACCGGGTCCGCGCCGCTGAGGCGGCGGCCCCGGGTGCGGCGGGGCGGGCGGCATACGGCTCGGTCTCGGGAGAGCGCGGCTATCTGCGCGAGGTGGGCAACCTGGTGTTCCACGTCGCGCTGCTCGTGGTCATCGTCGGCGTGGCCCTCGGCCACCTGCTCGGCTGGCGCGTCGACGCGATCGTGCCCGAGGGGGAGACCTTCGCCAACACGACCAGCCAGCACGACACCTTCACCAAGGGTCCGTGGGTGGACGAGGAGTCCCTGCCGCCGTTCACGGTCCGCGTCGACCAGGTGCGGGTGGCCTTCGAGACCACGCTCAAGGGCAAGCAGTTCGGGCAGCCGCGCTCGTTCGAGGCCGACGTGACCACCCGCGACGCCCCCGGCGCCCCCGAGCGCCGGCAGCGGCTCCAGGTCAACGAGCCGCTCGGCTTCGGCCAGTCCTCGGTCTACCTGCTCGGCAACGGCTACGCCCCGGTGATCACCGTCAAGGACGCGCAGGGGCGCCAGGTCTACAAGCAGGCCACCGTCTTTCGTCCGCAGGACAACAACTACACGTCCACCGGCGCGGTCAAGGTCGCGGCCCTGCCCGCCGGCAAGCAGCTCGGCTTCCTCGGGTTGTTCGCGCCGACCATCTCCGACGAGGCCCTGCGCGCCATGCCGCAGTCGGACTTCCCCGCGCCCGTGGCGCCCGGCCTGCTGCTGGAGCTGTGGGAGGGCGACCTGTTCCCCGGCGGGCGCCCGCAGTCGGTCTACACCCTCGACACCTCGGCGATGAAGCAGCCGACGACCGAGAGTGGCCTGCCCGTCCGCATCGCGCTGCGCCCCGGCGAGACCCGCGCCCTGCCCGGTGGGCGTGGGTCGGTCACCTTCGAGGGCGTGCAGCGGTTCGCGGGGCTGTCGGTGCGCTACGACCCGGGCAAGCCCGTCGCGCTGCTCGGCGCGGTGCTGGTGCTCGTGGGGCTGGTGCTCTCGCTCGTCGTGCGACGTCGTCGCGCCTTCGTGCGGGTCGGGGAGCGGGATGGACGTACCCTGCTGGAGGTGGCCGGTCTCGCCAAGAACGACGACCCCCGCCTGGGCGAGGCCGTCGACGACCTCACCGAGCAGCTGTGCGAGCGGCTCGGGCTGACCCCGCCCGCCCGGCCCACGAAGGAGAACGCACGATGACCAACGAAGCCCTCGCGGGCTACTCCAACCTCGCGGTCTACTCCGCGCTCGTCGTGCTGGGCCTCGCGTTCCTGGCCTTCGCCGTCGACCTGGCGGGCACCCGCGGCCGCGCGCTCGCCGGCCGGTCCGGCGCCTCCGGCGAGGCCCCTGTGACGGCCGCCTCCGGCGAGGCCCGTATGACGGCCGCCTCCGGCGGCACGGGCACCCTGGTCCGCCGCGACGCCCCCGCCGCGGTGGGGGTCGACGAGACGCCCGTGCCCCGTCCGGCCGCCGGGATCGGGCTGGCCCTGACGCGGCTCGCATCCCTGCTCCTCGTGGCGGCCGTCGTCATGCGGGCGCTGTCCGTCATGCGCGCCCCCTGGGGCAACCTCTACGAGTACCTCCTGACGGCGGCGGCGGCCGTCAGCGTCGTCTACGTCGTGATGTCCCTGCGCCGGGACGTGCGGTGGCTCGGGGTCTTCGTCACCGCCCTGCTGATGCTGATCCTCGGGCCGGCGCTCAGCGTCTACACCGAGGCGGGGCAGCTGATGCCCTCGCTGCGGTCCTACTGGCTGGTCGTGCACGTCTCGATCGCGATCATCGCCACCGCGATCTTCGCGATCGGCGCGGCGCTCTCCGCGCTCTACCTCGTGCAGGAGTCGAGCGAGCGCCGCCAGGCGGCCGAGTCGCGGCTCGCGGGGTGGCGCCAGACGCTGCTCGCGGCGCTGCCGTCCTCGCGGGCGCTGGACCGTATGGCCTATGGCCTGCACGTCGTGGCGTTCCCGCTGTGGACCTTCACGGTGATCGCCGGCGCCGTGTGGGCCGAGAAGGCCTGGGGTCGCTACTGGGGCTGGGACCCCAAGGAGGTCTGGTCCTTCATCATCTGGGTGGTCTACGCGGCCTACCTGCACGCCCGCGCCACGACGGGGATGCGGGTCCGCACCGCCACCTGGATCGCGATCGCCGGGTTCCTCTGCATCGTCATGAACTCCTTCGTGGTCAACAAGTTCATGTCCGGCATGCACTCCTACTCGGGGATGTGATCTGGCGATGAGCTCGCCCGGCCTGCGCTACTCCCTGCTGCGCATCATGCTCTTCCTCGGCTGCCTGATCGTGCTGTGGCTCGTGGGGCTGCGGGGCCTGACCCTGGTCGTCCTCGCGGGCCTGCTGTCCATGGTGGCCTCGCTGTTCGTCCTGCGCGGGCCCCGCGAGGAGTTCAGCGCGCGCATCGCCTCCCGGGTGGACGAGCGAGCCGCCCGCGCCGAGGCGGCGGGCGCCCATCGGATCACCGACGAGGAGGTCGAGGACGCCGAGATCGGCCGGCACACCGAGGCCGGGTCGGACGGCCGCCCGCCGCAGACCGATCGGCGGCACGACCGGGGCGACCGGCGGGACGGGCGCTGACATGTCCGCCGACACGCCGCGCCGCCCGTCCTTCCTCCCCTTCCGGCTCGAGGACACCTACGCCCGCGCGGTGCCGGCCCTGTCGCTCGCCTGGTCGGCCGCCCCCGTGCCCGCGCCACGCCTGCTCGCCCTCGACGAGGGGCTCGCCGGCGAGCTGGGCCTCGACCCGGCCTGGCTGCGCTCGCCGGACGGGGTGGCGCTGCTCGCCGGGCAGGTCCCGGACGGCGTGACCACCGTCGCCCAGGCCTACGCCGGCCATCAGTTCGGCGGCTACTCGCCACGGCTCGGCGACGGGCGAGCCCTGCTGCTGGGCGAGCTCGTCGACGCCTCCGGCACGCGCCGCGACCTGCACCTCAAGGGCTCGGGCCGCACGCCCTTCGCCCGGGGCGGTGACGGCAAGGCCGCGGTCGGACCCATGCTGCGCGAGCACCTCGTCAGCGTCGCCATGCACGCGCTCGGCATCCCGACGACGCGCGCTCTCGCGGTGGTGGCGACGGGGGAGACGGTGCTGCGGGAGACGCCGCTGCCGGGCGCGATCCTCGCCCGCGTCGCCGCCAGCCACCTGAGGGTCGGCACCTTCCAGTACGCCGCCGCCAGCGGCGACCCGGCTCTGCTGCGGTCCCTGGCGGACTACGCCATCGCCCGGCACCACCCGGCGGCGGCCGAGGCGGACGAGCCCTACCTCGAGCTGTTCCGCCGGGTGGCCCTCGCCCAGGCCGAGCTCGTCGCGCAGTGGTCCCTCGTCGGGTTCGTCCACGGCGTCATGAACACCGACAACATGACCATCTCCGGCGAGACCATCGACTACGGTCCGTGCGCCTTCCTCGACGCCTACGACCCGGCGACGGTCTACAGCTCGATCGACACGGGCGGGCGCTATGCCTTCGGCAACCAGCCGGCAGCGGCTCAGTGGAACCTCGCGCGCCTCGGCGAGACCCTGATCCCGCTGATCGGTGACGGGGCCGACGGGGCGGTGGAGTCCGCGACGGCGGTGCTGCACGAGTTCGCCGAGCGCTACGACCAGGCGTTCGTCGAGGGCATGGCGGACAAGCTCGGCCTTGACGAGTCGGCCCTGGGCGACGGCGCCGACGAGACCGTGCGGGAGCTCGTCCGCGACCTCCTGGCGCTGCTGCAGACGAACGGCGTCGACTGGACCTCCTTCTTCCGGGCTCTGTCGGCGGGCACGGCAGACGGGCACTTCCTCGACGCCACCGACTTCCACGCGTGGGCCGCGCGACGCAACGCGCTGCTGCCGCAGGACCGGGCGGCCGTCGCGGCGCGCATGGACGCGGTCAACCCGGTCTACGTGCCGCGCAACCATCGGGTCGAGGAGGCCCTGGCCGGCGCGACCGGCGGTGACCTGGGGCCGTTCGAGCGGCTGCTCGGCGCCGTGTCGAGCCCGTATGCCGACCGGCCCGGCCTCGAGGACCTGCGCGGTCCTGCGCCGGCGGGGGCGCCACGCCACATCACCTACTGCGGCACCTGACCTACCGGGGGTAAGGGCATCGACCGGGCTTCGTTCGCCAGGTCGATGATCCCGCCCCCGGTAAGGGCATCAGCCGGGCTTCGTTCGCCAGGTCGATGATCCCGCCCCTGGTAGGGGCATCAGCCGGGCGTCGTTCGCCAGGTCGATGATCCCGCCCCCGGTAGGTCTGTCAGCGGATCCAGAGGCCGGCGGCCAGCAGCACGCCGTACGTCAGGGTCACGAGGCCCGTCGCCGACAGCACCCGGACCAGCGCCCCGCCTGTCGCCCCCCGCAGCACGTCGCGACAGGGCATGGCCGCAGGCAGCAGCCCGACGAGCCCGAGCAGTGCCCACCGGTGACCGGCCCAGGCGGCGAGGCCCGCGCACACCGCCGGGGCGACCATGAGCACGACATACAGGATGCGCGTGCCGCGGTCCCCCAGCCGCACCGCCAGGGTGCGCTTGCCCGCCAGCTCGTCGCCGCCGAGGTCGCGCAGGTTGTTGGCGACCAGGACGGCGGTGATGATCGAGCCGATGCCGACGGCCCCGGCCCAGGTGCCGGCGTCGACCCGCTCGGCCTGGGTGTAGGTCGTGCACACCACCGCCACCAGGCCGAAGAACACGAACACGAAGACCTCGCCCAGTCCCGCGTAGCCATAGGGGCGCGAGCCCCCGGTGTAGAACCAGGCCGCGAGGACCGCCGCGATCCCGATCAGGAGCAGCCAGGTGTCGCCGGACAGCCCCATGAGGGCCAGCCCGGCGAGGCACGCGAGGCCGAAGCACGTGAAGGCGGCGTACTTGACCAGCAGCGGCGTGGCCAGCCCGCCCCCGACGAGCCGCACGGGCCCGACCCGGTCGGCGTCGGTGCCGCGGATGCCGTCGCTGTAGTCGTTGGCGTAGTTGACGCCGACCTGCAGGAAGAGCGCGACGAGCAGCGCGAGCAGGGCCAGCGCCGCGTCCCAGTGCCCGAGCCCGGCTGCCGATCCGGTGCCGACGGCGACGGGAGCGAGGGCGGCGGGCAGGGTCCGCGGGCGAGCGCCCTGGATCCACTGGGAGATGGTGGCCATGGGCACATTGTCTCGTGATCGAGAGATCGCGCTGTGCACGGCACGCGCGCGATCGACATCACGATCGCCGGCAAGGAGGGCAACACGGTGTATGTCCTGCCGCCCAACCAGTCCGCGCTCATCCAGCTCCCGGCCCCGCAGGCGACGTCCAAGCCGTGACCCGCTGACCTCACCCCGCCGGTGAACGCGCGCGTCCGTGACCCTCGAGCAGGTGGCGTGCGGCTGCACGGTCCGGCTTGCCCGGGCCCCGCAGCGGTATGCCGTCCGCGCCGGTCGCCACGCGGGGCAGGGCATGAGGCGCGAGGTGGGGGCGCAGCGTCTCCCGCAGACGCTCCACGTCGGGCACGGCGTCGCCGACCAGCAGCGCCCCGACGACCTGCCCCCACTCGGTGTCTGGGACGCCGACGACGACGCACTCACGAAGGGCCGGCAGGTGCGTCAGGATCGCGTCCTCCACGACGCGCGGCGCGACCTTGAGGCCACCGGTGACGATCACGTCGTCGGCACGCCCGAGGACGATGAGCGTGCCATCGTCGGCGAGCTCGCCGAGGTCGTCCGTGCGGAACCACCGCGTGCGGTCCGCGACCGTGAAGTGCTGGCCGGTGAGCACCGGCTCGCCGAGATAGCCATCGGCCACCATCTCGCCGCCCAGCACGATGCGTCCCTGGTCGAGCCGCACGCGGGCGCAGGACAGCGGCCGTCCGTCATACACGCAGCCGCCCGCGGTCTCGCTCATGCCGTAGGTCCGGACCACGCGCAACCCGGCGGCCACCGCCTGCGTGTGCACGGTGGCGGGCAGCGCGGCTCCGCCGACAAGGATCCCGTCGTACGTCGCCGCGGCCTCGACGCCCAGAGGTGAGGCGAGCAGCCGGCCCAGCTGGGTCGGCACGAGCGAGGTGTAGTGCCGGACGCCACCGGAGAGACGTTCGGTCGCCGCGGCGAACCCCTCCGGGGTGAAAGGGCCGTCGTCGAGCGCGACCGGGGAGTGGCCGGCCAGCAGCGAGCGGGCGAGGACCTGCAGGCCGGCGATGTGCGTCGGCGGCAGGGCGAGCAGCCACTGCCCGTGGCCGCCGAGGTGCTCGGCCGTGGCCTCGCCGGATGCACGCACGGCTGCGGCCGTCAGGACGGCCAGCTTGGGCGCCCCGGTGGAGCCCGAGGTGCCGACGACGATCGCGGTGCCCTCCGGCGTCGTATCGCCCAGACCCGGCGGGGCTCCCCCCGGGCACACCGCCGCCCCGCGCCCCGAGAGCGCGGCCTCGAGCGGCCCCAGGTCGCGCACCACCTCCGTCATGGAGGCCGAGGCGGGCCAGCGGATCATCGTCATATGGCTGACCATAACGGGGGCCACCGACGAACCCCGTGTGCAGGTTCTCGCCACACCTATGAGGTCGAGCGCCCCCGCCATTGGTCACCAATCACGTTTTCAGGGGACGGATGAACGATCAATCCGCTCATTGGTGACCAATGGACGTCGCGGAGGGCGGCATCCGGGTGCGGACGGCATACGAGCCGGGTGTGCGGGCCCCAGCGAGCACCGGGCAGGATGGCAGGCATGACCGACGCGATCACCACCCGTCCCCTGGCCGTCGTCACCGGAGCCTCCAGCGGCATCGGGGAGGCCACCGCCCGCCGCCTGGCCCAGGAGGGCTTCGAGGTGATCTGCGCCGCGCGGCGCACCGAACGGATCGAGCAGCTCGCCCGCGAGATCGACGGCCGCGCCGTGACCTGCGACGTCAGCAGCGAGGAGGACGTGGCGCGCCTCGCGCAAGAGGTCGGCGACCGGCTCGACGTCCTCGTCAACAACGCCGGCGGCGCGCTCGGCACCGAGCGGATCGCCGACGCCGTGGTCGACAAGTGGCGCGCGATGTACGACTCCAACGTCATCGGCGCCCTGCAGGTCACCAAGGCCCTGCTGCCCGCCCTCACCCAGGTCAAGGGCGGCATGGTCGTCATCGTCTCCTCGATCGCCGGCCTCGGCGTCTACGAGGGCGGGGCCGGCTACTGCGCCGCCAAGCACGCCGAGACCGTCATCGCCGAGACGCTGCGGCTCGAGGCCGTCGAGGACGGCATCCGGGTCTGCGAGATCGACCCGGGCCTGGTGCACACCGAGGAGTTCTCGCTGGTCCGCCTCGGCGGCGACCAGGCGGCGGCCGACAAGGTCTACGAGGGGGTCGCCGAGCCGCTCGTGGCCGCCGACGTCGCGGATGCGATCGCGTATGTCGCGACCCGGCCCTCTCACGTCAACATCGACCGTCTCGTCATCAAGCCCCAGGCCCAGGCCGCGCCGCACAAGCTCGTCCGTCAGGGCTGACCCCGGCCTCCACGGCCTCTCCCACGCCCTCGGCACCAGCTGACCCCTGCATCAGCGGCGCCCTCCGCGCCGATGGGCGGGCCTCGCCAGGCGTCGGGCGGTCCGGCATACTCCCGCGCATGACCCGTGACACCGCAGCCCGAGACGTCGACGCCGCCAACCCACCGCGGTGGAAGATCGTCGGGCCGGGCCTGATCGTGGCCGCCACCGGCGTGGGCGCGGCCGACCTGGTCGCCACCTTGATCGCCGGCAGCAAGTTCGGCTACGGCCTGCTGTGGTGCGTGGTCGTCGGCTGCATCATGAAGATCGTCCTCGTCGAGGGGGCGGGCCGCTACAGCCTCGCGACCGGGCGCACGATGTTCGAGGGATGGCGCTCGCTGGGACGCTGGACCAGCTGGTACTACGCGCCCTACATCGTCATCTGGGGCTTCGTCTACGGCTCCGCGGCGATGGCGGGCACCGGCCTGCCGCTCAACGCCCTCTTCCCGGCGCTCAGCGTCACCTGGTGGGGGATCATCTCCGGGCTCGTCGGCCTGGCGCTCGTGTGGTTCCACCACTTCGAGATCTTCGAGAAGGTCATGGCGGCCTTCGTCGGGATCATGTTCGTCGCGATGGTGGGCGCGGCGATCATCACGCTGCCCAACCTGCTCGACATCCTCGCCGGCCTCAAGCCGTGGATCCCGGACGGCGGCCTGGTCAACGTCCTCTCCCTGGCGGGCGGCGTCGGCGGCACCATCACCCTCGCGGCCTACGGCTACTGGCTGCGCGAGAAGGGGTGGGACACCCCGCGATTCATGAAGGTCATGCGCATCGACAACACGGTGGCGTATGTCGTGACCGGCATCTTCGTCCTCGCCACGCTGATCGTCGGCGCCGAGCTCATGCACTCCATGAAGATCGCCAGCGACGACAAGGGGCTGCTCTCGGTCGCCGACGTGCTCGACCAGCGCTACGGCCCCTTCGCGGGCAAGGTCTTCCTCGTCGGCTTCTTCGGCGCGGCCATGTCCTCGCTGGTGGGCGTGTGGAACGGCGTGTCACTGATGTTCGCGGACTTCATCGGCAACCTCAAGGGGCTGCCGTCGGGCCACCCCGACACGCGCACCGGCGGCAAGTACTACCGGTGGTACATCCTGTGGCTGACCTTCCCGCCGATGCTGATGATGTTCCTCGGCAAGCCGGTCTACCTGATCCTGGCGTACGGCGTGCTCGGGTCCTTCTTCATGCCCTTCCTCGCGATCACGCTGATGTGGATCCTCAACACCGACCGCGTGCCCCGCGAGTGGCGCAACAAGGCGTGGTCCAACGTGCTGATGGTGCTGTGCGCGGTGGCCTTCGTCGCGCTCGCGGCCAACGAGATCGTCAAGGCGATCCAGAAGCTCTAGGGCGGGGCTGGGAGGGCTGTCCGGCTAGGAGGGCTGCTCGGCGAGCCGCTTGATGTTGAGCAGCATCTCCCGGCTCATCACGAAGCTCACCGGCTCGATGACGTAGGGCCCGCCCGCCAGCCGCTCGGTGAGCCCCTCGCCGTGCGCATAGGCATTGCGCTCGACCAGGCGCGTGCGACCCTGGCTGAGCGGCGTCAGGTGGTAGGACCAGACCGTCCGCGCGAGCGGGCCCGCCTGCGGGATGCCGACGAGGACCAGCGTGGACCCGGGCACCACCTCGGCGACCACCAGCGGGGGCAGCTGCGGGTGCAGACGCACCTCGTCGCCGACGTGCAGATCCTGCAGGTCGGGACGGATCTGCTCGACGTTGCCGTCCAGCGAGCCGGCCAGCTGCTCGAGCAGCTGGTGGCTGTAGAAGCCGCCGCGCCCCCGACCGATCTGCGCCAACCAGGGCCACACCCGGTCGGGCGTCGTCCAGACGGTGACGGCCCGCGTGGACCGCCAGTCGTGGTCCTCGATCAGCTCGTCGCCGGGCAGTCTCGCCTCGACCTCGTCGGGCGTCGCGCCCCAGGTGCGCCGCTCGTGGCTGTGCAGCGGACCCGTGGCGAGGTGAGCGGCCATGCGCGCCGCGCCCACGAGGTTGTCCTTGAGTCGATCACCCAGTGCCATGCGACCAGGGTAGGTCGGGAGGCGTCAGTAGGGGAGGTAGGGTCCCCCACCACGGAGGCTCTTGACGCCGGGGACCCCGGCCAGCCCGCCGTATGTCGCCTGCGCGTAGCGGGCGCCGGCCATGATCTGGGCGACGGGGTCGCGGCGGTCCGTGCGCGTGGGCAGCGCGAACGCGTCGAAGGTCGGCCCGATCGTCTGCATCAGCCCGAAGGACGGCGTGCCGGCGGCGGCGTTGCGGTCGTAGGTGTTGACCACGCCCACGTCCCCGCCGGACTCGTTGTAGATGATGATCGCGAGGTTCTCCGCGTCCTGCTCGCCCCGGGGTAATCCGGCGGCGTAGAGCAGGCCGAGGGCCTCGCCGATCTGACGGCTGATCTGCGGCGTGACGGTGTGCCCGTTGCCGACGACCGCGGTGCCCGGACGGACGGTGCGCACCACCTGGCCGTCGGCCAGGGCCACGAAGGACCCGTCGGCGACGACTCGCCTGGTGTCGGCGTCGGCGAGCCCGCTCGCGCGCGTCTGGGCGGCGGCCAGGGCGTCGACGGCACGCTGCTGGGCGACGACCGCGTCGGCGAGGGCGCTCTCGGC
>ERZ501016.53-NODE-53-length-58759-cov-17.354473_pt1 | contig 58759 bp, 54 predicted proteins | sample MGYA00248889_ERZ501016 | MGnify/ENA primary metagenome ERZ501016 (study PRJEB25958, sample SAMN03398594) | human skin metagenome | study: EMG produced TPA metagenomics assembly of the Human Skin Microbiome Metagenome (human skin metagenome) data set. | reverse complement strand
GCGTGTGCTCTTCCGATCTCGTCGCGCGCGGCGCGGGCACGGGCTCCGGGGGGCTCGCGGTCGCGGGGCTGAGGCACGCCGTGTGGGCGCGGCCCGTGGTGGCCGCCGAGGTCGAGGGACTGCCGTCGGGGATGGCCTTCGCCGCGCAGGTCCTCGGCTTCGTCGGCGAGCAGCCGGCCACGGTCCATCGCTGCGGGCGCTGGCTGCGGCTGTCGACGCCGTCCGGTCACGTCCTCGCGCGCTGACGGCCCAGCGGCCGGGCCCGGGACCCGGCGAGGACGACGAGGCCGGCCGATGCCGCGCACAGCGCCCAGATCAGCGTGTAGGCCCCGGCGTCAGCGCCGGCTGACCGGTGCATCCCGGCAAAGACCGAGCCCGTGAGCGCGACGCCGAGCGCGGAGCCGAGGGTGTCGGCGAGCTGGAGCGAGGACGACACCTCGCCGTGCCGCTCGACCGGCGTGAGGTCGAGCCCCAGCACGGAGATGGTGGACATGGCCAGGCCCATGCCGATGCCCATCGCGGTGGCGGCGACGGGGACGAGCCAGGCGGACAGCCCGAGCCCGGTGATCGCGGCGAGCCCCAGCAAGCCGACGGCGAGCGAGGCGCCACCGGCCCCGAGCAGGCGGAACCGGTCGCGCACGAAGGCGTCACGCCCCTGCAGCGCCGCACCCACGGACCAGCCGAGAGACCCGAGGGTGAGCATGACCCCCGCCACGGTGCCGCTCGTCCCGCGCTCGTTGACGAGCATCAGGGGGATGAAGGTGATCGCCCCGTTGAAGGCCGCGGTGAGCAGGAACCGGGACATGGTCACCGACGGGAGGCCGCGCGCCAGGCGGAGGGTCCCGGGCGGGACGAGGCGCGGGGCGACGACGACGACCAGGACCAGACCGACGCCCGCGACGGCCACTGGGGCGGCTTCGAACGGCTCCACGTGCTGCGAGCCCCACTGCAGGACACCGGCGCCCACGGCGACCAGCGCCCCCGCCAGGGCGGCTCGCCGGTGGCTGCGGCGCTCGCGCCCGGACCCGGTGCGACCCGGCGGGGCGACGAGCGACCGGCGTGCCCAGGTGAGGACGGTGGTGACCAGGATCGGTGGCACGACCACGAGAAAGACCCACCGCCAGGACAGCGCCTCGGTGAGCCAGGCCGCGAGCAGCGGCCCGACGATGGCGGGCAGCACCCACGCGGCAGACACCCAGCCAAAGACCCTGGGACGCAAGGACTCTGGGTACGCGCGACCGATCATGACGTAGAGCGCGACGACGAGCAGGCCGCCGCCGAGGCCGGCGATCATCCGCCCCGCCAGCAGCACGGGGAAACTGTCGGCCAGCCCCGCGACGAGCGAGCCGAGCGCGAGACCGGCCTGGCCCACGAGGGTGGCGGGCAGCGGGCCGCGCAGGTCGGTCCAGGTGCCCGACAGGACGGTGCCGAGCAGCTGTGCGGAGAGGAACAGCGAGAACGCCAGGCCGTACGCCCGGACCGCGTCGAGCTCGTCGGCGACGGCCGGCATGGCGGTCGTGACCGCCATGGACTCGAAGGCGACGAGGGTCACCTGGGCGATCATGACGATTGTGACGAGCCGGTATGCCGGACCCATGGGCCCTTGCGGGGTGGAGGTCACGGCGGGGATCACGCCCCCACGGTAACCGGGGTGGCCGGGGGCGGCGGCGGCTCGTGCCACTGACCGCGCTCGATCAGGACGGTGCGCAGGGTGTCGATGGCGTCGCTCACCAGGCCGTCCACCCCGAGGTCCAGCAGCTCGTGCATCTCCTGCGCGTCGTCGATGGTCCAGACGTGGATGTGCTTGCCGCGCCGGTGAGTCGCCTCGACCAGGGCCGGCGTCACCAGCTCGACGGACCGGCCGGCGAGGGTGTAGGTGCGGGGGATCTGCAGCACCGGCGCCGGAGTGCTGAGCCACTGCGTGACGAGCCGCGGCAGGAACCGCAGGCTGGCCACCCCGGCGCCGCCCGCGGCCGTCGCGAGGCGTGGCCCGAGCAGCTCGCGCACGTGACGCAGGCGTCGCTGGGAGAACGAGCCGACGCACACGCGGTGCAGCGCGCCGGCCTGCAGGAGGGCCTGGGCCGTCGGGACGACCGCGCCGGGGGCCTTGATGTCGATGTTGAACCTCGCGTCGGGCAGCGCCTCGAGCAGCTCGGTGAGCAGCGGGATCGGCTCGCCCGCGATGCGCGCCTGCCGGACGTACTCCCACGGCAGGTCGGCGATCGCGCCGCGACGGTCGGTCACCCGGTCCAGCCGCGCGTCGTGGAAGGCGACGACCTGGCCGTCGAGGGTGGCGTGGACGTCGGTCTCGAGGTAGCGGTAGCCCAGGTCGTAGGCGCTGCGGAAGGCCGCCAGGGTGTTCTCCCGCCCGTGGTTCGGTGCGTAGGCGGCGCCCCCGCGGTGGGCGAGGGCCAGGGGCCGGGGAGCGTCGAAGTAGGGGAACTGCGCAGCCTTCACGTCCCCAACCTACGGCCCGGGGCGCGCCGGCCGGCGCAGGTCGCGGATCTCCGGGTGGGACCCGACGACCTGGGACGTGGCCGAGCTCAGCGGGTGCGCGCCCAGACGGTGGTGTCGGTCGGGACGAGCCCCTCGGGCGTCAGCGGGCCGCTGGCCACGACGACCTCGGACCCGTCGGGCAGCGGGACCGCCTCGTCGCCGAGGTTGGCGAGGACCAGCAGCCGGTCCGTGCCGCGCTCGTTGACGACGGCGACCACGTCCTCGCCATACCCCTGCTGCCAGTCCAGCGCCCCCACGCCGAGGTCCAGCTCGCGGCGGGTGGCGAGCAGGGTGCGGTAGAGCTCGAGCGTCGAGCCCGGCTGCCCCGCCTGGAGGTTCGCCGCGAGGTCGGCATAGGCGTCGGGCTGGGGGAGCCAGGTGCGCTCCGAGGGGCCGAACCCGTTGCCGGGCGCGCCCCCGACCCAGGGGAGCGGGATGCGGCAGCCGTCGCGGCCGATCTCGGCCTCGGGGGTGCCCTTGGTGCGGTGGTAGGCCGGGTCCTCGCGCAGCTCGTCCGGCAGGGTCGTGTGGTCGGGCAGCCCGAGCTCCTCGCCCTGATAGAGGTATGCCGAGCCGGGCAGCGCCAGCATCAGGGCCGTGGCAGCCCGGGCCCGCCGCAGGCCGAGGGCAGCGTCCGGTTGGGGGCAGGTCGCGTCGATGCCGTTCATGCGCGGCGACCCCACGGGGTAGCCGAGCCGGGTCGCGTGCCGCACCACGTCGTGGTTGGACAGGACCCAGGTCGTGGGGGCGCCGACGCTCTGCGCGGCCTCGAGGGAGCGCGTGATGCGCTCGACGAGGTCGGCTGCGCGCCAGGGGGAGTCGAGGAAGTCGAAGTTGAACGCCTGGTGCATCTCGTCGGGCCGGGTGTAGGCCACGAGCCGCTCGATCGGCGTCACCCAGGCCTCCGCGCACAGGATCCGGTCGCGCTCCGGGTCGCCCTCGGGGTTGTGCGCGTCGAGCACCTGGCGCCAGCCGCGGTAGATCTCGTGGACGCCGTCCTGGTCCCAGTAGGGGCTCGCGCTGGTGGGGTGGGCCTCGCCATCGCCGGAGATCATCTCGGTGTGGGCGTCCCAGTCGCGAAAGCTCTGGTCCTTGGCGAGGCCGTGGGCCACGTCCACCCGGAAGCCGTCCACGCCCCGGTCGAGCCAGAAGCGCAGGATGTCGTGGAACTCCTCGCGCACCTCGGGGTGCTCCCAGTCCAGGTCGGGCTGCTTGGAGTCGAACAGGTTGAGGTACCACTGGCCGGGCCGGCCGTCGGCCTCGGTGACGCGCGTCCACGCGGAGCCGCCGAAGACGGACCGCCAGTTGGTGGGCGGCAGCTCGCCGTGCTCGCCGCGACCGTCCTTGAAGATGTAGCGGGCTCGCTCGGGGGATCCGGGCCCGGCGGCGAGGGCCGCCTGGAACCAGGCGTGCTCGTCGCTGGTGTGGTTGGGCACGAGGTCCACCACGACCCGGATCCCGAGCTCGTGGGCCTCGGCGATCAGCTGCTCGGCGTCCGCCAGCGAGCCGAAGAGGGGGTCCACGTCGCGGTAGTCGCTCACGTCGTAGCCCGCATCGGCCTGGGGCGAGGTGTAGAAGGGGGAGAGCCAGACCGCGTCGACGCCGAGGTCGCGCAGGTAGGGCAGCTTGGCGGTGACGCCGGCGAGGTCGCCCATGCCGTCGCCGTCCCCGTCCGCGAAGGAGCGGGGGTAGACCTGGTAGATGACGGCGTGGCGCCACCAGGCGGGGGGCTCGGTCGAGGGTGCGGTGGCCGGGGGGACGGCGGTGTCGGGGGTCACGTCTCCATGTTGCGCCATGGCGGCGGTCCCTGTGAAATCGACTGCAATTCGTGCAAGATCTTGCAGGAACTGGGATGCCGGGACGTGCGACCGGCTCAGTCCGGTCGGTTGACGAGCGAGTGTGCCGCCCGCACGAGGTAGTCACGCAGCAGCAGGTCGTGCGTCTCGTCGAGGTCCAGCGTGTCGACGGCGGCGAGCATGTGGTGCAGCCAGCGGTCACGCATGGCGGGCGTGACGGCGAACGGCACGTGCCGCATCCGCAGGCGCGGGTGACCACGCTGCTCGGAATAGGTCGTGGGGCCACCCCAGTACTGCTCGAGGAACATCCGCAGCCGGACCTCCGCGGGACCCAGGTCGTCCTCGGGATAGAGCGCGCGCAGCTCCGGGTCCCCGGCCACGCCGCGGTAGAACTCGCGCACCAGCCGCTTGAAGGTCGGCGCCCCGCCGACCTCGTCGTAGAACGTCACGTCGTCTCCCGGTCCCGTTGGTGGACGTCCAGGGTATGCCGCGCCCCCGCCGCGTCTGGTCGCCCCCGCCGCGTCCGCGGCGGCTACTTGGCGGTCCCGGCCCCGCCATACGGCAGGACCCCCGGCCCGAAGCCCGGCATGACCGGCAGCGAGACCCCCTGGTCCGCAAGGGCGGCCATCACCCGGGAGCGCACCTCTCGCCCGACGGGGACATTCTCGTTGGGCGCGCACTTGACGATGATGCGGACCGTCGCGACGCCGCCGACGATGGACTCGACGCCGCCGACCTCGGGCTGCTCGATGACCTTGCCGAACCACTCCTCCTCCTTGTCCAGGCCGCGGATCGCGCGGGAGATGATCGGCATGACCTTCTCCATGGACTCGGTGACGGGGACAGGGATGTCGACCAACGCCGTGGACCAGCCCTGGGAGCGGTTGGCGATCCGGAGGATCTCGCCGTTTCGGATGTACCAGATCACCCCGTTGAAGTCGCGGATCGTGGTGAGCCGCAACGAGATGTCCTCGACGGTGCCGATGACCTCGCCGGTGTCGACGACGTCGCCGACGCCGTACTGGTCCTCGATGATCATGAACATCCCGGACAGGTAGTCCTTGACGAGGCTCTGCGCGCCGAAGCCGAGCGCGACGCCGCCGACGGACGCCGAGGCGAGCAGCGGCGCCATGTTGAAGCCCAGCTCGTCGCCGACCATCAGCGCCGCGACGAAGGCCACCGTCACCGTCGTCACGGAGCGCAGCACGGCGCCGAGCGTGCGGACCCGCTGCTCCTGGCGGGCGCTGCTGACGATGCTGGGGTCGCTGAAGATCTTGGCCGCCTTGCGCGCCTGCCGGCGGATGACGGGCAGCTCGGCCGTGTCGACGCGGGTGACGTTGACCGCGGCGGCCTCGGCGCGCTCCGAGCGCAGCAGCAGGCCGTTGACGAATCCGTTGATGGCGCGGTGGATCAGCCAGCGGGTGGCGACGGCCCCGAGGACGATTGCCACGATCGTGAGGGGTGCCCCCTGGGCCCATGCCCACGCCGACTCCCAGGTCACGGCGAGCGCTTGGAGGACGGACGAGGAGGTGCTGGCAGTCATGCCCTCATCATGGCGGGTCGACCTTGGCGGACGCTGTCACCGCCGTGCCACACTTCACCCGTGACTGACGCACCCTCCACCGACCTCATCGAGCTCGCGCGCGCCCACGGGGTGGCCACGGAGTACTGGGACTGGCAGGGGGACCACGTGACCGTGCCCGCCACCACCATCGTGGCCGTGCTCGCCGCCCTGGGCCAGCCGGCCGCGACCGATGACGAGGTGCGCGCCTCGCTCGCGCAGATCCGCGACCGCGAGTGGCGCCAGGCGCTCCCGCCGGTGCTGGTCGTGACCGAGTCCGAGAGCACGACGATCCCGGTGCACCTGCCCCACGGCGAGTCCGTCACGGTGTCCGTGCGGCTCGAGGACGGGTCGCACCGTCCCCTGGACCAGGTCGACAGGTGGGTCGACCCTCGCGTCGTGGACGGTCGTCAGGTGGGGGAGGCGACCTTCGCGGTCCCGGCCGGCCTGCCGCTCGGCTGGCACGAGATCAGTGCCTCGTATGCCGGGGCCACGGCCACCTGCACCCTGGTCGTCACGCCAGACCGCCTCGAGGTGCCCGCGTCGCTGCGCGACCACCCCGCCTCGGGCGTCATGACGCAGCTCTACGCCATGCGCTCCAGCCGGTCCTGGGGGATGGGGGACGCCGCTGACCTCGCCGAGCTCGCCGCGTGGGCCGGCGAGGAGCTGGGCTCGGACTTCGTCCTCGTCAACCCTCTGCATGCCGCCGAGCCCGTCCCGCCGGTCGAGCCCTCGCCCTACCTGCCCACCACCCGTCGGTTCATCAGCCCGCTCTACATCCGCGTCGAGGACATCCCCGAGATGGGCTACCTCACCGCCGCGGACCGCGCGCTGCTGCAGTGGCACGCCGACGACGCGGTGCGGCTCAACGACGTCGACCTCATCGACCGCGACGCGTCCTGGCGTCTCAAGGACGCCGCCCTGCGGCTCGTCCACAAGCAGCCCCGATCGCCTCGGCGTGAGCGGGACTACCGGGCCTTCTGCGGGCGGGAGGGGCAGGGCCTGGTGGACTTCGCGACGTGGTGCGCGTTCACCGCGGCCTACGGCGAGGACGAGGCCGAGTGGCCGCAGGAGCTGCAGGACGCGACCAGCCCGGCCGTCGCCGCCCGCCGCGAGGAGCTGGCCACCGACGTCGACTACTACTGCTGGCTGCAGTGGGTCGTCGAGGGCCAGCTGGAGCAGGCCCAGCGGGTCGCCCACGAGTCGGGCATGCGCCTCGGCCTGATCCACGACCTGGCCGTCGGGGTGCACCCGAGCGGCGCCGACGCCTGGGGGCTGCGCGACGCGCTGGCGCGCGGCGTCACGGTGGGGGCGCCGGCCGACCAGTACAACCAGCTCGGCCAGGACTGGAGCCAGCCGCCGTGGCGCCCCGACCAGCTCGCCGAGCTGGGCTACGCGCCCTACCGCGACATGCTCCGGACCGTCCTGCGCTCGGCGGGCGGCCTGCGGGTCGACCACATCATCGGGCTGTTCCGGCTCTGGTGGATCCCGCAGGGCTGCAAGCCCTTCGAGGGCACCTACGTCCGCTACGACCACAAGGCGCTCATCGGGATCCTCGCCCTGGAGGCGCACCGCGCCGGCGCCGTCGTCATCGGCGAGGACCTCGGCACGGTCGAGTCCTGGGTGCGCGACTACCTCGCGGACCGCGGGATCATGGGCACGTCCATCCTGTGGTTCGAGCGCGACTACGAGCACGGCGGCGAGCCGATCCAGCCCGAGCAGTACCGCCGCCTGTGCCTGGCCACCGTCACCACCCACGACCTGCCCCCGACCGCGGGCTACCTGCAGCAGGTGCACATCGACCTGCGCCACGAGCTGGGCCTGCTGACCCGCTCGATCGAGGAGGAGCGCGCGAGCGAGGTCAAGGAGCAGGCCGGCATCACGGCGCTGCTGCGCTCGCGCGGGCTGCTGCGCGAGGACGCGAGCGACGAGGACACGATCGAGGCGCTGCACAAGCTGCTGTCGTGGACGCCGGCGCTGCTGCGCGGCATCTCGGTGTCGGACCTCGCGCAGGACCGGCGGATCATCAACCAGCCGGGCACCGACGAGGAGTACCCCAACTGGCGCATGCCGCTGGCCGGCGCCGACGGTCGGCCCGTGCTGCTCGAGGACCTCATGCGCTCGCGCTGGGCACGCCGCCTCGCCCGCACCCTCTGACCTACCGGGGGTAAGGGCATCAGCCGGCCTTCGTCCCCCAGGCTGATGATCCCGCCGGGGGTAGGGGCATCAGCCGGGCTTCGTTCGCCAGGCTGATGATCCGGCCGGGGGTAGGGGCATCGGCCGGCCTTCGTCCCCCAGGCTGATGATCCTGCCCCCGGTAGGTGGACGCGCCCCCGCCGGGCGTCCGAGACGTGGACGCTCGGATTACCAAATGTTTGCCTATGCATAAGGTGAGCTTCGGTCAGCCCATCGGTGGGCAGGCCATCCCACCTACGCCGGCGCCGACCGCGCCCCGCCCCGGAGGACACCCATGTCTCGCACGCCCTGGACCACCCGTCGCACCGCCCTGGCCGCCGCCGGCGCGGCGATGATGCTGACGCTGACGGCGTGCGGCTCCGGCTCCGGCTCGGACCAGGCGGCGGACAACCCGCTCGGCCTGCAGCGCCCCGGCGTCCTGCACGTGGGCACGCTCACCGACGCCCCGCCCAACGTCTACCTCAAGGACGGCCAGTTCACCGGCTTCGACAACGACCTGCTCAAGGCCGTCGCCGCCAAGCAGGGCCTCAAGGTCGAGTTCGCGGGCACGGACTTCTCGGGCCTGCTCTCGCAGGTCAAGTCGGGCAAGTATGACGTCGGCTCGTCCTCGATCACCATCACCGAGAAGCGCAAGCAGACCGTCGCCTTCACCAACGGCTACGACTTCGGGTACCTCGGGCTCAACGTGCCCGCCGGGTCGTCCCTCACGAGCTTCGACCAGCTCGCGGGCAAGCGCGTCGTGGTGGTGCAGGGCACGGTCCAGGACGACTACGCCACCAGCAAGAAGCTCGATCCCGTGCGCGTCCCCGACTACAACGGCGCGATGAACCAGCTCAAGGCCGGCACCGTCGACGCGTGGATCAGCCCCGCCGAGATCGGCGAGAAGCTCGCGGGCGAGTCCGGGGGCAAGGTGCGCCTTGCCGCCAAGGAGCTCAGCCCGACGCCAATGGCCTACGCCGTCGCCCAGGACAAGACCAAGCTCAAGGACGCGCTCGACAAGGGCCTGGACGAGGTCATCAAGGACGGCACCTGGCAGAAGCTGGTCAACCAGTACTACCCGGGCCGCAAGACTCCGGCGGACTTCACGCCGGGCAGCGGCGCGGTCACGATCACGCGGTGACGCGCGGTGGATGTCCTCGACACCCTCAGGGAGACCTTCTTCGACCTCGACGCGATGCGGGAGGCGCTGCCTGACCTGATCACGGTCGGGCTGCCCAACACCCTGCTCCTCGCGGTCGTGTCCGCCGTCATCGGGACGATCCTCGGTATGGCGCTCGCGGTCGCCGGCCTGTCGCGGCACCGCTGGCTGCGGTGGCCTGCACGCGTCTGGACCGACATCTTCCGCGGGTTGCCGGCCGCCGTCACCATCTTGCTCATCGGTGTCGGTCTCGCGCCCGTGGGGCTGCAGATCTGGGGCAACAACCCCTACCCGCTCGGCATCCTCGCGCTGTCGCTGATCGCGTCGGCCTACATCGGCGAGATCTTTCGCTCCGGCATCCAGAGCGTCGAGGCCGGGCAGATGGAGGCCTCACGGGCCCTGGGGTTCAGCCACAACGCCGCGATGCGGCTGGTCGTCATACCCCTCGGTGTCCGCCGCGTGCTCCCGGCCCTGGTCAACCAGTTCATCTCGCTGATCAAGGAGTCCTCGCTGGTCTACTTCCTGGGGCTGCTGGCCAGCCAGCGCGAGCTGTTCCGGATCGGGCAGGACTACGCCGCCAACACCGGCAACCAGTCCGCGCTGCTGCTGGCCGGGCTGTTCTACCTCGTCATCACGGTGCCGCTGACCCACGTGGTCAACGCCATCGACCACCGGCTGCGCCACGGGCGCCGGTCGGACGGCGAGGAGCCCGGCGCGCGCGGCTCCGACGCGCCGGACTCTCCGGACGCGGACGCCCTCGCCCTCACCCAGGAGGCCCACTGATGACCCGCGAACCGTCGTCCGCCGACCAGCTGCGCATCGGCCGGCCGGCCGCCGACCAGCGCTCCGTCGACCCGCTCTCCGTCGAGCTGCGCGACGTGCACCTGGCCTTCGGGCGCAACCGGGTGCTGCGCGGGGTCGACCTCGAGGTCCCGGCCGGCAGCACGACCTGCGTCATCGGGCCCTCCGGGTCCGGCAAGTCGACGCTGCTGCGCGTCGTCAACCGGCTGCTCGAGCCGGATCGCGGCGACGTGCTCCTCGGCGGGCGCAGCGTCCTGCGCGACGACCCCGACGAGCTGCGCCGGCACGTCGGCATGGTCTTCCAGCACTTCAACCTGTTCCCGCACAAGACCGTCGCCGACAACGTCGCGCTCGGGCCGCGCACACTGCTGGGTCTGTCCCGTGACGAGGCGCGGTCGCGGGCCCTGACGCACCTGGAGTCGGTGGGGCTCGCGCACAAGGCGGACGTGCGGCCGTCGTCGTTGTCCGGCGGTCAGCAGCAGCGCGTCGCGATCGCGCGGGCGCTGGCGATGGACCCGCGGATCATGTTGTTCGACGAAGCGACGTCCGCGCTCGACCCCGAGCTCGTCAAGGGCGTGCTCGCCATCATGCGCGACCTCGGCGCGTCGGGCCTGACGATGCTCGTGGTGACGCACGAGATGGGCTTCGCGCGCGAGGCGGCCGACCAGGTGGCCTTCATGGACCAGGGGGTCGTGGCCGAGCATGCGGCACCGGACGTGCTGTTCGAGCGACCGGCGAGCGAGCGGCTGCGGCGCTTCCTCTCCCGCGTCCTGTGACGATCTCAGGTCGTGTCCGTCTGGTCTGCCACCCCGGGCGGACCTGACCGAGGGCAGCTGGGGACTCGGGCCGTATGCCGGACCGGCCGCCGTCTCGCCGAGCGACTGCATCCGGCGCCACCCGCCCATCTCGCCGCGCCTCCGCCCACCCCACCGGGGCAGCGGGGTGGGGGGGCAGTTGTGCACCCCGGAGCTCCCAACCCGGCGCACGCCGGAACCCCGCCCCGGCGCACGACTGCACCCGCCGGGGGTAGGAACATCAGCCTGGCGAACGAAGGCCGGTCGATGCCCCTGCCCCCGGCGGGTCGGTACTACCCCCGGGGGGTCAGGCGGAGGTGTCGCGCGCCTGCACCCGCAGCGCCCGTTCCACCGTGTCCCGGTGCTCCGAGATCGCCCGCACCAGCCCCGAGGGGGCGTCGGCGTTGGCCGTCAGCCAGGCCGACGTGGCGTCGAGCAGCCGCCGGTCCGCGAGCGGCATCGGATAGAACGCGTCCGCCACGACCTCGGCCAGCGCGAACGAGTGCCGCGCCCACATGTCCCGCAGCATCGCGAAGTACCGCTCGACGTACGGCTCGAGCAGCGTCACGTCGTGGACCCGGGTGAAGCCCTGCCCCGTGGCCCCGACGATGGTGTTGGACTCGGACCCGTCCTCCACGCCGCAGCGCCAGGCCTTGGCCTTGGCCTCGGCCGTCGGGAGCGCGGCGACGGCCACGGCGGCGTGCTCCTGGCCCGACGCCGTCCGGTCGCGCCCGAGCTCGGCCTCCACCTCGGCACGCCCCACGCGGCCCGCGGTGGCCAGGGCGGTGAGCAGCGTCCAGCGCATGTCGGTGTCCACGGCCAGGCCGTCCAGGACGAGCTCCCCGGCATACAGGCCCTCGAGCAGGTCCAGGTCCTCCGGTCGGCGTGAGATGGACGCAAGGGCCGACACCAGCTGGAGCTGGGCGTCGCCGCCCGGGGCCGCCGTCTCGACGAGGCGCCGCAGCTCGGCGGCCACGGTGGCGCGCGCCTCGGCCCGATGGTCCGGCGCCACGTAGGCCGCGAGCGCGGTGGACAGCTGGCCGAGCAGCACCCGCAGCAGGGTCGCGTCCGCCTCGCCGTCGATCGCCCGCAGGGCCAGCGCGACGTAGTCCCGGGCCCGCATCTGCGCATCCCGGGTCATGTCCCACGCGGTCGCGAGGGCCAGCGCGCGGGGGAGGGAGTCGGTGAACGCCCGCGGGTGCTCGACCACGGTCGCCAGGGAGCGCTCGTCGAGCCGCAGCTTGGCGTAGGCGAGGTCGTCGTCGTTGACCAGCAGCAGGTCGGGCACGGGCTGGCCGACCAGCATGGGCAGCTCGGTGCGCCCGCCGTCGACGTCGACCTCGTGGCGCGCCACCCGCACCAGCGAGTCTCCTTGCAGCGCATAGCACCCCACCGCCAGGCGGTGCGGCCGCAGGACGGGGAGGTCGGCGGGGGCGGTCTGCACGATCGCCGCCGACTGGATCACGCCGTCGACGACCGACAGGTCCGGGGTGAGCGTGTTGACGCCGGCCTGCTCGAGCCACAGCTGCTGCCAGCGACCGAGGTCGCGCCCGGACGTCGCCTCCAGCTCGGTCATGAGGTCACCGATGGTGGTGTTGCCCCACGCGTGCTTGGCGAAGTAGGCCCGGATCCCGTCGCGGAAGGCCTCCCGCCCGACGTAGGCCACGAGCTGCTTGAGCACGGATGCGCCCTTGGCGTAGGTGATCCCGTCGAAGTTGGTCTCCACGTCGTGCAGGTCGCGGATGTCGGCGGCGATGGGGTGGGTGGACGAGAGCTGGTCCTGGCGGTAGGCCCAGGCCTTCTCCGCCGTCGCGAAGGTCGTCCACGCGGACTCCCACCGGGTCGCCTCGGCCTGCGCCGTCGTGGACGCCCACTCGGCGAAGGACTCGTTGAGCCACAGGTCGTCCCACCAGGTCATCGTGACGAGGTTGCCGAACCACATGTGCGCCAGCTCGTGCAGGATCGTCAGGGCACGACGCTCGACGAGGGCGTCGGACACCTTGGCGCGAAAGACGTACATCTCGTGGAAGGTCACCGCCCCGACGTTCTCCATCGCGCCCATGTTGTACTCCGGCGTGAAGATCTGGTCGTACTTCGCGAATGGGAAGGGCTGGTCGAACTCCTCCTCGAAGAACGCGAATCCTCGCTTGGTGCAGTCGAACAGGTTGTCATGGTCGACGTACGGCGTCAGCGAGCGCCGGCTGAAGATGCCGAGCGGGATCTCGCCGGCGCGCGTCGAGACGGTGTCGCGGACGACGTCATACGGGCCGGCGACCAGGGCGGTGACGTATGACGAGATGCGCGGGGTCGCCTCGAAGGCCCAGGTGGCAGCCGGCGCTGCGGACTCGTCCCCGTCCGCACGGGCCACCGGTGTGGGCTCGGGGGTGGGGGAGCAGCTGATGACCTGCCAGTGCGCCGGCGCCGTCACGGTGAACGTGAACTCCGCCTTGATGTCGGGCTGCTCGAAGACGACGAACATCCGCCGCGAGTCGGGCACCTCGAACTGCGTGTAGAGGTAGACCTCCCCGTCCGCGGGGTCGACGAACCGGTGCAGGCCCTCGCCGGTGTTCATGTAGGTCCCAGTCGCCCGCACCGTCAGCTCGTTGCGAGCCTGCAGGCCCGGCAAGGAGATCCGCGCGTCGGCGACGTGCGTGGCGGGGTCGAGCGACTCGCCGTTGAGGACGATCTGCTCCACCGAGGTCCCGATGAAGTCGATGAACGTGCTCGCCCCCTCCTGCGCGGCGCCGAACCGCGCGGTGGTGGTGGTGCTGAAGGTCGTCTGGCCGGTCGTCAGGTCGAGCTGCACGTCGTAGGACACGTCGCTCACGAGCTGGGACCGGACACGCGCCTCGTCGCGCGTGAGGTTGGTGCCTGGCACGGATGGGCCTTTCGGTGGTGCTGGCGCGCCCCGGAGCGCGGGGAAGCGGATGGCCGCCTCATCCTTGCAGGAATCCCGCACGACGTCCCCACGGATCGCGGCAGCGCACTCGACCCGTCGCGCGATGACGCACGGGTGGGGTGCGTGCTGGCAGGATGGCGTCGTGAGCGACACGACCGAGACCACGCAGCCCCAGACCAACTACCCGTCCGTCGAGATGTTCTTCGACCCGGCCTGCCTGTGGGCGTGGATGACCTCCCGCTGGCTCATGGAGGTCGAGCGCGCCAAGGGGATCACCGTCACCTGGTCGGTGATGAGCCTCGCGGTGCTCAACGAGGGCCGTGACCTGCCCGAGGACTACCGCGACCTGATGGACCGCGCCTGGGGTCCGGTCCGTGTGATCATCGCCGCGGCTCGCGAGCACGGCGAGGACGTCGTCAAGCGGCTCTACGACGCGATGGGCACGCGCATCCACCTCCAGGGCGACAAGGACTTCCGGTCGGTGGTGCAGGGAGCGCTCGCCGAGGTCGGTCTGCCGGCCGAGCTCGCGTCGTATGCCGAGCCCACCGCAGGCGACGAGACCGACCGCGCCCTGCGCGCCTCGCACGAGCGCGGCATCTCCGCGGTGGGCGACGAGGTCGGCACCCCGATCGTCATCGTCGACGGCGTGGCGTTCTTCGGACCCGTGGTGTCCCCGGCCCCCAAGGGCGAGGACGCGGTGAAGCTGTTCGACGGGTGCGTGCTCGTCGCGGGGACGCCCGGCTTCTTCGAGCTGAAGCGCACGCGCGACGTCGGCCCCATCTTCGACTGAGTCTGCCTCGGGCAGGCCCGTCCGGCCGACCCCGCACCCGCCCACCTCACCTGCAGGAGCCCCGCCATGCGCATCCACGTCGGCGCCGACCACGCCGCCCTCGAGGCCAAGACGGCCCTCATCGATCATCTCCGCCAGGCCGGTCACGATGTCACCGACCACGGCCCCTTCGTCTACGACGCGGAGGACGACTACCCCGTCTTCTGCCTGCGCGCCGCCGAGGCCGTCGCGGCCGACGACGACGCGCTGGGCTTCGTGCTCGGCGGGTCCGGCAACGGCGAGCAGATGGCAGCCAACAAGGTCGCCGGCGTGCGCGCCGCGCTCTGCTACGGCCCCGAGCTGGCCCAGCTGGCGCGGGAGCACAACGATGCCCGCATCTGCTCGATCGGTGGGCGGTTCACCACGCCCGAGGAGTCCCTGGCGATCGCCGACGCCTTCGTGGCCACGCCGTTCTCCGGGGTGGAGCGGCACGCCCGCCGCATCGCGATGCTCGACCGCTACGAGGCCACGGGCGAGCTGCCGGACCTGCCCGACAGCGCCCGCTGAGACCCCGGCGGTGTGACTCCTGGGGCGCGGGTGACGGCTGAGGCGTCGTCGCGGCCGTCACTGTGCGTGTCCAGGCCATGTCCGTTGTGTCCACCCTGCACCGGACCGTCCGGGTGAAGGTCAGGCGAACGGCGCATCTCGTTCGGGTGTTTCGGGCACGCAGCGTCCCTCGGTCTGCTCTAGTGGAGACCGAGCATCCCGCTCGCTCCCCGTCACGGAGGAAGTCCTCATGGCCGTCCACGTCGGTCACCCCACCCGCACCCCGCAGGCCCCCGTCCTCACCTGGCTCGTCGCCCCGGCCCTGGTCGCCCTCGGGGTGCTCCTCGCGCTCGCCGCGGTGGTCACGGTCGTGATGGGGATGGCGCCTTTCGCGCTCGCGTCCCTGGTCGGACTGGTCGCCGCCGTCGGCGGATTCTGGACGATGCTGGACCGTCGCCGACGCTGACCTGCCTGGATGCCGAAGGCCCCGCCGCCCTCCGAGGAGAGGCGACGGGGCCTTCGCGCCGCCCGGCGGGGCGGGCTGGAGCGGGTGACGAGAATCGAACTCGCGTAGCTAGTTTGGAAGACTAGGGCTCTACCATTGAGCTACACCCGCAGCGTGGCACGACGGGGAACCGTCATGACGGGCACTGCACAGGGTAGTGGCCGCACCGGGCCCGCGGGAAATCCGACACCCCGCCTCGCCGTTCGCGCGTGCGGGGCCGCGCGCCGGGACCGGTAGGATCGAGGCTTCACGGGCTGTGGCGCAGCTTGGTAGCGCGCGTGCTTTGGGAGCACGATGTCGCAGGTTCAAATCCTGTCAGCCCGACCACGCGAGGGCCCGCCGGACGTCTCCGGCGGGCCCTCGCGCGTCTGGTCGTCCGCGTCGGCGGGGGCCGCTCGGCCGTAGCATGGCTGGGGGCCGTGACGGCGGCCCGTGGCATCCTCGCCGGCGGCGGGGATCTCTACCTCGCAGGCGGGGTGGAGTCGATGAGCCGGGCGCCGTTCGTGATGGCCAAGGCCGAGAGCGCCTACCGCCGCAGAGCCGAGGTGCACGACTCGACGATCGGCTGGCGACCGAGATCGCGCCCGTCATGATCCCCCAGCGCCAGGGGCGTCAGCGACGGTGCCGCGGCCCTGCTGGTGGCTAGCGAGCGCGCCGTCGAGGAGTTCTCCCTGGAGCCGCTGGCCCGCATCGACGGCGCGGCGGCGGCCGGCCTGGCGCCCCGGGTGATGGGCTACGGCGCGGCGCACGTCAACCCGCACGGCGGGGCCATCGCGCTCGGCCACCCCCTCGGCATCAGCGGTGCCCGCCTGGCCCTGACCGCGGCGATCTCGCTCGCCGACGGTGGCCACGACCACGCCCTCGCCACCATGTGCGTCGGCGTCGGCCAGGGTGTCGCCATGCTGCTCTCCCGCCCCTGAGGCGGGTCTGCTCGGGCCGCCGATAGGGTGGCGGCATCCGTCACGACGAAGTGAGGAAGGAAAGACATGGACAAGGTGGTGTCCTCCGCCGAGGAGGCCGTGGCCGACATCGGCGACGGAGCCTCGCTGGCGGTCGGCGGCTTCGGCCTGTGCGGCATCCCGAGCGTGCTGATCCGGGCGCTGCACGAGCAGGGGGCCACGGACCTCGAGCTCGTCTCCAACAACTGCGGCGTTGACGACTGGGGGATGGGGATCCTTCTGGCGGACAAAAAGATCCGCCGCATCCAGGCGTCCTACGTCGGGGAGAACAAGGAGTTCGAGCGGCAGTACCTCTCCGGGGAGCTCGAGGTCGAGCTCACCCCGCAAGGCTCCCTCGCCGAGAAGCTCCGCTGCGGCGGCTCGGGGATCGCCGGCTTCTACACCCTCACCGGGGCCGGCACCCAGGTGGCCGAGGGTGGCCTGCCCCTGCTGCACGACGCCGACGGCAGGGTCGTCAAGACCTCGCCGCCCAAGGAGACCAAGGTCTTCGACGTCGACGGCGAGCCCAAGACCTTCGTGCTCGAGGAGGCCATCAGCTGTGACTTCGGTCTGGTGCGCGCCTGGCGCGGCGACCGGCACGGCAACCTCGTCTTCCGCGAGGCCGCCCGCAACTTCAACCCCGTGTGCGCGATGGCGGGCCGCGTGACGATCGCCGAGGTCGAGGAGCTGGTCGAGCCCGGGGATCTCGACCCGGGCGACGTGCACCTGCCCGGGATCTACGTCCAGCGCGTCGTGGCGCTGACGCCCGAGGAGGTCGCCGACAAGCGGATCGAGCGCCGCACGGTCCGTCCGGCAGCCACCGCACCCACCGCAGACGAGCAGAAGGAGGCGTGAGCGATGGCGCTGACGCGTGAGCAGATGGCCGAGCGGGCCGCCCAGGAGCTGCACGACGGCGACTACGTCAACCTGGGCATCGGGCTGCCGACGCTGGTCCCCAACTACGTGGCCGACGACGTCGAGCTCGTCCTGCAGTCCGAGAACGGCATCCTCGGCACCGGTGCCTACCCCGTGGAAGGCACCGAGGACCCCGACCTCATCAACGCCGGCAAGGAGACCGTCACCGTCCGCAAGGGCGCCAGCTTCTTCGACTCGGCGACGTCCTTCGGGATGATCCGCTCCGGCAAGGTCGACGCCGCCATCCTCGGGGCCATGCAGGTGTCCGAGCATGGCGACATCAGCAACTGGATGATCCCCGGCAAGATGGTCAAGGGGATGGGCGGCGCGATGGACCTGGTGCACGGCGCCAAGAAGGTCATCGTCCTCATGGAGCACACCGCCAAGGGGGGCGCGCACAAGATCCTCGCGGAGTGCACGCTGCCCTACACCGGCAAGGGCGTGGTCCAGCGGATCATCACCGACCTGTGCGTCTTCGACGTCACCGCGCAGGGCCTGGTCCTGCGCGAGCTGTTCGACGGCGTCACCGAGGACGAGATCCGCGACAAGACCGGCTGCGACTTCACCGTCGACCTCGGCTGACGCTGCCGGGCGTGGCCCGGTGGCGGCTTCGTGTCCCGATGACCGTTAGGGATAGGCGGGGCGAGCCGATAGCATGGCGAGAGCCTCGGCTCGGCCGAGGCCCCTTGTCGATGTCGCCGGCCGCCTCCCGATCCTCCACCGAGGCGTGGCGGTGGGGCGCCGGCGAGGGCCACAGACCTCTAGCACAGACCATGGAGCAACCGCAGTGAAGAGTGCCGTCGAGAACCTCAGCCCGACCCGGGTCAAGCTGACCGTCGAGGTCCCCTTCGAGGAGCTCAAGCCGAGCATCGACGCGGCGTACAAGACCATCGGCCAGCAGGTGCAGGTTCCCGGCTTCCGTCGCGGCAAGGTCCCCGCCCGCATCATCGACCAGCGCATCGGCAAGGGCGCCGTGCTGCAGGAGGCCGTCAACGAGGCGCTCCCGCAGTTCTACGGCCAGGCCATCGACGAGACCGGCCTCAAGCCGCTCTCGCAGCCCGAGGTCGACGTCACCGAGATCCCCCTCGAGGACGGCCAGCAGCTGGCCTTCGCCGCCGAGCTCGACGTTCGCCCGACCATCGAGATGCCGGACTTCACGAGCCTCACGGTCGACGTCGACGACGTCGAGGTGACCGAGGAGGACGTCAACGCCAACCTGTCTCAGCTGCAGGAGCGCTTCGGGAGCCTCGTGGGTGTCGACCGCGCCGCCCGGACCGGCGACTTCGTGTCGATCGACCTGGCCGCGTCCATCGACGGGGAGGAGATTGACTCGGTCTCCGGCGTCTCCTACGAGATCGGCTCCGGCAACATGCTCGAGGGCATGGACGACCACCTGGTCGGGGTCAAGGCCGACGAGAGCACGACCTTCACCGCGCCGCTGGCCGGTGGCGACCGCGCCGGTCAGGAGGCCGAGATCACCATCACCGTCCTGTCCGTCAAGGAGCGCGAGCTGCCCGAGCTGGACGACGAGTTCGCCCAGCTGGCCTCGGAGTTCGACACGATCGACGAGCTGCGGGCCGACGTGACCGCGCAGACCGAGCGCGCCAAGAAGTTCGAGCAGGGCACGCAGGCCCGGGACAAGGTCCTGGCCCAGCTGCTCGAGACGGTCGAGATCCCGCTGCCCGAGGCCCTGGTCGAGGCCGAGGTCGAGTCCCACTTCGCCGAGGGCTCGGAGGAGGGTCACGACACGGCCGAGCACCGCGAGGAGGTCGCCAAGAACGTCCGCGAGGCCATGAAGGGTCAGTTCCTCCTCGACGCCATCGCCGAGGAGCGCGAGGTCCAGGTCGGGCAGCAGGAGCTCATCGAGTACCTCGTGATGCAGGCCCAGCAGTACGGCATGGACCCCAACCAGTTCGCCCAGATCATGGACTCCAACGGCCAGGTGCCCGCCATGGTCAGCGAGGTGGCTCGCCGCAAGGCGCTGGCCACGGTGCTCGAGGACATCACCATCAAGGACGCCTCCGGCAACGTCGTCAACCTGTCCGACCTGGACGTCGAGGTCGAGGGCGCTGACGACGAGGCCGCCGACGACGCCGAGGCCACGCCGGCCGAGAAGGCTCCGGCGACGAAGTCCCCGGCCAAGAAGGCTCCGGCCAAGAAGGCCGCTGACGAGGCCGCGGTGAGCGAGGACTCCGCCGAGGGCGCCGAGGAGGCCAAGCCGGCCAAGAAGGCTCCGGCGACGAAGTCCCCGGCCAAGAAGGCCCCGGCCAAGAAGTCCGCTGATGAGGCCGCGGCGAGCGAGGACTCCGAGGGGGCCAAGCCGGCCAAGAAGGCTCCCGCCAAGAAGTCTCCCGCCAAGAAGGCCCCGGCCAAGAAGGCCGCCAAGGACGAGGACGCTGCGGACGCCTGATCCGCACGCCCGCTACGGCACCACCCCACGGGGAGCCCGTCACCGCGAGGTGGCGGGCTCCTCGCCGTCGCGAGGGCGGGCTCGCTGCGCGCCCTCGGTGTGCGCTCACGGCGAACACGCGCCCCGGCGGGAAGGGTGTGTCGGCACCGGGCGTTAGTGTCATCAGCAAGCGACGCTCGAGACCGGTCCACGGCAGGGCGCCACCCAGTGCGACAGAGAGATGAGACTCACGGTGAGCCAGAGCAACGTCCCCGCGACCCCGGTCGCAGCGGCCGCGCCCCAGGGCGGTCTCGACGACCACATCTACCAGCGGCTCCTCAAGGACCGCATCATCTTCCTCGGCTCGGACGTCCGCGACGACAACGCCAACGCGATCTGCGCCCAGCTCCTCCTGCTCTCGGCGGAGGACCCCGACAAGGACATCTGGCTCTACATCAACAGCCCGGGCGGCTCGGTGACGGCCGGCATGGCCATCTTCGACACCATGCAGTGGATCCCTAACGACGTCTGCACCGTGGCGATGGGCATGGCCGCCTCCATGGGGCAGTTCCTGCTCTCCGCGGGTGCCCGGGGCAAGCGCTACGCGACGCCCCACGCCCGGATCCTGATGCACCAGCCTCTCGGCGGCATCGGCGGCACCGCCACCGACGTCAAGATCCAGGCCGAGCTCCTCCTCGCGATGAAGAAGGAGATGGCCGAGCTCATCGCGGAGCACACCGGTCAGCCGGTGGACAAGATCAGCGCCGACTCCGACCGCGACCGCTGGTTCACCGCGGCCGAGGCCAAGGACTACGGATTCGTCGACCACGTCTTCGAGCGCGCCATCCAGACGCCTGGCAGCGGCGGCACGGACGCCTGATCGCCATACCGACACGACCCTCTCGGAGACCCAGATGATCCAGCACCCCCAGCTCCCGTATGCCGCAGCCGGCCGGTCCGGCGCGGCCACGCCCACGAGCCGCTACATCCTGCCGCAGTTCGAGGAGCGCACCTCCTACGGCATGAAGCGGACCGACCCCTACACCAAGCTCTTCGAGGACCGCATCATCTTCCTCGGCGTGCAGGTGGACGACGCGTCGGCGGACGACATCATCGCGCAGCTCATCGTGCTCGAGTCCCAGGACCCGGACCGCGACATCACGATGTACATCAACAGCCCCGGCGGCTCGTTCACCGCGATGACGGCCATCTACGACACGATGCAGTACATCCGTCCGGACGTGCAGACCTTCGTGGTGGGGCAGGCCGCCTCGGCCGCCGCGGTGCTGCTCGCCGCTGGCGCGCCCGGCAAGCGGTACGCCTTGCCCAACGCGCGGGTCCTGATCCACCAGCCGGCCGTCGAGGGCGGCGGTGGCCAGGCCAGCGACATCGAGATCCAGGCCAACGAGATCTTTCGCATGCGCACCTGGCTCGAGGAGACCCTGGCCCAGCACTCCGGCCGCACGGCCGAGCAGGTCCGCGACGACATCGAGCGCGACAAGATCCTGTCGGCCGCCGCGGCCAAGGACTACGGCCTGATCGACGCGGTCCTGACGAGCCGCAAGGCCACGCTGGACTGACCCGCACCAGCGGGCGGGCTGCCCGATCGGCGACGCCGGCCGGGCAGCCCGATGCACGACAGGGGCATTGCGCTGTTGGCTGAACTCCCCGGGGCTCGGCGTGACGCGCGGGCGATAACAGGTGCTGGGGCCGAGCGTCCAGGTACCGTCCTCAAGACACGGCGCTGCGGCGCCGGCGGTCCAGGACCGGCCCGGAGGGGGCGGTCTCGCACAGGTGGAGGTGGCAGATGGCTCGCATCGGCGACGGTGGAGACCTGCTGAAGTGTTCCTTCTGCGGCAAGTCGCAGAAGCAGGTCAAGAAGCTCATCGCGGGTCCGGGTGTCTACATCTGCGACGAGTGCATCGACCTGTGCAACGAGATCATCGAGGAGGAGCTGTCCGGGGGCTCCGACCTCGGGTTCGACGAGCTCCCCAAGCCGCGGGAGATCTTCGACTTCCTCGAGACCTTCATCATCGGCCAGGAGCCGGCCAAGAAGGCGCTCGCCGTGGCCGTCTACAACCACTACAAGCGGATCCAGGCCGGTGAGGCTGCGGGCGCTCGACGCGACGAGGACCACGTCGACATCGCGAAGTCGAACATCCTCCTCATCGGTCCGACCGGCTGCGGGAAGACCTACCTCGCCCAGACCCTGGCCCGGATGCTCAACGTCCCCTTCGCCATCGCCGATGCGACGGCGCTGACCGAGGCCGGGTACGTCGGTGAGGACGTGGAGAACATCCTCCTGAAGCTCATCCAGGCCGCGGACTACGACGTGAAGAAGGCCGAGACGGGCATCATCTACATCGACGAGGTCGACAAGGTCGCCCGCAAGAGCGAGAACCCGTCGATCACGCGCGACGTCTCCGGCGAGGGGGTGCAGCAGGCCCTGCTCAAGATCCTCGAGGGCACGACTGCCTCGGTGCCGCCGCAGGGTGGCCGCAAGCACCCGCACCAGGAGTTCATCCAGATCGACACGACGAACGTCCTGTTCATCGTCGGCGGTGCCTTCGCCGGCCTCGAGAAGCTCGTCGAGTCCCGCAACGGCAAGCAGGGGCTCGGTTTCGGCTCCGAGCTGCACACGCCGAAGGACCTCGCCGAGTCGATCGTCGATGTCATGCCCGAGGACCTCATGAAGTTCGGGCTCATCCCCGAGTTCATCGGGCGCCTGCCGGTCATCACCACAGTCGCCCCGCTCGACCGCGACGCGCTCGTGCGCATCCTCACCGAGCCGCGCAACGCCCTGGTCAAGCAGTACACGAAGATGTTCGCCCTCGACGACGTCGAGCTGGAGTTCGACGCCCCGGCGCTCGAGGCGATCGCCGACCAGGCCCTCAAGCGGGGTACGGGCGCGCGCGGGCTGCGGGCGATCATGGAGGAGGTCCTCCTACCGGTGATGTTCGACGTGCCCAGCGACGAGGGCATCGCCAAGGTCGTCGTCAGCAGGGAGACGGTGCTCGAGAACGTCCTGCCGACGATCGTCCGGCGCGAGGACGTCACCCCGAAGCGGCGCCAGAAGCGTTCCGCCTGAGACGAACGGCAGCGGCCGGCCCGAGCGTTCATCGCCCGGGCCGGCCGCTGCGCGTGCGGATCAGGACGTCGCGGGCTTGACGAACGGGATGAGCTCGACGTCGCGGAGGGCGACCTCGTCGCCGTCGGTGTAGCCCAGCTCGCCCGTGATGCGGCCCGTGGCCCGCAGGTCGTCCTCAGCGGTGCGGACCAGCTCGAGCAGGTGAGAGGGGCCGACGAGGGTGGCCGCGGTGATCTCGCTGCGCATGCCGACCTTGGCGTCGGACTTCGCCTTGCGGACCTGAGACAGGGCCGCGCCGACCGCCTCGAGGAGCCCGGCGCGACCACCGTCGATGCGCAGCTCGTCCGCCGTGGGCCAGGTCGCGCGGTGGACCGAACCGGTCTTCCACCACGACCAGACCTCCTCGGTCGCGTACGGCAGGAACGGAGCGAGCAGCCGCAGCAGCGCGTCGAGCGCGATCCGCAGCGCAGCTCTCGCGCTCGCGGCCGCGGACTCGCCGCGCGAGCCGTACGCTCGGTCCTTGACCAGCTCGAGGTAGTCGTCGCAGAACGTCCAGAAGAAGGTCTCCGTGACCTCCAGCGAGCGGGTGTAGTCCCAGCGCTCGAAGCCCGCGGTCGCGGCGTCGACGACCTCGGCGAGCCCGGCGAGCATCGACGCGTCGAGCGGATCGGTGACGGCCGCCCGCAGGTCGCCCTCGACCTCCCCGAAGGAGAGCGCGAACTTGCTCGCGTTGAGCAGCTTGATGGCCAGGCGGCGGCCGACCTTCATCTGGCCCGTGTCGTACGCGGCGTCCGTCCCGAGCCGGCCGCTGGCCGCCCAGTACCGCACCGCGTCGGCGGAGTGCTCCTTGACGACGTCCTCGGGCGTGACGACGTTGCCCTTGGACTTGCTCATCTTCTTGCGGTCCGGGTCGAGGATCCAGCCCGAGATGGCGGCGTTCGTCCACGGCACGGTGCCGTGCTCGAAGTGGCTGCGGACGACGGTCGCGAACAGCCAGGTCCGGATGATGTCGTGGGCCTGCGGGCGCATGTCCATGGGGAAGACGACGTCGAAGAGGCTGCTCGTGCCCGCCTCGCGGCCGCGCCAGTCGCCCGCGATCTGCGGGGTCAGGGAGCTCGTCGCCCACGTGTCCATGACGTCCGGGTCCCCGGTGAAGCCTCCCGGCTGGTCGCGCTGGGACTCGTCGTAGCCGTCGGGCGCCTGCGCGGCCGGGTCGACGGGCAGCTGGTCCTCCGACGGGACGATCGGTGCGTCGTAGCGGGGCTCGCCGTCCTCGTCGAGGGGGTACCAGACGGGGATCGGGACGCCGAAGAACCGCTGCCGGGAGATCAGCCAGTCGCCGTTGAGGCCCGCGACCCAGTTCGCGTACCGGGCGCGCATGAAGTCGGGCTGGAACCCGATCTCGTCACCGCGGTTGACGAGGGCGGCGTTGAGCTCGGCGTCGCGCCCGCCGTTGCGGATGTACCACTGGCGGCTGGTGACGATCTCGAGCGGCTTCTCGCCCCGCTCGTAGAAGTTGGCCTTGCGCTGGGTCTTCTGGGGCTCGCCGTCGAGGTCGCCGGTCTCGCGCAGCGCGTCGACGACGACCTCGCGGGCGCCGTGGACCGTCTTGCCGGACATGCGGGCGAACAGATCGCGACCGTCGGGGTCGGTGATCCACTCAGGCGCATCGGCGACGATCCGGCCCGCGCGGGTGATGACGGGGCGGGTGGGAAGCTGCAGCTCGCGCCACCACTGGACGTCGGTGAGGTCACCGAAGGTGCAGCACATCGCAATGCCCGCACCCTTGTCCGGCTCGGCGGCCTCGTGCGCGACGACCGGGACCTCGACGCCGAAGAGGGGGCTGCGGACGGTCGACCCGAACAGCGGCTGGTAGCGCTCGTCGTCCGGGTGGGCGATGAGCGCGACGCACGCCGGGAGGAGCTCCGGTCGCGTCGTCTCGATGTGCACGGGGTCCGCGCCGGCGCGGTGGAAGGCGACCCGGTGGTAGGCGCCGGGGTAGTCCCGGGCCTCGAGCTCGGCCTGGGCGACGGCCGTCTGGAAGGTCACGTCCCACAGACCGGGCGCCTGCGCGGTGTACGCCTCACCGCGGGCGAGGTTGCGCAGGAACGCCTGCTGGGCCGTGGCCCGCGAGTGGTCGTCGATCGTCCGGTACTGGATGGACCAGTCGAGCGAGAAGCCGAGCCGGCGGAAGAGGGACTCGAAGGCTTCCTCGTCCTTGACGGTCAGCTCGTCGCACAGCTCGATGAAGTTCTGCCGGCTCACCGGCTTCTGGTCGGCTGCCTTGATGCTCTTGGTGTCACCGCGGAAGGGCGGCTCGAAGACCGGGTCGTAGGGGAGCGAGGCGTCGCCGCGCACCCCGTAGTAGTTCTGCACCCGCTTCTCGGTCGGCAGGCCGTTGTCGTCCCAGCCGATGGGGTAGAAGACCTCGAACCCGGCCATCCGCTTGTACCGGGCCATGCAGTCGGTGTGCGTGTAGCTGAAGACGTGGCCCATGTGGAGCGAGCCGGACGCGGTCGGCGGCGGCGTGTCGATGGAGAAGACCTTCGATCGGTCGCCGATCTCGCGGTCGAAGGTGTACGTCCCGTCTTCCTGCCATACCGCTCCCCACTTGTCCTCGAGGCCGTCGAGCGACGGCTTGCCGGGGATCGAGGCAGGCGTGGCGGGGGAGGTCGTCATGGCACCGGATCATCCCATCCGACGAGGTGTTCGTTCGCACCGGATTCGCCGTAGGCTCCCGGTCATGAAGCCCGAACCCACGTACCGGACGGTCATCGCCCTCAGTCGTACTGCGTTCTTCCTCGCCGGGTACAAGTTCACCTTCCGCGGCCGGCACCACGTCCCGCGCAAGGGCGGTGCCGTGCTGGCGGTGAACCACACGGGGTACGGCGACTTCCTCTTCGCGGGGATGGCCTGCCGGCGCCAGGGGCGGCTCGTCCGGTTCATGGCGAAGAAGTCGATCTGGGAGCACCGGTTCACCGGGCCGGTCATGCGCGGGTGCAAGCACATCCCCGTCGACCGGCACGCGGGCGCGGAGTCCTACCAGATGGCCGTTGCGGCGTTGCGCGCCGGCGAGGTCGTCGGTGTCTACCCCGAGGCGACGATGTCCCGCTCCTTCGAGATCAAGGAGCTGAAGACCGGTGCGGCCCGGATGGCGCAGGAGACCGGTTGCCCGATCCTCCCGACGATCGTCTGGGGTGCGCACCGCATCTGGACCAAGGACCTGCCGAAGCAGATCGGGCGGACGAAGACGCCGATCCACGTGACGGTCGGCGCGCCGATCCACGTCGGGCCCGAGGACGACGTCATGGAGGTGACGCAGCGGCTGCGCGCGGAGATGCAGCGGCTGCTCGACGAGACGATCGCCCGCTACCCGACGCTCGAGGGTGAGGACCTGCGCTACCTGCCGGCGCGACTCGGGGGCACCGCGCCGACGGTCGAGGAGGCCCACGAGAAGGACCTCGCCGACATGCGGCGCAAGACCGACCCCTTCAACCGCAAGGGCTGATCGCCGCGGGTCCTCCGCGGGTCAGACGGGGAAGCCCAGGTGGGCGAGCGCCTGGCGGAGGATGACGCCGTGCCCGTCGACCATCTCCGCGGCGACGTCGGTGCCGGACGCCTCGTCCGGGGTGAGCCAGGCGAGCTCGAGGGCGTCCTGCTGGGGGGCGCAGTCGCCGCTCACGGGCACGACGTAGACGAGCGCGACGGCGTGCTGGCGGGGGTCGTGGAAGGGCGTGACCCCGGGGGTGGGGAAGAACTCCGCGACCGTGATCGGTTGCGGCGTCGCCGGCACCCGGGGGAGCGCGACCGGCCCGAGATCCTTCTCGAGGTGGCGGACGAGCGCGTCGCGAATCCGCTCGTGGTACATCACGCGGCCCCCGACGAGCTCTCGCTCCATCCGGCCCGTGTCGGAGGCCCGCAGCAGGAGGCCGACCGAGGTCGCCGTCCCCGACTCGTCGACCCGGACGGGCACGGCGACGACGTAGAGCATCGGCACCCGCCCGCGGGTCACCTCGAGCTCCTCCTGGCTGAGCCAGGACCCCTGCGTGTCCGTCTCGATCGGCATGACCCGATTGTGACAGGCGGTACCCTGCTGCCCACAGGCGTTCGAGCCGTCATCAGCGGCGAGCCTCCGGAAGAACGGGTCGGCCGCGCGGTCGCGCCCCAGTAGACCCGGACGGGTGGGCCCGTCACAGCCTCCGACGAGCGGTCGTCACCGGGGACGGGGACGGCAAGCGAGGTGGTACCGCGGTGCCGCCACCGGCCACGAGCCGGCGGCGACGTCGTCCTCGTGGCCCAGCCCGACCGACCACCGCCGGAGTACCCCCATGACCTACCCGAAGGTCTCGACGACCACCGCCGACGGCGAGCCGACCCCCACCGGGGTGCCCGCCAGCCCGAGCTTCCCGCGCGTCGAGGAGGCCGTCCTGCGGTACTGGGAGCAGGACGGGACGTTCCGCGCCTCGGTCGACCGCCGCGACCCCGGCCCGGACGGCGCGAACGAGTTCGTCTTCTACGACGGCCCGCCGTTCGCCAACGGGCTGCCGCACTACGGGCACCTGCTCACCGGCTACGTCAAGGACCTCGTGCCGCGGTACCAGACGATGCGCGGGCGACGGGTCGAGCGCCGCTTCGGCTGGGACACCCACGGCCTGCCCGCCGAGCTCGAGGCGATGAGCCAGCTCGGCATCAAGACGACCGACGAGATCCACGACCTGGGGATCGAGGCGTTCAACGACGAGTGCCGGGCCGCGGTCATGCGGTACACCGACGAGTGGCGCGACTACGTCACCCGGCAGGCCCGGTGGGTCGACTTCGACAACGACTACAAGACGCTCAACCCGAGCTTCATGGAGTCGGTCATCTGGGCGTTCCGGTCCCTGCACGACAAGGGCCTGGTGTACGAGGACTTCCGGGTCCTGCCGTACTGCTGGAACGACGAGACGCCGCTGAGCAACCACGAGCTGCGCATGGACGACGACGTCTACCAGGACCGTCAGGACCCGGCCGTCACCGTCGGCCTGCGGCTCGAGACCGGCGAGCTGGCCCTCGTGTGGACGACGACCCCGTGGACCCTGCCGAGCAACCTCGCGATCATGGTCGGCCCGGACCTCGACTACGTCGTCGTCGAGTCCGACGTGCCCACCGGCCGCCCGGAGCGGTACGTCATCGGCGCGGAGCGGGCCAGGGCCTACGCCCGCGAGCTCACGGGCGACCCCAAGGGCGACGTCGACGCGCTCGTCGTCGAGCGGCTCACCGGTGCCGACCTCGTCGGCCGGACGTACACCCCGCCGTTCTCGTACTACCTCGGGCACGAGAACGCCTTCCGCGTCGTACCCGCCGAGTTCGTCACGACGACGGACGGCACGGGCCTCGTCCACACCGCCGGTGCCTTCGGCGAGGACGACAAGGTCGTCACCGACCGCGAGGGCATCAAGGCCGTCATGCCCGTGGGCAAGGACGGGCGTTTCACGGCCCCCGTCGCCGAGTACGAGGGCATGCAGGTCTTCGACGCCAACGGCCCGATCCTCGACGCGCTCAAGGCCGCGACCCGGGCGGTGACCGAGGAGGAGCGGTCCGCGGCCGGCTCGGTGACGGCCGGCACGGTCCTCCTGCGCCGCGAGTCCTACACCCACTCCTACCCGCACTGCTGGCGCTGCCGCCAGCCGCTCATCTACAAGGGCGTCTCGTCGTGGTTCGTCGAGGTGACGGCGTTCAAGGACCGGATGGTCGAGCTCAACCAGGAGATCACCTGGGTCCCCGAGCACATCAAGGACGGGCAGTTCGGCAAGTGGCTCAGCAACGCGCGCGACTGGTCGATCACCCGTAACCGCTTCTGGGCCACCCCGGTCCCGGTGTGGAAGTCCGACGACCCGGCGTACCCGCGGATCGACGTCTACGGCTCGTTCGAGGAGATCGAGCGCGACTTCGGTCGGCTCCCGCGCAACCGCGCGGGGGAGCCGGACCTCCACCGGCCGTGGGTCGACGAGCTGACCCGGCCGAACCCGGACGACCCGACCGGCCGCAGCACCATGCGCCGGGTCGAGGACGTCCTGGACGTGTGGTTCGACTCGGGCTCGATGAGCTACGCCCAGGCGCACTACCCGTTCGAGAACACCGACTGGTTCGAGCACCACTTCCCGGGCGACTTCATCGTCGAGTACATCGGGCAGACGCGCGGCTGGTTCTACACCCTCCACGTCCTCGCGACCGCGCTCTTCGACCGGCCCGCCTTCGGCACGTGCGTCAGCCACGGCATCGTCCTCGGCTCCGACGGCCAGAAGATGAGCAAGTCGCTGCGCAACTACCCGGACGTGCGAGAGGTCTTCGACCGGGACGGCGCCGACGCGATGCGCTGGTTCCTCATGAGCAGCCCGATCCTGCGGGGCGGCAACCTCGTCGTCACCGAGCAGGGCATCCGGGACGGCGTGCGACAGGTCGTCCTCCCGCTGTGGAACGCGTGGTCGTTCTTCGCCCTGTACGCCAACGCCCGCGGCGAGGGCGGCTACGAGGCCCGGTGGCGCACCGACTCCACCGACGTCCTCGACCGGTACCTCCTGGCGAAGACGCGCCGTCTCGTCGAGGACGTCACCGCCCACCTCGACGTCTACGACATCGCCACCGCGTGCGAGGCCGTCCGGCAGTTCGTCGACGTCCTGACGAACTGGTACGTCCGGCGCAGCCGCGAGCGGTTCTGGGGCACCGGCGCCGGCGCCGAGGCCGCCCGCTCGTCCGACGACGCCTTCGACACGCTCCACACCGTCCTCGAGGTGCTGTGCCGGGTCTGCGCGCCGCTGCTGCCGCTGGCGACCGAGGAGATCTGGCGCGGGCTCACCGGTGAGCGGTCGGTCCACCTCACCGACTGGCCGGCCCCGGACGAGCTGCCCGCCGACGACCCCCTCGTCGCCGCGATGGACACCGCCCGGCAGGTCTGCTCGAGCGCGTCGGCGCTGCGGAAGGCGAACGGCCTGCGGGTGCGGCTGCCGCTGTCGGAGCTCACCGTCGTCACGCCGCACGCGGCCGACCTCGAGCCGTTCGTCGGGATCGTCGCCGACGAGGTCAACGTCAAGACGGTGACCCTCCGGGACGCGACGGAGGCCGACGCGAGCGCCTTCGGGGTGAGTCAGCGGCTCACCGTCCACGCGCGGGCCGCCGGTCCCCGCCTGGGCAAGCAGGTCCAGCAGGCGATCGCCGGGAGCAAGAAGGGCGACTGGTCGGTCGACGACGCCGGGGTCGTCACCTCCGGCGGGGTCGAGCTCGTCGAGGGCGAGTACACCCTCGAGACCGTCGTGGAGGAGGGCGCCGCCGGTGGCTCGCACGTGTCGGCGATGCTCCCCGGGTCCGGGTCGGGCTTCCTCGTCCTGGACACGGAGGTCACCCCTGACCTGGCCCGCGAGGGCCTCGCGCGAGACCTCGTCCGGGCGGTGCAGCAGGCCCGCAAGGACGCTGGGCTCGCGGTCGGCGACCGGATCGCGCTGACGATCACCGGCGGGGAGGCCGTCTTCGACGCGACGATCGCCCACCGGGACCTGCTCGTCGCCGAGACGCTGGCGAGCCAGTTCGGCTCGGCGCCGGACCTGGACGCGCTCCCGGTCGGCGACGGGGTCGTCGAGGCGGAGGTCGGCGAGGGTCAGTCGGCACGGATCCGTGTCGAGCCCGCCCGCACGGCCTGACGCGATGGCGCCCGCGGCCCGGGTCCCGGAGGATCTCCTCGTGCACCTCCGGGCCGCGCGCGACCACCTCGACCGGCACTACGCGAGCGACCTCGACCTCGACACCCTCGCGCTGACCGCCGGGCTGAGCCGGTATCACTTCCTCCGCAGCTTTGCGCGGGTCTACGGCATCACCCCGTTCGCCTACCTCACCGAGCGCCGCGTCGAACGAGCCCAGGATCTTCTCCGGACGTCGAATCTCACGGTGACCGAGGTCTGCCACGCCGTCGGGTACAGCAGCCTCGGATCGTTCAGCAGCCGGTTCCGGGGCGTCGTCGGCGAGGGGCCGGCCGCCTACCGCGCCCGCTGGGCCGCCGACGGCGCCCCGCGCATCCCCGGCTGCTATGTGTTCATGGCGGGCCTGGTCGAGCGGCGGCCGCCGGACGGAGCAACGCAGGAGAAGCCGGGCAGGTCGGGTGCCCCCTAGCGTGGGTCCCATGATCACCAACGTCTCGCTCGTGTCCGTCTGGGTCCACGACCTCGACGAGGCCCTCGCCTTCTACACCGACGTCCTCGGCTTCCAGCCCGGCGACGACGTCTCCCTCGGGGACGACTTCCGCTGGCTCACCGTGACGCACCCCTCGCAGCCCGAGCTCCACCTGCACCTGACGACCCCCGGCCGGCCGCTGTCCGACGATCTGGTCGACGCGATCCGGCGTGCCCAGGCCGCGGGCGGGATGCCCGGCGTCGGTCTCAACGTCGACGACTGCCGGGCGACCGCCGCCGAGCTCAAGGCCAAGGGCGTCGAGCTCCTCCAGGAGCCGACCGACCGGCCCTACGGGGTCGAGGCGCTCATCCGGGACTGCTCCGGCAACTGGATCGTCCTCGTCGAGCCCAGGGAGTTCTCACCCGAGGAGATGACCCGCGCCGACGTCGAGTGACTCTGCCCGGGTCGTTCAGCGGACGGTGAAGGGCTCGCCGGTGAGCTCCTCGCACAGCGTCCACAGGCCGCGGGCCTTCTCGCGGTCGTGGGAGGCCGCGCTGGACCCGACAGGCCGGGGGTATCCGCTCGCCTCGAACGGCCCGTCCGGCCCGATGTAGATACCACCCGGCAGGTCCGGGACGGTCGCGGCGTACAGCACGGGCAGTGCGCCCTGCTCGGCCGGCTGCGCCACGAACGGCAGCCGGTTGAGCAGCTGCAGCACCGGGCGCTGCCAGCCCTGCTCGGGTCGGTCCTGGAGGTTCGTCGCCGAGTACCCCGGATGGGCGGCGACGGACCGGACGAGGGAACCGCCCGCGGTGAGCCGGCGCTGGAGCTCGTAGGCGAGCATCAGGTCCGCGAGCTTGGTCTGCCCGTACGCCTGCCACCGCTCGTACCGCCGGCGCTCCCAGTTCGGGTCGCTCAGGCTGATCCGCCCGAAGCGGTGGGCCATCGACGCGAGCCACACGACGCGGTCGGTGACCCGCGGCAGGAGGAGGTTCGTCAGGAGGAAGTGCCCGAGGACGTTCGTCGCGAGCTGGAGCTCCCAGCCCGCGGGCGTGCGCGATTCCGCGGGCGCCATGACGCCGGCGTTGTTCACGAGCACGTCGATGCGCTCGTGGGGGAGGTCGGCGGCGAAGGCGCGGACCGACGCGAGGTCGGACAGGTCGAGGGCGCGCACCTCGGTGCTGCCGCGCATGGAGTCCGCGGCGGCCTGCGCCTTCTCGAGGCTCCGGCACGCGAGGACGACGTGCGCGCCCTTCGCGGCGAGCTCGGTGGCAGCGACCTTGCCCAGGCCGGAGTTCGCGCCCGTGACGACGATCGTGCGTCCGGTCTGGTCGGGGAGGTCGGCGGTGGTCCAGCGGGCGGAGGTGGCCATGGCGCGATTCTCCCACCCGCGCAGGGCCGTTGCTCGTGAGATCTTGATCGTCGTGCAGACCTCGCGACCGTCGACCGCCGACCTCGCCGAGCAGATCGCCGACCTCGTGCGCCGCCCGTCCGGTGCGGGCACTCCTCGCCTGTCTGAGATCGCTGAGCGGCTGCACTACAGCGAGGAGCACCTGTCGCGCGTCTTCCGCGCTCAAACCGGGATGAGGCTGCGCGACTTCGTCACCGCACTGCACGTCGAGCGTGGGGTTGCCGACCTCGTCGCCGGAGGGTCGGTGGACAGATCCCGTTGGAAGGCGGGGCACGCATCGACGTCAACCTACATCCACTCCTTCCGGAAGCTCACGGGAATGAGCCCGGGAGCGTTCCAGCGGACGATCCCGCGCCTCGTGGATGCGATCGAGGATTTCGCCGCGAACCCCGGCGGAAGGAGCCTCGTGCATCGGGCCCGCGGGTGCGAGCCCGTGGCGCAGGCGCACTCACTGACCGTTCGCGTCCACGACGCGATGCCGCGCAGCATCCTCTTCCTCGCCCTGCACCCCGGACCGCTGACACGGGTCGAGCCGTTCCTCGGCGTGGCGATGGTCGGAACCGACAGCGTGGTCATCGACGCAGTGCCCGATGGCGAGTACGTCGTGATGGTCGTGGAGGTGCCGCTGGACCGCGGCGTCCGTCCGCTGTTCCACCTCGACGCGAACCGTCGCGACATCCGCCGCCGACCTGTGCGGTTCCCGTTGGGTGCCGACGAGACCGTCGATCTCCACCTGCGACCGCTGCTCCCGACGGACCCGCCGATCACGCCCAATCTTCCCCACCTGGTCCGGGCGGCGCTCGATCGTGAATGGGGGGCGGCTGCCCAGGAGGTCAACTCACGACAACCACCGCGTCCGAACCCTGCCTAGCGTCGACGGGGCACCACCCACCGACAGACGCAGGAGAACGACCATGCCCCACATCGCTTTCCACCCCGGAGCGCTCGCCGCCGCCGTGCTCGCCGCCTTCGTCGTCAACGCCCTGTGGTACTCGGTGCTGTGGTCAGGGGCGTGGCGCTCGGAGATGCGTCGCTTCCGTCCGGGTTTCGACCCCGACTCGGTCGCCCAGCCACTGGCGATGGCCCTGACGCTCGCCGGGTCCGTCGTCATGATGGCCGTCCTGGCCCAGATGCTGGGTGCCTGGGATCCGACAAGCTGGGGGGTGTCGGAGGGGCCTGGCACCGTCGAGCGGATCGTGTCCGCCGCCGTGTTCACCTGGCTGGGTTTCGCCGTGCCGCCGCTGCTGCACCAGGTCGCGTGGGAGGGGCGGCCATGGCGGCTCTTCCTCATCAACGCCGGAGCCGTCCTCGTGACGCTCGTCGCGGGTGCGGTGTGCCTGGCGACCATCCCGGTATGAGGTAAGGGCCAACCCCGGGGTGCGAGGCGTGCCCGCGGGTGTGCGGGAGGATGGGCGCCATGCCCGCTCCCGATGCCGCCCAGCGCGAGGCCGCCCGCCAGCTCGACCTGCGCACCCGGATGCGCCACGCGCAGGAGGCGATCCTCGCCCGCGCGCCCGAGCACGACCTCGAGCCGAGCCTCGACCGGATCGCCGCGGTCATGGACCTGCTGGGGTCCCCGCAGCTGGCCTACCCCGTCATCCACGTCACCGGCACGAACGGCAAGACCTCGACGGCGCGGATCATCGAGCGGATCCTCACCGAGTCCGGGCTCACGGTCGGGCGCTTCACCTCGCCCCACCTGCACGACGTCCGCGAGCGGATCACCATCGGCGGCGCCGCGATCGACCGCGAGCGCTTCCTGTCCGCCTACGCCGACGTCATCCCCTACGTCGAGATGGTCGATGCACGCAGCCTCGCCGACGGCGGGCCCCGGATGACCTTCTTCGAGGTGCTCGTCGCGGTCGGCTACGCGGCCTTCGCGGACGCGCCCGTCGACGTCGCGGTCGTCGAGGTCGGCATGGGTGGCGGCTGGGACGCGACGAACGTCTGCGAGGCGGGGGTCGCCGTCGTCACCCCGATCGGGCTCGATCACGCCCACTTCCTCGGGGACACGATCGAGGAGATCGCGACGGAGAAGGCCGGGATCGTCAAGGACGGCGCGATCGCGGTCGTCGCACCCCAGGAGGACGAGGCGATGGCCGCCCTCGCGGGCCGGGCGGAGGAGGTCGGTGCGGACCTGAGGGCCGAGGGCGCCGACTTCGGGCTGCTGTCGCGGGAGGTCGCCGTCGGCGGCCAGCTGCTGTCGGTGCGCGGCCTGGCCGGGGACCACACGGACCTCTTCGTCCCGCTCCACGGCGCCCACCAGGCGCACAACGTCGCCCTGGCCGTCGCGGCCGTCGAGGCCTTCCTCGGAGGCGGGGAGCAGTCCCTGTCCGACGACGTCCTGCGCGCGGCGCTCACGGACGTCAGCTCCCCGGGCCGGCTCGAGATCGTGCGCCGCAGCCCGACCGTCCTCGTCGACGCCGCGCACAACCCGCACGGCGCCGCCGCGCTCGCCACGGCCCTGGCCGAGGAGTTCACCTTCTCCCGGGTGGTCGGGGTCGTTGCGATGTTCGAGGACAAGGACGTCGCGGGCATGCTCGAGGCGCTCCAGCCCGCCCTCGACCACATCGTGTGCACGCGAAGCACGTCGCCGCGGTGCCTCGACCCGGAGCGTCTCGGCCGGATCGCCGAGGAGGTCTTCGGCGACCACCGTGTCACGGTCGTCCGCGACCTGCCCGACGCCCTCGACCGCGCGGCAGAGCTGGCCGACGAGGGCGGTGTCAGCGGCGGGGTCGTCGTCACCGGGTCGGTGACGACGGCAGCCGACGCCCGCGTCCTCCTCGGGGCCGAGGGGGTCGACGGCGACCGCGACTGACCGGCCGCGCGTGGGTCAGGCGGCGAGCTCCTTCGCGGCGAGCCGCTCGTCGCCGGCCGCTTCCCAGACCTCCCAGGCGGCGTGCAGGCCCAGGGCGATGACGAGCACGCCGAGGACGAGGTCGGGCCACCCGGACCGGGTCCACGCGGTGAGCAGGCCCATGACGATGATCGCCAGATCGACGAGGACGTCGTTGCGCGCCGAGAGGAACGCGGCGCGGGACAGGCTGCCCGCGCCGGTGCGATGCCGGGCGAGCAGCCACGCGCACGCCCCGTTGACGAGGGCGGCCCCGCCGGCCGTGGCGATGAGCGGGAGGACGGCGGGCGGCTGCGGGTCGGGGAAGGCCCGGAACGCGCTCCACGCGGCGGCCGCCGCCGGGACGAGCAGCACCCCCGCCAGGACCCGCCCGAGCGTCGCCCGGCGGGCGAGCGGCCACGACAGCGCCACGGCGATGAGGACGTTGATCGCCGCGTCCTCGCCGAAGTCGGCGCTGTCGGCCAGCAGACTGACCGACCCGATGGCCACCGCCACGGCGGCTGCGAGGACCCCGTAGGCGGCGTTGAGCCCGGCGACCGTGAGGACGGCGCGTCGGACTCCGGGCGCGGCGAGCGGATCAGGCTGCGGGGCAGCGGGGATCGCGGCGTCGGTCACCGCCGCACCGTAGCTCATCTACGCTGCTCGCCATGACCGGGACCTTCACGTGGCGGATGCTGGCGACCGTCCTCGGCGGGGAGTCGCTCGTCATCTTCTTCGGCGCTCTGCTCGCGCGGGGCATGCCCGGCGGGGACGGCGTCTCAAGCTCGGCCGACCGGTGGTTCGTCCCGATGGGCGTCCTCGCGGCCGTCACCCTCGTCACCGCCGGCCTCGTCCGCCGGCGCTGGGGGGCCGTTCTCGGCCTCGTCCTCCAGGTCCTCGTGCTCGCCTCGGCGCTCGTCGTCCCGCACATGGCCCTCGTCGGGGCCGTCTTCGGCGGGCTGTACCTCGTCTGCCTCTACAAGGGTCGTGAGGTCGACGCGTCGATGGCGGCCCGCTCGGCCGCTGCCGGGGACGCGACGACCCGTCGATAGGCTGGGCGCGTGACCGAGCAGCTCGAGCGTTCCCTCGTCCTCGTCAAGCCCGACGGCTTCGCCCGCGGCCTCACCGGGGAGGTGCTCCGTCGGATCGAGGCGAAGGGGTACCGCCTCGTGGCGCTGCGCGTTCTCGTCCCGGGGGTCGAGGAGCTGCACCGGCACTACGCCGAGCACGAGGGCAAGCCGTTCTTCGAACCGCTCGTCGAGTTCATGATGTCCGGCCCCGTCACGGCCGCCGTCATCGAGGGCCAGGGCTGCATCCCCGGCTTCCGCTCGCTCGCGGGGACGACGAACCCCACGGAGGCCGCGCCCGGGACGATCCGCGGCGACCTCGGTCGCGACTGGGGCACCACGGTCCAGCAGAACATCGTCCACGGCTCCGACTCGCCCGAGTCCGCCGCCCGCGAGATCGCGATCTGGTTCCCCGGGCTCTGACCGGGTGATCCCCGTCACGGGGGTGCTGGCGCGGTCGTTAGGCTGGCCGCATGGCTGACTTCGATCTCGTTGTCCTCGGTGCCGGTCCCGGCGGTTACGTCGCCGCCATCCGCGCCTCCCAGCTCGGCCTCAAGGTCGCGGTCGTGGAGAAGAAGTACTGGGGCGGGGTCTGCCTCAACGTCGGGTGCATCCCGAGCAAGGCGCTCATCAAGAACGCCGAGCTCGCCCACACGCTGACGCACGACAAGAAGAAGTTCGGCATCGAGGGCGACGCGACGATGTCGTACGGCCCGACGCACGCCCGCTCCCGACAGGTGAGCGCTGGCATCGTCAAGGGCGTCCACTTCCTCATGAAGAAGAACAAGATCACCGAGATCGACGGCTGGGGCACGCTCACGTCCGCCACGTCGATGTCGGTCGCCACGGACGACGGCTCCACCCGCGAGGTGACCTTCGACAAGCTCATCATCGCCGCAGGCGCCACGACGCGGATGCTCCCGGGCATGGAGGTCAGCCGGAACGTCGTCACGTACGAGGAGCAGATCCTCGACGAGAACCTGCCCTCCTCCATCGTCATCGCCGGCTCCGGCGCGATCGGCGTCGAGTTCGCCTACGTCATGAAGAACTTCGGCGTCGACGTGACGATCGTCGAGTTCCTCGACCGGATGGTCCCGACCGAGGACGCAGACATCTCCAAGGAGCTGTTCAAGCACTACAAGAAGCTCGGCGTGAAGGTCATGCTCTCGACGAAGGTCGAGTCCGTCGAGGACACGGGCGACGGTGTCCGTGTGACCGTCTCCCCGGCGCAGGGTGGCGACAGCCAGGTCCTCGAGGCCGACAAGTTCCTCTCGGCGATCGGGTTCGCCCCGCGCACCGAGGGTTACGGTCTGGAGACCACCGGCGTGCAGCTCACCGACCGGGGCGCGATCGCCATCGACGAGTACTGCCGCACGAACGTCGAGAACGTCTACGCGATCGGCGACTGCACCGCCAAGCTCATGCTCGCCCACGTCGCCGAGGCCCAGGGCATCGTCGCCGCCGAGCACATGACAGGCACCGAGACGATGCCCGTCGACTACACCTTCGTGCCGCGCGCCACCTACTGCCACCCGCAGATCGGCTCGTTCGGGCTGACGGAGCAGCAGGCGAAGGACGCCGGCCACGAGGTGAAGACCGCGAGCTTCCCGTTCACGGCCAACGGCAAGGCGATGGGCCTGGGGGACGCGGTCGGCTTCGTCAAGGTCGTCGCCGACGCGACGTACAACGAGATCCTCGGCGCCCACATGATCGGCCCGGACGTCACCGAGCTCCTCCCGGTCCTCACGCTCGCGCAGAAGTGGGACCTCACGGCGGACGAGGTCGCCCGGAACGTCTTCGCCCACCCGACCCTGTCCGAGGCGGTCAAGGAGGCCGTCGAGGGCATCGCGGGACACATGATCAACCTCTGAGCGCCGCACGACGAGGGGCCCCGGACCGCGTGGTCCGGGGCCCTTCGGTGTACCTCGGGGCGGAGATGTGACCGGCCAGACACCGCTTGTTCTACGCCGTAGACCTACACTGGAGTCATGGTCTACGACGTAGAAGATCAAGCCACGACCCGGCCGACCTCACCCGCGCCCGCGGCGCGGAGCTCCGTCCCCCATCTCGATCCGCTCGTCGCCCGGTACGACCGGCCGCTGCTGTTCTTCGGGCTCGCGACCGGGGTGCCGTGGGTGACGTGGACGATCGCCGGGCTGCTCAGCCAGCGACCCGACCCGCCGATGCCCCTCGTCGCGGCGCTCGGCATGACGGGTCTGCTCGCCCCGATCGTCGTCGCCCTCGGGCTCGCCGCGCGTGACCGCGTCGTCTGGCACGATCTGCTCCACCGGATCGTCAACGCGCGCGACGTGCCGCGCCTGTTCTGGCTCGTCGCAATGCTCCTGCTGCCCGGTGCCCTGATGCTGGGGACGGGGGTCTCCGTCCTCCTCGGCTACTCGCCGGACCAGTTCCACCTGCGCGGCGGGATGTCCTTCACCTCGGGCATGCTCCCGGCCTGGTTCATCGTGGGGTTCGCCCCCGTCGTCGAGGAGCTCGCCTGGCACGGCTACGGCACGGACTCCCTCAGCTCACGGTGGAGCGTGTGGCGTACCTCGCTGTTCTTCACGAGGCCGGTCGTGGAGGATGGCGCGGCATGACCCCTGCGCCGTCGAAGGTCACCCGCGACCAGATCGTCGAGGCCGCGATCGAGGTCCTCGACGAGCACGGCAGCGACGGGTTCTCCATGCGGCGGCTCGGTGACGCCCTCGGTGTCGACCCCATGGCGGTGTACCACCACGTCGCGACGAAGGCCGTGCTCCTCGACCTCGTCGTCGACGAGGTGTGGGCCCGGGTGGCGTCCCTCGTCGACGAAACCGGGTCGGACGATGACTGGCGGGTGGTCGCGGCCAGGCCGGTGCGGGCGCTCCGACGGGTGCTCCTCGACCACCCGAAAATCGTCCCCGTGGTCGCCACGCGACCCGCGACCACGCCGCGGATGCTCGCGATGCTCGATCACCACCTCGGCCGTCTCGCGGCCGCGGGCCTGTCGCCCGCCCACGCGATGCCGCTCCTGGACTGCCTCGTCGCGTTCACCGTGGGCACGGTCCGGGCGGAGGTGCGCGAGCCGGTCGGCGGTCCAGGGGTGCCGCCCGAGGAGGTGTGGGCCGCGCTCACCCCGCAGAGCCACCCGAACCTGGCCGCCGCGCTCGGCGGCGGTTACGACTGGGCACCCGAGGCCCAGTTCGAGACCGGGCTCGCCGCGTTGCTCGGTGGATGGCCCGACCCGGCCGACCCCGGAGACGGGCGCGTCGGCTGACGGCCCGTCGCCGGCGACGGTCGTCGATCGGTAGCGGCGCAGAAACGCGGGGGAAACACGAGCGTCCTACCATCCGCCCATGACGACGCACGCTGTCCGCCGCCTCGGCGTCGAGGAAGAGTTCCAGCTCATCGACCTGGGGACGCGCCGGCTCACCCCGCGCGCCCCGGAGCTCCTGGCGATGCTGCCCGGCCACTACGTGGAGGAGCTGCAGCGCTGCGTGGTCGAGACCAACAGCGGGGTGACCGGCGCGCTCGACGAGCTGCAGGCGGACCTCGCGGACCGACGGCGGGTGCTCGTCGACACGGCCGAGTCCATCGGCGTCGGGGTCGTCGCAGCAGGCTCGGTCCCGCTCGTCCTGCCGTCGGAGATCTCGGTGTCCTCGACCCCGCGCTACCGGCAGATGCTGCAGGACTACCAGCTCCTCGCCCGGGAGCAGCTCATCTGCGGCACGCAGTTCCACGTCGACGTGCGCGACCGGGACGAGGCGATCGCCATCGGCAACCAGCTCACCGGCCACCTGCCGACCCTGCTGGCCATCTCCGCCAGCTCCCCGTTCTGGGCCACGGGCGAGGACACCGGCTACGCCAGCGCGCGCACGCTCGTGTGGAGCCGGTGGCCGACGACCGGGCTGTCCGCCCCGGTCGAGACCGCCGCGGAGTACGACGAGCTGCTCGCCGACCTCGTCGCCGCCGGGGTGATCGTCGACGAGTCGATGGTCTACTACGACCTGCGCGCGTCGCGACACATCTCGACGCTGGAGCTCCGGATCTGCGACTCCATCCCCTCTCTCGAGGCCGTCACCCTCGTCGCCGGGCTCTTCCGGGGGCTCGTGGCCCACGCCGCCGAGGAGCTCGCGTCCGACTCCGCGCGCCCGCGCCCGAACCAGACGGTCCTGCGTGCCGCGAGGTGGCGGGCGGCCAGGTCCGGGCTCGAGGGGGATCTCGTGGACCTCACGGGCGACCGGCCGATGGCCCGTCCCGCGGGAGAGGTGGTCCGGGCGCTCGTCGATCTCGTCACGCCGCAGCTGGAGAAGACGGGCGACCTCGAGCTCGTCACGCATCTCGTGGAGACGGTCCTGCAGGAGGGCAGCTCGGCCTTCCGCCAGCGCCAGACGCTCACCCGCACCGGATCCCTCGAGGAGGTCGTCGACGAGCTCATGGCCGCGACGGCCGGTCGGCGGACGCGGGTCGAGACGGTGACGCCGGGGGCGGTCGGGTACACGCCGCACCCGGGCGCCCCGTGCGACGAGGTGGTGGCCCCCGGCGGGGTCGTCGCCGGGCCCTACCGGCCGGTCGTCGACGCGCTCACCGCCCTCGGGTCTGCCGAGCTGCGGACCCGTCAGTTCCGTGCCGAGCGTGCCGCGATCTTCGAGGGGCTCGTCTTCGGCACCCGGGAGAACAACGTCACCCAGGCCTTCCGCACCGACATCGTGCCGCGGATCATCGAGGCAGACGCGTGGGCCGAGCTCGCCCGGGGGCTGCGGCAGCGTGCGCTGGCGATCAACGCCTTCGTCGACGACGCGTACGGCGCCCGCGAGATCATTCGCGACGGGGTCGTCCCGGCCACGGTCATCGACCAGGCACCCGGGTTCCGGCAGACGGGGGTGGCCCAGGCGCCCGGCGCCGTGCGCACGCATGTCATCGGCTTCGACGTCGTGGCGACGTCCCCCGGGCAGTTCCTCGTCCTCGAGGACAACATCCGGGTCCCTTCCGGGATCGGTTACGCGCTCGCGGCCCGCAAGATGCTCGACACCTTCTTCGAGGACGTCCCCCGCCCGGAGGGCCTGCGCGGGACGGAGGACGTCCTGCCGATGCTGCGCGACACGATGCGGGCCGCGGCGCCTGCCCGGTGCGAAGGAGAGCCCGCGCTCGCGCTCGTGTCCGACGGCCCGAGCGACGGGGCATGGTTCGAGCACCACCGGATCGGGGTGGCCGCCGGCATGGCACTGGTGTCGGTCATCGACCTGGCCGTCGAGGACGGGGTGCTGTACCGGTACGACGAGACCGGCCGGCACCGGGTAGACGTGCTCTACGCCCGGGTCGGGGAGGACACGCTGCTGTCCGGCACCGGCCACGACGGCGCCGTGCTGCGCACCGGCATCCTCGGCGCGGTCCGGGCGGGGAACCTCACCGTGGCGAACAGCCTCGGGAACGGGGTCGGCGACGACAAGGCCGTGTACGCGTTCGTCCCGTCGATGATCGACTACTACCTCGGCGAGCGGCCGCTGACGCCGCAGATCCCGACCTACCTCTGCTCCGAGCCGGAGCAGTGCGCCGAGGTCCTGTCGCGGCTCGACCAGCTCGTCGTCAAGCCGACGGACGGCTACGGCGGGGCCGGGGTGACGATCGGGGGAGAGTCGAGCGAGGTCGAGCTCCAGGCGCGGCGCGAGGAGCTCGTGCGGCGCCCCGGCGACTTCATCGCCCAGGAGGTCGTCAGGCTCTCCACGCACCCCACCTTCGACGGCACCCGCTTCAAGCCCCACCACGTCGACCTGCGCGCCTTCGTCCACCTGCGGAACGGGCCGAGCGGCATCACCGCGCTCGACGTACCCTGCGCCCTGACGCGTGTCGCCGCCGAAGGAACCCTCATCGTCAACTCCTCCCGCGGTGGTGGCGGGAAGGACACATGGATTCTGGGCTGACCCTCGGATCGCAGGACGACGCACCACCCACGCTGGACCGGAGCACCGAGCAGGCCTCGCTCGCCCCCGACGGGCGGTCGGTGGCGCACATCGTCGTCGATGACGGGTACCCGCGGGCGGTGCAGCGTTTCGTCCGGGACGGGCACGCCCTGCACAGCCGCTGGGTCACCCTGCCGGTCGCCGGGCCGGTGATCGCGGTCCGGCACTCCCCGGACAGCCGCTGGCTCGCGTGCCAGGTGGCGCCGGACGCGGGGGTCCGGGACGAGGTGTGGCTCGTGACGAACGATCCGGAGGACCCCCGCAGCTGGCCGCTGCGCGTCGCGGAGGAGGCGCGCGTCGAGCTCGTCGGATGGGACGGCTCTCGGGTCGTGCTCGCCGGCGTCCTGCCCGACGGGACGTGCCGCGCCCGGCTCGTCGACCCCGAGACCGGATGCTCGACGATCCTCCACGAGGGTCGCCTCAGCCACGTTCTCGACTCCTGGCGCGGGGACTGTCTCGTCCGGATTGGACCGCGGAGCTACCGGGAGACCCAGCTCGTGCGCGCCGACGGGTCCACCGTCCGCCTCCTGCCGGCGGACCACGGGTCGGTGACGGACCAGGGCGTCATCGTCGACCCTGCGCGGGCATTCCGCCCCGACGCCAGCACCGAGACCCCGGGCTCGCCGGTCGGGACCAGGGTCTTCCTGCGCAGCAACGTCCACGCCGGCACCCACCGTCTCGTCGAGGTTCTCGTCGACGACGCGGGACGCACGACCTGGCGTTCGCTCGTCGAGCGCGCCGGCGCGACGCTCGACGAGTTCGTCGTCAGCGCCGACGGGGAGGTCGCCGCACTCCTGTGGAACCGCAAGGGCCTCTCCGAGCTCGAGCTCGCCCACCTGGGGCGTGGGTCGATCGTCGAGGTGAGACTCGAAGGCGGGACCGCCCGCGACCTGACGATCTCCGGCGACGGCTCGCTCATCGGCGTGACCATCGAGGGCCCCGGCGTGCCCCGTCACGTCGAGCTCATCGGCGGTGACGCGACCGTGTGGGGGCCCGTCGAGCCGGTGCGGGCCAGCACCGACACCGTCTTCCCCGAGCGTCACGAGTTCACTGCGAGCGACGGCCTGCGCCTCAACGGGTGGCTCCACCGCGCGCCCGGGGTCCGTGGCGGCGAGCCGGGGCGGCCCCGCCCGCTGGTGCTCTACTTCCACGGCGGACCCGAGTGGGAGGAACGCCCGAGCGCCAACCCGTACCTGCCCGCGCTGGTGTCCGCGGGGTACTCGGTGTTCGCCGTCAACGTCCGCGGGTCCACCGGTGCCGGACGTGCCTATGAGCACGCCGACGAGGTCCACCGCCGTCCGGACGGGATCCGGGACGTCGCAGACACCGTCGCGTATCTCGTGGAGGCAGGGATCGCCGACCCCGACCGGGTCGTGTGCACCGGGCGCAGCTACGGCGGCTACCTCACGATGGCCGCGCTCGCGTTCTATCCCGACCTGTTCCGGGCGGGCGTCGCCGTGTGCGGGATGAGCGACCTGCGCACCTTCTACGAGCACACCGAGCCGTGGATCGCCGAGGCGGCCCACACCAAGTACGGCGACCCCGTGCGCGACGCTGATCTGCTCGAGCAGCTCTCACCCCTGACGCATGTCGACGCCGTCCGAGCCCCGCTGCTCACCATCCACGGCGAGCACGACACCAACGTCCCGGTGTCGGAGTCGACCCAGATGGTGCAGGCGCTGCGCGAGCGCGGCCGGGTCGCGGAGTCGCTCGTCCTGCCGGGGGAGGGGCACGCCATCGTCATGCACGAGAGCAAGACCCGACTCTGCGCGGCGATGATCGACTGGTTCGACACCCACCTCGCGGACGAGGACACCCCAGCCGAGCACGGCTGAAGACGCGGGTCGCCGGCGGGGCTTCGCCGACGACCGCATCGCCAGCCCGCCTCGGGTCGGCTCAGCCGACGACGGGCCAGAGGCGCTCCGACTGGGCGGTGAGCACGACGACGGGGCACATCGCGGACTGGACGAGCGCGCGCGTCGTCGAGCCGAGGAGGAACCCGGGCACGCCCCGGTGTCCTTGGCTGGCCACGACGAGCAGACCCGCCTCCTGCGACTGCGCCGTGAGCGCCTCGGCGGCGTCCCCCTCGACGGTGACGAGCTCGACCTCGGCCCCGGGGTGCGCCGCACGCAGCTGCGCGAGCACGTCCTCGAGCGGCTCGGCGGGGGAGGTGCCGCCGGCGTCGGCCTGGACCAGGCGGACGGCGCGTCCCTCCGCGGTGGCCGCCCGGACCGCGAGGTCGGCCGCGGACCGCGAGGCGTCGGAGCCGTCGATGCCGACGACGACCCGCCCGAGCGGGTCGAACGATGCGGGCGCCCGGGTCGGGACGACCACGGTGGGTGCGTGCGCGCTCGCGGCGACGTTCCCCGAGACGCTCCCGACCAGGGTGCCCCGCCAGCCGCCGGTGCCCCGCGTGCCCACGACGACGGCCCGGGCCTCCTTGCTCGCCGCGACGAGTGCGGTGACGGGGTGGTGGATCTCGACCCGACCATCGATCTCGACGTCGGGGAACGCCGCGGAGATCCGCTCCAGCTCCTGCGCCAGGACCGCCCGAGCCTTCTCGCCCAGACCGTCGGCGTCCGGCTTGCGGCCCGGCGGCACCGGCTCGGCGACGACGACGCTCACCGGCGCGTCGACCTCGCGGGCCCAGGTCAGTGCCCAGTCGACGGCGCGCTGCGCGTCGGGCGAGCCGTCAGATCCGACGACGATGGGGCCTTCGCTCATGGGTCGTGCCTCTCCCTACGTTCCTGCCCGCCGACCGGTCCCCGACGGGTCACCCCGAGCCTAGGCGGGCGGCCCGACGATCGGGGGGGTCGTGTCCGATTCGCCTCCGCGATTAGGCCGGGGCGGTTCCGGCCGGTATCGTGGACCACTGCCGTTCGATCGGCCGCGGACACAGAGAGCCCCGGTGAACCAGCCCGGGAGCGCCGCGCAACGAGATCCAGAAGAGGAGCAGTGACCCCAGCATGCCGCTGACCACTGACGTCAAGAAGCAGATCATGGCCGAGTACGGCACGGGCGAGGGCGACACCGGCTCCCCGGAGGTGCAGATCGCGCTCCTGACCCAGCGCATCAAGGACCTCACCGAGCACGCCCGCGAGCACAAGCACGACCACCACAGCCGCCGGGGTCTGCTCCTGCTCGTCGGCCGCCGTCGCCGCCTCCTGCGCTACCTCGAGACGACCGACATCGAACGCTACCGCTCGCTGATCAAGCGACTCGGCCTGCGCCGCTGAACCAGTACGCCGACGGGGCGGTTCCCTCCATGGGAGCCGCCCCGCCGGCGTACCGGGGCACGCCGTGCCCCGCGGGTCCACGACCCGCACCCGGATCACCTGACAGGGTGGTCCTGCACCACCGAAGGAGACCGGCGCACAACGACGATGCGTCCGGTTCGTAGAGAAGACAGAAGGAGGGCCCATGGAGGGTCCAGAGATCATCAGCGCCGAGGCCGTCATCGACAACGGTCAGCACGGCACCCGCACCGTCCGGTTCGAGACGGGACGCCTGGCCAAGCAGGCCGGCGGCGCCGTGAGCGCCTACCTCGACGGCGAGACCATGCTGCTGTCGACCACCACCGCGGGGAAGAACCCCAAGGACCAGTTCGACTTCTTCCCCCTGACCGTCGACGTCGAGGAGCGGATGTACGCCGCGGGTCGCATCCCGGGCAGCTTCTTCCGGCGCGAGGGCCGACCCGGCACGGACGCGATCCTCACCTGCCGCCTCATCGACCGGCCGCTGCGGCCGTCGTTCGTCAAGGGCCTGCGCAACGAGGTCCAGGTCGTCATCACCGTCCTGGCGATCCACCCCGACCACCAGTACGACGTCCTCGCGATCAACGCCGCGAGCGCCTCGACCCAGATCTCCGGCCTGCCCTTCTCCGGCCCGATCGGCGGCGTGCGGGTCTCGCTCATCGACGGCCAGTGGGTCGCGTTCCCCAACTTCAGCGACATCGAGAAGTCGACCTTCGACATGGTCGTCGCCGGTCGCATCGTCGGCGACGACGTCGCGATCATGATGGTCGAGGCCGAGTCGACCGAGGCCACCTGGGACCTGGTGAAGAACCAGGGTAAGCAGGCGCCGACCGAGGAGGTCGTCGCCGAGGGCCTCGAGGCCGCCAAGCCGTTCATCCGCGCGCTGTGCGAGGCGCAGGCCGAGCTCGCGAGCAAGGCCGCCAAGCCCGTCGAGGAGTTCCCGCTCTTCCTCGACTACGAGGAGGACGCGTTCGCGGCCGTCGAGGCGAAGGCCAGCGAGCCGCTCGCCGCTGCGCTGCAGATCGCCGGCAAGCAGGAGCGCGAGGACCGCCTCGATGAGATCAAGGACTCGCTCAAGGCCGAGCTGTGCGCCGAGGGTGGCCAGCTCGAGGGCCGCGAGAAGGAGGTCTCGGCCGCCTTCCGGTCCGTCCAGAAGAAGCTGGTGCGCCAGCGGATCCTGCGCGACCAGGTGCGCATCGACGGCCGCGGTCTGGCGGACATCCGTGCGCTCGGTGCCGAGGTCGACGTCCTCCCGCGCGTCCACGGCTCGGCGCTGTTCGAGCGCGGCGAGACCCAGATCATGGGTGTCACGACGCTGAACATGCTCAAGATGGAGCAGCAGATCGACTCGCTGTCGCCCGTCACGCGCAAGCGCTACATGCACAACTACAACTTCCCGCCGTTCTCCACGGGTGAGACCGGGCGCGTCGGCTCGCCGAAGCGTCGCGAGATCGGCCACGGCGCGCTCGCCGAGCGGGCCCTCATGCCCGTGCTCCCGCCGCGCGAGGAGTTCCCCTACGCGATCCGTCAGGTCTCCGAGGCGCTCGGTTCCAACGGCTCGACGTCGATGGGCTCGGTCTGCGCGAGCACCCTGTCGCTGCTCAACGCCGGTGTCCCGCTGCGGGCGCCGGTCGCCGGCATCGCGATGGGTCTGGTCTCCGACGAGGTCGACGGCGAGGCCCGATATGCGGCGCTCACCGACATCCTCGGCGCCGAGGACGCGTTCGGCGACATGGACTTCAAGGTCGCCGGGACGCGCGAGTTCGTCACGGCCATCCAGCTCGACACGAAGCTCGACGGGATCCCCGCGTCGGTCCTCGCCGGCGCGCTCACCCAGGCGCGTGACGCGCGGCTGCACATCCTCGACGTGATGAACGAGGCGATCGACGCCCCGGACGAGATGGCGGACACCGCGCCGCGGATCATCACCGTCCAGGTCCCGGTCGACAAGATCGGTGAGGTCATCGGCCCGAAGGGCAAGATGATCAACCAGATCCAGGACGACACGGGCGCCGACATCTCCATCGAGGACGACGGCACCGTGTTCATCGGCGCGACCGACGGTCCCTCCGCCGAGGCCGCGCGGGCAGCGATCAACGCGATCGCCAACCCGCAGATGCCGGAGGTCGGGGAGCGCTTCCTCGGCACCGTCGTCAAGACGACGACGTTCGGGGCCTTCGTCTCGCTCATGCCGGGCAAGGACGGCCTGCTGCACATCTCGGAGGTGCGCAAGCTCGTCGGCGGCAAGCGGATCGACGCCGTCGAGGACGTCCTCGGCGTCGGCCAGAAGGTCCAGGTCGAGCTCAAGGAGATCGACCCGCGCGGCAAGCTCAGCCTCGCGGCCGTCCTCACCGAGGAGCAGCAGGCGGCGGCCGCGGGTTCGGCCGACGCAGGGTCGGCGGACTCCGGCTCGGACCACGCGGACGACGAGCGCCGCTCCGACGAGGGCCGCGAGGAGCGGTCCGGCGGTCGCAACCGTCGCCGCCGTCGCGGTGGCCGCGGTGGCGAGGGCGCCCAGGGCGGCAGCGACGCCGAGGCCCTCGTCGAGGCGCACGAGGACGGCGCGGCCGCGTCCTCCGAGGACGCCCAGGCCTGACCCTCGGGTCGGCACGACGAGCGCCCCGGACCCACGCGGTCCGGGGCGCTCGCCCGTTCCCGGGGATCCTCGACCGTGGTGGGTCAGGCGGGGTGGACGTCGACGAGGACGACGCGGTTCCCGGCGCGGTCCACCCCCTCGGCGAGGGCGTAGACGCGCCCGTCGACAGGCCCGCCGTCCCAGCCCCGCACGCCCCTGAGTCCCTCGTCCTTGAGGCGACGGACGTCGATCGCGTCGTCGTCGCCCTCGTACCCGTCCGGATGCGTCGAGTACGTCTCCTCCGCGTCGGACCCGAGCACGGGCGAGGCGCTCCCGCGGGGGAGCAGGAGACGGGCGGTGAAACCCTCGTCCGCCCCGCGTGGAGCGGCGTAGGCCTGCACCGTCGTGCCGGGCGGCAGGGTGAGCCGGGCGCCCGACGCGACGGTCGAGACGAGCTCGGGCGGGCAGTCGTTCGCGCAGATCGTGCCCGACGGCGCGCTGGGGTCGCCCGCGAGGTAGTCCTCCCACAGACGCAGCGCGCCCGCGCCGAGGACGAGTCCCGCGGTGAGCGTCCCGAGGGTGATCACGACTGCGAGGACCGTCCGGGCCGAGGAACGGCGCGGCGGGCGGGCGGGAGAGGCCGGGGACGCGGGTCGCAGGCTAGCGGCACCTCGTTACGCTGACGGGATGACGACAGCAGTGGCGGTGATCGGCGCCTCGGGGCGCATGGGGTCGCAGGCGTGCCAGGCGGTGGAGGCCGCGGACGGCCTCGAGCTGGTCGGGCGGTTCGACGACGGCGACGACCTCGGTGATCTCGGTGGGGCGGACGTCGCCGTCGAGCTGACGGTCCCGTCCGCGTCACCGGCCAACGTCCGGCACTGCGTCGAGCAGGGCGTGCACGCCGTCGTCGGTACCACCGGGTGGACGCCGGAGCGGCTCGCCGAGCTCGAGACGGTGCTCGCGGGCCACGAGGGCGTCGGGGTGCTCATCGCCCCCAACTTCTCCGTCGGCGCGATCCTCCTCATGCGGTTCGCCCGGGAGGCCGCGCGGTTCTACGAGTCCGTCGAGATCGTCGAGCTGCACCACCCCGACAAGGTCGACGCGCCGAGCGGGACCGCGGTCCGGACCGCGGAGGGGATCGCCCTCGCGCGCGCCGAGGCGGGCCTCGGAGAGATGCCCGACGCGACGACCCACGACCCGCACGGCGCCCGGGGTGCCCGGATCGAGGGGATCCCGGTCCATGCCGTGCGGCTGCGCGGTCTCGTCGCCCACCAGGAGGTCCTCCTCGGCGCCGAGGGCGAGGCGCTGACGATCCGCCACGACTCCTTCGACCGCGCGTCGTTCATGCCGGGGGTGCTCGCGGGCGTCCGCGCTGTCGCGTCCCGTCCGGGCCTCACGGTCGGCCTGGAGCACGTCCTCGACCTCTGAGTCAGGCGACCCCGGCGAGACGCAGCAGGGCGGTGACGGCCGCGGCCCCGACGACGACGGGGACGAACCCCGCCCCGCGCCACAGCAGGACGACCGCGGTCATCAGACCGGCGACCCGGGCGTCGAGCACGACCGCGCCGCCCGGCCCGACGAGCATCTGGGTCGCGACGAGCGCGGAGAGCAGCGCCACCGGGAGCAGCCCGGAGACGGCTCGGGTCCCCCGGCCGGCCACCCAGCGCTCGGGCAAGACGTGGCCCAGGAGCTTGACGACGAAGGACGCCACGCTCGCCACGAGGACGGTGGCCCACGTCGTCATGCCGGCGCCCCCGGCCCGCTGCGCTGCTCGACGGGCGTGTCGTCGGGGTCGTCCGGCCGGACGAGGCCGACGACGAGCGCGGCCACGACGGACAGGAGCACCGGCACCCCGGCGGGGACGACCGGCGAGAACGCGAGGGCGAGGACGACGGCGGCGACCGCGGTGACGAGGGCGCGGGCGTGGTGCAGGCGCGACCACAGCAGCGCGAGGAAGGCGGCTCCCGCGGCGGCGTCGAGGCCCCACCGGGTCGGGTCGCCCATCCGTTCGCCGACGAGCGCGCCCACGACCGTCGTGAGGTTCCACAGCACGAAGACCGACGCCCCGGTCCACCAGAACCCGGCGCGCATCGCGGTCGGCGTCGGCTGTCCGAGCCCGACGGCCGTCGACTCGTCGATCGTCAGGTGAGCGCCGAGCAGCCGGCGCGCACCCGAGGCGCGCAGGAACCGGGCCACCTCGATGCCGTACAGCCCGTTGCGTACGCCGAGCATCGTCGACGTCGCGACCGCTGCGGCCCCCGAGCCGCCGGCGCCGAGGACGTTGACGACGGCGAACTGCGACCCACCCGAGAACAGCAGGAGGGACAGCGCCATCGCCTGCGGGACCGACAGGCCGGCCGTGACGGCGAGGGCGCCGAAGGAGAGGCCGTACGACCCGGTCGCCAGGCCGACCGAGAGGGCCTGGCCGCGGATCGCGCGCAGCCCGGTCGCCGTGGCGCCGGGGTCGCTCACCGACCCTCGATCGCGACGACCAGGCGGACCTCGCGCGCGGTCGTCCCGTCCGGCGAGACCACACGCTCGCGGTGGGCGCCGTCCGGCGCGAAGCCGGCGGCCTGGAGGAAGGCGCGCAGCTCGTCCTGGGTCGTGAGGACCCAGGCGGCCAAGGACGTCGCCCCGGCCTCGCCGAGCACGTCGACCGCGGCGTTGAGCAGGCGCGAACCGTGACCCATCCGACGCGCCTGCGGGTGGACGGCGAGCAGGTGGAGCTCGGCGGCGAGCGGGTCGGCGTCGGGGTCCTGGCTCGGGCCGACCGAGGCGGTGCCGGCGACCTGGGTGCCGGCGGTCGCGACGAGCAGGGTCCACACCCCCGCGGGCGGGGACTCGAGCGACCGACGCCACGTCGCGGCGAAGGCCTGCGGCTCGAAGGTGGCGACGACCTCGGCCGGCAGGACGTCGGCGTAGGCGTCCCGGAACACCTCGGCCTGGACGAGGCCGACGGCGGGTGCGTCGCTCGGGCGGGCCCGACGGACCCCGCCGTCGACGGGCAGGGGCTTGGTCATCGCCCGCGGAACTCCGGCGCGCGGCGCTCGGTGAAGGCCCGACGCCCCTCGACGAGGTCCTCGCTGGCCCAGGCCCGCGCGAAGGCCTCCTCGTACCGGGCGACCTCCGGGGAGCCTGCCGGGGTGTCGAAGCCGATCTTGGACCCGGCCTGGCTCAGCGGGGCGAGCGGGACGGCCCGGTCGGCGAGCGCGAGCGCGTCGTCGAGCCCGCCGCGGACCTGGGCGAATCCGAGCCGCCACGCGTCGTCGGCGTCGAGGACCGCGGCGGTGAGGGCCATGTGGCGTGCCGCGCCCTCGCCGAAGAAGCGCGCGACCCGATCGATCGTCCAGTGGTCGACCATGAGGCCGAGCTTCGCCACGGGCACCGCGAACCGCGCGCCGTCCTCCACGACCCGCAGGTCGCACGCGACGGCCAGCTGCATGCCCAGGCCCATGCACGACCCGGAGATCGCCGCGATCGTCGTCACCGGGACGGTCGAGAGGCTCGCGAGGACCTCGGCCAGGCGGCGGGTGAACGCGACGTCCTCGAGCTCCTTGAGGTCCGCTCCGGCGCAGAAGTGACCGCCGGCGCCTGTGAAGACGAGAGCGCGGGCGCCGCCGTCGACGGCCTCGGCGACCGCGGCGTCCAGCTCCTCGAGCGAGGTGTGGTCGATGGCGTTGCGCCGCTCCTGGCGGTCGATCGTCACGAGTGCGACGCGGGGGTGGTCGGGCAGGTCGGTCTCGAGCGTGATGGCCACGACCGCACCCTACGGCGATGGCGCCGGCCGGTCATGGCAGCGTGGTGGTGTGCCCCTCCTCGCCCCGACCCCGCGCCGGCCGCGCTGGCACCGACTCGTCGTCTCTGGAGTCGAGTCCGCAGGCCCGGATCTCGTCATCGTCACCTTGGACGTCCCCGAGGAGGCCCGGGATGCCTTCATCCGGTACGACGCCGGGCAGTACCTCACGGTCCGTGTCGACACCCCGGGCGGGCCGGCCTCGCGGTCCTACTCGATCGCGACGGCGCCGTCCGCGGCGCGAGCCACCGGGCGCATCCGGATCGGCGTGACGGTCGTCCCCGGCGGGCAGGTCTCCCCGCTCGTCGCCCGGTGGGCTCCCGGCACCGACGTCGACGTGCTCCCGCCCCTGGGCGACCTCGTCCTGCCGCCACGGGCGCGGGGCCCGGTGCTCGCCATCGGGGGCGGCAGCGGGATCACCCCCGTCGTCGCGATCGCGGGGGAGTGGGTGGAGACCGGCCGCGACGGGCGGCTCACGGTCGTGCACGTCGCCCGGGACGACGCGCGCGCGATGTTCGCGGGAGAGCTGGCCGCCCTCGCGGAGGCCCACGCGGGCAGCGTCGAGCTCCTGCCGGTCCGCACGGCGGTGCACGGGTGGCCGACGGAGCAGTCGCTGCGGCGGCTCCTCGGGGACCGCCTCCGTGGTGGTCCGGTGCTCGTCGCCGGGCCCGAGGGCCTCGTCCGTGTCGTCGAGGCGGCCGCCGACGGCCCGGTGCTCTCAGAGGTCTTCCACGACGGCCACCCCGACTGACCGGGCGTGTCAGCGTCGGACGTAGCTGACGTAGGCGAACCCCTCGTGCTCCTCGCGGCGGGTCTCCTCCCACTCGCCCCGGTCCCACGGGGGGAAGAACGCGTCCGCCTCGGGGGCGTCGTCGACCTGGGTCAGTTCCATCCGGTCGGCCCACTCCAGGCCCTGGGCGTAGATCTCGCCGCCGCCGAAGAGGAAGACCGTCCCCGCGCCGGCGATCCCGAGCGCGTCCGGCAGGGAGTGCGCGACCTCGACGCCGGGGTGGGACCAGCCGGGCGAGCGGGTGACGACGACCGAGCGCCGGTCGGGCAGTGGCCGGCCGATGGAGTCGAACGTCTTCCGTCCCATGACGATCGTGTGGCCGGTCGTCAGTTGCTTGACCCGGGGCAGATCACCCGGCAGGTGCCAGATGAGCCCGCCGTCCCGGCCGATCGCCCCGTTCCGTCCGACGGCGGCGAGGACGACGAGCTCCTGGCCGGGCACGGCTCCCACGGCGGCCCCCTCAGACCGCGATCGGGGCGCGGATGGTCGGGTCGGCCTCGTACCCGACGAGCTCGAAGTGCTCGAGCTCGTAGGCGTCGATCGAGTCCTGCCGGGTGATCCGCATCGTCGGCAGCGGCTTCGGCTCGCGGGTCAGCTGGAGCCGTGCCTGGTCGAGGTGGTTGCGGTAGAGGTGCGCGTCGCCGAGGGTGTGGACGAGCTCGCCGGGCTCGAGGTCGGTCTGCTGGGCGATCATCATCGTCAGCAGCGCGTAGCTGGCGATGTTGAAGGGCACGCCGAGGAAGACGTCCGCGCTGCGCTGGTAGAGCTGGCAGGACAAGCGCCCCTGCGCGACGTAGAACTGGAAGAGCGCGTGGCACGGCGGCAGGGCCATGTCGTCGACGTCCGCGACGTTCCACGCCGAGACGACGTGGCGCCGGCTGTCGGGGTTCGTCCGGATCGAGTCGACGACCTTCGCGATCTGGTCGACGGAGCGCCCGTCAGGGGTCGGCCAGGACCGCCACTGGTGCCCGTAGACGGGGCCGAGATCCCCGTTCTCGTCGGCCCACTCGTCCCAGATCGTGATGCCCCGCTCGTGCAGCCACGCGACGTTCGTGTCGCCCCGCAGGAACCACAGGAGCTCGCCGATGATCGAGCGCAGGTGCAGCCGCTTCGTCGTGAGGACCGGGAACCCGTCGGCGAGGTCGAACCGCATCTGGTGGCCGAAGACGCTGCGGGTCCCGGTGCCGGTCCGGTCGTCCTTGTCGACGCCGTGGGTGAGGACGTGGTCGAGCAGGTCGAGGTAGGCGCGCACCCCCCGCACGCTATCCGAGCGCCTCCGCGGAGCGCCGGACCGCCCGGGATAGCCTGTCGGCCATGTCCCAGCCCTCCGCAGCCCCCGCACAACCGCCGTTCGGGCGCGTGCTCACGGCCATGGTCACCCCGATGCTCCCGGGCGGCGAGGTGGACCTCGACGGCGTCGACGCGGTCGTCGAGCACCTCGTGGCGACCGGCCACGACGGCATCGTCGTCAACGGGACGACGGGGGAGTCGGCCACCCTCAGCAGCGACGAGAGCATCGCCGTCGTCGAGCGCGTCGTCGCGACGGCCGCCGGTCGGGCGAAGGTCGTCGCGGGCGTGGGCTCGAACAACACGGCGCACGCGGTCTCGATGGCCGGCCGGGCGGCGGCGGTCGGCGCCGACGCGCTCCTGCTCGTCTCGCCGTACTACAACAAGCCGACGCAGCGCGGGCTGCTCGCCCACTGCCGCGCGGTCGCCGACACGACGGCGCTGCCGGTCATGCTCTACGACATCCCCGGCCGGACGGGCATCCCGTTCGCGACGGAGACCCTCGTCGCGCTCGCCGAGCACCCCCGGATCGTCGCGGTCAAGGACGCCAAGGGCGATCTCATGGCGGCGACCGAGGTGATGAACCGCACGGACCTCCTCTTCTACTCCGGTGCCGACGAGCTCAACCTGCCCTACCTCGCGATCGGCGCCGTCGGCGTCGTCAGCGTCGTCGGGCACGTCGCGGGCCGGGACTACCGCGAGATGCTCGAGGCCACCGACCGCGGCGACCTTGCGGCCGCGCGGGCGATCCACCGCCGGCTCGCGCCCCTCGTCGACGCGATCATGACGACCTCGCAGGGCGCGATCACCGCGAAGGCTGCGCTCGTCGAGCTCGGCGTCATCGACCACGCGGCGGTCCGCCTCCCGCTCGTCGAGTCCGAGGAAGCCGAGCTCGCGCGGGTCCGGGCCGGCCTCGCGGTGGTGGGTCTCGCGTGAGCCACCCGCACCCCGAGCTGCCCCTGCCCCCCGCCCTGCCCGCCGGCGGGCTGCGCGTCATCCCGCTCGGCGGTCTGGGGGAGGTCGGGCGGAACATGGCGGTCGTCGAGCACGACGGGCAGCTGCTCGTCATCGACTGCGGCGTCCTCTTCCCCGACGACAGCCAGCCCGGTGTCGACCTCATCCTCCCCGACTTCTCCGCGATCGAGGACCGGCTCGAGGACATCCAGGCGATCGTCCTCACCCACGGTCACGAGGACCACATCGGTGCGGTGCCCTACCTCCTGCGCCTCAAGCCCGACATCCCGCTCGTCGGGTCGCAGCTGACCCTCGCGCTCGTCGAGGCGAAGCTCAAGGAGCACCGGATCACGCCGTACACCCTCGCGGTCCGTGAGGGCGACCGGGAGCGGCTGGGTGTCTTCGACTGCGAGTTCATCGCCGTCAACCACTCGATCCCCGATGCGCTCGCCGTCTTCGTCCGCACCCCGGCCGGCACGCTGCTGCACACCGGCGACTTCAAGATGGACCAGCTGCCGCTCGACGGTCGGATCACCGACCTGCGGGCCTTCGCGCGGGTCGGTGAGGAGGGGGTCGACCTCTTCCTCACGGACTCGACGAACGCGGAGGTGCCGGGCTTCACCGCGCCGGAGAAGGACATCCAGGCGGCGATCGACGCGGTCTTCCGCGCCGCCGAGCGGCGAATCATCGTCGCCTGCTTCTCCAGCCACGTCCACCGGGTCCAGCAGGTCCTGGACGCCGCCGAGCGCAGCGGGCGCAAGGTCGCGATGGTCGGTCGGTCGATGGTCCGCAACATGGGGATCGCCGCCGACCTGGGGTACCTGCGGGTGCCGGACCGTGTGCTCGTCGACGTGAAGAAGCTCGACACCCTGCCCGACGACGAGGTCGTCCTCATCTGCACCGGCAGCCAGGGCGAGCCGATGGCCGCGCTGTCCCGGATGGCCAACCGCGACCACCGGATCGACGTCGGCCAGGGGGACACCGTCCTGCTCGCGAGCTCGCTCATCCCCGGCAACGAGCACGCCGTGTACCGCGTCATCAACGGGCTCATGCGACTCGGTGCCGAGGTCGTCCACAAGGGCAACGCCAAGGTGCACGTCTCGGGCCACGCCAGCGCCGGCGAGCTCCTCTACTGCTACAACATCGTCCGGCCGCGCAACGTCATGCCGGTGCACGGCGAGTGGCGGCACCTCGTCGCCAACGCCGATCTCGCGATCGCCACCGGCGTCCCCGCGGACCGGGTCGTCCTCGCCGAGGACGGGGTCGTCGTCGACCTCGTCGACGGGGTGGCGCGGGTCGCGGGCGCGGTGCCGTGCGGGTACGTCTACGTCGACGGCAGCAACGTCGGCGAGGCGGACGAGGACCTCTTGAAGGACCGCCGGATCCTGCGGGACGAGGGCTTCGTCTCCGTCATCGTCGTCGTCGACTCCTCGACCGGCTCGATCGTCGCAGGCCCGCACATCACGGCGCGCGGCGTCGCCGAGGGCGAGGAGATCTTCGAGCAGGTCCGCCCGCGGATCCTCGAGGCGCTCGCCGAGGCCGCCGCGAAGGGTGTCGGCGACCAGCACCAGCTGCAGCAGGCCGTACGGCGGGCGGTGGGCGGCTGGATGGGCGGGAAGATCCGGCGCCGCCCGATGATCATCCCGGTCGTCATCGAGGCCTGATCCCCCTGTATCGCTACGACTGGCGCGTGTGTCATACTGTGGCTCCGCCTAGCCAGAACGGCTCGGCGTGCGAGAGCGGCGAGGGGTCCGCTGGTCGGGAGGGCCGAGAGTTGACTGCGTCCACGGGTGTGTCGCGACGCTCTATCGCCAAGGGTGCGGCGTGGGCGACCCCGACGATACTCGCGGTAGGGATGGCGCCCGCTTACGCGACGTCGCCCCGCTGCTTCGTCACCACGACGATCGACTGGGGCACTTCTCGATACACGCGAACGAGCGCCACCGGTGGGACCTACACGACGGCGGATCCGGATGGTTCTTCTGGCTCGCTGCAGCCCCTGACCTTGACTGTCCAGAACACATTCCTCGGCAGTAACACGCAACTCGGCAGCCAAAACTTCAACGGTAGCTCGAAGACGAGTAGCTGCAACTGCAACCGCAATCTCGCTGTCACCAACGGTACGGTCGGGGGAACGACCTCCCGGGGCCTGAGCCTGCACCAGTCGCCGAAAGACGACAGTTCAAAGACCTCCACCCCCACGAACGCCAACAAGTCGATCACGACCTTCACCTTCAGCGAGTCGGTGCAGAACCTCTCCTTCACCATCACGGACATCGACTCGGCGACCCGCGACTTCGTCGACGCCGTGGCCATCAGCGGGGCGTCCTACTCCGGTGTGCTCGCCGACTCGACCTACCTCCAGGGCGACGGGTCGGTCGGCAACCCTTGGCGGGGGAAGGTCGTCCAAGCCCTAGACGACACTACCTCCAGTCGGGGAAACGTCACTGTGACCTTCCCGTCGGTCACGTCCTTCGAGCTGCACTACTGGAACCAGCACGAGTTGTCGAGCCCTGATATCGACGGTGACCAGGGCATCTACCTCACCAATTTCAGGGTGACGTACAACGCCTGCCCCTGAGCTTGCGGCCCCCCGAGAGCCTGACCTTCAGCCAGTCTGTGACTGCGACCGGGCGACCCAGAACCGGTCGCAGACCTCGGGGACGGGCCCGTACCACCGGACCGTCCCCATGGTTTCCGGCACGACGGACCCGTCCCTCATCGACGTCACGTCCGGCTCGCGAGCTCCCGCACCGCAGCGACGAGTTGACCGCGCGAGCAGGGCGTCGACAAGGATGTGCGCGCAGAACTTCCCATCCCGCACCCCGATGCCGTAGTCCTCGGAGAGCACCCGCGAGACGCCCTCGGCCTGCCACCCGTCGACGGTGAAGGACACGACCGGGGCGCGCTCGTGCGTCGGCCCGAAGATTGACAGCCGCCGAGCCGCCGGCGCACCTGGCCCTGCGCCCACGGCAGGAAGGTCGGGTGATGGTCCGAGTCGTGGACGAAGACCGGTGCGCGTGTGGTCCGAGTGAATGGTGTGACGATCACCTAGGCTCGCGCCATGGCCAGCCGTTCGTCGAGCTCCGCGCGCCCGAAGCAGGGTGCCCGCGCGTCCGCCCGTGGTTCCGGTGCGAGCGCGCGTCGCTCGACCGGCGCCTCCACCCGTCCCGCCACCCGCAAGAAGCCGGTGAGCGCCGCCAACCGGAAGAAGCCTTCCGGCGGCGGCGCCGCTCCGCTGCCGGTTCGGGCGATCCAGGGAGCGTGGCTCGGCGTCGCCCACGCGACCGGCTCCGGCATCCGCAGGATCGGCAACGACGCCCACGACCTGCCGCCCGAGCATCGCCGGGACGGGGCCGGTCTCTTCCTCGTCGCACTGGCACTCGTTGTCGCCATGCGCGAGTGGTGGGGCCTGCCCGGGTTCTTCGGGGACCTCGTCCACGTCGTCGCCGCCGGGACCTTCGGGCGCGTCGCCTACGCCCTCCCGATCGCCCTCCTCGCCTTCGGGCTGCACCTCTTGCGGTCGCCCGACGAGACCGAGCAGGGGTCTCGCCTGCGCATCGGCGCCGCGATCCTCGCGTTCGCGGTCTGCGGCCTGACGCACGTCGCCAAGGGGATCCCTCAGCCGCCGGACGGCTCGGGCCCGATGCGCGACGCCGGCGGGATCATCGGCTTCCTCGCCGCCGATCCGCTGGCCACGGCGCTCGGTTCCGGTGGGGCCGTCGCGCTCCTGATCCTGCTGCTCCTCTTCGGCGCCCTCGTCCTGTCCGGGACGCCGTTGCACCGGGTCCCCGCGCTCGTCGCCTCCGCGGCGGGTCACCGGGCCAGCCGCCCGGGCGCCGGGGAGGACGAGCCGCAGGAGGCGCCGTCCGCGGCGGTCACGGCG